>Ga0307373_10010369_pt1 | contig 13717 bp, 13 predicted proteins | sample OX2MG_FD_202534 | JGI IMG/M metagenome (GOLD analysis project Ga0307373, IMG submission 202534) | Soil microbial communities from Risofladan, Vaasa, Finland - OX-2 | ecosystem: Environmental > Terrestrial > Soil > Coastal area > Acid sulfate soil | place: Finland: Risofladan, Vaasa | collected... | reverse complement strand
TTCGCTCTGCGCCGTCACTCTTCGGGCCTCGATAGGACTATCTGCATCAGCGTCTCCTTGGGCCCGGTGGGCCGCCTTGACCTAGCGTACTGCGGCATGGCAGGCGACGAGCGTCGCCCCGGCCCCGCTCGCCCTTGGAAGGTACGCTGACCAAGATGGCGCAAGACCCCTCGCCAGATCCCCCTGGATGGCGCTGCTGCCTGCCTACCTCCGACTCGACCACCATCTCGCTCAGCTGTCCTCTGGAGCCGGGCCACCCCTGGCTGGCCGGCAGAGCTCTCGACATCCTGCGCCAGGAGGCAGTCACCGAGTCCGACCAGACGAGGGACCGGTACGCGGTGGGGCGCCGGCGGGGCGCTCCCCTGTTGCTCGGCGAGCCGCTCATCTGGAACGGAGTGCCCCTGGTCGTGGAGGCCGTGGAGCCCCAGGGAGGGGCGCTGGGCGAACTCACCTTGAGGCTGCCACCCTGGTCGGAGATGGCCGAGCACATTCCCGAGGAGCGGCTGTGGGCCGTGACCGACCGGTTGGCCACCGAATTCAACTCCCACTGCGGCGTCGTCTCGGACGGACGGGCGATCGGATACCCGGACATCGGTGAGCCGCGTTTGACGGCTCCTCGGTTGCAGCTCCTCCACCTGGGAGTGGTGGTCCCGGCCGGCTGGCTCCGCTTCCTCCGCCGCGGATCGACCCCGTATCACGAGCTGTCCCAGAGTCGGTTGGTGGTGGTTCTGGAGTAGTCGCGTAGCTCAGCCGGCCGGGTCAAGCGAGCGGCGGGTACGACGCTTAGCCGCAGTCGCTGAGATCAGCTCCAGAATGCAGCGATTGGCGTTCTGGGCCGTCAGCTCGGCGGGATCCAAGGCGGGGGCTACTTCGACCACGTCCATGGCTACAACCGGTGTGTGCAAGGCCACCTCCCGGATGGCCCGCAGCAGATCCGCCGGGTTCATTCCGCCCGGCTCGGGGGTACCGGTGCCCGGAGCGAAGCCGGGATCCAACACATCGATGTCGATCGAGAGATAGATTGATTCCGGACCGTCGAGAGCTTCTGCCAGTGCCCGTCGCACCACCTCCGAGATCCCCTGCCGCCAGACCTCGTCCATCAGGTGCCATCTCATACCCTCGGCCCGCATCCACTCAAAAACCTCGCGCGGTGGCCAGTAGCCGCGCAGGCCGATCTGGACGAAGTTGGCCCCGGGAACGGCCCCCGACTCCACCAGGCGGCGCATCGGGGTGCCGTGGGAGAGCGGGTTGCCGAAGCTCTCGGGAGCGGTGTCGGCGTGCGCGTCGAAGTGGATGATGCCCAATCGGCCCCGACCCACGACATCGGCCACCGCGGTCGCTGACGGCAGGGTCACCGAGTGATCTCCCCCGATCACCACCGGAATGATCCCCCGCGAGGCGACCTCGTGGACCCGCTGGCGAATTGCCTCATGCGACTGCTCGACCATTCCCGGCTGGCAGACAGCATCACCGTAGTCGACCACGGTCAGCTCCTCCAGCGGCGCGACCTCCAGGTCCAGGTGCCAGTCCGGAGGCTGATAGTTGGCGACTCGCACCGCCCGCGGTCCGAACCTGGCGCCCGGGCGGTAGCTTGTGGAATCGTCCCAGGGCGCGCCCACGATCGCGAAATCCGGCTGCCAGCGGTCTAGCTCTTCCGGCTCGCTCAGCTGAACCACCTTGGCGAAGGAGGCGGGACCCAGGTAGGAAGGCCCCTCTATCTGGGGGCGCAGGTTGGGGGGAATCAGAGGACGCTCCACCCTCATCTGCCCACGCGCTCATCGGGGAGGGTCTGCGAGATGAGGCGGACGAGGCGGGATGACATCCGGCCGCCCATTATCGGGCTCTCGAGACCGGGCGGCTCAGTCCTTCTCCGAGGTCGGCTCCAGTCGCTCCACCCGAACGCGCCCCTCCAGCCCCAGATACACGACCATGATCCGCTCCATGATCTGCTCGAAGGCACTAGGGTCCCAGCCATCGACCAGTTCGCGCATCCGCTGTCGATGCCGAGCCGCAATCTGGGCGACGACCTCCCACCCCTTGTCGGTGAGCCGGAGGACGATTCGGCGCCGATCCTGCGGCCATGGGGTCCGGGCGATCAATTTGCCCTCCAGCAGCGAGCGGCTGAGAACTGAGATGTGGGCCCGACTGGAGGCCAGCTGCTCCACCAGTTCCTGCTCCTGAACTCCCTCCAAGCCGGCCCCGCCCAGGACCAACACGGCATGGTATCCGAGGGGTGTCAACCCCGCCTCTGAGGCTGCCGCGTCCAGCATGGTCAAGGCCCGGCGGAACACATACCGGAGTTGGCTGCGAAAGGCGAGTTGCTCCAGCAACTCCGGGCTGACCCCCGGGGGGAGATCGGTAGAGGACGGCGTCGCTGTTCCCTCCATCACCCCGGCCAGGGGCGGCTCAGCCACTTCCCCAGAACCGACTGAGCCTGGACGTCAGTCCCGTCCCCACCGGTCGACAGCTGGTGGGGCGCCGTCTGGGAACTTCGGCGACAACTCGACGGTGCCATCCAACCAGCTACTGAGGTAATCGTGCTCATCCCCCGAACCATTAGTCCGGGAGCGCACTCCGCTAACTCCTAGACAGTCACCAGGATACCGTGCCCGAGATCGACTGCTGACCCGTGTAGGGTCCACGACACCGGGTATCAGTTCGCGACCGCCCGTCGATTTGACACGCCGGTATTCTCTGGGCCAAGGGTCGCCGACCGACACCAAGACGCCCCGCCCGCCGCACCCGGGTGCCGTTCGTCGGTGAATTCTTGAGTGCCTGCCCCGGAGATGAGGCGGTGGCTCGACCCAGCCAAGGTGGACCTTGAGGCAGACGATGACCCGCCGGCTTGGTCACGTTGGGTGGACGCCTGGCTTGTGCCGAACTTCGCCTCTCTTCTCTCGGGCACGATTCTGGTGGCGATCGGCACGACCATCTTTCCCTCCACCCCAGGCTTCGTCCACTTCCACCCAGCGATTAGGCGAAGTAGGCTGTCATCGGCGTCACCATCGCCTGCATGACGTGTCCGGTCGCGGCCCGAGTCTCGTCACAACCTCGATGGCTCTTCCTACGCCTCGCCGTGCTGGTGACGCTGGTGCTGTGGTTGCCGCTTCTGTGGATCTTGGCCCACCGCGAACCAATCCGTGGGGTCGGGGTGCTGTCGCTGAGGCATCTGGCCATCGTCTTCATAGCCTTTGACACCCTGGTGCGTCTGGCGCCGGTGGGCTTGCTGACGAGTTCGAGCGCCTTCCCCGCAGGACGATATCGATTGGAGGGATAAATCTCCCGGCTCTGTCCACCCGAAGAAGGGAGAGTCGTGTCGGGCGCCAGACTCACACCGGGCCGCCGGCCGAGAAACCTACCGGTGGCCCAGGACGGCTTGAAGATCGGGCCACTGGCTTACCTCTCCACCTCGGCAGGGTCAGAAGGCGGCGAGTGGCGACGCGCTTGGCTCGCTTCCGCCAGGCTTGCCGGTCCGGCGCAACCGCAGCGAGTCACCGCCTTCCAGTCGCACCTGGAGTAGTGAACCGTGCCTGGTTATATCGAGCGGGGCTCCGGCCCGGGTCCGCCGGCCCTGAGGCACCCAGCCCCGAGCCAGTCGAAGGCTGAGCAGTCCCGACTGCATGCTGATCACGGTGGCAATGGTCGGGCCGCTGCCCGCTGCTGGGTAGTGAAAGACGACCAAGGCAGTGTCATGACCAAGGGTCTGGGCCGTGACGCGGCCCTCGACGACGTACTGCCACCCTCCGTCTGAAGTGGGCATCGCCGTGCCTTGGCCTCGTCCCTCAGCCTGGGTGAGCAGTACGCCCAGATCATGGCCAAAATCCGGGCGGATCGGGCCTCCCCCCGACCAGGTAGTCGAGTAGTAGACGGCTGGGATCCCGAAGACCGCGCTGCTGACCAGATGGGCGACCGCTTGCGCTGCGTCAAGGCGCCAGCCATCGCCGTCAATCAGTGTGCCGGGGTCGAGGGCGCTCACCAGCACCGCGCGGGCGTTCCAGGTGGAGTCCCGATGGGCGTCGTAGAGTCGAATGGCGTCCTCGGTGCCACCGAACTGGGGCGCCACGGCGCTCCCATCGATCAGGGCATGCGGATCCGCGCGCCAAGCGGCCTCCGACAGCATCGTCATATACCGGAGTAGGCTGGCTGCCCCCACTCCAAGTTGCGGACGAGCGAACCCCGAGTGCAAGGGGTCGGGCACCAGGTCTCCCCAGTCCAACTTGAGTCCGTCCGCGCCCAGGCCCCCGGGCCCGCGTCCGAGCGCCATCGCCATCTGATTACGGATGGCCTTGGGAAACGAGACGGCAGTGGGATCAACCCGCCCCCTTATGCCTGTCCGGGGTTGGGAAACCCACAGAGGCCACCACAGCATCACTCGAAGGCCTTGATGATGGAGATTCTGTATCAGCCGGCGCATTCCGGCCATCCCGCCGAACCGCTTGCTAGGAAGCGCGGCACCGAGATGCGCCTGCCATTGCGCATCAATTACGACGGTGAAATGGCGCAGTCCAAATCGGGTTCGCCACGAATGCGCGAAGCCCCTCACCCACGCTGCGGTATAGGCGGCGCTGGTCCTGGCCGCCCCGGTCACCTGCTGTTGTCCCCAGGTATCCGCGAGCGGCCACACCCACCACCCGGGACGGTGGCCAGGCGGCGCCGCGACCGGAGCCAGGTGCAGGCTGGTCAGGGCGCGGTGGTAGGCAACCAACCCGCGCAAGGGGCTTGCGGCCAGGGTTACAACGAAGGCGGGGAAGCTGAGCCACTGGCCAGCCGCCCGCGAGTGGCCGATAACCACCGGAGTGGTCGTTCCCCCCGCGCCCCGGTCGCCGATCCGAGCCAACAGGCGGAGCGGGTAATTGACGAGGAGACCGTCATCCGGGTCGAGGGTCATCCAGGTCGCGTCAGGCATCTCGGTGAGCCCGAAGCCGGCCCAGCCGGCATCGGTCAGCCCCTCCAGGTCAAACGCCGGCGGAGAGAAGGGCGCGCTGTGAGTATGGGTGGCATACCCGAGAAAGGAACTGGGATTAGCGACCCGGGCGAGCCCGATCGGATCCGGGGTGAATCCTGACCGAGTTCCGCTCACCGGTAGGCCCCGGCTGCCAGTGTCGAAGAACGCAGGCTCGAGTTTCGGATCGGACCCGAGCTGGCTTTTGAAGCGGACAGTAAAGAACTTCGGCCAGCAACTAACCGCTGTCTGCTCGATGGCGACCCCGGTGCTGCTGAGGGCGGTGACCGTCAGGGTCGAGCCCTTGCCGGCGGCGGTGAAACTGGTCCCCGCAGGTAGCTTGCGCCGACCTACCAAGGACTCGAGCGGAGCCTGGAACGCGCCACGGGCCGTGTGGACGGTCAGGAGGTATCCCCGCGTCGGCAGGGAGAGCGTGTAGCTGGACTCTCGGATCTGCCATTGGCTGGCCTGGTGCCCGGATGCAGCCACGGTCCAAACGGGACTGGCCAGAGCGGCCTGAACCGGAGTCGGCCAGACCAGTCCCAGCGAGCAGGTCGCCGCCGCGAGAAGCCCGGCCACCCTGCGGGTCCGCACCCGCTGGCCGCGGACCGCCGGGGATCGCACCGATCCGTTCTGAGACTCTGGGTGACTCACGATCACGCCGACTGCTCCCGTCCGCCGGGGCCGCCGTCCGAAGTGAGCAGGGCTTCCCCGCAGGGAGCGACCAGGCTGAGCCGTCCGGCCACCGGTGCGAGCCTAGTGGCCTGCCCGATGCTCAGGGCGCGGTGGTTTTCTCGGCCTAGGGTCGACGGACGCTTCACGAAGCAGTGGGCCTGAAGATCGCCATCCTCGCCCCCGGCAGGCCTCATCCGACGCGGGGCGAGATCGGTCGGCGCGAAGTCCTCCCCAACCGCAACCGAGCATGAGCAGCGCGGCATCTGGCTGGAACGTCAACCGCGGAATATCAACCGGGGATGGTCGTTGGCGAAGACCGCCACCGCCAACCCGAAGACCCCCAAGTCACGGGCCACTATGTCCGATACGCCGGCGGTGATACTGAGGGACAGGACAATCTCTAGCAGCATCAGGGCGCTGAGCGCCGCCGCCAGCCGAGGTGCGATACCCAGCATCAGTGCCGCGCCGGCCATGACCAGGACCCATCCGTGAAGCAGCACAAGTATCAGGGCCAGCCGCGAGGTGGCGGCGATGATCGGCACGTACCCTGTCCAGAGGCTCGGCTGCAGCAGTTCATGCAACCCGAACCAGAGCAACACCAAGCCCAGCGCCAGCCTGGCCACCGCCGGCGACCAGCCGCGGACGGTTTCCAACACGCCCTCCGAGCGCGACGCGGGAGACAGCTCCGACACCGGCGGGCGCGGGTCGCTGGCGAGTCGCCGGGCGGCTGTGCGGGCAACCCGATTGCGCCGAGGCACCCTCAGCCCACCACGTGACCGGTGGCGTCGGTGACCACGACGCCGTCGTCACTAAAGTTGTAATCTGCGGCCCCAGAGTCGTCACCGTAGCTGGCCTCGATGAAGTAAATGTGATCGCCGGCGGGATACGACTTGGTCTGCGGTTGCTGGGCTCCCCCAGCCACCGACAGAGTGAAGAGCACCAACGACCCGGAGGGCTTGGTCGTGAACGAGAACCCGGCAAGCGCCAGTTTGGCGCTCGCGCTTGTAGAGCCCGGATATAGTTGGTGCGCGAAGGCGCCGTAGCTGGTAGACGAGAGCAGCGGCCCGGGCGCCTTCGTACTCGAGGGGCTCGGTTTTCTCGACGCCTGGGGCGACGGACTCGCGCTCCCCTCGGCACTCCGGCTGGCGGCGGGAGATGTGAGGTTGCCCGGTCCAGACCCGGTGGAGCCGACGAGCCCCAGAGTTCCCGGATGCGCGTAGCCGTGAATCGCCAGCAAGGCCGCCATCACGGCCGTCGCTGACAGTAGCACCGCCCCCTTCGATCCAACGCTTTCGCGAGCTATTCTCATTCAGTCACAACCTCAGGAGTATTCAGCCGAGGTTAACTTGCCTCGGCTAGGGGCGGGCCCGTCGACCTCCCACGTCCGATCAACTGCGTCCTGATGCCCGAACGGGCCACGGCTTCTTCCGCGGCGCTGCGGCGCTGGGGCCCCAGCAGCTGCTAGCCTCCCCAACCCAGTCTAGAATCTGTTGGGGATCTGCTCGGAGGAAGCTGAGAGTCAACCCAACCGCTCGAGCTGTGGCCCTTGCTTGACCAACCGATTCGGCGGATGACTCGAGCACAGTCGAACCGGGCCCGCGGCCCGGCGCCGCCTTCCACCTAACCGGTGCCCGGATGAGTCGGCGTCGTCCCCCCGGACATCAGCACGTCGAAACCGTCCGGGGTGTTGAGCAAGCCCGCCGCAGTTCCGGCGAGCCCCTGGACGCCGTACTGCCAGACGATTGCCCCGGTCGTGGGATCCACCGCGATCATGCGGTCGTTGTGGTCATCGTTGAGCATGAAAACCCCACTAGGAAGCATCTCGACGAGCGAGGGCTGGTTCAGGGCTCCCGGCCCGGAGTTCACCTCATATCTATAAAGGGTTTGGCCCTGACGGTTGAATTCGAGGATAACCCCAGGCTGCGTGTACCCCGCTATCAGATAGAGATCTGGCCCAATCTGCTGCGGATCCGAGGGATAGTCGAGTGCGAGATGGGCGGCCCACACGAGGCTACCGGTAGTGGTGTACTCGTCGACCCACGATCCGTTGATCTCGGAGATCAGGATGTTGCCATCCGTGAGCGGCGTGTCGCCGTTGGGCGATCCCAGGTGGTTAGGTGGGATATGGGCGCACACACCGACCGTGCCGATCTGGAGCGCCAGGGTGCCGTTTGGATTGATGATCACCACCCGACAGTTGCCTATATCGGCGACCGAGATCTGTCCGCTCTTGAGCTGGTAGGCATCATCTGGGGTATTGAGGTAGCCGGGAGCACTTCCGGCGACTCCGGGGTGGCCGTAGCTCCAGAGAAGCTTTCCGGACGGGTACGCGATCTTGATCACCTCCTGGTAGGTCTCCATGTTCATGATGATCGCGGTCCCGTGGTCGGCGAAGAAAGCGTCGTCGGGATAGTAGAGTCCGCCAGGCGGCGCTGGGGCCGAGGCGCTGGGGTAGGTCCAGATGACCTGGCCACTGGGATTGACCACAAGGAGTCGGTTGTTCCCGGCGTCAGCGATGAGCAGGTCACCCCCAAAGAAAGGCGACCCTGCCCCCACCGCACCCGCGGTCCCAAATGCGGCATTTGGGGTGACCATTTGAACGGTCGCGACAGTGCCGCTCGCAGTCTCCCCTCCCACCAGCCACGCTCGGCTGCCCATCGCCGCGATCCCCGCGTGGGAGACCGGAACTCGAAGTTGCCCGGCCGTGACGGCACGCCCCGTGCCAGGGTCGAAGGCCCAAATGGTCGGATTGGGAGCTACCCCTCCCGCGGCGGACGGCTCACCTCCCATGACGTAGAGCCCCCCTCCGAGGGAAACCGCGCTCGCACCAGTGACTGCCACGGGGAGCGCCCCGGCCACCTTGGCGGAGTGATTCGCCGGGTCGACCACCTGAACAATGCTTGTGGCTTTGCCATTGACGGTTTGGCCGCCAAAAACATAGAGTCGGCCGTTCAGCGCCGCAACCGCGGGATAGCGCACGGGAACTGGGAGGGACGCCACCGCCGTGAAGGTCAAGCCATTGCTCGTGGCCAGCACGACGGGGTCGAAACTGGTGCCATCGTAGCCTCCGGCGATGTACGCGATGCCGCGGACGACGGCCGACGCGGAGTCTGAGCGAGGCTGGGGAAGCTGAGCAATAGTCGTGGCCGAGGCGGCACCTGGCACCAGGCTCTGCACCGCCGCGCTGCTCAGGCTCACACCCCCGCCGAACACCGTGTCGTGACCGGAGAGGACCGCACCCGAGGCATCGTGCGTCACGGTGGCCAGCGTCCCCGTGCTCGAGAGTCCTCCAGTGCTGGTATTTAAGGTGGAGACGGTGGACAGCGTATTCCCGGCGTCGCTAAGCCCACCCAGGACCGTGAATTGCCCACTGCCCGGCCCGGGCAGCACAACTTCTCTACTCAGCGGAGCGGGCAGCGTCCAAGCGACAGGGCCCGACTCCGCGGCGGCCGCTTGAAACGGTGTTGGGGCCGCGGAAGACGGAGAATGGCGAGGGGTCGCCTTGGGCGTCGGCCGTCCGGCTCCACAGCCGGCCACGATCAGTCCGAGCAGTGCGACCGATGCAACGACAGCGGACCGCCGACGGGGTGGACGACCGGAGCGGAGATGCCGGGGAGGGAGTTCGGCGACGCCGTGCTGCGCCTCACCCACCGATGTCGACCGGCTGCTGCCGGAGCGTTCCATTCGCATTCCTCACTGCCTCGGTGCGGTCATCGATTCGGTAGGGTCGGAGCATCGGAATCGGTGGCCTTTACCGATGCCCCGGAATCGAGCCGAGCCTATCAGGCGTGTAAGTCGAAAGACTGGGCGCAGATCTGAGGTCCAGCGCCGGACCGACACTTTGCGGGAGTGACGCCACGGGGATTGGCGGAAGTGGCAGGCCCAGTTGGCGCCTGCCACGGTGGGCATGACCGAGCCTCCGTGCCGTTTACAAGCGCCACTACCTGGAGCAAGCGATGTCCCCTAACAGAATGTCACTCGACGCTCTGCGGGGCTGCGTCGGGAACTCGCCCTAGGACAGGTTGAGGGGGATCCTGCAGCACCGTCGGCAGGGGCTGATCGAGGCGGAGGCCGCAGCCGCCACAGTCCCCTCGGCGACAAGAGAGCCAGACGATCTCGTATGGCAGTGGCCAAGGCAGGCTAAGCCGCAGGGGACGCTCGTCGGCGCGGCCAACCACTGGGCCCGGACGGTACCGGGGTGGTGCCGAGAGGCCAGCCCCAACTGCTTCAGATGGCGTCCGAGACCGAGGACATGAAGAAATTCTCGACCCTGATCGGCGGCGCCTTGATGAAGACCGCGTCTCCGATCTCCCGCGACAGCGCCAACTCAGTCTTCCCGATCTCCACCGTGCGCTTGAGCACCCCCACCGGGCTCTCGTTGAAGCGGAAATTGTTGACCCCTCCCACTACCTCCCCATGCTCGATCAGAAATACCCCGTCCCGGGTCAGACCGGTCAACAACAAGGTGGCCGGGTCGAGGTCCCGGATGTACCAGAGCGAGGTCACCAAGAGCGCTCGATCGGTGCTGGCGATCATCTGGTCCAGGGAGGTGTCTGTGCCCCGCATCGCCAGGTTGTCGACATCCGGTCGCACCGGATGCCCGTGGTCCCGAGCCCAGCTCCTGGGGCAGATCAGCTCCTGCTGCACCCCACCCTCGACCCAGACCGCGGCCGGGACCGGCAGGCCGTTGTCGAACACCGACCCGTACTCACTGGACCCCAGGCAACGCACAAAGTTGGGGACCAGCATCTGGGGATCTAGCGGGTCACTCTCCAGGCTGACCTCGGGCGCGTACATCGCCTCACCTACCCGGGGACCCGACTTGCCGGAAAAGACGGTCCGGCCCTCGTCGGCGCCGCGAGCGTGCATCTCCCACATGAGGCGCACGATGAGGTCAGAGGTCGCCGAGGGCTCGAGCAACACCTGGTAGTGACCGGCCGGCAACGCCACGGACTTCTCGGTCCAGCTGAGCCGTCGGCTGAGCCCTCGGTACAGCGCCCCGGGGTCTAGGTCGGCCAGCCGGCGAGCAGTCGCCCCCGCCCAGACGCTCCGGCGGAGGTCCTGGGTCTTGAGGGTGAGGGCGAGCGAAGCGCTCTGTCGGCGCCCCTCCAGCCGGACCCCGGTGGTCGTGCCAAGCTCCTCTTGCACAGCGTCCGCCGACGCGAACCCGAAGCACCGCAGTCCCGCCTCCCGAGACTGCTCCAAAACGTCGCGCACAGAGTCCAGGATCGGCTCCAGATCCCGGGGCAGGGCCTCCGGGGCCGGCCCCGGGATCTGGGAATAGGAACTTGCCGACTCACTGGGGGTCAGCAGCGCCATGGCGTCAGGCGCCTCGGGGCTCTGTTCGGCTCGGGCTCGGGCCGAACGGGCCAACTCGGCCACCCGGGCGCTGTCGGTGACGTCTCCGGACTGCACCCCCACCCGGCCCTGCTCCAGCGCCACCATGCCGACCGAGGTGGACTCCTCACGCCCGTTGGTGGTGACCGTGTTGTTGGCCAGCCGAAAGCTGACGCTGGTTGATCTCTCGCCCAGAACGACCGCTGCACCTTCGCGTAGCCCCTCCTCGACGATCTCCTCCAGCTTCACTCCTTCCCCTCCTGGCGCGCGTTCAGGACGCTGATCCGCCGGAACAGGGCGGGGGCACAGCCGTGCGAGACCGGGGCCACCTGACCTGGCTCGCCCTTGCCGCAGTTGAAGGCGCCGTGCAGCTGCCATGCGGACGGGCCGCCGACCGCCTCCAGCCGGCCCCAGAAGTCCGGGGTGCGCGACTGGTAGGCGACGTCGCGGAGTTGACCGGCCAGCTGCCCCTTGTGGATCCGGTAGAAGCGCTGTCCGGTGAATTGGAAGTTGTAGCGCTGCTGGTCGATTGACCAGGACTTGTCGCCGAGGATGTAGATCCCCTCCTCCACCCCACTGAACAGCTCCTCAAGAGTGGTGTCGCGGTCGGGATCGGGTTGCAGCGAGACATTGGGCATCCGCTGCAGCGGCAGGTGCGACCAGCTGTCCGAGTAGGCGCAGCCGTTGGAGCGAGGCAGGTGGAACTTGTGCGCCATCTGACGGTTCAATTGGTATCCGACCAGGATTCCGTCTTTGATGATGTCCCAGCGCTGGGCGGCCACTCCCTCGTCGTCGAACCCGACCGTGGCCAGGCCGCTGGGCTCCAGCCGGTCCCCGGTCACATGCATGCGGGGCGAGCCGTAGCGCAGGGTCCCGATCTGGTCCGGGGTGGCGAAGGTGGTACCGGCGTAGTTGGCCTCATAGCCTAATGCCCGGTCCAGCTCGGTTCCGTGGGCGACCGACTCGTGGAGTGTCAGCCATAGGTTGGACGGATCGATCACTAGGTCGTAGGGCCCCGGGGTAACGGAAGGCGACGCCAGCTTCTCCTCCAACCAACCCACCATCTCCGCCGCCTCGGCGGGAAAGCCATGGGCCTCGACGTACTCCCACCCCCGGCCGACCGGCCGGGCCGTGGAGCGCATGGTCTCGATCAGTCCCGAGCCGTGCTCGTCGACCAGCCCGGCCTGGAGGACAGGGTGCAGCCGGACCCGCTGTTGGGTGATCCGCGAGCCCTCGGTGCTGACGAAGTAGCGGTTCTCCTGGGCCTGCAGGCAGTAGAACTCGGCGAACTTGGCGCCCGCCGTCAGGCAGCGGGCGGTGGCGTCGAGCATGAACTCGACCTTGCGCTCGGCCGGTACGTCGAAGGGGTTGATCTCCACCTCGCCGATCCAGGTCTCCTGATGGGCCGGCTCCGCCGCCAGTTCCACGCGCTCCTCGAGCAGCGGGCGCAGCAGACGGGCCATCTCGGCGGCCGCGGCCACCGCCCGGGCCACCCCTTCGACCGTCATGTCGCTGGAGGCGGCGAAGCCCCACGAGCCGTCCACCACCAACCTCACCCCGAAACCCTGGGGCTCTGACTCGCTGAGGGAGATCAGGTCGTGCTCCCGGACATGTATCCCCTGGATCCGGTCCCGGTGGATCCGGATGTCACCGTAGCCAACCCCTTCCGTCTTGGAAATTGAGTCCAGGGCGGCGTCGGTCAGTCGCTCCAGCGGCAGGCGCTGAAAGCCAGGGTCGATCTCCGTCATCATTCCTCCACGGCCAAGAGCCGCCTGTGCAGGGCCCCAGCCACCGGGGGGAGGCCGCGAGAGGACCCCAACCGGAGCCGTGCTGAGCCGAAGTGGAGTCTACTGACACTGACGGGCGACAGTTGTCCCAAACGGCCCTTCCGAAGCTCAGGCTGCCCAGGAGCACGAACAGGCCGCGCAGAAGTCCACGGCTTTCTCGGCCTGACCACGCTCCCAGGGTCGTCGTGCTGGCTGCCGGCGACCGCCATGGTCCCGGGGTCGCGGGCCGCGTTGAACTGGTCCCGGCACCGTTAAAGGCCCGTCGCCATCACCGCGGCAGATCAAGCTCTGGCACCGATCTGAGAATGAAAAGTTGGACCGAATGATGCCTTCGTCCCCCTGAGAGGTGGTGTTAGGATCAGCCGCCGTGGCCAAGCGCACCTCCCCATCCGGGCCTCGGCTGCGCCGCCTACGGCTCGAGAACGGGCTCGACGTGGTCCTGAGCTCGGACCGCAGCTCCCCGACAGTAGCGGTGGGAATGTACTACCGAGCGGGCTTCCGGCTGGAGGAGGAGGGCCGGACCGGCTTTGCCCACCTGTTCGAGCACCTCATGTTCCAGGGGACCACCAAGGTGCCCAAGGCCGACTTCGGCCAGCTGATCACCGGGGCCGGAGGTGTCCTCAACGGCTCCACCCGCCACGACTACACCAACTACTTCGAGATCCTTCCCGCGTCGGCGCTGGAGATGGCCTGCTACATCGAAGCGGACCGGATGCAGAACCTCGACATCAACGAGGAGACCCTGCAGAACCAGATCGATGTCGTCAAGGAGGAAGTCCGGGTCAACGTATTGAATCGGCCGTATGGGGGATTCTCCTGGCTCTGGCTCTCCCAGTACGCTTTCTCGACCTACCCCAACAACCACAACTTCTACGGCGAGTTTTCCGACCTGGAAGGAGCCACGGTCGCTGACGCCCGGGCCTTCTATGACACCTGGTACGGACCGGGCAACGCCACTTTGGTCTTGGTGGGCGAT
>Ga0307373_10010367_pt1 | contig 13718 bp, 9 predicted proteins | sample OX2MG_FD_202534 | JGI IMG/M metagenome (GOLD analysis project Ga0307373, IMG submission 202534) | Soil microbial communities from Risofladan, Vaasa, Finland - OX-2 | ecosystem: Environmental > Terrestrial > Soil > Coastal area > Acid sulfate soil | place: Finland: Risofladan, Vaasa | collected... | reverse complement strand
CGATTTCGCCGATCGCGTCCTGGTCGATCGCGTCGTCGCTGTCCAGCCCGGACAGGTCGTCGAGATCGACGTCAAGGTCGGCCACGGCGGCCAGATCGGGATCACCCTCCAGATCAGCTACCGCACCGAGATCAGGATCACCATTCAGATCCGCAGCCGTACCAAGATCCGGATCAACGTCCAGATCGGTCGCTTCTGCCAGGTTCACGTCACCTTCCAGGTCAGCGAGTCCGGCGAGAGCACTCTCGCCATCCGGGCTATGCCCCTTGCCATTCGAGCCATTAGCCGCCGTACCGCGGGCACCACGCTTGGCACTCGCGGATCTGGCGGGCCGGCTGCCTGCTGAGACAGGACCGGCCGGGGCCGGGATGGCTGGATCAACTACAGTATCCGCTCCGCCCGACGAGGTTGTACCTCCGGCGCGATCCTTCTTCGCTGACCGCCGGGCCGCCCGGCGCGAGCCACCGCCCGACCGCCGGGCCGCTTGCTGGCTGTCAGCGGCCGCCAAGTTGTCCGGCACTAGCGTGACGGCAGCGTCGGCAGGCCCGCCAGCGGAATCGGCTGGCTCTACCCGGGATTGCTGCGGAACGCGAGCGCCTCGGCCTGTCGGCGTCGGCTGCCTCCGCGCCGCGGAGCTTGCAGCGCCTGCCACCGCGGTCACCCCTTCCTTCGCTGGCCGATAAGCCGCCATGCCCCGGTCAGTCCCCTTCCGACCGAGCTAGCAGGCGGCACCGACGCTCTCCTGCGATCGTCTGGCAAGAAATTGGACCGTACTGCCAGGTCTCACCGTCCGCAGAGCCCCCGCTCTGCCGTGCCTGGCGGCGGGAACACCGCTCCCGTCCCCCACCTTAGGTGGAGTTGGAAGGTAGGTCGTACCACTCCAAGCCCGAACCCCCCGATCGGATAGATGCCCCACAACTACACGCTGCGAAAGCGTACCCACAACTTTCACGGCTTGACCTTCCTTGCCCGCCTTCAGCCGCGTCCGCGCCCCAGTCCGCGCCCGCGTCCTGCTCTGCCGTGCTGACCTGCCCGGCGCTGCTGCCCGGCTGGCTCAGGCTCAGGCATCTGCAGGACGAGCACGGTGACGTCGTCGTCCTGCTCGTAGCCCGCCAGCATCTTCTCGACCAGGTAATCAATCAGTCTCTGCGGATCGGAGACGACGTCAGGCGGCGCCTGCCCAGCCACGGCGACTAGTTCGTCCAGCCCCGAGTCGAGCCCGCGCCTGCGGTTCTCCACCAGACCATCGGAATACAGCACCGCGGTGTTTCCCCGCGGCAGGCTGAACGGGTACTGGTGCCGCGGACTCGCCCAGCCGAGCGGAGTCCCCGCCTCCGTCTGGTCCAGCCTCGGCGGCTCGCCGGGACTCAGCAGCAGGGGCGGCAGGTGACCTGCGTTGCCCGCCACTCCCTGCCCGGTCTGGGGGTCCACGACCAGGTAGCAGACCGTGGTCACCTGCTCGTCGAGCTCCGTGGCCAGGAAAAGCCGGTCGAGCCCGGCCAGGACCGCCGCCGGCCTGGGGTCGGTCAGCGCCAGCGCGCGCAGCGCGTTCCGCACCCGGCCCATCCCGGCCGCCGCCGTGAGGCCCTTGCCCATCACGTCGCCGGCCGCGACGGCGAGCTTGCCGTCGGGCAGCCGGAACGCGTCGTACCAGTCACCGCCGACCTCGATGCTGACCGGCTTGTAGGTGGCCCGCAGCGCGATGCCGGGTACGTCGGGCAGGGTGTCGGGCAGCAGGCTGCGCTGCAGCGTCTCCGCGGTGGCGTGCTCCCGCTCGTACAGCTTGGCCCGCTCAAGGGCCAGCGCTCCCTGGCCGGCCAGCGCCTCGAGGAAGACCCGCTCCTCGTCGGTAATCTGGTGCGGGCTGGTGAAGGCGAACTGCAGCGCCCCCAGCGGAGCCCCCGACGTCGTCAGCGGCAGCCCGACCCAGGCCTGCTCGTCACCGTGCCCGAGCAGCAGCTCTCCGTCCTGATCGGCCTCGAAGTAGCGCCGCAGGCTGTCCGGGCTGTCGAATACCAGCGAGCGGCGCAGCGCGATCGCGGCCGTCATCACGCTGGGAACGTCGAGCGCTATCTCCCCTGACATCTCCGCGGGACCGTCGGACGACGCGTCGGAGCGGATGATGCGCAGCCTGAGCCTGTCGTTGTCGACGACCATCGCGACCGCGGATCGGTCGGCCCCGATCGCCGATCGCCCGACCTCGGTAATGACCGTGATGACCTGCTGGACCGAGAGCGCCTCGGCGAGCAGTGAGGTCGCCTGCTGCAGCCGGGAGGTGCGCAGCGCGGCGGCGGAGAGCTGCTCGGTCAGCCGGCCGCGCATCTCGTCGGCCTCGCGCTGGCCGGTAACGTCGGTACTCGCGCCCATCCATTCGATGATGGCGCCGTCCCGCTCGATCGGCACGGCGCGGACGTCATAGTGCCGGTAGGAGCCCGTCTTGGTGCGGACCCGGTAACTGCCGTCGAAGACGGTCCCGGTGCGGATGCAATCGCGCCAGTCACGCTCGGTCCGATCCCGGTCGTTCTGGTGGATGGCGGCCAGCCACCCGTCGGCCAGGTAGTCCTCCACCGACTGGCCGGTAATCCACCGCCACTCGGGCGAGTCCTCCGCCACCTCTCCCTGGGGGTCGGTGACCCAGACCACCTGATTGCCCGCCTGCACCAGCGACCGGTATCGCTCCCCGGTCCTGCGGACGGCCTCGGCCGACGCCTGGTCGCCGCTCAGGTCGACAGCGATCATCGTCACCCCGGTCACGTTCCCGGCCGGATCGTGCGCCGGATACCACGACAGCGCCAGCTGCCTGCCCGCGCCGGGTTCGGCCCCATCGCCCGGCAGGCCGTCACTGACCGGCATGCCGTCGGCGAGCACCTTGCGCACCGCGGACTCGGCACTGGCTGCCAGCGCGGCGGGCCAGACCTCAGCAGGAGTGTGCCCTAGCTGCTCCGCTGGCTTCGTGCCGATCATCTCGGCCAGCGAACGGCTGACCCGGCGCAGCCGGAGGTCGGTATCGATGAAGGCGAATCCGGTCGGGGACTGGGCCATCAGCGCATCGAGCATCGCCGAGTCGCATGCCGCCGCGCCGGGCCGCGGCGACGGCACGAGCTCCGCCGACACTGGCTCGGGCGCGGATGTCGCAGCACTCATAGTGCGCGCTTCACTTCGGTGAGATCGATCATGGACCAGCCCCTCCCTGCGACGTCCAACACAAGAAGGCTATCGGCATCATGGCCCAAAGGCCTGCCGTCTGCGACGGGAACTGACTTTCGGCCATCGCGGTCTGGCCCCAGCCTGCCAGCTCCCAGGCCGGCCGGCGGCCCCTGCCGGCAGGCACCCATGGGCACCATCCGCGCCGCCGGCATAGTTGCCGTAAGGGTACTTCTCGCGCGTTATGACAGCCACGGAGGTAACCGCCCGATTAGGCGCTTTAGTCCACCGAGGGGGTCAGACCATGCCAGCCTTCCGGGTAATCTCCTGCAAGCGCTGCCATTCCCGGCGGCGCGCCGAGCTTAAGCGTGGCGTCGCCGCGACTGGATCTGAAAAGCTGGGAAAATGAGCCCGCAGAGCAGCCGCGCCGATTCCCCAAGCGGCTCGGGCCGCTCCGGCTCTGCCGGACGTCTGGTTCGCGGCGCCGGTTCGCAGCCGCCGAACGCGCTCTTCGCCGAGATGCTGCGGGCGGCCAGGGAACTGCTCGCCGTGCGCAGCCCGCTCGATGCCGAGCTGATGGTGAGCGAGCTGCTCGGCACCTGGTGGAGGCAGCAGCCGGGCCCGAGCGGCAGGAGCAGCCGGGCACCAGCCTGGCGCCGCGCCGACGTCGAGGAACTGGTTGGCGAGGGCCTCGTCGAGTACGCGGCGGAGCAAGGCAGTCCCGCCGCGCTCGCCCTGCTGTCCGGGATCGCCTGCCTGGGCACGACGCGTCAGGCCGTCAAGGCCGAGGTGGCCGCGCTGGACCTGATGGAACGCGGGGTGGCCCGGCCGCGCTGGGCCGAGCACGCCGGCGCCGTCGCCGCGGGCGACTGCTATGTCAGCACCGACGCCTACGGCGATCGCGACGAGGTGGTCTGCGTCTTCAGCTACGCCGGCCAGGAAGAGCACGCGCTCGTCGTGGTCGTCGACTACAACGCGGGGGGCATGATCAAGGACGGCTGGGTCACATCCCAGGTCGGCAAGCTGCTCGCGTACTGTCGCGACCTGGGCGCCCCGGACGGACCGAAGGCGATCTTCAGCCAGGTGGACCCGCCGAATGCCAGGCGGCTGCTCCAGTCCGCGCTCACCGTCACCGAGACGATCGCTGACCCGCCGGTCAGCAAGTCGTTCCCGTCCTACCACGCCTTCATCAGGGCCCGGATCCGCACCCTGCCGCCGACCCAGGCGAGCGCCTGCTCCCGCGCTCCTGCTGCGGTCAGCGCGACCTCGGCGACCGCGTCGACGGCGCGGCACGAGCCGGCCGGCCGCACCCGGTCATCCGCGGCGCAGGCCGGCCTGGGCTACGGCTACGGCGCGGGCAGCCCGACCCGGTCAGGCAGCGCCGCCCAGGTCGGCCTGATCGGTCCTGGTGCGAGCATGCGGACGGCATGGCGCGGGGATCACCGGGCCATGCTCGTCGCGGAGTTCCTCGCCTCGGACGAGGCCGAGGACCTGTCCGACATCAAGGCGGCGAGCCGGTGTGCCGACCACATCGTCGACTACGGCTGCGACCAGGACTTCGGCAGGCCGCTGCGGGTCAGCCCGGCCAAGGCGGAGACCTTCCTGCTGGACTGGCTGCCCAGGAAGGTCATGCTGACCCCGGCCGAGCAGCACGCGATGCCGCATGTGCTGGTGGCCTGGGCGCGCTGGGCCGGGGCGAGATCCGGGCTCGACATCGCGGCCATCAGCAAGACGCTGGACGCTGTCTTCGACGCCATGTCGACGTTCATCACCGTCTACCGCGATCCCGCCTCCTTCGGCCTCGAGCCTGACCTGGTCGGACGGCTGCTGCCCGATCGTGATCTTGAGGCCCTGCCGCGCCGCGCCTTCGCCTTCGGGGTTCTCGAGGGCACCTTTCGCGGCACGGACCTGAGCTCGCTCGACCCGGCGAACCTCGACGACCGGCGGATACTGCTGGCGGCCGATCACGATGACCAGGGCGTGAGCCAGGCGAGCCCGGAACATCTCAGTCAGCACGCGGCACTCGCTGACCGGCTGTGGCGCGGCGATCCGCCTGAGCTCTGGGATGCCGCGCAGCGCCTGCTCGACCTCGGCATGCCCCGGCATGACGTCGTGCACGCGCTGATCCGCGCGATCGAGGCGGCCGGGCCGGATCACCGGGCAATCAGGATGGCACTCGGCGACTTGCCGCCCGAGCCGCCAGGCTGAGCGGTCGGGGCTGAGCGGTCGGGGCTGAGCGGTCGGGCGGCTGGTGGCACCCGGCTCAGCCGCTGATGCCGCGGTAGGCGGCCTCAAGGTCGTCCGCCGAGATGGTCGTCAGCTGGGCGGCGCTCGCGCTGTCGCCGAGCTGGGCGACGCGCAGGTCGCGGGAGGCGCAGGCCCGCTCGTACAGCGACCGGGCGTACCGGCCGTTGCCGAGTTCGTCGATGCGCCCCTGCTCGCAGGCCTGAGTGAGGATCTGCGTGAGCACCGGGAGCGCGTCAGGGGCGAAGCTGTCCCCCGCCTGGTCCGCGAAGATCCTGGCGATCCTGACCAGCTCCTGCGGACCATAGCTGGGGAAGGCGATCCTGACGCTGAACCGGGACGCCAGTCCGGGGTTGGTGCGCAGGAACCTGCTCATGTCGTCGGTGTAACCGGCGAGCACCATGACGAGCCGGTCCCGGTCGTCCTCGGCTCTCTTCAGCAGCGTCGCCACGGCTTCGGCTCCGAATGCGTCACCGCCGGAGTAGCCGTCGTTATAGAGCGAATAGGCCTCGTCAATGAACAGGACCCCGCCCAGGGCCGAGTCCACGAGCTTGTTGGTCTTGATGGCCGTTGACCCGAGGTGGTCGCCGACCAGGTCGGCCCGGTGCGCCTCGACCACGCCCGGCCGCACCAGGAGCCCGAGCGCGGCGAAGATCCTCGCCAGGATCCTCGCCACGGTCGTCTTGCCCGTCCCGGGCGGCCCGGTGAAGACAAAGTGCCGGACCGGCGGCTGGCTGGTCAGGCCCTGCGCGTCCCGCAGCCGCGCCACCCGCAGCTGCGCCGCGATCTCGTGTACCTGCCGCTTGACCGGCTCGAGCCCGACCAGCCCGTCCAGCTCGGCGAGCGCGCTCTCCAGCGTCGGTGTCTCGTCGTAGCCGCGGTAGCGCGACGTGAGCTCGCTATAGGCCTGCTTGAGGTCGCTGCCGCGCAGCGTGATCAGCTCCGTGGCGTCGGGCTCGGCAGACGCGCCCATCACCCGGACGTCCCTGGCCTGCCCGGCCCGCTCGAGCAGCGTGCGGACGAACCGGCCGTTGCCCAGCTCGTCGCCGAGCCTTCGACGCCCGACTTCCTCGAACATCCGCCAGAGCACCGAGCGCGCCTGCGGGTCGATCATCTCCCCGCGTCTGGCGACCGTCAGGTCGGCCAGCTGGAGCAGCTCGGCCGGCGAGTACCCGCTGAACTTCACCCTGATCGCGAACCGGGACGTCAGCCCGGGATTCGAGGCGAGGAACGTCTCCATCTGCCGCTCGTATCCCGCCAGGATGATCACCAGCCGGTCGCGGTCATCTTCGGCCCGCTTGAGCAGCGCCTGGACCGCCTCGTTGCCGAACCGGTCGTTCTGCCCGTCCCCCTCGTTGACCAGGCTGTAAGCCTCGTCGATGAACAGGACGCCGCCGAGGGCCGAGTCGATCAGCTCATTGGTCTTGATCGCCGTGGCGCCCAGGTACTCACCGACCAGGTCGGACCGCTGTGCCTCCACCACCGTCGGCACCTCGAGCAGGCCGAACGCGTAGAAGATCTTGGCCACGATCCGCGCCACGGCGGTCTTGCCGGTCCCCGGCGGCCCGAGGAAGACGAAGTGCTGCATCGGCTTCTCGGCGCCGATGCCCACCATGGCCCGCCTCCTGGCCGCCTCGATCGAGGCTGCGAAGGACCTGACCTGGTCCTTCACCGGAGCCAGGCCGATCATCTCGTCCAGTTCCGCCATCGCCTCGTCGACGCTGATCACCGGCTGCTCGACGGTCGGATAGTCCATGTCGACGCCGGCCGGTCCCATGACCGGGCCTGGCAGGCCACCGCGGCCGGTCCGTCCCGCGGCGGTCACCCGCCCGTCGGGACTCACCGCTGGCCGGCCGCTAGCAGGCGGCCTGGCCGGACGCTGCTGGCCCGCCGGACCGGGCGGCGCCTGACCGGGCTGAACGCCGGCCCGGTTCGGTCGCGATTGCTGGCCTGGCGACCAGGTGACGGGAACCGCCGGGCCGCCACCGCGCACCTGCTGCACCTGGCCGCTCTGGCGGCTGTCCTGCCATGCCTTGGCGAGCCGCCAGCCGAGCACGACGGCGGCGAGCAGCCAGGCCAGTGCCGGGCCGATGAACGAGTGGCCCTTGCCGACCAGCCGGAATGCGGCGATTCCCGGCAGCAAGGCGAGCAGGAGCACCCAGGTGACCGTTCGGCACGGCGCGAACCACCGGCCCAGCGCGCCGGCGTGGGCGACGAGGGCCGCCACGACGGGAAGGGTCAGGAGCGCGTAGTGCGGCAGCGGGACGCCGTGCGCCTGGGTCGCGACCAGCGCGATCCCCCACAGCGCCGCCGAGGCGGTCGCCCACGCGTCACGCCGCCCCGTCCACACCGCGTACGGCGCGAACACCAGCACCACGAGCATGACGACCCCGGCGAACGGAACGCAGAGCACGCAGCAGAGGATGAGGATGAGAGCCTTTACCGGCAGCGGCGCGGCGTCGTAGGAGCGGCGGAGACGGCTGAAGACGCTGCGCACCGGCCCCTGGCCTGGCGCTGACAACGACCCGTCCGCAGGCGGCATCTCGCTCCCTTGCACCGCTACCTGTATAGCGCATTCACGCGCGGATCCGGCGATACACATTCAGATGAGATGGCAAAAACAAGCCATCCGCCTGTCCATTCTCCCCGATCGCCGCCCGGTTGCCACCTGGAGCGCGTCGTTGCGATTGAGGGGTAAAGCCGCCATGATGTCCTGGCTGGCTCCGCTGCCCGGGCCCGAGGGAGGACAACATGGAGCGGATCGAGGCCGAGCTGCTGCTGCCAGGCGGTGGCGAGCCGGTCGCCGACGGCGTGGTCGTACTGGACGGGCCGGTGATCAGCTACGCCGGGCCCGCCCTGCAGGCGCCGGAGACCCCGGGCGCGGCGGTGCACAGGACCGAGACAGTGATGCCAGGCATGTGGGACTGCCACGGGCACTTCCTCGGCGTGCGCTCCCTCGACCTGGGCCAGCTGCCGCTCGAGCCGATACCGCTGCGGGCCGCCCGCTGCTCGCGTGATCTGCGCAGCGCACTCGACGCGGGCATCACCTCGGTCCGCGAGGTCGGCGGTCTTGGCGTCTACCTGGCCAGAGCGGTCGCCGAGGGCGTGCTCGACGGGCCGGCCATCTACGCGGCCGGCTCGATCCTGAGCACCACCGGCGGTCACGCCGACCTGCACTCCTACCCGCTGTCCTGGATCAGCGATTTCGGCCATCACTGCGGCGAGCTCCGGCTGGCCGACGGGCCGGACGAGTGCATGCGCGCGGTCAGGGAGCAGCTGCGGCGCAACGCGCGGCTGATCAAGGTATGCGCCTCAGGCGGCGTGCTGTCCGAGATCGACGACCCGATCCACCAGCAGTTCACCGTCGCCGAGATGCGCGTGATCGTCGAGGTCGCCGCCATGGCCGACCGGGTCGTGGCCGCGCACTGCCACGGCAAGCCCGGCATCATGGCAGCGATCGAGGCGGGCGTCCGCACCATCGAGCACGGCACCTACGCCGACGACGAGGCCTGCGACGCCATGCGGGAGACCGGCACGATCCTGGTGCCGACCCGCACCATCGTCGAGGACATCCTGGCCAACCTGAGCGCTGTCCCTGACTATGCGGCGGTCAAGCTCACCTCGCTTGCCAACACGCACGCGGAAGCGGTCTCGCGCGCCATCGAGCGCGGGGTCACCATCGCGATGGGCACCGACATCGGCGTGACGGGCCCCGACCGGCCCAACGCCTGGGGCAGCAACGGGCTGGAGGTCATGCACCTGGTCAACCTCGGGATGACGCCGCTTCAGGCGATCGAAGCGGCCACGGCCACCGCTCCGCTGACCCTCGGCCCCCAGGCGCCCAGGAGCGGCAGGCTCGAAGCCGGATACGACGCCGACGTGATCACGGTCGGCGCCGACCCGCTCGCCGATATCTCGGTGCTCGCCAGGCCCGAGCACGTCACCGCGGTCTGGTCCGGCGGCCGCCGGGTAAAGGGTTAGAACGCTCGGCCTAAAAGTCCTCCCTCCATCACGCCAAGTCGGCTGCTCGGAGCTGGCATCGCCGTGCGCCCCCGTCAAGACTTGCCGCGTATCGCCGTCCAGGCTCATGCGATCGGATCGTCCGGGCTCATGAGGCGGCGTCGCCGCGTTCGCGGCGCGGATGTCACTGAAGGGGGCAACGGAAATGATGGGGGCGCTCAGCGCATGGCGGCGGACTGCCAGGCCGGCGGCCGTCATGGTCGCAGCGGCCGCGGCTACGATCATGCTCGCCAGCTCGGCTGCCGCTGCGACGCAGGCTTCGCACCGGCACAAGACAAGCGGCCGGAGCCTGCAGACGCTCTTCAGCTCGGTCCGGGTATTCACCTCGGCCAGCGATCACGCGGCCGTCAAGGGCAAGCTCGCGGGCCTCGGCACGGGAGTCAGCCTCCTGTGCTGGACCACGGGGACCTACTACAAGGACACCACGATCTGGTACGAGATCTCGGCGCCATTGTCCGGCTACGTCTCGGCCTTCAGCCTGAACGCTCATTACGCGCCGGCCGTCGGCATGCCGCACTGCCTGTTGCCGGCGTTCAGGGAGGAATTCAACACGCTGGAGGCGAACCTGCGGATTCGCAAGGCGCCATCGACGACCGCCAGCATCGCCGGGTACCTCGGCGGTATCGGCAGCAAGGTCAGGATCGACTGCTACATCAAGGGCACGCCGGTCTTCGAAGATCCGATCTGGTACCACGCGGCGTCCCCGGCGATTGGCTATGTCGCCGGCCGGCTGCTCAACACGGGCGGCGATCCCGCGCCAGGCGTGCCGCGCTGCTGACCGGGTGACCGGGCCGCTCACGAGCTGCCGTGCGGCTGCTCAGGCCCCTCCCCCGACTGGGCCGCCGCACGGCGTCGTTCGCTTATCCTCACGCGTGGTCCGTCCCCTAAATCCGCGCCCGCTTAGGCACTGACCCCGAACTCGTGACATGACACCGGCGTGGCCGTCGGCTGGCCTCCCCGCAGTCATAATCGGTCATGGCATCTAATCCTCCGCCCGCACGACCGCGCCCGGCCGGCTCGGCCGGCCTGGGTCGGCCCGGCCGCGACCGCGCCGAACTGGCCGGGCAGGCGGCGCTGGTCACCGGCGGTACTCGCGGTATCGGCCTGGCGATCGCGGAGCGCCTGCGCGATCACGGTGCGAGGGTCCTGGTCTGCGGCCGGTCCCAGCCCGGCCGCGTTCCGGACGGGATCGAGTTCGCCGCCGCGGACGTGCGCGACCCCGATCAGGCCGCCGTCATCGTGGGCGAGGCGGTCAGCCGCTTCGGCCGGCTGGACATCGTCGTGAACAACGCTGGCGGTTCCCCGTCCGTCCCCGCGGCGTCGGCCTCGCCGAACCTGATCACCTCGGTCGTACGGCTGAATCTGCTGGCCCCGTTCTTCGTCGCGCAGGCCGCGAACACTGTCATGCAGGCGCAGGACAGCGGCGGCCTGATCCTGAACATCGGCAGCGTCTCGGCCATCCGTCCAGCCCCCGGCACGGCCGCATACGCGGCCGCCAAGGCCGGCCTGATCACGCTCACCCAGGCGCTGGCGATCGAGTGGGCACCCGCCGTCCGGGTCAACTGCGTCACGGCGGGGCTCGTGCGCACCGACGACAACGCCGCGCATTACGGCGACGAGCTGGCGCTGGCCGCCGTGGCCGCGACGGTGCCGCTGGGCAGAATGGCCTCCCCCGCGGACATAGCCGATGCCTGCCTGCTGCTCGCCTCACCGCTGGCCGGCTACATCAGCGGCACGAATCTCGTGGTGGACGGCGGCGGCCAGCGCCCGGCCTTCACCGGCGTGCGATCCCGCGATCAGTCGGACGGTGCGAATGGCCCATGAACCGGGGACTATCGGCTCTCCGCATGTACTCCGGCTAGACCTAGCGTTGGCGGTACAAGGAGGTGGCGGCGATGACGATCAACGATATGACCGACAATTCGGCACTACGGCAGAGGGCCGTCAAGCGACTCAAGAAGCGGCGGGACTTTGCCGCGCATCTGATCATCTATTTCCTGGTTAACGGCTTCCTGGTGGTTATCTGGGCGATGACCGACCTGCACGGCTTCTTCTGGCCGATATTCCCGATCATCGGCTGGGGCATCGGCGTGGTCATGAACGCCTGGGATGTCTACCGGTCCGAGGACTTCACCGAAGAGCAGATCCGACGGGAAGAAAAGCACCTGCAGGGCATGCGATGACGCTTCAGTCCTGCTTCGGGTCGCCGAACTCATCACGCACCTTGTCAGCCACGCCGGACAGGTTCAGCTCGAACGTGTAGCCCTGCTCGTACCGGTAGCTTCGCCGCACGTCGACGGGATCGATGCCGTTGAGCGATTCCTTCGCCGCCCGGATCACCGCCGGGTTCTTCGCCGCGATCTGCCTGGCTACCGCCAGCACAACGTCCTTCAGCCGGTCCCTCGGCACCACCTGCAGGACCGATCCGTAGCTGTGCAGCTCGCCGGCGGTGACGGTCGCTGAGGTGTACATCATCGCGCGCATCCGGTGCTGCGGCACCAGCCTGGCCAGGTGGGTCGCGGCACCCAGGGCGCCGCGGTCCACCTCGGGGAGCCCGAAGGTGGCATCGTCGCTCGCCACGATGATGTCGGCGTTGCCCGCCAGGCCGACGCCTCCGCCCAGGCAGAAGCCGTGCACCGCGGCGATCACCGGAACCTGGCACTCGTAGACCGCCGCGAACGCGGCCGCGCAGCCGCGGTTCACCCCGACGAGTGCGGAGAAGTCCCTGCTCGCCCGAAGCTCCTTGATGTCGACGCCGGCGCTGAAGCCGCGGCCCTCGGCGCGCAGGATCACGACCCGGACCGCCTGAACCTCGCCCAGGCTCCGCAGGACCCGGGCGAGCTCGAACCAGCCTTCCACCGGAAGCGCGTTGACCGGCGGATGGTCCATCACGCACTCGGCGACCCCGTCCGCGCTCACCGACGAGCTGATCATGGCTTCTCCCCTTCGCTCCGGCCTGGCAGGGAGCTATCGTCCTGCGCCGGGCCGGCCGGCTGGACGCCAGGGCCAGCGAGCCTGCCCAGCACGGCCTCGGCCTGGGTGATGATCCGGTCGATCAGCTCGGCGCAGCTCGGCAGGTCCTCGATCAGGCCGGTGACCTGCCCGGTGGCCATCACGCCGAAGTCCGGCCTGCCATCGATCATCGCAGCCCTGAGCAGGGCCGGGGTATTGGCCGCCAGCAGCACCTGGCCGAGCGCCAGGTCGTGCGAGCGGCGCATCGCCAGGCCGTCGCGCGCCATCGCCGGCCAGGTACTGCCGGTGAGCCGCCGGAAGGTCGCCGCGCTGCGCGCCGACCGCAGCAGCCGGACGATGCTGCCGTCGCGGACGAGGCGCTCGACGAACGGCGTGCGCAGCAGCCGCTGCGGTACGCCGTCAAGCGCGTCGGTGACCACCGTGTCGGCCACCGTGGCGGCCAGGTACAGCCGCTTGACCGAGTCGGGCACCTGGCTGTCCCTGGTGAGCAGGAACCTGGTACCCATCGCGATCCCGGCGGCTCCATAGCACAGTGCCGCGGCCAGCCCGCGGCCGTCGAAGAATCCTCCGGCAGCGATCACCGGGATGTCGACGGCATCGACGACCTGGGGCAGCAGCACCGTGGTCGCGACCTGGCCGGTATGCCCGCCGCCTTCGCCGCCCTGGACCACGACGGCGTCGGCGCCCCAGGCGGCTACTTTCTCGGCATGCCTGCGCGCCCCGATCGACGGCACGACGACTATCCCCGCCTCCTTCAGCCGGGCGATGAGCTCCGGCTTCGGCGCGAGCGCGAAGGAGGCCACCCTGACTCCCTCGCTGATCAGCAGGTCCACCCGGCGCCCGGCATCGGGCGCGTCGGCACGCAGGTTCACGCCGAAGGGGGCCGGCGTCAGGCTCCGGGTCTGCTCGATCGCCGCGGCCAGCTCGGGATAGCTCATCGTCGCGCTGGCGAGGATGCCGAGGCCGCCGGCGTTGGCGGTGGCCGCGGTCAGGGCCGGCCCGGAGACGTAGCCCATCCCGGTCTGCACGATCGGATAGCGCACGCCGAACAGATCGCAGATCGGCGTGCGCAGCGCGGTCATCATCCGCGCACCTCGGCGTCGCGGGATCCGCCCGGGTCGATCACCGACCTGATCAGCTGGAGTTCCTCGGCGGCCGGCTCGCGGGTCGGCGGCACGTCGTCAGGAACGGCCAGCTCGAACCCGGTCGCTGCGGAGATCTCGGCGACGGTCACGCCCGGGTGCACCGACACCAGCCGCATCCGGTGGTCGCCGGTCGCGAAGTCGAAGACGCCGAGGTTGCTGACCACGCGGCGCAGTTCGTGGTAGCGGGAGGCC
>Ga0307373_10010365_pt1 | contig 13719 bp, 12 predicted proteins | sample OX2MG_FD_202534 | JGI IMG/M metagenome (GOLD analysis project Ga0307373, IMG submission 202534) | Soil microbial communities from Risofladan, Vaasa, Finland - OX-2 | ecosystem: Environmental > Terrestrial > Soil > Coastal area > Acid sulfate soil | place: Finland: Risofladan, Vaasa | collected... | reverse complement strand
CATTGGCGCGAAGCCGACCGCGACACCTTCGCCGCCGCCTGGGGCGCCGAACTCGCCGATCTGCCGGAGTTCACCGACAGCCGGATCCATATCGTGACCGGGCTGCTTCTGCCGATCTGGAAGTGGCTCCCCGGCGACGGATGCCGCGTCTACCGCCTCCAGACCGACGAGGGCGAGCGGGTGATCGGCCGCCTCGTCTCGCCGGCCTGGGTCGCCCAGGCGGTCGCGACGGACACACCGACGATCAACCCCGCCGATGCATGGATCGCCGTGCTCGACGGCCGGACCATGCTGGATCTCGCCGACAGTCTGCAGCTTCGTCGCGCCAGGATCATGGGCGCGTTCCGGGTCGAACTCTCCGGCTTCACCGACGGCATGGTCGACCGCTTGAAGGCGATGGGGCTCACCTCCGAGATCATCGCCTGGAAGCTCCGGCTGTTCGTGCCCACCGGCGCGACCGGCCCGGCGATCCTCGGCGCGCTGATGGAGCGCCATCCACTGGTTCGCATCGCCGACCGTGGCGCGGCGTGAGGGGAGGCGATCATGTCCGGTCAGGCCGCCGATCTGGCGCGGCGCCTCGCGCGTGATGCAGAAGGCGTCTGCCGCCACTATCTTCCCAACGGTCGCCGCCACGGCCGCTATTGGCTGGTGGGCGATGTTCGGAACACGCCCGGCCGCAGCCTCTATGTCCGTCTCACGGGGCCAGAATCCGGTCCCGGCGCCGCCGGCAAATGGACCGACGCCGCCACCGGCGAGCATGGCGATCTCCTCGACCTGATCGCCCTCAATCGCGGGCTCGACGCCTTCCGCGAGGTGCTCGACGAGGCGCGCCGCTTTCTCAGCCTGCCGCGTTCGGAGCCTCCGCATCCAACCCGCGAACCGCCTGCGCCCGGCGGATCTCTCGACGCCGCCCGCCGTCTGTTTCGCGCCGGCCGCGCCGTCGCCGGCACCCAGGCCGAAGCCTATCTGCGCGCGCGCGGCATCACCGCACGGCTCGACTGGCCCTCGCTGCGCTTCCATCCGGCGCTCTGGTATCGCCCGGACCGCGATGCCGCCCGCGAGTCCTGGCCGGGGCTGCTCGCCGCCGTGACCGACGCGGCCGGCCGGATCACCGGCGTCCATCGCACCTGGCTCGACCGCCAGCGTCCCGAGAAGGCCCCGCTTGCTGATCCGCGCCGTGCGCTCGGCCATCTCCTCGGCAACGGCGTGCGCTTCGGCCGTGCCACCGACGTGCTCGCCGCCGGTGAAGGCATCGAGACCATGCTCGCGCTCAAATCGGTGCTGCCCGATCTGCCGATGATCGCCGCGCTCTCGGCCAACCATCTCGCCGCCCTCGATCTCGCCCCGATGCTGGCCCGGCTCTATGTCGCGCGGGACCGCGATGCGGCCGGCCGGATGGCGGCGGAACGGCTCCATGCGCGCGGACGCGATGCCGGCATCGAGGTCCGCGATCTCATGCCGGCCAGGGGCGATTTCAACGTCGATCTGCGCCGGCTCGGCCCGGACGTCATGCTGGCCCGGCTGGCGGATCAGCTCGCCCCGGCCGATGTCCTGCGGTTCCTGCGCCGTCGCGATGCAGCCTAATCGGAAGGCCGAGCGCGGCATCTCCCGCGGTTCGGCGTCGGGCCGGAGGGGCGCGGGGAGGCGTGCGGCGGGATGCCTGGCCCGGTCAGAGGCGCGCGCCTGCGGCCTTCCCGAGCGGCGATCTGCCAGAGCCGGCCCCGGTCCGGCAATGGCGTCCGGCGACTATTTTCCGCCGCCGGGCGATAGGCCGCCCGGCTTTGCATCGCGAAACAAAATAGCCGCCTCCCGCCATCCTCCGCTGGCGCTCCGGCCCCTTGCCGGCAGGCCGGCGGCGGGGTGCAGGCCCGGTTCCGTCCCCGGCGGGCGATCGCCGTGAAGGCCGCGATGGGCGCGGCCAGACCGCAACAGGAGCCCGCCATGACGCACGAATCCTTGCCCTTCCTCTCCCCCGACACCGAGTCCGACGACGAGCCGCACGCTCTCTCGCCGACCGCGCATCTGCTCGACGAACTCGCGCTCTATGGTCACCGCCCCGGCCGGGACGAGCCCGATCCGCGCCCGCTGCCCGAGGCGGATGCCGTCCGCGCCGAGCTCGGCGCGATCGTCGATGGCTTCGCCGCGATGCTGACCGACACGCGGCTCGAGGACGATCTCGACGACCTGCTCTGGTCCTTCGTCAACCTGTTCCACCGCAAGATCGGCCGCGTCGAGCGCGATCTCGACACCAACGAACAGGCGCAACGCCGGTCGCAGCTGGAGCAGAACGGCTCCGAGGTCCGCTCGGTCGAGCTGGAGCGCCTCATCGATCAGGGCGTCGGGCTGATCGAGCGCCGCAACGCCTTCGAGTTCTGCCGCGACCATGCCGCCGAGCACTACGAGGCCGTCACCGGCTCGCTCTGGCGGCCCCGCTCGGGCTCGATGGTCAACCATCGCGCGCTCACGTCCGCGATGATCGACAGCCGCGAGTTTATCGCCGCCCAGCGCCGCGCCGAGGCGCAACTGCTCGTGCCCACGGGCAGCCGCATCGCCTTCACCGGCGGCATTGACTTCAATGACCATCAGCGCATCTGGGCCGCGCTCGACAAGGTCCACGCCAAGCATCCCGACATGGTGCTGCTGCACGGCGGATCACCCCGCGGCGCCGAGCGCATCGCCGCCTGCTGGGCCGACAATCGCAAGGTCGCGCAGGTCGCCTTCAAGCCCGACTGGAACCGCCATCGCAACGCCGCGCCCTTCAAGCGCAACGACGAGCTGCTCGACGTCCTGCCCATCGGCGTCATCGTCTTCCCGGGCTCGGGCATCTCCGCCAACCTCGCCGACAAGGCCCGCAAGATGGGCATCCCAGTGTGGCGGTTCACCGAGGAGGGCGGCGCGTGAGCGCCGTTTCCTATCCACATGCGATCTGCGAAAGGGGCACCCGCCAGCGCAGACTTGACATTGTGCATAAGGTTGCATAATGTTACACCATGATGCAGGATGATTCTCCCAACTTCTTATCCCTCGCGCAGGCTGCGGAATACGTGGGCGTGTCGCGCGATACCCTTCGCCGTTGGGATGCGGCGGACAAGCTGAAGCCGGTCCGGCGACCTGGCAGTGGCTACCGATTCTACAGGCGGTCGGACTTGGAGCCCTATCGGCTCGAATACCGACGCGCAGAGTTGTCAGCCGTTCAGGAAGACCATCTCTTCCAAACCTTAACCGCCGACATCGAGGCGAACGCCAAGGTGCGCGAGCCCCAGCAGGGTGCCCATCGTGCCGTGCGCAGTCATTTCGCGACATCGAACGAGCCCGTCGTGCTTCAAATCCCGGTCGGGTGCGGGAAGACGGGCGTCATCGCAACATTGCCATTCGGGATCGCCCGCGGCCGCGCGCTTATCATCACGCCTAACCTGACGATCCGCAGGGGCGTCGCGGAAGCGCTCGATATCTCGAATCCGAAGAATTTCTGGCGGCAAACTGGGGCCATTCATGATTTTGCGTCGGGGCCATTTCGTGCAGTGCTCGATGGGGTCGACGCGAACCTCCATGACTGCAACGAGAGCCACTTCGTAGTCACAAACATTCACCAGCTAGCCAGCTCGGCCGACCGGTGGCTTCCACAATTCCCGCCGAACTATTTCGATATGATCATGGTCGACGAAGGGCATCACAACGTCGCCCCGAGTTGGTCGAAGGTGTTCGAGAAATTCCCGAACGCCAAGGTGATCAGTCTCACGGCGACGCCTTTTCGCGGTGACGGAGCCCGCCCCGTGGGGAGGGTCATTTACCGGTATCCATTCACCCGCGCGATGGTGAAGGGTTACATCAAACAAATACATTCCCGAAACGTGGCGCCTTCGGCGCTTTACTTCACCTACCGGGATGAGACGCGACGCCACACCCTCGAAGAGGTCATGGAGCTCCGCGAAGAGGCATGGTTCCGCCGAGGCGTTGCGCTTGCGCCGGAATGTAACCGGCATATTGTTGAGGCCAGCCTCAAGTATCTCCAGGAGCTGCGGAAGAGGACCGGCTTCAACCATCAGCTTATCGCCGTTGCGTGCTCAGTCGATCATGCTCGCCAAGTGCGTTCCTTATACGAGGAGCACGGGGTCAGGGCGCACGAAATCTACGGCGAGATGGATGAGGACAAGAAGGAGAAGGTCATTGACGACCTAAGGCGGGGCCGGCTGGATTGCATTGTCCAAGTACAAATGCTCGGCGAGGGCTTCGATCATCCGCCCCTCAGCGTGGCAGCGATCTTTCGCCCCTTTGCTAACTTGTCGCCCTACATCCAATTCGTTGGCCGGGTGATGCGCGTCGTGCAAGAAGCGAAGCCCGACCACCCGGATAACAACGCATTCATCGTATCCCATGTCGGCCTTAACACGGATGTGCATTGGGACGATTTCCGGGAGGTGGACCTCGACGATCAGGCGATGATCAAGAAGTGGTTGACCGCCGACGACCAGGATGAAGGAGAGGGAAAAAAGGAGCCGCGTCGCTTCGACGTGGGGATGCTTGTTGATAACGAAATTATCGGCTCATTCATCAACCGATCGTTCCTCGATCCGGAGGATGATCGCGTCCTTGACGAAATGCTCAATCATGAAATTGGCGCCGGGCTTAGGCTGCGCGATCTGATTGACAAGGAATCCCTGCGCGCGAAGCTGCGGACCAAACAGGAGGATCAGGCGGCAGAAATCGAGAGCTTGCCCGTCCAGCCTCAGAACCGGCGCGTTCAGGCCCGCAAGCGGCTTCCGCAAAGGACCAACTCAGTCGTCGCCCGGATACTGAAGGACCTCGGCCTATCTCCGGCGGGCCGGGAGGTTGGCAAGGCAATTAAGAGCGTCGCCGGCCGCGACAATCGGGCAGCAGTGACCGCGATGATGCACAGTGCGGTCAACGATCATCTCGGCATCAAGTCCGGACAGCGTAAGAATCCAAACGCGGACCAGAACGAAGATGCGCTCGCGGCCCTCGACGCGATCGGTGATCAAGTGCGCAGCGCGATAAAACGGGGGCTCGGAAGATAATGCCCAAGATCAGAGATATTTTGATCCATGTTTCAGTTGAGGAAGCTCAACGGCAGCGTAAATGCCGGCGCGAGACCAGCCGCGTCATCAGCAAAGGCGAGCGCTGCCTTGTGGTGAAAACCAACCCGACGAACGACGACTACAGCTATAGCGCGGAGAACGCGAAGCCGATGCTCGATCTCGCGTGGAGAAAGCTCCAGGCCATCTATGCCGAGTTGGGCCTATCTCCCCCTGGCTGATCACAAGCTCGATTAGCTGGAGAACCAATCTGGAGGAGCGCTTCTAATCGACTCGCAGTTCTTGGACCATTCTGGTCCTTCTATGAAGGTGACGAACGTCCGTTTCGGCTTATGATCCACCGAATCCGAATCGCCCGCCGTGGAAGGCGACTGACGCAACACACCTACCTCGGCTTCCTCAAATAAGAGATAGCGCCCGCGCGGGCGAGCCCGCGCGCCGGGCTCTCGTGAACCGAGCCGCCTTGCGGCGTCTCGGCCCTGGCGGGCTTCGATCCCTGGCGCATCGCTCAGAAATGCCGGCTCCAAGAGGCATCAAGGCCGGCCGCGATGGACTCCCAACCGGAATCGCTACGACAGATCAACGTTCGGACTTTTTCCTTCAGCATGCCGCCCCATCACAGTCGTCCGCACGGCTTTGCGGCAGTTATTCGGTCGCTTCCGCCGCAGGCGGCGCGCGTGGATCGTATCCGTCGTTGTTTCGATCATGACGCTAGCGAGGAATGACCCCAGCCCGGCCACCGTCGCGTTCGCCATGACATTCAGTCTATCTCGCCGCTCGACCGCATTGCCGTGGCAGCCCGTTACCGACCCCGCGCCGCCGTCTTGAAGGTCCGTGCGTCGGGGGCGTGGCGGACATCGTCGAAGCGGGTCTGGAAGGCGCCGGCGAAGAGGGTCACGGGTGTTCGTACCCGCACGGTCGAGACCAAAGTGAAGGCGCACGGTGCTTCGACCAGGGTCTCCTTGCCGGCTGTGGTTCGCAGACCGTCCCTGCATGTCTCTCAAAGCGCTAGAGCCCGCGTCGCCCCTCTCCAACCTGTCCGGCGAAAGAATTTCCCCGGCCCGCAAGCGGGCCTCCTCGCGGACGCTTCGCTCCAAATTCTCCCGCCTCCCAGGTCCTCCACTGCGTTCCGGCCGCTTCGCGGTGCTCGCGGTGATGAGGGGCGCCTTGCGGTCTCTCAGCGCCGAGCCATCGCAGGGCGGTCCTGCGACATCAGCAAAGGAGACCACATCATGGCCATCACCCTCGGCACCTTCACCAAGCTCGACGACGGCGTCTTCACGGGCACCCTCAAGACCCTCAACGTCACCGCCGCGCTCACCATCGTTCCCGTCGACAAGAAGTCCGAGAACGCGCCCGACTATCGGGTCTATGCCGGCCAGCGCTACGAGGTCGGCGCCGCCTGGAGCCAGGTCGCGAAGTCGAGCGGCGAGACCTACCTGAACCTCAAGATCGGCGCGCCGGAGTTCGGGCCGAACTGGGTCCGGGCCCGGCTGGTCAAGCTCGAAAACCCCAACGGGGACGGCGCAACCCACATCGCCTTGTGGGAACCGCGCGACCGATAACGCCCTCAAGCCCCGTCGCGGATCGCCGCGGCGGGGCTTTCTTTCTGCATGTGATTTCACGCGCCTGATCGAATTCGTGGGGGACGCCTTTTCGAGCGTCCCGGAACGCGCCCCATCGCGCCCATCCTCGCTTGGCACGCGGCGCTGTTCGCCGTCGCCGCCCGTACCGCAATCGAGGAGCGTCGAAGATGGATGACGAGATCGTCCGAGCCGCCAACGCCAAAAAGGGCAGCCCGTTTCTGAACACCGACCAGGCCGCCCATTATGTCGGTCTGTCGCGCCGGACGCTCGAAAAGATGCGCACGGCGGGCGGCGGCCCACGCTTTCGCAAGCATGGCCGCTACGTCCGCTACCACATCGACGACCTCGATGCATGGTCGGCGGAGCACGGCAAGACCTCGACCTCGGAGCCCGACCGTGAGCATCCCGCCCGGCCTGAGAATCGCGGGACACGGCGATGATCGAACCGTTTCTCACACGCGCGAAGCGGCGCCGGCGCGTGCGTAGGCGCCCGCGTGCAGTCCTCGCCCTCACCTTGTTCGGGCTCGGCCTGATCGGCCTCGCAACGCTCGCCCGACCGGCGCCGTGGCTGGTGTGGAACGCCAGCGCCAGCGCCCCCATCGGCCTCTATCGCGTGCTGCCGGGCAAGCCCATTCGCGGCGATCTCGTGCTCGTCCGCACACCGAGCTCCGTGCGGCAGCTCGTCGCCGAACGCGGCTATCTCCCGCAGAACGTCCCGCTGGTGAAGCGCGTCGCGGCGCTCGACGGCGACATCGTCTGCGCCGCTGACGATGTGATTTCCGTCAACGGCCGCGTCGTCGCCGAACGGCTAGCGCACGATCGGCTCGGCCGCCCGCTGCCCGACTGGACCGGCTGCCATCTTCTCGATGACGGCGAAGTCTTCCTGCTCATGGACGGCGTCTCCGATTCCTTTGACGGCCGGTATTTCGGGCAAATCCCGACGGCCGCGATCATCGGGAGGCTCGCGCCGCTATGGATCGAGTGACACTCCTGCTGCTCGGCGCATTGGTGTTTATCCCAGCCGCAACTTCCACACCCGCCTATGCCGAACCAGTCGCCGCGACCGATACTGCGCTCGATCGCTGGCAGGATTTCATCGCCGAGGCGTCGCGCCGGTTCGGCGTGCCCGAGTCTTGGATACGCGCGGTCATGCAGGCCGAGAGCGGCGGCCGGACGATGCTCGATGGCCGTCCGATCACCTCGCGCGCCGGGGCGATGGGGCTGATGCAGGTGATGCCCGACACCTATGAGGAGATGCGGCGCGCGGGCGGTCTCGGCACCGATCCCCACGACCCGCGCGACAATATTCTGGCAGGTACGGCCTATCTGCGCGCGATGTACGACCGCTACGGCTACCCGGGCCTGTTCGCTGCCTACAACGCCGGGCCGGATCGTTATGACGAGCATCTGCACGATGGCCGGCCTCTGCCGGCCGAGACGCGCGCCTACCTCGCCGCCATCGCTCAGATCGATCCAGGCTCGTTGCCGTCGCCGTCCGTGGCATCGGGAACCCGGCTGTTCTTCACGCTGCGAACCGCCGCCGATGCATCATCCAATGCCGACAAACCGTCAGCATCCAGCGACCTGTTTGTCCCTCTGACCACCGTGCCGGCTGGCCAGCGATGAAGAGCGATGGCGCTATCGGAGTCCTGCCGGAGAGAGGGGCCTCGTCTCGGTTTCTGCATCCTACCAGCCAGGACGAAGCGCCCGTCAAGGATGCGCGGTACCCCCAAAATGCTGGCGCATTTTGGCTCCCCCACGCCCCGCTGCGCGGCGCCTTCGGCGTCCTTGACCGCCGCTTCGCCGGCCGATGCCAGGGCCTGTCCTCGATGAGGAGGACGTTAACCCTGGAGGCTTAGATGACCACGCTTCACATCCATCCGCATGCCGAATTCGACCGGTTCCCGCAGCTTCTCGACAGTTTGGCGCAGGAGTTCGGCCGCGACGGAATCTTGTCCATCGCCGAGCGTTTCATCGAAGCGGAATGCGCCGATTTCCACTGGGACGGACGGCTCGCGGAGATGAACCTCGGCGCCTATGAGAGCTTCGACGAAGAGGACGAAGCGTTCGAGCTCGTGTCGATCATCGGCTATTTCCACAGCCGCTACTACGTCGCGACCTGCGTCGTGGATGCCGAACGTCACGTCCGTTGGATGCTCCGGCTACGTCATTTCGAGAGCTTCGAGACCGCCGAAAAGGCGTTTCTGGCGGGTGGTGGATGACCCCACCACCATTTCGGGAGCGGCGTCGTGACGGCGTCGCTCCCATCATTTCAGGGGACGAATCCACCTGGTGCATGGGCATCGTCTTGAGCCGAGACCGGGCACGAGAGCGTAGGTGAGCGCAGGACGGACGGAGAGCAGATCGGAAGTCGCGTAAGGCAAGATAAAAGGGCTGTCTCCACGAGACGCCCATGTCCTTGTCTGCACATCGTTTTTTATAGAGACGAGGGCCGCGCCCATGGAGACTCTTTTTTGTAAGTCGTTGATCCACAGCATGGCGATAGAGACGCCTTGCGATCGACGCGAGAGCGTTGCTTCCTCGTGTTCGTGGGCACCATGGATCGTCCGTGAGGCATGGTCATGACGCGGGACGACGACTTCAAGCCGAAGCTCGGGAAGATACGGTCCCAGGGCAGCAAGCGCGGCCGTAAATATTTGCACCGGGTGCTGCAGGCGACGGCGCTCGCCGGCGGGCGCGTGCGGCTCGGATGGTCAGCACGCAAGGCGAAGTTCCACGGCAGCCAGATCGGTCGCGGTGCCAGCGTCGGCCGGGTGCTTGGCTCGCGGGATCGTCATGCCGCCTTCCGCGGCCGCCGCGTCGTGGTCAAGTCGCGTATCGTCAAGCTCGCGGGAAAGGGCGTGAAGGGCGCGCTGGCGCATCTGCGCTATGTCCAGCGCGATGGCGTGACCCGTGACGGTCAGCCAGGCCAGCTTTACAGCTCCGAACAGGACCGCGCCGATGGCAAGGCGTTCCTCGAACGCGCCGACGGCGACCGCCATCAGTTCCGGTTCATCGTCGCGCCGGAGGATGGCGCCGAGTATGAGGACCTGAAGCCGCTGACCCGGCGCCTGATGGCGCAGATGGAGCAGGACCTCGACACCAAGCTCGAATGGGTCGCGGTCGATCACTACAACACCGGCCATCCGCACATCCATATCATCCTTCGTGGCAAGGATGAGAGAGGCAAGGATCTGATCATCGCCCGGGACTACATCACGCAAGGTTTGCGCGAACGCGCGGCGGAACTGGTGACGTTGGACCTCGGGCCGCGTTCCGATCTGGAGATCGAGAACCGCCTGCGCATCGAGATCGAACAGGAGCGTCTCACCAGCCTCGACCGGCGGATGCTGCGCGGCCGGGATTGGGAAGGGCTGGTCTGGTCGACGGACAAGGACGCTTTCCAGCAGACCTTGCGGGCCGGCCGCCTGCAGAAGCTGAAACATCTTGGCTTGGCCGATGAAGTCACGCCCGGGCGGTGGCAGCTTGCCGAGGGGTTGGAGGACACGCTGCGCCGCATGGGCGAGCGTGGCGACATCATCAAGACCATGCACCGCGAGATGACGGAGAAGGGCGTGACGCGGGCCGCGTCGGATTATGTCATCTACGATCCGGCTGGCACGCAAGCGCGGCACATCGTCGGCCGCGTCGTCGCGCGGGGCCTGTCCGACGAGATCAACGACCGCCATTACCTGATCGTCGACGCTCTCGACGGCCGGACCCATTATGTCGAGATCGGCAAGGGCGAGGCAACCGAGCCGACGCCGGTGAGCAGCATTGTCGCCGTCGCGCCGAAGCGGGCAAAGCCCCGGCAGGTCGATCGCACCGTGGCTGAGATCGCTGGCGCCAATGGCGGGCGCTACGATGTCGATATCCATCTGCGGCACGATCCGACCGCGAGCGCCGCGTTTGCAGAGGCCCATGTGCGTCGGCTGGAAGCCATCCGACGCTTGACCGGCGGCGTGGAGCGCGAGCCGAACGGGACCTGGATCATCTCCCCCGACTATCTGGAGCGGGCAACGACCTATGAGCGGAAGCAGGCGCAAGCCGCGCCGGTGGTGGTGCAGACGCTGTCGTCGTTGCCGCTTGAGCGCCAGGTCGGCGCCGATGGCGCCACCTGGCTTGATCGGGAGTTGGTCGCGGCGGAGCCGGCGCCCTTGCGTGACAGTGGGTTCGGCCGGGAAGTGCGCGAGGCCCAAGCGCGTCGCCGGCTATGGCTGACCGAGCAGCAGTTCGCCCGCGAGGAGCAGGATCGGATCGTCTATCGCGCGAACATGCTCGGGCTATTGCGGCGACGCGAACTAATGCGCGTCGCCGGGCAGCTATCGAACGAGCTGGGGCTGAACTATGTCGAGACCAAATCCGGGGAGAAGGTCGAAGGTGTGTATCGCCGGCATGTCGATCTCGCCAGCGGCCGCTTCGCCGTCATTGAGAAAGCCCGCGAGTTCAAGCTGGTGCCCTGGCGGCCGGTGCTGGAGCGCCATCTGGGCAAGCAGGTCTCCGGCATCGTGCGTGGCGACAGCATTTCCTGGACCATCGGGCGCCAGCGGAGCGGACCGTCGGTGTCGTGACAGGCTTCTGAGCATTGGCGAGAGATTGCCGCTTGCCCACACAAGAGATTCCCGGCGACCTCACTCTGCAACCAGCTTCATCTCCGATAGGAAGCGGGACGGTTTCTTAGCCCAGCCGCGATAGCTGTCCGCTCTCGTGAGAACAAGCGTGTGGCGAGTGCGCGTGATTGCCACGAAGCAGTTGCGCCGTTCCTCCTCAAGCTCCACTGAAGACGCATCGGCTTTCAGGCTTTGCCAGGAGGGGAGAACCGTTTCTGCCAAACCGACAACCCACACATGATCAAACTCAAGCCCCTTCGCTGCGTGCACCGTGAAAAGCCCTACTGCGTTTGGATCGGCTGGGGGCTCCTTCGGTCGAAGTGCGATTCCCTGAAGAAGCTCTGCGAGTTCAGGATCGCTTCCCTTCTCTGCCCGGATTGCTCGTGCTGCTGTTTCCCAGGCAGCCTTGTCGTCGGCAGCATCCGATACAACGCCGTCGCTCGAACTCGCGGTGTTAGGCAGCCACGTCAAGGCGTCCGTTAACACGCCTCGCCAAGACGCCCGTGATTGGATAAGCCGCAATGCATAACCCGCCAATTGAGATGCAGCCGGGCTGCTCGTGGCCTGTGCCGCGAGGGCCCAATGCTCCATAAGACTCTTGCCTGCCGCTTCGGCTTCAGCTTCGAGGAGCAAGGGATCGAGCTCGATGCCGGCCACTCTGTTCGCGGCCGCAGCCATGGCAATGAAAACCTGACGGTCTGTTGGCCGTAGCGACTGATCCAAGCAAGCTTGCAGCCAAACGAACTGCGGCGAGATGAACCGGTCTCGGCGAGTAACGATGGCAGATTTGACCCCGGCTGCTCGAAGTGCCTGGAGGAGCGGATTGAGAATCGCCCGCGTGCGACCTAGGACCGCAGTCTTGCCCCAGGTGTGTGCCCCGGCTTGTGCTATCTCGCTGGCCACCGCAGTTGCCTCTTCGGCATCCGTTGCATAGACACGCAGCGATATCGCAGGTCCTTGGTCAGGTTTCGTCGAGACGAGGGGGGCTTTTCCGGGCGTCCGTTCCGAGTTGTGAGCTACGAGATTGTTCGCGGCATTGACCACGTCTGGCGGGCAACGTCGATTCTCAACAAGCTGGAACATTTCGGGCTGGAAGTGCTCACGAAAGGCGGCGATCTGTCGGTAGCTCGCGCCGGCCCACTGGTAGATGATTTGATCGTCGTCAGCCACAGCGAACACGTTCTTGAAGGTGTCGCCGGCGAGAAATCGGACGAGGCGATATTGAGCTGGTGACGTGTCTTGGAATTCATCGATCATCCAATATGGGTATGATTGCCGGATGCGGGCGGCGACCGCCGGAATGTCATGCGCCAAGCGGCACGTATCCAGAATCATCCCATTAAAATCCATGATGTTGCGCTGCCGGAGCGCGGCTTCATAGATCGCGTAAACGCGAGCGGCCTGCTCGCCAGCCTTGGGATCGCGAAAATGAGCTGCGGTTTTTGCCGGGCTTACGAGCCTACTGCGTAGTTGATCGATCGCTTTCAGCCAGCGGACATCGTCGGTCGAGACTGGTTCACCTTTGCCGGCAGCGTCTTTGAGTGCATCGCGTAGCAGCTCCTCCCGATCGCTATCCTGATCGTAGACTCCGAAGTCCGGCCGGATGCTTAGGTGCGACCCATGTTGACGAAGGACCTGAGTGCAGAACGCATGGAAAGTTCCGATGACGGTGCGCTCTGTGAGGCCTGGCACCAGTGCCTCGACACGCGTACGCATCTCGTCGCCCGCCTTGGTCGTGAACGTGAGGGCCAAGATGCGGAAATTTCGATTGCGCGAGCTATCGAGAATGCGAGCGATCCGAGTTGTCAGAACAGTCGTCTTCCCAACACCTGGTCCGGCCAAGACAAGCGCGGCGCCATCTTCCCACTCCGCCGCCTGACGCTGAGTCGGACTCAACTGGTCGATCGCAGTCGTAAGTTCGGGGTTCATGCTATCGTTCCATCTCGTAGGCCTTTGATCAAGCCAACGAATGCGGCTGGCATCCGCTCCGCCAGCGCCGGATCCCCGGCGACGCGCAGCGCAAGTTGACCCATGTATGCGGTCTTTCGGTTTTTCAGTTGCTTGCGGAACTCATCCAGGGGGCAGGTGCGTGCAGTTGGGGTACCGGCTTCCGTCAAAATGTCGCGCAAGAGCTGTTCATGGCCATCGGCAAGGAGCTGGTCTTCAAGGTCGTTGGGTGGTGGCAACGTAAGAAAACGTCCGGTGAGATCATTATCTTCAAATCCGCGCTCCAATAGTTGTGCGCGGAACTTCGTGCTTTCGCCGTCCCCATCGACGACCATGTGCCAAGGGATTCCGAAGGCCGTTGATAGCGCGGGGTAGATGCCAGCGCTTCCGCTTTGCTGGAAGTCAATCACGGAAACCCCGTGCGTATCGACAGGCCATCCGAATGCTCGGCCGAGGGCATGGACCAGCAGGTATTCCGAAACGCCCTCCACCATAATCCATCGCCGCGCGAAAAAGATTTCC
>Ga0307373_10010361_pt1 | contig 13723 bp, 12 predicted proteins | sample OX2MG_FD_202534 | JGI IMG/M metagenome (GOLD analysis project Ga0307373, IMG submission 202534) | Soil microbial communities from Risofladan, Vaasa, Finland - OX-2 | ecosystem: Environmental > Terrestrial > Soil > Coastal area > Acid sulfate soil | place: Finland: Risofladan, Vaasa | collected... | reverse complement strand
CGGCTTTGGCCAGATGAGACTTTCACTCATAGCATTCATCAGCTTGCATGACGTACTCCCGACCGATGTTGAAATAGGCAGGTCGGCGTTGCCCGCCTTGAGCCGGTAGGCTCGGGGTGCTGAATCCACGAAGGAAAGGCAACGCCATGAAGAGATTTACCACATCTGCCGCCATTGATCCGGCGGCAATCGTTGAAGATGCTTGGCAAGATGTTGGGGCCAGCTTCGAGCGGTTCTGCCTGGCAACGGGCGCGGCGACGCTGGCTGGCATGATGGAAGAAGATGCGTCCCGGCTCTGCGGTCGGCGCTACAGCCGGGATGAAGGGCGAGGCGGGCATCGTTGGGGACGAACCCGGGGAAAGTCGGCTTCCATGGGGGCAAGGTCGAGATCGAACGGCCTCGTGTCCGTGCCCGCGCCGGCGGCGAGATAGCCTTGCCGAGCTGGGAAACGGCTCAGTCGGAGGACTTGCTCGGCAAGTGGGCCATGAACCTCATGCTGATCAACGTCTCGACGCGCAAGTTTGGCCGTGCCGTCCGCCTGCCGGAAGGCGACGTGCCTGCGCCCAAGGGAGCGGGCGTGTCCAAGTCGGCGGTGTCGCGCCGGTTCGTGGCGCTGTCGGCGGAACGGATGAAGGAGTGGATGGCGTCGGACCTGTCCGAGCTTGACCTGCTGATCATCCAGATCGACGGCATTCACATCGAGGAAGACCTGATGCTGCTGGCAGCCGTCGGCATCGACGGTGATGGCGGAAAGCATCTCCGCCTTGGCGTTGCCGTATGGATTGCCGCGTCGTCCCATCGAGCCGACCGGGCCATGATCGGCCGATCACGCATACCCATCGCCGCGCGCCGCGGCCGGATGGCATGCCCATAGACGCCATCGCCGTCGCGTCACAGGTATCGCTGCATGTCTTGCCACGGAAAGGCTTCGGTGATCTGGTGTGCAATCCATTCGGCCGTCGGATGAGACGTGATGGCGACGTCAAGGAGGTGCGGGTAATGATGGTGCAGTATGACAAGCGAATAGAGAAGCCCGAAACCGATCGTCGGCACCACGAGAAAATCCATGCCGCGATCCCGGCCGCATAATTGCGCAGAAACGTTTCCCAGCTCTGACCCGGACCTTTTGTCGCAAAATCGCCAGTTGATGGCGGAGAAGCAGGATCTCTACCTCCGGACGCGCCCTCGACTTGAACATCGAGGCGATCACGCCGGTGACCAGCTTGAAGACGTCGGTCATCCTCTTTCAATTTAAGCCATCCACGGCCGTATGCGAGCATGGATAGCGTCTTCGGTAGGGATAGGAGCCTCGGTGCGCGAATAGTGATCGCTGAACTGGCCGACATTCCGAAACGCGAATGTCGAATGATCGGGAGTGACGACATTCCCAGCGACATGCGTGGTCGCGCGCCTGTCATGCCCGATGGGACGCGACCTCGCTCAAGCGAAAGCTCCCGTTTCCGCCCCAGGAAAATTTTAGAACATTGGCACATTGGGGGCGATTGGCGCGCTGGGCCGACTGACGCGCCGATCAGGGGCCGCGGTACGGGATTTCCGTTGGACGGTACTCGTCATCGGTCGCGGCCGCCGTCATATAGCCGCCATCGCAATAGATCACCGATCCCGTGACCCAATCCGATTCGGACGTCGCGAGGAAGATTGCGGGTCCGACGATGTCGTCCTCGCGTCCAAGCCGCCCGAAGGGCAGGCGCCGCAGCCGCTCGGCCTTCGCGGAAGCACTGTAGGCGGTGCCGTCCGTGGCCCCGCGGGCAAGGGCGCTGCAGTTGATCCCGTAGGGGCCGAGCGCCTGGGCGAGCGCAAAGGTCAGGCTGTTGACGCCGCCGCGCGCCGCGCCCCAGGGCACGGCCTGTCCTGAGCCCAGCGCCCCAACGATCGACGTGATGTTGATGATCTTGCCGCCCTTGCCGCGCCGCGCCATCTCCTTGCCGAAAAGCTGGCTGGTCAGGAAATAGGCCTTGAGACCGCGATCGATCGCCTTGTCCCAATCCTCCTCGCGGCATTCGAACAGTTTTCCGTGCCAGCCGCCCTGCGTCGTGTTGACGAGGATGTCCACGGCGCCGAGCTTGTCATGGGCGTCCTTGACCATCTTGGCGGTTTCGTCGCAGCGCGTGAGATCGAAGAGACCCGTGGCCACCCGGCGCCCGGTCGCGCCAACCTGTGCCGCAACCCGCGCAAGCCGCGATTCGTTCTCGGCGAATTCGTGCAGATACACATTCGCCCCTTCCTTCGCATAGCCAATGGCGATGACCTTGCCGAAAGCCGTGCCGGCACCGGTGATCACCGCAATCTTGCCATCCAATCTCATTTCGTCCCCCTAGGTCCGACGCGACCCCCCATCGTCGCCCTCGCATCGTCGCTGGTTCGCCGATGTGGGGTCACCGTGTCATTCATCTCCGACATGCAGAACGGCGCGGGTCCGCTCCTTGCTCAGGCAAAATTCCGCTCGCGCGCCCACGTCGCCATCTGGTCGGCGGCCTCACTCTGCTTGTCCTCCTGGCCTCGCATGAAATGGGTGCCATCCTTGATCCAGACCATCTTCTTGTCCGGGTCGGGCGACGCTTCGAACATCCGGCGCGAATGTTCCGGTCCGCCGGCATCGGCGGTGCCGTAGATCACGAGCGTCGGGACGCGGCATCGCGGCAGGAAACGCATCACGTCGAATTGGGACGTCGCGAGTCCACGCTGGCTGATCCACGAGCGCAGCGTCATGACGCGAAGCCGCGTCCGCGGGCCGCGAAGTGGCCCCGGTGTATAGTTCGCATGCTGCGGATTCTCCTCCCAGATCGTGCGGCCGGTGCGGTCAGAGGGATCGAGGCTCATGTCGAGAAAGCGCAGGTCCGCATCGGTGCGGTGAACGATGAACGGGAAGTCCGTCATGAGCGGATTGCCGGCGCGGCCGATCGTCGCCAGCATCTCCTTGCACCAGCGGGTGATCTTGTGATTGCGCTCCACCTGCGCCGCCTCATAGCGGGTGCGGAACGCCGCCGAATAGGGCGGTCCGTTCGCCGCATTATACATGTCGAGCGACGAGTCATAGTGTGTCGGATCGTTGCCGCTCTCGCCGCCGACCGAGGGATCGAGCGACCGCGTGAGGCTCATCGGTCGCCCGATATGGGCGTTCAGCAGCACAAGGCCATCGAGCGGGCTGAGCGTCAGCTTGGTGAAATCCGGCGGATCGCCAAGCGGCGTGCCGCGCATGGTCGGCTGCACGCTCTCGCTATGATAACAGACGGCGATCTCGCCGCCGCCGCTGTTGCCGATGCCGATAATTTTCTTGTAGCCCCGCGATCGCAAGGCATCGACGCCGGCGCCCCAATCGAGAACGGTATTCTCGAGGATCAGTTCGGCCTCTCGGGTCGCATAGCGGTTGGCGCAGCCGAGCGCGCCGAAGCCGCGCGCCGCGAGAAGCGGAAGAATGAAATGCCGCCGCCAATCCGTGGTCGGATGCATGATGATGAAAGCGGTATGCCGCGAATGCGCGTCATCGTAGTGGTGGATCGCTTCAGATTTCACGCCGTCCTGTGCGGTCAGCTCGACCGTCTCTTCTTTGGCCATGTGCGCAATCCCTCTCCCACGACAATTTGACAAAATCCCATTGACCATCATATATGATTGTCAATCGCACGGCAGCCGTTATAAAATTTCAGCGGTCTCGTCCTCGAGACGGCACTGGGAGGGGCGTCATGGATTCGAATTCGTCCGCCACGGAACGCGGCAGAAGGACAGCGGGGCAGGAGCCGTCCGGATTCTCCCTCGGTGAGCGCGACCGCCGGATGGCGGCGCTCCGCGAGCAGCTCGCCGGTCGGAGCGTTGACGCCGCCATCGTCACCGGCACGAATCTTCTCTATCTCAGCAACGGACTTCCCGGCGAGATGTTCGGTCTTCTCCCGACCCGCGCCGACGAGGCCTTCACCGACGTTCTCACGTGGCGCTTCCTCGCCGACATTCCAACCAAGGTGATTCTCGACGCCCAGGACTGGGTTGCCGACGTCCGGTCGGGTCGTGATGCGGGCCCGCTCGTCGATCGGGTGAAGGAGCTGAAGCTCGAGACCGGCACGCTGGGATTTGCCGGGCCCGTGAGCCACAAGGTCTACGCACAGATCACGGCGGCCTTCCCGTCGATCAAGATCATCGACGTTTCCGACCTATTCGACAATGTGCGCACAATCAAGAGTGCGGAGGAGCTCGCCATTCTCGATTGGTCCAACCGGATCTTCGACGCCGCCGTGGAGCGTGTGCGCCAGATGTGCCGCGCCGGCATGCTCGGCCGTCACGTCATCCAGGAGGGGCGCAAGGCGATGTGGGACGCGGGCGGCGATCTCGAGGCCACGTTCCAATTCAACTTCGGACAGAGGTCGGCGCAGAACCCGCTGCTCGCCGAGCTCTGCCTCGACCGCCGGATCGAAGAGGGCGATATCGGCGCAATGACCGCGCATTGCCATTACCGTCATTATGGCGGCCATACCGATCAGGTCGTCGTTTTCGGGCGGCCCAAACCCCATCACGTCTCGATGTTCGAGGCCGTGAAGCATGTTCGCGGCGAGGTGCTGAAGCTCATGAAGGCCGGCGTAAGCCAGCGCGAATTGTTCGACGCCTACGAGAGAGCTTGCGCCGAGACGGGGTTCGACACGTCACCTCATGCCCAGATGCATCTCTACGGCATCGACATTCCGGAATTTCCCGGCCCGGCCTTCCGCATCAAGGACACGAAGGGCGGCAAGGGGCTCGGCGGCGGCGGCAACTTCGTGCTCAAGAGCGGCATGGTCTACAGCATCTCGCCGACGCTGGTCGACAAGAAGACGGGCGACGCCCTTTTGGGCGGCGGCTCGCTCGTGGTGACCGACGACGGCTATCAGGATCTCGGCGCGATGCGGCCGGTCGAGATGGTTGTCGCCGCCTAGCCGGAAGCTGCGATGACCCTGCTCCTCACCGCCGCCGAGGTCGCGCCCTTGCTCACGATGGCGAAGGCGATCTCGCTCACCGAGGACGTCTTCGCCGAGTATGGGCGGGGGCAGGTCGACGTGCATCCTCCGTTTCACCTCTTCGTCCGCGAAGGGGCGCTGCGGGTCGTGTCGGGCGCCTTGCGCGAAAGCGCCCGTATGGGGGTGCGGTGCGGACCCACGCATGGCCCGGCGGACGGTCACGTGGCGGTTCTCTACGGCAGCGACGGCAATCTGCTCTCCGTCATGGGCTATCCCTTCGGCACCCTCAGGACGGCCGCCACCGTTGCGGTCGCACTGAAGCACATGTCGCGGCCGAATGCGCGGCACATCGGCATGATCGGTACCGGCACGAATGCGCTGGGGTTGTTAAGAGGAGCGTGTGCCGTGCGCGACGTCGCGGACATCGTGGTCTACAGCCGCGATGCCGGGCGGCGCGAACGCTTCTGCGCGGAAGCAGCGCGGGATCTGGGCCGGCCCGTCAAACCGGTCGAGACGCCGCGCGAAGCGGTGTCCGGCAGGGACATTGTCATCACGTCGACGAGTCAGCGTCAGCCGCTCTTTCCCTTCGGCTGGCTCGACCAGGGGACGCATTTGAGCAGCATGGGCCCGATCGCCGAGCTCGATTCCGACATCCTGCTCAAGGCCGACAGGCTTGTCGTCAGCAGCAAGATCCAGGAAGAGAACTACTACATCAAGACGCCTCCCTTCCCGCTCGTCGAATTGATTGCTGCCGGAAAGATGACATGGGACGATGTCGGCGAGCTGGGCGATGTGTTGGTCGGCCGCCGTCCAGGGATGGGCGCCGCGAACGAGATCACCGTCTTTCACGAGTCCCAGGGCGGCTTCGGCGATATCGTCTTTGCGGCATGGGCCTATTCGGAGGCCCGACAGCGCGGGCTCGGCCAGGAATTTTCATTCTGATCGTGCGTGGGGAGGAAAAAAGCGATGAGCACCCGAAGAAAGTGCCGAATTGCGCTCATTGCCGGTGGCGCAATGCTTGGGGCCGGTCTCTCCACTCTGCCGGCGTTAGCCGAGATCAAGCACACGCCGCAACTCGATCAGCTCATCAAAGCGGCCGAGGCCGAGAAGGTCCTCAATGTCGTTTGGGGCGGGACCTCGCTCGGCGAGGCCAAGGGCGCAAAGGATATCGAGGCGGGTCTCAATCGCGCGTTCCATACCCATTTTACGGTCAATTTCACGCCCGGGCCGTCGATGCCCCAGATGGCGACGCGCGTCATCCAGGAGGTGAAGGCAGGACAGAAATCCTCGACCGATCTCTTTCTCGGGATCGAGGTGAGCCTTCCGGGCATGATCGCGGCCGGCGTTCTGGAACAAGTGCCGTGGTCGGAATATTTCCCGAACATCACGCCCGAGATGCAGACGCAGAATCACGAGGCGCTCCTCGCCTACACCTTGTTCAATGGGATGAGCTACAATACGCGGCTCATTCCCGAGAAGGACGTTCCCCACACCCTCGCCGAGGTGTTCCGGCCCGAGTGGAAGGGCAAGCTCGCATCGACGCCCTATGCAGCCGGATTCGATCGCCTGGCGCTCGCCTATGGCGACGACAAGATTCGACCGATCGTTCAGAAAATGGCCGAATGGGCCGGCGGTCTCATCCGTTGCGGCGAATACGAGCGGCTCGCCTCGGGTGAATTCCTTGGATTGGTGCTCGATTGCGGCCAAGTCGAGCCGCAATTCATGGTCGAGAACGGCGGGCCCATAAAGCTTGTGCCGCTGGACGACGCGCTCGCGACAACCTTGACCTATTTCGCCATCCCCAAGACCAGTGCGCATCCGAACCTCGCCAAGCTCTTTGCCGGATTTGTCGTGACGCCTGAAGGCCAGGCGATCATCGCCAAGTACGGCGGCACGTCGCACCTCGTTCCGGGAACGCCCGCATACAAGGAGGCGAAATCGTTCGAGGCGCGCGGCCTCAAGCTCCTTGCCTACACGCCGGACACGATTGCGCCGCGGCTCAAGGACGCCGCGCACTACAAGCAGGAATACGAACACATCCTCGAGGGCAAATAGACGCCCCGGGGGGGCCTGCTTTCGATGAGTAACCCAGGCGACGGCGCGACCGCATGGCGCGAGAGCAGTGCGCACCCGCGGTCCTGGGCGACCGACATCCTCGCGATGGTCAACCGGCTGTCAGGACGTCCCCTGTTCGTCGCAGTTGCCGTGTTGCCGCTTGCGGTGGTGATGGGGCTTCTCGTCGTCATCGTCTGGACGAGCTTCGTCGACGATCTGACAGCCGGCCTGGAATCGACCCCGAACTGGCGGCACTACGAGCAGATTTTCACCGATCCCCTGATTTACACCGCGCTTTGGAACACGTTCTGGTTCGTCGCGGTGACGGTTATCGTCGCCATGACATTCGGGCTGGCCGCGGCATGGCTTGTCGAGCGCACCGATCTGCCGGGCAAGAAGACGATCTATTCGCTCATGACGTCCGTCTTGCTGTTCCCGACGATCTTTCTGGCGATGGGATGGATGTTCTTCCTGCATCCGCGGATCGGCGTCCTCAATACCTGGCTGATGCGCAGCTTCCATCTCGCCACGGCGCCGATCAGCATCGCCAATGTCGTCGGCATGGGCTGGGTTGAGGGGTTGGGGCTCGCCTCGCTCGCCTTCGTCATTGTGAGCCCGATCCTTCGGGCGCTCAACGCGGCGCTTGACGAGGCCGCAACGGTCCACGGCATCGGGCGCTGGTGGAGCTTCGTGACCATCACCGTGCCGCTCATTTGGCCGGCCCTGATCGCCGGCGCGATCTATATCGCCGTGATCGCGATTGCCGCGTTCGAGGTTCCAGCCGTGATCGGGCTCGGCAGCAAGATCTATACATTCAGCACGCTCGTCTACATCAAGATCGCGCCCGAAATGGGGCTTCCCGACTACGGAGTCGTGAGCGCCGTCAGCGTCGTCCTGATCTTGATCTCGTTGCTGCTGAGCTGGTGGTATTTCCGCGTCATACGCCTCTCCCATCGCTATGAGGTGGTCCGCGGCCGCTCCTATCAGATGAGGCTCATTCCGCTGGGGCGGCTGCGGTGGCTGGGCTATGCGCTGTTCGGCACCTATTTCTCCCTGGCCTGTCTGCTTCCGCTCTTGATGATGATCTGGGTCGCACTGCTCCCCTATGTGCAGCCCTTCTCGGCCCAAGCCTTCCATCACTTGTCGCTCAGGCATTTCGAGAACATTCAATGGGGCCTGTTGTGGCGCAGTACGCAGCACACGCTAATCCTGATGGCGACCGTTCCGACCCTCGCCTTGATCTTCGGCGCGGCGGTGTCCTGGGTCGTGGTGCGCTCGGGGATGCGCTGGCGCTTCCTCTTCGACTGGATGGCGTTTCTCCCTCACGCGGTGCCGAATCTCATCTTCGCGATCGCGATGGTGATCGTGGCGCTCGATGTCGTGCCGAAAAGCATCTCGTTCTATGGCACCATCTTCATACTGATGGCGGTCTATGTTCTTGTACGGATCAGCCTCGTCACGCGGGTGCTGAACGGTGCCCTCGTCCAGATTCATCGAGAGCTCGAGGAGGCCGCGCATGTCAGCGGGCTTTCGACCTTTGTCACCATGATCAAGGTGACGGTCCCCCTCCTGCTGCCGGCGCTGGCGAATCTGTGGATCTGGACGGCGCTCCTGACCTATCGCGAGCTGACGATGGCGGCGTTCCTCGCGACGCACGACAACATTACGCTGCCCGTACTTGTCTGGGAGCAATGGAATTCCGGCAGCGGTGGCAGCGCGGCCGCCATCTCGCTGCTCTTCATCGCGCTGTTCCTTCCGCTGATCGGTCTCTATTGGGGCCTTCGCGGGCGCGTGAGCATCGGTGGGCCCGAGGCATGACAATGGTGTGCGAAACGTGGTGATGGGGCGACGGAGAGCGGCATGAGCGACCACGGACTTATTCCCCAGTTCAGCAAAGACGAGCGCGACCGGCGCTGGCGGCGCGTCCGCGAGACGATGGCGCAAAGGCGGCTCGACTTCCTTATCGGATTTCCCAATCAGGGCCGTTTCGAACAGTTGCAGGCCAACACCCGCTATCTCACGCAGATGGGGGGCTTCGCCTGCGAGATCGCCGTGGCCTTTCCGCTTGAAGGTGAGGTCACCGGGTTCGTGCAGTCGGCACGCGACGCCGACTGGTGGTCGGGAACCCAGGACTGGATCGGCGATCTCCGCAACTGCCGCCGGCTTTGGTCCGAGGCGATCATCGCGCGGCTTAAGGAGGCCAGGCTCGAATACCGCCGCATTGGCGTCATTGGGCTCCAGGGCCTGATCCGGGCGCCGGAAGGCGTCGTGCCGTGGCTGATGTTCGAGCGCGTAAAGGGCGCATTTCCGGACGTCGAATTCGTGAGCGCGACCGACATCGTCCTGTCGGCGCGGGCGGTCAAATCCCCCGAGGAGATCACGTTCCTAAGAGAAGCGGAGCGTCTCGCGGAGATGGCGGTCGACAGCATGTTGGCCATCGCAAGGGAAGGTGTTCCCGAGAACGTCCTCTACGCCGAGATGATACGAACGATGATCGCCAATGGCGGCGAGTTGCCGACCATGATCTATTGGGCAGCCGGCCCGAAGGGCTCGCTGCCGCATCTCGTGCCCACAAGGCGACCGCTAGAAGCCGGTGACATCTTGTCCAACGAGATCGAGGCGAAGTATGGCGGCTATGCGGCGCAGGTCGCGGCGCCTTCCGTCGTGGGACCGGTGCCGGCCGATCACGCAGCGCTCTATGAGGCATCGCGCGCGATCTTCGAGCGCCTTTGCCCCACGATCCGCCCCGGCGTGCGGATTGCCAACATCGGCCGCACCTATCAGTCCCTGGTGGAAGAGTCCGGATTCAAGCCGGCGTCTTGGCCGTTCCACGGGCGCGGCCTTGGCGATGACCTGCCGGTCATGTCGAATGCAGGTGGCAATCCCGACGCCGTGTTCGAGGAGGGGCATGTGATGATCTTGAAGCCGGGCGTGGTCCCGCCGGGCGAAACCGAGGAGGCGGGAGAGCGGGCCGGCGACACGGTTCTCGTCACGAAGGACGGCGCGAAACGGCTGGGCCGACGCCCCCTTCAGTTGACACAGATCGCGCTGCGATGACCCCCTCGCATCCCATTCGAAGCCCGGATCAACGACCATGATTGTCATCGCCGGTATCAGAAAGGAGTTCCCGACCAGGCACGGCGCGTTTCTTGCGCTTGCCGATCTCGATCTCAAAGTGGCGGCGAGGGAGTTCTTTGTCCTGCTAGGGCCGAGCGGGTCCGGAAAGACCACGCTGCTTCGTTGCGTTGCCGGCATCGATTCGCCTGACAAGGGCGAGATCTATCTCGGCGACCGGCTTATCTTCTCGGCATCGCGCGGCGTCTTTATCCGCCCCGAGGACCGCGGCCTGGGAATGGTGTTCCAATCCTATGCCGTCTGGCCGCACATGACCGTGTACCAGAACGTCGCCCTCCCGCTCATCCACGGGGCGCGCAAGATAGCCAGGGCCAAGGTTCGCGACAGGGTCATGCACGCCCTTTCCCTCGTCCAGATGGAGGGGTTCGCGGAACGGCCCGTCCCCTTGCTGAGCGGCGGGCAGCAGCAGCGCGTCGCGCTCGCCAGGGCCTTGGCAGTTCAGCCCCTGGTGCTGCTGATGGACGAGCCGCTCAGCAATCTGGACGCGCGATTGCGTGAGGAGGTTCGCGCCCAGATCAAGGAGGTGACCCGCTCGGTCGGCGTTACCGTTCTCTACGTGACCCACGACCAGACCGAGGCCGCGGCGCTTGCCGACAGAATTGCCGTCATGAGCGAAGGCAAGATTCTTCAAGTCGCAAGTCCCGATCAGCTCTATCGCAAGCCGGCGAATCCGGCCGTGGCGGATTTCCTGGGCCGGATGAATTGGATTCGCGGCAATGTCCGCGATGATCGTGGCATCGAGACCGAGATCGGGGTCCTTGACGCAAAGGTCGGCGCGCACCACGGCTCGGTCTGCGTGGGCATAAGACCTTCCGACATCACCGTCTCACACGTGCCATCGGGCCGCCCGAACGAATTCAAAGGTACGGTGTGCGACGAAGTGTTTCTCGGCGATCAGGTCCAGCTTCGCGTGACGCTGCAGCAGGGAAGCGTCATCGAGGTCAAGCTCTCCAAGCAGCTCAACGATCGTTGGACAGGTCTCGATGTCTACGTTCATTGCGGCGCCGAAGACGTACTGCTTTTTCCGGACCCGGGATGACGCGCCGCGCTAGGAAGGGACAAGGGTTGTGGCAGTGTAGGTGATGGGGAACGGTCGAGGCGGAGGGCCAAGATAATGGATGAACACATTACCTTCGAGAACGGCGTGCGCATTATCGTGCCGCGACCGGAATCGCCGAAAGACACCGGACGCGGTCCGGTCAAGCCGGTCGTGATCGACCCGCGCGAGTATCTGAAGAACTTCAAAGTCGGTCCCAACGGTCCTCCGCCGGTCGTCCTGTCGGCGCCTGACGGATCCTTCATTCTCGAAGTCACGAATCTCGCGAAGGGTCAGGATTTCTGGCACAGGAGCATCACACATGGCGAGCTACACTTTGCCCATGTCGGAAGCCGGACCGTCGAGACCGAGAACGGAACGGTCACGCAGGAGCCGGGGCAGCTCATCTGGTTTCCAAAGGGCCTGAGCCATCGCAATATCGGGCATCCGCCCGAGGTCTTCTGCCTTGTCATGTACATACGTCACGACCTCGAAATTCACGCCCCGCCGCAACCCAAAGCCGCCGAATGACCGCCGGCGCGGTGACGCTCGCGGACGTTGTCAAGGCAACTCCTTATCGCCTTGCGCTCTCGATCGAGATCGGGCCGCCGTTGCTCGCGCCTCCGATCTTTGCGGCGGGCGCACCATGGTTGCGCGGATTATCCCGGGCCCTGGCAAGCGTTTGCCTGCCGGCCGGGCACGAAGACGTCATCGTCCGCGTCACGCTCAAGTCTCCGGCCGAATCGTGTGACGGGTTGTTCAGGCCGGCCGCCTGGGACGACCGCTTCATTGAAAGCGTGGTTGTGGCGTTGTCCGATGCGGGCTGGACGAGCACGCCCGGGCGCATTGCCGTGCGCGAAGAGGCCGGTGCAAGGGCGGCGCCCGTTCTCGAAGTCGCCATCTACGCCAGATCCGAACACGTCGCCGTCCCGTCGTTTGACGTCTAAGTTTGCGTAATGCTAATTTTCCACCCTGGATGCGTCCCGGCGCGGTCGGCATTGCCGCTGTGCGCTTCCGTTTGGGGGGAATTGGTGGCTCCCGCATGAAGAGCGCGACCGGGAGGAGACCAAGGACGAGGATAGCGCCGCCCAGTACGCCGAATCCGGCGCGCCAGCCCAAATGCGCAACGAAATAGCTCGCGATTTGCGGGACGATCGCGACGCCGATCCCGATGCTGGCGATGGCGATGGTGATGCCGAGGGCGAGGCCGCGATCGCTATCGAACCACCCGGTGATGGCCTTCGAGTAGGCGATGGGCGTCTGGCCGTACCGACGATGGCCCACAGCACGAAGAACAGGACGAACAGTATGTAGGGCTGGCGCAGTAGCGCCATCACCGCGGTCACGCCGGCGAAGGCGACGATCATAGGCAGCAGCACCGCGCGCAGGCCGAAATAGTCGATCGCCTTGCCGAAGGTCAGCCGCGCAATCGTGGCTAAGACCGCACCGATGAGCACGGCCAAACCGATGTTCGCGCGGTTCACCCCGAGGTCGTGCGAGATCGGTTTAAGGAAGACGCCGAACGTGAAGCCCGTGATGACGCCTGCATTGACGATGAGGCCCGTGACGCAGCCGAAAATGATCCACCAGCGGCTCGCGAAAAGCTGCGCGTCAGCATGCGCAAGCCTTCCGTCGATAAGAGCCGCCGCGTCTCAACCGCGTTTCCGCCCGAGCAGCGTCTCCGCGCTCGATCGCATCCATGATGCGTGGGCTCGAGACCGAGATTCGCCAGTCCCTCGACACTCGCACGGATCGGGAAGAAGGGGAAGCCGCTGCCGCAGAGGATGTGCGAATCGGGAACGAGCGCCCGCATCGCCGCGAAATTTACCGGCGCGATGCCCTGCGCCGAGGCTTGTGATTTGGATCTTTGTTGCGGGTTGATGAAAAATTTGTGAAACCGCGTTTTAGTTGGGTTGGCCGCGCTGTTGTTTTTGCTGGTGGCGCTCCAGTGTCGCCATAATCCCTCACTGGCGGTGATGTAACTTGGAAATGGCGCTCGCCATCAGTAGCGGGTGAGCTCTTCGCGGTCGGTGATGAGGCCGCTCATAGGATTTAGATCGCGGGGGATTCAATCGCAGGCTTCGGCGAGAGTGAAAGTGCCACGCATCCTCGGCCACTTTCCAATAGCCACGGCATCGTTGTATCAGCCTCTTCCCGCCCCTGCCGCTTTCGACCGAGTCCACGTCAAGGGTATTCCGCCAATCTGACCACTTATCCCGCATTCCCCGGATGAAGTGGCGGTTTTGAGCGCGTTTGAGGCGGTTCTTGTATCAGATTCAGGACCTTATCGGGAGCCAACCGGGGCGGCGATGGTGGACCCCACACGTGAAGCGGACAAGGGCGCTCTGAGGCTCGATTTCGACCGTCGTCTGCTGCTGCAATTTCGCGGTTCCCGGTGAGCTGTATCCGCGCCTCGGCTTCATCGTCACCAACATGGTGCGGCCGGCGGAGCGCGTCGTCGCGTTCTACAATCAGCGCGGCACCTGCGAGCATTGTTGGGGTGGATCAAAGAGGGCAAGGGCGCGATCAAGTGGACGCGGCTCTCAAGCCGCTC
>Ga0307373_10010360_pt1 | contig 13724 bp, 8 predicted proteins | sample OX2MG_FD_202534 | JGI IMG/M metagenome (GOLD analysis project Ga0307373, IMG submission 202534) | Soil microbial communities from Risofladan, Vaasa, Finland - OX-2 | ecosystem: Environmental > Terrestrial > Soil > Coastal area > Acid sulfate soil | place: Finland: Risofladan, Vaasa | collected... | reverse complement strand
TAAGATTTTCGGGGATTGCGGAAATATCTGGGTGCAGGCGAGGATCATGAGCGAGGTCAGCACTCCGTTGACGACCAGCACCCGGCGGAAACCGAACCGCCGCAGCACCTGTGTCGTGACTGTCTTCATTATCAGATTTCCCGCAAACAGAGCCAGCAGCAGAAGACCCGATCGAAACGCGTTGAGCCCGAAAGCCACTTGAAACATGAGCGGCAGCAAAAAGGGCGATACGCTGATGGAAATCCGGAACAGCGATCCTCCGGCCATGGTGATGCCGAACGTTTTGATTTTCAGCAGGGCAAGATTCAACAGCGGGGTCGGCGCGCGGCGGAAGTGAATCACCGACAGCGCGCCCAGAACGGCTCCGCAGGCCAGATAAAGCGCGCTCGTGCGCCACGCGGCCCCCTGGCGTCCCACCAGTTCCATTCCATACATGAACGTTACGCTGGCCGTGCTGCTCAGCGCAAAACCGACCCAATCGAACGGCTTTTTTTTCTCTCCCTTGAGGTTTGCAATCAACACTGAGGCCAGTACGATGCCGATGATGCCGAGCGGTACATTCAGAAAAAAAATCCAGTGCCACGAAACATAGGTTGTGATGAAGCCGCCCAGGGGAGGCCCCACAACGGGCGCGACCAGCCCGGGCCATGTAATGTAGTTGATCGCGTCCATCAGGTTGTGCTTCTCCGTGGTGCGCAGCACAACCAGCCGCCCCACTGGCACCATCATCGCCCCGCCTATTCCCTGGATAATCCGCGCGGCGGTGAACTCCCACATGCTGCCGCTCAGTCCACACAGGATCGATGACGCCGTGAAAATGGCGATGGCGCTCATAAATACAGTGCGCGCCCCCAGGCGGTCCGCCACCCATCCGCTGATGGGAATGAAGACCGCGAGCATCAGCAGGTATGCGGTCATGCCGATGTTCAGATCGACGGGACTTACATGGAAGGATTCCCCCATTTGGGGAAGCGCCGTGGCGATCACGGTGCCGTCCAGGTTTTCCATGAAAAATGCAACTGCAACCAGGATGATGATCGCTGTGGATTTGCGCGAGGAAAGAGGCATTATTCGATTTGGGTATGTTGCGTCCGGCCCTCCCCGGCAGCCGGGATACGCAGCCCATATTTTATACGCGAATGCTGTGAAACGTTGTGGGAGAATCCGTGTCGATTCGAAAGTAATTCAAAAGCAGGTTATTCGTGCGGGATGGGGAAACGCTTTTCTTCTCGCCGAGCGCAGCGCTGGCCTTGCATCGGGTGCGGCCATCGATGGCGGCGCACCCGGGCGCGGAGTTCCTGTTGCCGCCTGCTGTCAGAAACGGCTGGGGCTGTTTTGCGCCGCTTGCTCTTCCATTTCTTGCGCTTCCAGCTGTCGCCCTTCCTGGCGGAGCAGCGCGGCGTAAAACTCCATCGTCTGCCGCACGGCCGGATCCTTTGGACCCAGTTGGTTGATGCGGATCTGCAGCGCTCTTTTGTAAAGAGGTTCCGCCACGTTGTACTTCGCCTCGCAATAGTAGAGCAGCGCCAACCGGCTTACGCTGTTGGCCACTTCGAGATCATCTGGTCCGAGCTTTTTTTCCTGGATTGCCAGCGCCTGGGAGAGAAAAGGCTCGGCGCCCGCGTAGTCGCCCTGCTCACTGTAGATTTCCCCCAAATTGTCCAGCGCGGAGACCTCTTCGGTGCTGTCTGCTTTTCCTGAAGTCTTCCAGATCGCCAGCGCGTGGGTGTACATCGGCTTGGCTTCGGTTTTTTTGCTCTGCGAGTAGTAAATGTTCCCCAGGGCATACAGGGCGTCGGCTGCTTCGGCGCTCTCCATCTTTCCGTCCTTTGCCCAGATCGCCAGCGCCTGCGTGTACATCGGTTCGGCATTTGCGTCGTTGTTCTGGGAGTGGTAAATATCGGCCAGGCCTGCCAGAGTGACGGCTGCATTGGGGCTTCCCATCATTCCCGTTTTTTTCCAGATGGCCAGCGCGCGCTCGTAAACAGTTGCGGCATTCGCTTCCGCATTTTCGTCGTCATACAGGACTGCGAGATTATTCAGGCACAGGGCGATCTGGGTTTGCTGCCCGGGATATTTTTCCCAGATTGCGATGGATCGCTTGTACAAAGGCTCTGCCTGCGCGTATAGGGACTGATCCTGGTAAAGGACCGCGAGATTATTCAGGCTTGTGGCAACTTCCAGATTGCCCGGCCCCAGCATTTTTTCCTGCAGGGCGATTCCTTGCTTGTAGAGCGTCTGCGACAGCGAATAATCCCCCCGCTGCCGGGCGGAAGCCGCATCGTTCATGTCCTTGTTCCAATCCGTCTGTTGCGCGCGAGCGCTCGATCCGGAAAGACCAAATATCAGACTGCATAGAGCGACGGGAGCAATCTTTTTCCAATTCATGATCGGGAGTGTCCTCTCGTTATCTTTTCTCTAAAACCTGCTCGTCTCACCGCCTACTTTCTCAAAATGATTGACGGAGCCCAATGAACAGGTTGGGCCATTTTGCTGAGACCCGGGTTCTAGTACGAGGTTAAAACCTTCCATCTGGTTTGGGAATGCATGTAGGTCATTGAATATAAGAGCATTAGCATACGATCGCCGGGTGAGGGAAGGGCGAAGATGACGCGCCAATACGCTTGTTCAGGTGCGCGCGGGCTTGCCGATTTCCGAAACGAATGCGAACGGGGGCCGGCGTTCTATTGCTCCACTTCGAATTTCACGGGCTTGATGAAAAGCTTATTGCCCACCTGAATGGATATATTGTATCTGCCTGGCTTGACATGCGGCACTTTCGTGACAATTTTGTCTTCGGTTTGTTCGACGACTGTGGCCTTGTAATCGTTTTTGTCGTCGGACAAATACATGGAAGAGACGTTTTCCTTCCCCAAATTTGTGCCTGATACGGTCAGCGTATCGTTGACTTTGCCCTCTGCCGGATTCACGCCCGTCACTTGCGGCGTGTTCTGCGCGAACGCGATGGGGGAAAATAGCATGGCGGCGGCGAGGAATATCCATCGTCTCGAAGCGCCTTTCCGCCGAGCATGGCTGTTTTCATTTCTGGAAATGCAAGAAGAGAGTCTTACCGGGCCCCGTGCACTCGCTGAAATATCCATGAGTCCACCTCAAGGTAAAGACGTCGGTTTTTAGGAATTTCTACCGTGGCCTGCCGTGGACCTTACTGCAGCCCCGTTGCCGTGTCAATCGGCAATCTATGATGCCAGACTTGTGAAGGCCCTTTAGAAATGACCCCTCTTTTGTTCCATCGCCGGGCGATGTGCCACCCCGGTCTCATTTTAATTCGTTCCAGGCGAAAACAGTTGTGAAGGTCCCTGAAACGAGCGCCATCATCCTGCGGCTCAAAGCTTCAGAGCTGAACGGCTCGCCGGGGTCCGTTCGCTTGCAGCCCACCCATCGAACGCGTTAACTTGTTCCTGAAATGCTTTCCGCAAGCGAAATTCGAACTGCGGCCAGGGCCCGGGGATTCAGGACCAAGACAAAAAATCTCCTCGCAGCGGCGCTGTCTGGTTTTACCCTGGCATTTTATTCCTGCATGCGCTTTCCCCATTCCATCGCCGGAATTCTTTCCGGACTGGTGGCCGGGTTCATCTACGCTAATGGATTCGAATATGTCTTGCACAGGTTTCTGTTGCATTCGGGCCACGGAATTTTTGCGGGACAACATAGGGTGCACCATACGACGTGGAACGCGCCGGAAGCCGCCCGGTACGTGAATTTCTCCAGCAATCCGTGGGGAGTGGTGGCGCTGTTTTTCGCCAATGCCATGCCGTTCCTGATTCTTCAGTGGATTTTTCATAATGGATGGGTTGCCGGGGTCTTTGCGAGCTTCGCGATCTACTACGCCGCCTTTGAGGAGATTCACTGGCGCACGCACATGGGCGGCTGGCTGCCGGAGTGGCTGCGGCCCGCGGCGCGGCATCATCTGCTACATCACGCGCGCGATACGGAGCGCTTCAACGTGTTTCTTCCGCTGTTTGACCGGCTCGTGGAATGGCTCCTGCGGCGCGCCCGGATCTCCCGCCAGGTAGCGGAAAAATGAAGGTGCGGCTGGCCCGTGATCGCGCGGCGCGAGGACTGTGGCGCCGGCGGTTGCGATACGGTCCATAAAAGCAAAAACGCCGGCAAAATGCCGGCGTCGCGACGCTCCAATAGGATTCAAATCAGTCCCTGCCGGCAACGGTTGCCAGAACTTTCTCCTCTTTATTCGTCTTGTCTCCGTTCGTCTTATCTCTGCTCATCTTATCTTTATTCGACTTATCTTTGTTTTCTTTGGTCTTGTTTTCGTTTCTATCTGTGTTTTCGCGCAGGAGCGGGCAATCGGGCGGCAGCAGTGCCAGTTTTTTCTGGATGATGGCATCGGAGTATTTCGCCAGGTAGTGAACGATGGTTTCGATGCGGATGCGGATGCCGCCGGCGGGCTTTGTGGAGTCCAGATCGCCGAATTTGAAAAACAGCGTTCCTGTGGCTTCCACGATTTTCTGCGTGGGCGTGTAGGTGGGCTGATCCATCCCGCATTCGTAGCTGGACAGCCGCAGCACGCAGGTGATCCACGGGAAGCGCGTGGCGAACTTCGCGCCCCACAAAATCTCATTTGTGTTGCTGCTGTTGGAGGAAGTCCAGACGTCGGAAATGTCCAGGGGCGAGCGGATTTTCTTCGCCTGAATCTCCTCGCCGAAGATCCACCCCAGCAGATCGTCTTCGATCGGCAGGTATTGCAGCCACACGATGGGATAGCCGTGCGCCTGCAGGTCCGACTCGATCTCGTGCCCGATGCCCGGGTCCATGTGATAAGGCCGGCCGAGCACGAGCACGCAGGGTTTTCCTTCTCGCGCGCACCACGTCAGGATCTCTCTCGATGCGTTGCGCATCTTCTGGTTGAAGGCGCGCAGGTCCCGGTATCCGGCTTCCACGGCGCGCCGCGTTTCCTCAAAATCCAGGTCCAGCACGTCCTGCAGGCAATCGTGCATTTGTTTGGGCACCATGTCCGGGTCCGCCAGGTTCACGAACGGGGACGCATACTTGATTCCGTTGTCGGCGAAGACGTCGCTTTCCTTCATGAATCCGGCGCGGATATTTTCCGGGCCGGCCATCACGCGCGTGCAGGCCAGCGTTTCCCCCACATGGCCTTTCAAAAAGGACGGCAGGGAATAAATCATGGGGCTCAGTATGATGTGAACTTTTTTCTTGAGTCCGAAAATCAGCTCGCCGTAGTGGCCGCTCATGGCCTTCACCGGATAGCAGCAATCCACCGTGCCGCGCCCTTTTCCATACTCGCGGCCCTGCTCCTCGGAAGTATCCGAGCTGAAGACGATGTTTTCCGAACTGATTCCGATGTCGCGCAGAAACCCTACCCAGAACTGGTGCGTGCTCCACACGTTCAGCACCTTGGGAATCCCGACGCGGATGCCCGACCGGTCCTTAGATGGAAGCGGAGACGCGGCGGAAGGCTTCTTTGCGAACCATGTCTGCAACGTTGGGAAACGCATTCTTATTCTTCTCGATTCCGGCCTTGATCACCTTCATCTCGTTCAAATCTTCGACCAGCCCCTTCGGGCAGGAGTTATTCACGATCACGCGTTCCCATCCCAGGGATATGGGAACCTTGCTCCACTCGCGGCCTGCGCCTCCGGGCAACTCTACGTCGATAAAGCTGCGCTGGCAATTCACCGGACACCAGTGGCACACGGTTTCCTTCGACGTGGTCGTCGTGTACGTCAGCTTTTCGATCACGTCGAAGCCGCGAAATGTACTTTGCCCGCCCTTTTCCCACCAGTCCAGCGATACCATGGCCGCGCCGATCGCTCCTGCCTCTCCCGAATACGGATGCACCACCACTTCCGCGTCGGGAACCTTGGACCGGATGAAGTCCACCTGCGTTTTCACTACGGCGAGATTCTTGTGTGTGCCGCCCTGCAGAATATATTTTTTGCCCACCTGGGAAAGGTTGTTCAATCCGCCCGCGTAAATCCACACGTTCAGCGGCAGGATTGAGCACAGGCCGGCGAGAATTTCCTCCGCCTGCCAGCCCTTGCGCTGCTGATTCACGATGTCGCTTTGCAGGAAGACGCCACACCCCATGGAAAGCTGCGGCATGGCCTGTGCGCGAAACGCTCCCTCGGCGATTTCGCTGAGCGGTATGCCGAATCGCTCGGCGACGCCCTGCAGGAAAGCGCCGTTTCCCGAAGAGCATTGCGAGTTCAGGCGGAAGTCGCTCACTGCGCCGTTTTTCAGGATCATGATCTTGACGTCCACGCCGCCCACGTCGCAGATGCAGTCGGCATCGGGGAAAAAGTGCAGCCCCGCCGACGCGTGGGCGATGGTTTCCACCACGCCGCAATCGGCACCCAGGATGCCCTTCAGCAGATCCTTCCCGTAGCCCGTGATTCCCAGGCTCAAAATTTCGCCATCGCCAATGGCTTCGCGAAGTTGGCGGAACAGGCTGCGCGCATCCTCGATGGGATTTCCTTTGCTCAGCGCGTAGCAGGAGAAGAGCAATTCCCGGTCCGGCGAAAGGCAGACGGCTTTCGCCGTGGTCGATCCGAAGTCGCAGCCAATGGCAACGCGATCCAGTTTTTTCCCCGGCGTCGCGGCATGCATCGCGTTGGAGACGCTGTTACCGGGCGCGGTCGCGTCCATTTTCGAATAAAGATCGATGAACGACCTCAAATTGTCTTCGCTCTCGCACAGCCCGCCGCGGCCCCGCTTCTTTTTCTCTTCGTACTGGCCTTCCTCAATCCACCAGTGCAGCTTTTTCACGCCTTGGTACACGCCGACGGTCGCGGGCTCGCCCATCGCCACTTCGATGCAGCCCAGCGCCGCGTAATACAGGGCATCCTGCGGCACATTGATGAAGGATTCCGGCTCCCTCCCGTCCGGCATCTGAATTTTTCTTTCCTTCCAGATGCGCGTGAGGTGCAGCCTCCAGGCTTCCTGCAGCCCCTTGAAAAACAGGTTTGGCCCGCCCAGCAGCAGCACTTCGGGCGACGGCGTATTGCCGCGCGTCAGCGTGGCAAGATTCTGAAACACGACGGCCTCGAACAGGGAAGCGATGATTTCCTCGACGGTCACTCCGGCCTTGAGCAGCGTGTTGGCGTCGGCTTCGGCAAAAATGCCGCACTTGCTGCTGATCTTGTGGAGCGTGTGCCCGGTGTAACGCATTTCGGAAAGCTGTTCGGGCGGGATCTGCAGCTTGCGCGCGGTCTTCTCGATGAACGTTCCGGTGCCGCCCGAGCAGGCGCTTTGCATCAGCACCTGCTTGCTTTTTGTTTTTGCGTTTCCGTTGAAGAAGATCGTCTTCATATCTTCTCCGCCGATTTCGCTGACGAAACGCACGGCCGGGTGCAACCGCTCGACGCTGGCCGCCACCGCGACCACTTCCTGAATGACTTTTGCCCCCGCCAGCGGAGCGATCAGCCCCGCTCCGGATCCTGTGAAGAAAACGCGGTCCAGCCCCGGCGTCAAGCCGTGCTGGCCCTCTAGCCGCGCCAGGAATTGCAGGACTTTTTCGGCCTGCTTGGTGTTGTGCCGCTCGTAGGCCTGGGAAATGATTTCGCCTGACGGGGACGCGAGAACGTATTTGCAGGTGGTGCTGCCCACGTCGATGCCGCAGATTTTTGCACCGTTCGCGTCAGGCCGTAGCTTCTGCGGCGTTTTGATTTCCACGACGCCCGGATCGCGCAGCAACGGGGCGATTTGAACGAAATTCCCGTCAGACATTGGAAAAAACCTCTCGCCGTTACGAAAAAAGTTTTGCGGCGGTCGAAACCCGATTCAGCCGCCGGGTGAAATGGCCTGCCCGGCCTATATGCCCGCGGCCTTTCGTTCCGCAAGGTGCATCACGTAATTGGCTGCAGTGGAAGCGTAGCCAAGATGCGGAACGCGATAGGTCGCTTTCTTTACCTGGGGACGCTTTTCCTCGATTTGCCGGATTTTTTCCGTGGTCAGGCCGGTTCGCGCCATCGCTTCCACAAATTCGGACTGCGCGCGCTTTTTGGCTTCGGTCAGGATCATCTGGCAGCGGGAAAGGGCGTGCACTTCGGCGTCGCCCTTGATCTCGATGGGCGCGTATAGCAGGTCGGGATATCGCCCCTGCACGTTGGCCATCGCGCCTTGCGACATCGTGTTCGGCATGCAGGAGTAGGGGGAAAGTTCGCAGGTCATGTTGGCCTGCTTGTGCAGATGCGCGTGCAGCGCCTTGCCCACGAGCATGTGCCCTTCGCCGCCGCGCAGTTCGTAGTGAAAGAACGGGGAGGCCAGCGTCTTGAGTTCTTCCTGACTGGGCAATTCGTGAGGCACATTGCCCAGCGCCCTCCGGAAGCGGTTGTAGGTTCCCTCGTAGAGCTTTTCCATCCCGCGGATCATGGCGATTTTCATGCGCACTTTCCGGTCTATCACGGCTTTCTTTTCCAGCCGCCAGATCGGCGTATGCAGCAGATAACCCAGCCACACCGCCACCGGTGGCGGCATGACTTCGGAACCTTCCTGTTCGAGCCAGTGCTTGATGTTGTAGTTGCCGTCGCCTTCGTGCGTCTGCAGCCAGAATTCTCCGGTAATCTTGATCTTCGGCTTCACCTGCAAACGGTCGACTTCGATCGCGTCGAACTTTTTCCTCACCACGCGCAAGGCGTTCGCAAAATAGCCGGAAATGAAGTGCCAGGCCAGCAGGCTCCACTTATTGCTGCGCAGGGGACGCTTCTGGAAGACTTCAAACAGATAATCCGCGCTTTCCTGCAATACCTTGTCGGTTTGCCCGGGATTTACTTCGTAGGGCCGCGTCAGGTACTCCATCTCCGTGAGGATGTCTCCGCACAGGATGGCCCAGACGATGCCCAGGCTGAGGGGCATGTTGATTTCCAGACCGCCGCCCTTTTCCGGCGACTGGTCCAGTTCGTCCTGCGCCAGCAGGAAGAGCCGGAAATCCTTCAGCCCCATGCCGTCCAGGGCCATCTCATAAGACTCGTGGTACTGGCCGAACCGGCAAGGCCCGCAGGCGCCCGCGGTCAGAAAGACGTAATCATCCAGCGTCTTCTGCTTGCCCTGGGTGGCCACTTCGGTCTTCAGGAAATTCACCAGGCTGCCGGTAGTGAAGATCGTGGGGCAGCACGCGCCCACGTCGATCAGTTCCTTGCCGGCATCCAGGTCTGCGCGCGTGATGTTGGGCAGGGGTTTCGCTTTATAGCTTAAATTGTTGAAGACGCCCTGAACCAGCCGCTCATGCTTCCAAGTCAGGCCGCCAAAAAGGATGGTGGTGTTGCCGCGCTCTTCGCGTGTGAAAGGCCGCGCCTTATAGGCAGTATAGTGAGTCACTGCGGTTGCCATCAGCGTCCTCCTTGCTCCTTCAGACTTTGTAGAAACAGGCCCTTGGTTCCCCCCACTTGTAAATCGTCAATCTAGCGGGTGTGGCGAACCTCAAATGCATTGCCAGCCACTGGAATATTTCTCTGCATCGGTAATCTGAATGAGTGTATCAGTGCGGAAGGATCACAAAAATCAAAGAATGAAAGTTGAGCAGGTTCCCGCTCAATGATGGACGCTCGTGCGCGGTTCGCACCTTTGGAAGTACCCTTGCAGCTCATGTTCTAATCTCCATGAGGCCCATGCTCGACCCTGTGCAGGCGGTAAGTTCCAGGGCCGAACCCGACCTTCTGCTTATAACAAAACGAGCCCGCAAATGCCACACTCTAATTCCGTGAATTCAACAGGTTTTGGCGGGCCCGCCAGCCGCGGCTAAGTATGCTTGTGAGAAACTTCCCTATAAATCACTTCGGTCATGGTCGGCTGGGGCGGTGCGCCATTCGGGTTCGGCGGCTCAACGGCAGGCTCGCCGAACGAAGCCTTGATCTGGTCCAGTGATTTGCCTTGCGCGACCATGGCCTTGATCTTGTTGTACTTGCCCTCAATCTGGTCGAGCTTTTTCCGCACGTCGGCCTTGGTCATCCTGTCCCCGTGCCCGGTCAGGTACGTATCGGCGTTCAGGGCGAGCATGCCTTTGGCATTTTCGATCCATCCCGCCGCCGAGCCATGCTTGGGCAGGTGAATGCTCGGTTCGGGGTGGTTGGTGACCAGCAGGTCGCCGCCGAAGACGATTTTTTCGTCGGGCAGGTATACCACAGTGTCGCCGCTGGTGTGCCCCGGAGCCCAGTGGTACAGGCGAATATGGACGCCATCGATGGTCAGGTTATCGATTTTATCGAACGTCTTCGTGGGGAGGCGATCCTGGGGAGCCGGGTTGGCGGTGTTCACCGAATCTCCCATCTCCTTCTTGCAGTTTTGCTGCGCGATGATGGTTAATCCATCGGGGAATGCGGCGAGCCCGTTGACGTGGTCGCGGTCGCTATGCGTAACAATGGCCGTATTCACCGCTTTGGGCGTGATTTTGGCGATGTCGGCGATCACTTCCTTCTCCGATTCGGTCGTGGTTTTCGTGTCTACGACAATGACGCCGGTAGTGCCCACGATGATGCCGTCATTGGAACCCGCGCCGCCCCGCGCCCAATAGACATTGTCCCTGACCCGGGTCACTTTGATGGGTTGAAGCTCCTGTTGCGCCCCAGTCAGCGCGCTGAACGGAAACAACACGGCAACCGTCCCCAGGCCCAGCACCACTTTCCTCATATTGTTCATCTTGATCTCCTTGCAATTCGTCGTTCGCCGGCTTTCGGAAACGAATCAGTATTTAAAATTCACGATGAGGTGGGCAATGTTGGACGTTCCGTTGCCCCACATGCTCCGCACATAAAAGGGATCCATCGGCTGGGGATTTTTCACCACCACATTGAATCTTCCCGCTTCGCGCAGGGTTTCCGCATCGAGCGTGACCTGAATCTCGGTGGCGCTCACGATCCGGAACGGCACGGGCAGGTTTTTGAAATAGACGGCGGATTTGCGCACGAAATTGAATCCGGTGAGCGTGACCACGGCGGGTTCGCCCTGAGTCACGATGATCGGGTTCATCGTTTCGATGGCGGGCTGCGGCGAATCCGGAGGGTCGGGAATGGTTCCCTGATCGGCTTCCCGCTGCGCTCCCCCTTCCGCGCCGCGAGTCGCTTTCTTCATGGCAACCGCCCAGGGAAGTCCCTCCACGCTGATCGTTCGCGAAGCCACATTGGAAAACGGGCTGCTGTAATTGGCGTGATAGCCGAGTTCCACAATCTTGCCATCCTGAATGACGGTGTTGATCTTGTCCAGATTCCTGATGTCCTGGAGAGGATCGGCGTTGACGATGATCACGTCGGCCAGCTTGCCTGCTTCGACGGTCCCCAGAATATTCTCTTTCCGCAGCATTTCCGCGGGATACTTCGTCGCCCCCATGATGATCTGCATGGGGGTAAGGCCGACGTCGGCCATGATCTGCATTTCGTCGTGCAGGTCGTATCCCGGCACCCAGCTGTCGTTGGTGTTGCCGGAAACCACCAGATGCCCTCCCGCGTCCACAAACATCTTGTGGAAACGCATGGCGTTCTGGAAACCCTTCATGCGCCCCGCGCGCAGCGCTCCCCGGTCAATGTGGTCAAAACTTCGCAACGCGGCGCGCACCGCGCGCGGGGGATAGTAAGCCAGAACCTGCGGATTGGAGAAGAACTTGTGGGCTTCGGCGCGGAATTGATCCCATTCCTTCGGATAACCGGGAAAATTGATCATGAAAGTGGGCACCAGAGCCACGTGGTGCGCCACCAGGATTTTGATCAAGGCGCGAGCCTTGGCGTCGTCCATTTCCGCGTAGCGGTCCAGTTGGTTCCGGTCGTCGCGTCCTTGCTTGAATTTGGAAGGGTCCTTGGCGACGGCAATCGCGATCCCGGCGGAGTGCGGCAAGGCCGCCGCTCCCAGCAGGGCAGCGTCCTTGGGAAGCAACACCGGGCCGTAGGCTCGCGCGAACACCGGCTTGCCCTCTTTTTTGGCCTCATCGAAGGCAGCACGGTAATCGGCCATGGGCAGAGCGCCATCGTAGGTCAGGATATAATCGGCGCCGGCGGCAATCCAATCTTTCACGAACTGGCGCGTTTGCTCGGGCGACGTAGGGACGCGTGTGTGCGTCAGCGGGTTTTCGAAGCCCGTCGAAACCAGTAAATTGGGGTGGGCGCTCAGCCGGGATACGCCGGTAAACGCTCGCGGGCCCCGGGCCTTTCCGTGGAATACGGCGTCGCGATAGGGTACCGCCGTCTCACCCGTCGTGCCCACATCGATAGTCGAGGTGATCCCGTGGTTAAGCATGGCCTCGCCGAAATACCAGCTGTAGGAGTTCTGCGAATCGAACAGGCCGGGAAGAACGTATTTTCCTTCTGCATGAATGACCCATGCATTCGCAGGATAGGCCACCTGCCCCTTGCGCGATACGCTGGTAATTTTGTTTCCCTGGATCACGACTTCGGAATCCGGAATCGGAGTCCCGCCGTTGCCGTCAATCAGCGTGCCGCCTTCGATCACCAGCGCCGGAGCCTGTTGTGACTGCGCGAATGTCAGGCCGCCACAGACCGCCAAAACCAGAAATAGAGCAAACCAGCGCCAGGAATTCCACTTCGATTTCCTCATCACGTCCCCCCGAGTGCTGGATTGTACGACATTTAATGGCGGAAAAAACCAGCGCGGCGAATGCTTCCTCCACCCGCATCGCGCGCGGGCATTACCGGCGCCGGCTGATGGTCCAATCCATCGTGAATTCGTTTTGAAAATTGTTGGCGGGCCCGCCAGGATTTGAACCTGGTAGCGACGGTTTGTCAGCGGATACCGGGGGGGGGAGCCTCGAAATTACCGCGCATTACTGTATTGCTGGAAACCATCGGTCTCTGTTGACGTCCTCGTTGCCGTTGCGGAATGAGTTGTAGCCCGCGTCTTCAGACGCGGGGGGCTTTTCCGTCCGTTTGTGCGAAAAACCATCCCATCGAAAAAGGTGAGCTGCAACTTCGGCTCCGTCGCGGAAACGAAAATGTACGCATGGAAGAGGATGTCAGCAGAGCCAAGCCGTCCCATCAATGTGCTTTGTGGGTCGGAGCTGTGTCGGTCGGTGGTTTGTGTGCCGGTGCTACGCGGATCGGTGCTTTGTGGGCGGATGCTATGTCGGTCGGTGCTTTATGAGCCGGTGCTTTGTGGGTCGCGGCTTCAGCCGCGACATCAAAGCCGTAAGGAGAACCGGCCTTTAGCCCCTGAGGCGAGGAGCAAGCACTCTCCGCGAACATTTATGAGATAGCTTCCAGCCACCAGTCACTAGTCACCAGACGCCAGTGCATCCGAAAAAGCCGCCCTGGCCATCGAGCGGAAACCCCCACCGATTCAGCAATTCTTCGGGCCGCATCCTGTTTTGGACGCCGGCTTCACTTCACCACGGTGTAGATCCGGATTTCCGCGCTCTCGTTGCCTCGAGCAGGAACCGCCAGATAGAAGCGGTCGAAGCCCTTGCCCTGCCGCCCCCAAAACCCGGCCGTTTTCGCGCCGATGGTTGTGGGAATCTTGGCGAGCACCTGGTAGTGGTCGGGGTCCGTCATCTGATAGACATAAATGAGCCCTTCGCCGCCTGGCATGTAAATGCGCTTGAGCGCCGCATCAAAGAAGATGTCGTCCGTATCGATTGCGCCGGGCAGCGCAGTGACCATCTTGCCCGAAGTAGTATCGAACACCGCCATGCGCGCCGGATCGTGCGTGCCGATGAAAATGCGGTGGTCGGCCTCGTCCATGGCCATCGGAAAATTGTTGGCGATGCTGTTGAGCTTCCAGTGCGCGATGGC
>Ga0307373_10010359_pt1 | contig 13727 bp, 11 predicted proteins | sample OX2MG_FD_202534 | JGI IMG/M metagenome (GOLD analysis project Ga0307373, IMG submission 202534) | Soil microbial communities from Risofladan, Vaasa, Finland - OX-2 | ecosystem: Environmental > Terrestrial > Soil > Coastal area > Acid sulfate soil | place: Finland: Risofladan, Vaasa | collected... | reverse complement strand
CGGACCATGACGGTGACAAAGCCGGCGCCGATGTACTCCTTGCCCAGCAGTACGACGTTGGCGGCCTTCACCATGGCGTCGGCGGCTTCAATCGAGCCGACCAAGCCCTTGGTTTCGATCATTCCCAATGCTTCCATCCGGATCTCCTGGCGGCACGGCCGCTATTTGCTGCGACGCCTCCCGTTGGCCGGCTGACGCCGAGCGCATCGAGCTGTTTAGCTGAGCGCTCCGGCTAAAACTAACACAAAACGGTGCTTAGGCCCAAGCTCAATATGGCGGACCGGGGGCGCCGGAGGGACTCGATGCGGGCGGCTCACCACCGGGCATGCCGCCGGGCATGCCGGAGGGCGGGGTGTCCATGACGGGCGGCGGCGCATTGGGGGAGATCGTGTGCGGGGCGGGATCGCCGGGGCGGCGGAGCGTGGGCGGCGCCTCATCCGCCGACGCGGACGAGGCGGCGGCGGCGGCTTCACGGCGGGCCATGGCGACAGCGAGCGCGGGCGAGGGCTGGGTTTCCACCGTGGCGCCGCCGCCGGGGTGGTAGGTGGTGACGCGGATCACGCGGCCGGCTTCGACCCGCACGAATACCGAATTCGGCGGATCGCCGTAAATCCAATCCTCGTAGGTTGCGCCAGTGGCGGGATCGGTCTCACGGATCTTGTTGCCGGTGCGCCCCAAGGCAGCGACCACCATGTCGGTGTTCATGCCCACCAGTACGTGGTGCTGGGCGATGGCGGCCTTGACCGGAGCGGGTAGGGCCTGCACCATGACCTCCGCCTTCGAGGGCGGATCCCAATCGAGCAGGCTGCCCAAATCCTTTTTCACCTCGGCGGGCGTCAGCGCCGGCAGGGCATGGGGAAAGCGCAAGGTGATCTGGGCGCCGTGGGGCGCCTGATTGCGGCGCTGATTGATCGGGTTCATGGCGCCGCCCATGCCGACTTCGAGGTGGTCGTACCAGTGGGTTTTCACCGGCCCGCCGTTGATGTCGAAGATAATGCGGTCGTCTTTGAAGGTGACGTTGGTGATGACCGCCCGCCCACCGATGTCGACCGCCCGGCCGTGCTCGTCGAGAGAGGAGAGAACGTCGCTGACGTTGAGCACCTTGCCCTCGGGGCTGATCTCGACACCATGCTTATCGGGGGGAAGCGGCTGGCGGGCAATACCCACCTCCGCGACCAAGGTGCGGATAATTCCCACCCGTTGCGCTTCGGTGATTGGAGGCGGCGAGGCCGCCCATGAAGCCGCCGGCAACGCCAGCGCTCCCGCCATCACCAACACGGCCATCACACTTCGGGCCACAGTAAGCCCATTATAGGCCCGCGCCGGAGTGGGTGGTTCGCCACTTTTCGCTGCGTCGCTCCCTGATGCTCGCACTGTGAGCATCACTCACCGGGAGCCTAGCCCAGGCCTGATTAGTCCTGCGCCAGCAAGACGACGTCCATGTGGTTAAAAACGTGCAGACCGCCCCAACCATCCTTGGCAGCGACGCGCCGGGCCTCCCGCGTCGCCACGCCCTTGTTCTCAGCCCAATGCACCTTGCCGGAGATGGTGATGCCGGTGCCCGAGACCGACAAGTTCACCTGATCGCCGGTGAAGGGGGCGGCGTGCAGCGCGGCCTCCAGATCCTGCTCCAACTGGGCTCGTGTCTTGGGGCCTTTGGGTGCTGCCGCCGGCGCCTTCGCCGCCACCTTGGCGGTCGCGTGAGGATGCGAAGTGTGCACTTTCGGGGTCTGGCCCAACCACAGGAAGCCCAGCAGAAGATGGCAAAGAAGCATGATTCAGGAACTCTCGATTGAGCAAAGAATACTACAATAACCGCATGGACAGCGATCTCCAGCTGGATCTGCTGGTTGTCGGCGCTGGTCCCACGGGGCTGGCCTGTGCGATCGAAGCGGGCAAGGCGGGGTTGCAAGCCGTCGTAGTGGATAAGGGTTGCATCGTGAACTCGATCTACCACTACCCGACGAGCATGCAATTTTTCACGACCTCCGAATTGCTCGAGATCGGAGGTCTGCCGTTCCCCTCGATCATGCCCAAGGCCTCGCGGCAGGAAGCGCTCGCCTATTACCGGCGCGCCGTAACGTACTTTCGGCTCGATGTCCGGCAGTACGAGCAGGTGGAATCCATCACGGCCACTCACCCCGGCTTTGAGGTGCACAGCCGGGCTGGCGGCACCCCACACCGTTACCGGGCACAGGCGGTGGTTATCGCCACGGGCTACTATGACCGGCCGAACATGCTGGGCGTTCCGGGCGAGGATTTGCCCCATGTTTTTCACTACTTCCACGAGGCTCACGCCTTTTCCGGGCTGCGCGTGGCGGTGATCGGGGGCAAGAACTCGGCCGCCATCACAGCGCTCGATCTATACCGCCACGGAGCCAAGGTGACCATCATTCACCGCCATGCCGAACTGGGCTCCAGCATCAAGTATTGGGTGCGGCCGGATATCGAAAATCGCCTCAAGGCCGGCGAGATCGAGGCGCGGTTTTGCACCGCGGTGCGGGAGATCCGGCCGGGCACGGTGCTGACCACCGGGCCGGAAGGGGAGGGCGAGGTGGCCGCCGATTTTGTGTTCGCGCTCACCGGCTACCACCCCGACTTTCAGTTTCTGCGCGCCGCCGGGGTGGAATTGGATGCCAACCAGCGGCCGGCGTGCGATCCGGCAACCTATGAAAGCAACGTGGCGGGGCTGTATCTGGCCGGGGTCATCGTGGCGGGGCGGAACACGTCGGAAATCTTCATTGAGAACGGGCGTTTTCACGGCCAGGTGATCGCGGCGCATCTGCTGGCGCAACGCGCGGCCGCGCGGCTGGGATGAGAGCGATGGCGCTGACCACCCACCTGGAGACGATCCTGGTGATCGAGACCTCGGTCGACGATACCTCGCCCCAGATCGTGGGCTATGTGCTGGAGCAGGCGCTGGAGCAGGGCGCGCTCGATGCCTACGCCACCCCGCTGCAGATGAAGAAGAACCGGCCCGGGGTGTTGCTGACCATCCTGGCGCGGCCGGAGCAGCGCCAGGCGCTGGTGGAGTTGCTGCTGCGGGAGACCTCGACGCTGGGCGTGCGGGTGGGCGAGTGCCAACGGGAAGTACTGGAGCGAAGCCTGGAAACGGTGACCACCGCCTACGGCGTCATCCGGGTCAAACGGGCTCCGGCGGGGGCGGGCGCCAAGGCGGCGCCGGAGTACGAGGACTGCCGCGCAGCGGCGCGGCGGCACGGCGTGCCGCTGCGCCAGGTACTGGAGGCGGCGTTGGCGGGAGTGAGTCAGCCGGAACAAAGACAGTAAGATCCCAGACAGTCTTCATGAGATACTGAGTACGGACTTAAACTTCACCGGCCGCCCCCCAGGCTGGAATACTGTCGATGATCGATATCCGGACATTACTGGGGGCGGTAGCGCTCGTGCAACTTGCTTGCGCTGGCGGCTTATGGGTCATCGGGCGGCAAGTCCAGGAACTGAGCGGCCTGCGCTGGTTCCAGTGGGCGTATACGTGCACCGCCTTGGGGTTAGGCCTGGGCTACTTTTACATTGCGGAGTGGGGCCCAGCCTTGTTTGCCGTGCGCTGCGTGGTGATGGCGGCGGCGGTGCTGATGACGCAAGGGGTGGCGGAGTACGTGGCCGCGTCCGCCAACCTTCTGCCCTGGGGTTCAGCCTTTCTGCTGCTGTTCATAGCCGTGGATGGCCTTCCGGCGGTGAGCGCCCACCCGCACCTGGCCACCTCGCTGTTTTGCACGTTTTTCGCGGTCCAGCTTTTTACCAGCATCTTGGTGCTGCTCTCCCATCAGGATGCGGCGGAGCGCTTCACGACGCGGGCGGCCGCGTGGATGATGGGGGGCATGGTGTTGGTGTGCCTGCTGCGTGCCGTCGCGGGTCCCATCCGTTCCCTGCCGCCGGATCCGTTGGCCAACGATCCGATGCGCTTTGCCGGGCTGACGGTATTCATGGTGTTTTCCGCCGCCATGGCGTTCGGCTTTATTGGCATGGTCACGATGCGCCTGCAGCGCCAGCTCGAGGTCGAGGCCCGCACCGACGCGCTCACCGGCGTGCTCAACCGCCGGGCCCTGGAACAGGTAGCGCCAGGGGCGCTCGCCGCCTGCCGGGCGCGGGGCACCTCGTTGGCGGTGTTGGCGGTGGATCTGGACCGCTTCAAATGGATCAACGATGCCCATGGCCACGCCGGCGGTGATGCCGTGCTGTGCGCGGTGGCGCGCGCGCTCGGCCAAAGCCTGCGGGATACCGATCTGCTGGCCCGCGTGGGCGGCGAAGAGTTTGTGGTGGTGCTGCCGAAGCGCGGAGCGCGGCTGGCCTTCGAAATCGCCGAACGGCTGCGGACGCGGCTGGAAGGCCTGCAGGTCAATTACGCAGGCCAAGTGATTTCGGTCACGGCCAGCTTCGGCGTGGCGGCGCTGAGCGGCACCGAGGACAATTGGGGCCAGGTGTCCCGGCGCGCCGATCGCTGGCTCTACCTGGCCAAACAGTCGGGCCGCAACTGTACCCGCGGCGAAGGCGATCCCCTGGCGGCCGCTGCAGAAGCCATTCCAGCGCTGGCTGCGGCGCGCGCGCCGGCTTGGCCACTGGCCCCGAACCTGGCTTCGCAGACCCATTAACGCCGATGCACCCGTACACGCTCGCCTTCGCCTGCCTGGTACTGGAGCTCTGCTGCGGCGCTGGACTCTATCTGATGAGCCGTGCCGGAGCGGGGCTGCGCGGCTTGCGCTGGTTCACCTGGGCCTACGTGTGCGCGGCCATCGCGATCGTTCCCGAAATCTTCCATGGCCCGCCCGCGCCGCCCGCCATTTCCAACCTGGTGCGGTTTTTCCTGCTGCTAAGCGCGGCGCTGTTAACCCAGGGCGCGGCTGAGTTCGTGACCGAAAGCGCGCAGACACTCGCCTGGGGGGCGTGGTTGGTGTTGACCGTCATGGGCGGAGAAATGATCCTCGCCATGACCGGGCCGGCCACGGGAGGCCAGCTGTCGGCCATTACACTGTTCGCCCTGGCGTACGCGGCACAATCGGCGGTCACCGCGCTGCTGCTGTGGACGCACCGGGCCGAAGGCGAACGCGCCGCCTGCCAGGCGACGGCGATCCTGTTGTGCGGCATCGCCGGCCTGAGCCTGTGGCGTGGAATGCTGACCCGGCGGGGATGGATCCAACCCCAGATACTGGTCGCCAGTCCCCTGCGTGAGGTGCTGATGGGGCTCTATCTGGTGCTGATCATGGGCATGGCGTTTGGCTTCCTGTGGATGTCCATCGCGCGGCAACGGCGAAAGCTGGTGCAGCAAGCGTGCACCGACGCGCTCACGGGCGCGCTCAACCGCCGTGCGCTGGACGCCGCCGCCGAGGGCCTCGCCGCCGCCTGCCGCGCGCGGGGGGCAGCGATGGCGGTACTGGCCATCGATCTGGACCGGTTTAAGCTGCTCAACGACACCTTCGGCCACGCTGGCGGGGACGCCATGCTAACGGCCGTGGCCCAGTTGCTGACCGTGAACCTACGCCCCACCGACGTCGTGGCCCGCTTTGGGGGCGAGGAGTTTATCGCCATCCTCCCGGAGCGGGACGCGACCGCAGCGCTGGCCATCGCCGAGCGGCTGCGCCGCCGCCTGGCGGACATGAGCATCGAGTTCGAGGGCAGCCGGCTGGCGGTGACCGCCAGCTTTGGCGTGGCCCACTCGGATGGCTCCGAAGCCGGGCATTTGGAGTGGCGGGAACTGCTGCGCCGCGCCGACCATCGGCTCTACGAGGCCAAACAGGCGGGCCGGAATTGTATCCGTGGCGAGACTTTGGCCCCGTACTCCCGCCCCGCCGCGGCAACCGCCTGAGCGTCTTCGCCGCGCTCCCGCGATTCCGCCTTGCGCCCGGCCGCAGGACGGTTTATATTCGTTCGAAACTTCATGACGCCGACACGACTTTTTGTGATTACGCTGGGTGCCGGGCTTGGCCTCGCCGCCGCCCAGGGCCCCGCGCTACCGCCAGGAGCCGCCCAGCACCAGGTGGCGTTCACCTGCACCGGCTGCCACACACTGGACCGCATCTGCGCGGCGCAGAAGAGCCCGACGGAGTGGAAGGCAACCGTCGATCAGATGCTCCGCAATGGCGCCGTACTCACGCCGGCACAGGAAGCGCAGGTGGTGCGGTACTTGGCCGCGCATTTTGGCCACAAGAAGCCCCTCTCCCCGGCCCGCCGGGGACAGCCACGCCCACCGCAGCCGGTCGCCCAGCGGTAGCCACCTCGCTGAATTGCGTTGAGTTTTAGAACGTGACCGCTTCGGGGCGGCGCACCGGCTCGAGGGCGGGCTTCTTATGGCCGGCCCAGTTCTGGAACCGGTCCATGTAAATGTAGACGACAGGGGTGATGTACAGGGTAAGGAACTGGGAAAACAGCAGCCCACCCACCACCGCGATGCCCAGCGGGCGTCGGCTGTCAGCGCCCGCGCCCGTCGCCAGGGCGATCGGCAGCATGCCCACCAAGGCGCAGAAAGTGGTCATCATGATGGGCCGGAACCGCACCAACGCCCCCTGATAGATCGCCTCCTGCGGCTCCCAACCGTGGCTGCGCTCGGCCTCCATGGCGAAATCGATCATCATGATGGCGTTTTTCTTCACAATGCCGACCAGCATGATGATGCCCACGATGGAGTAGATATTCAGATCGATGTGAAAGATGTAGAGCGTCAGCAGCGCCCCGAAGGCCGCCGCCGGCAGCCCGCTCAGAATCGTCAGCGGGTGGATGAAGCTCTCATAGAGCACGCCCAGCACGATGTAGATTACCAGCACCGCCATCAGCGCCAACAGCCCCAGGCCCCGCATCGAGTCCTGGAACACCTGCGCCGTGCCCTGAAACACCGGCGTGATGGTGGGCGGCAGCATCTGCGCTGCGGTTTGCTGGATCAGGTTCACCGCCGGCCCCAGCGAGGCGCCCAGCTTGAGATTGAACGAGATGGTCACCGCCGGGAACTGTCCGATGTGATTGACCGTCAGCGGCCCCAGGCTCTCCTTGAACGTGGTCACCGCGCTCAGCGGCACCAGGGCGCCAGAGTTGGAGTGGATATAAAGGTCGGCGAGCGTCGCCGGGCTAAGTTGGAACTGCGGCTGCAATTCGGAGATGACCTTGTACTCGTCGTCCGGGGTGTAGATGAGTGAAAGCTGGCGCTGGCCATAGGCGGTGTAGAGCGCGTTTTCGATCTGCGCAGCGGTGACGCCCAGGCTGGAGGCTTTATCGCGGTCGATGACCACGTCCACCTGCGGGTTCTTCATCTGCATGTCGGTGTTGACGTCCTTCAGCATGGGGAAGGTCGCCAGCTTCTGCTCCAGCAAGGGCGCGTAATGGTACAGCTCGTTGGGATCGCTTCCCTGCAGCGCCAACTGATACTGGGCGTTGGTGCCGTGAGCGCCGATGTTGATGGGCGGCGGGTTTTGCAGAAACACCTTGACGCCCGGAATCTTGTCGAGTTGGGGCCGCAGGGCGGCGATGATCTGATCGGCGCTGCGCTTGCGCTGGTCAACCGGCTTGAGGTGATCGAAAATGCGGCCGGTATTGCCGGCGCCGCCACCGGCGAACGCCATCGCCGCCTGCGTCTCCGGCACCGCGTCCATGATCTTCATGACCTCGAGCTGGTGCTGCTTCATCGCCTCCCAGGAGATGCCCTGCGCCGCCTGCACGTTGGCGGTGATCTCGCTCATGTCGGTATCGGGCATGAAGCCGGTGGGCAGCACCAAAAACAACTGCACCGTCGCCGCCAGCACCGCCAGCGCCGCGATCATGGTGAGCACCGGATGCCGCAACACGCCTTTCAGGGTGACATCATAGAAGCGGTACATGCCCTGGAAGCCGCCCTCCAAGGTGTTGTACATGCGGCCGTGCATCGGGTTCTGCTCATGCGGCCGCAAAAACCGGCTGCACAGCATCGGCGTCAGCGTCAGCGAAACAAAGCCCGAGACCAGAATCGCCACCGCGATCGTCACCGCGAACTCATGCAGCAGCCGGCCCAGCACACCGCTCATGAACAGGAACGGAATGAACACCGCCGTCAACGACAGTGTCATCGATAGAATGGTGAAGCTGATCTCCCTGGATCCCTCCATCGCCGACTGCATGACCGACTTGCCCATCTCCAGATGGCGGACGATGTTCTCCAGCATGACGATGGCGTCATCCACGATAAAGCCCACCGAGAGCGTCAGCGCCAGCAGCGACAGGTTGTCCAGGCTGTAGTTGAGCAGATACATCACCGCGAAGGTGCCGACGATGGTGAATGGCAGCGCCAAGCTGGGGATGATGGTGGCGGGGATGTTCTTGAGGAACAGGAAAATGACCAGCACCACCAGGAAGATGGTGAGCAGGAGGGTGAACTTGACGTCGTTGACGGAGGCGCGGACGGGGATGGACTTGTCGTACTCGACGGAGAGATGGATCGAGGGCGGAATGCTGCGCTCAACCTTGGGCATCTCTTGCAGCACTCGGTCGACGACCGCGATGGTGTTGCTGCCGGGCTGCTTCTGAATGGAAAGCAGCACGGCGGGGGTGCCGTTGACCCAGCCTTCGTTTTTGTCGACCTCGACGCTGTCCTTGACGTCGGCGATGTCGCTCAAGCGCACCGGGGCGCCTTGGTTATAGGCGACGATGAGGTTGCGGTAGGCGGCGGCGTCGGTCAACTGGCCGGTGGCCTGGACGGTGTAGGCCTTATCGGCGCCCCAGAGAACACCGGAGGGCAGGTTGACATTGCCGTTTTGGATGGCGGCTTGGACGGTATCGATGCCGACACCGCGGGCGGCCATGGCGAGCGGGTTCAGTTGAATCCGTACGGCATACTTCTGCGCCCCCATGACGTTCACCTCGGCCACGCCGGCGAGCATCGAGAGCTGCTGGCCGACGGTGACCTCGGCGTAGTGATCGACGGTGGAGAGCGGCTGGGTGCTGGAGCTGAGGGCGAGGTTCAGGATCGAGGAATCGGCAGGGTTAACTTTGCGGAAGGTCGGCGGCGAGGGCATGGGGGGGAGTTGCCCGCCGGCCGAGGAGATGGCGGTCTGCACGTCCTGGGCGGCGCCATCGATATCGCGCGAGAGCGCAAACTGCAGCGCAATTTGGGTGCTTCCCTGCTGGCTGGTCGAGCTCATCTCGTCCAGCCCAGGGATGGCCGAGAATTGTTTCTCCAGCGGGGTGGCGACCGCGGAGGCCATGGTCTCGGCGCTGGCGCCCGGCAGCGCGGCGCGCACTTCAATAGTGGGGAAATCGATGTTGGGCAGATCGCTGACCGCCAATTGGCGGTAGGCAACGATGCCGAACACCAGTAGCGCCATCATCAGCAAGGCAGTGGCGATCGGGCGTTTAATGAAAAGGCTGGAGAGGTTCATAGCGTCACGCTGCCGCCGGTGCCCGTTAGTTACTGGACGGCGGCGTCCCCCATGGCGGGGCCGGAGGCGCCGGCCGCATCCCGACTGGCCTGCTTGACCGTCACCTTGGCGCCCGGCGAAAGCGCCAACTGCCCGTCGGTGACCACCGTTTCTCCCGGGGCAAGCCCCTTGGTGACGACGGTAATGCCGTTCATGATAGTCCCGATCGTGACCGGACGGTTCTTTACGGTCTCATCGGGTTGCAGCACATACACGTACATATCGTTGTCGCCGGTGAGCACGGCGGTGGAGGGGACGACGGTGGCATTGCGGGCGATCGCCAAGGTGATGTCGGCGTTCACGTACTCGCCCGGCCACAGGCTCTGGGTGGAGTTGGGGAACGTGGCCATGAGCTCGATGGTGCCGGTGGAGCTATCGATGCTGTTGTTGATGAACGACAGCCGGCCGGTTTCCACCTCCGGATTGCCCTGTGCCTGTGCCTGCACCACCAGCGGCTGGCTGGTGTTGAACTTCATGAGTTCCAGCAGGTACTGTTCCGGAACCGAGAAGGAGACGTAAATGGGCGAGATCTGGTTGATGGTCACCAGAATGGTCGAGTTGGCTTGCACTACGTTGCCCGCCTGCACCAGCAGGCTACCGGTACGGCCGTCGATAGGGGAGGTGATGGTGCAGTAGCTGAGGTTCAGTTGCGCCGATTGCACGGCGGCGCGATCGGCGCTCACGATGGAGGCGTCGGCGGCGGCGACGGACTGGAACTGATCGTTCTGTTCCACTGAAACGATGCCCTGTTTGGCCAAATCGGCGTAGCGGCGGGCTTCGAGTTGGGCCTGGGAGTTGTTGGCCATGTCCCGCGCCAGGTTGGCCTGGGCTTGCGCCAGCGTGGCCTGGTAGGGCTGGGGGTCGATGGTAAACAGCACCTGCCCCTTGTGGACGGTGTCGCCCTGTTTGAAGGTGACGGTGCGGAGTTGGCCCCCGACCAGCGATTTCACCGAGACGGTCGCCACCGCTTTCACCGAGCCAATCGCCTGCAACCGTGTCGGCACGTTTTCGGTGGCGACACGGGCGACGGTGACCGGAACCGGCGGCCGGGCGGTGGGCGCGGGCGCGGCCTGATTGCATCCGCTGAGCGACAGCGCCGCGCCGGCACCGGCCAGCATGACAGCAAGGTGGCGAATAAAGGTTGGGCTCATGGTGGAGTCCAATTAATTTTACCCTGTCCGCCGCGTGGTGCGACATGCAACCGCCTTACTGCAAGCTTGCCCCAACCGGTAGCTCGCCGGGTCGAAGTGGCTCATCACTTTTTGCCGGGTCGCAGCCGGTCGCTTGTGGGCGGGCTTCGACTGGCGCCGCACGAGCGGCAGTGCCGCTCGTTGCCCCGCGCTGCTCGTGGCGCTTCCGAGCTGCCTCAAAATGCCCGCGCTTTTTTTCATCATCGCGGGGACAGGAAGGAACCATCATGCGCGAACGGGCTCCATGGCGCCGATGCCATGGCCGCACCCCGCCGACGCCAGCGCCGCAGCCGGCGGCTCGCCACGTTTCGCCGGGCCGCTCCCGCTGCTCGCTGATGGCAGGGGAGCGGCCGAGCAAAAAGGGGCGCGCCGTCTCAGCGCTGCCAGTCCGCCGCGCGGAACGCAACCGATGGATGGTCGGGCTCTACGCGGGACGCGCAGATTCGCGGCCGGCGGCCACCGTTTGCGAGGACGGGGACGGGGCGAGCGCGGTTTTAGGCCGGCGCCAGAGCCAATCCAGACTCAACCGCCCCGGTCCGGCGGCGGAGATGTAGAGCCAGATAAAGCAGAACAGCACCGCCGACTGACCGCTGTTGCTGATGGGCCAGAACGCGCGGGGCGCATGCACATGGAAGTAGGCGACCGCCATTTCGCCGGAGAGAATAAAGGCCACCGGGCGGCTGAACAGCCCCACCAGCAGCAGCGTACCCCCGATTGTCTCCAGCGGCCCGGCAATACTGGTGAGGATGCCGGGGGAGAAATGGATGACGGTAAACGGGTATTTAAACAGCTTCGCCGTGCCGTATTCGATATAGACGAAGGCCGCCAGAATGCGGAGCACGCTCAACAGGTAAGGTGCCGCCGCATGCCAGCGATCAGCGAGGCCGGATTGGCTCATAGCTTTTGTTTGTACCGGTCACGGCCGCAGATGTCAAGCTTCCGCTCATAGTTCTTCGGAGCATCGGCCTCGACTAGCATTGGAGTATGGATTCGAGAATCGATCGCCGCCAGGTCGCACCCGGGGCGAGCGCGACACGCCTCGCCCGGCAGCTCCGCGTCAACAAGCAAAGCGGATTGAAAGCTGGGTTGCTGGCGTTGGTGGCAAGGCGCGCCTCGCCGATCAATGGCTGTGGCATCTGTTTGAACATGCATGCCCGCGATGCGCGCCCGCAGGTGGCTCGCCACTTTTCGCGGGGCCGCTCCCGTGATGCTCCCACTGTGAGCATCACTCGCTTGAGGGCGGGCTTCGATTGGCGGCGCACGGCTGGAGCCGGGGCAACGCCGCCTTCCGCACCCCCGCCGACGACGCCCCCGGGCGCGCAACCTCGTAAGTGATGGGCGCACTAGAGCAACCGGATCTGCTCCGCCTCGATCACGTCACCGTGCAGCGCGGCGGCAAGCGGGCGATCAACAACATGTCGCTGCGCATTCCGCAGGGGCAGCACGTGGCGGTGCTCGGGCCCAACGGCTCCGGGAAATCGACGCTGCTCAAGCTGCTGACTCGGGAGATCTATCCGCTGTACGCGCCGGAGAGCCAGATTTCCATTCTTGGGCAGAGCGTTTGGGACGTATTCGAACTGCGATCGCGGCTGGGCATCGTAAGCCCCGATATGCTGCCGAACCTGGCGCGGGGCGAGAGCGGATGGGACCTCATCATCTCCAGCTTCTTCACCTCCATTGGCTTGCAACAGGGCCAGGAGCCGAGCGACGAGATGCGGCGCCGTACGGCCGAAGTGGTGCACCGTCTGCACATCGCATCGGCCACGCAACGCACGCTGCAGGCGATGTCTTCCGGCGAAGCGAGGCGCTGCCTGCTGGCACGCGCGCTGGTGCACCGCCCGCACACCCTCTTGCTTGATGAGCCAACCACCAGCCTCGACCTGCCCGGACGGCGTGACTTCCTCGCCATCCTCTCCGGCCTCGCCGATGCCGGCCACAGTATCGTCCTGGTCACACACCACACCGGCGAGGTGCTGCCGCAAATCGAGCGCGTGGTGCTGCTGCGCGACGGTCAGATTTTCCGCGACGGCCCCAAAGCCGGCGTGCTGCGCTCGGAGGTGCTGTCCGAACTGTTCGGCACGCCCATCACCGTCGTCGAAAGGGACGGTTACTACCACGCCTGGTAGGGTGCGCGCGCGTGGTCATGGTCTATGCGCCAATAAAAAAGTCTGAACAGAGTAGCGGCTGGGAGCTTGTATTGCCTGACGGGGCGAATAGGGCTGCGCGGCGTGGCGCCTCTGAGCGCCTGCGGCAGATGGCAGCGTGTTAAAATGCTGCCGTTTTCGCAATCCAAGCAATGGGAAGGAATGATCATGCGCAAACTGGCTCTCGTGCTGTTGGCGGCGGGCTTGGCGGCGTGCCTCGGGGCATGCAGCTCATCCTCGAAATCCTCGAACTCGAACCCGCAATCGGCGGCGCAGACGCCATTGCAGCAGGACACGTCCCCCTACCGCATCTACGTCAGCAACGAGCGCGGCAATGACATGAGCATCATCGGCTCGGACGGCTTCAATGTCCTCGCCACCATCCCCTTGGGCCGGCGGCCGCGCGGCATCCACGCCAGCCCCGACGGAAAATTCATTTACGTCGCCCTCAGCGGCTCCCCCATCGCCGGCCCGGGCGTGGACGAGAGCAAATTGCCGCCCCCCGACCACCGCCTGGACGGGATCGCCGTCTACGATGTGGCGCAGAACAAGGTGGTGCGCACCATCCAGGGCGGTCAGAACCCGGAGCAATTCGCCGTCAGCCCCGATGGCCAGCGCCTCTACGTTTCCAACGAGGACGCCTCCGACATCGTTATCGTGGACATCGCCTCCGGCCAGGTGGTGCAGACGGTCAAGATGGGAGCTGAACCCGAAGGCGTGCAGTTCACCCCCGACGGCAAGCAAGTCTGGTTTACCTCCGAGGAGTCATCGAAAATCACCGTCTTTGATCCAGCTACCAACAAGGTGGTCACGATCTTCAAGGTGGGGCACCGGCCCCGCAACATCGCCTTCACGCCGGATGGCGCCCGCGCCTACATCCCCGCCGAAAACGACGGCACGGTGTTGGAGGTCAACGCCAAGACCTACAAGATCATGAAGACCATCAAGCTGGGCAAGGCGGGAGAAATTAAACCGATGGACGTGATCATGTCCACCGACGG
>Ga0307373_10010355_pt1 | contig 13729 bp, 13 predicted proteins | sample OX2MG_FD_202534 | JGI IMG/M metagenome (GOLD analysis project Ga0307373, IMG submission 202534) | Soil microbial communities from Risofladan, Vaasa, Finland - OX-2 | ecosystem: Environmental > Terrestrial > Soil > Coastal area > Acid sulfate soil | place: Finland: Risofladan, Vaasa | collected... | reverse complement strand
GGAGCTCTTCCGCTTTGGCAGTCTGCCCTTCGAGGGCGGCCACGGCGGCGGGCGGCAAATTTCTGGCATTCGAGACGAACTGGCTTACTTGCCGGATCTGTTTTTCGGTAAAGGAGTCTTGAAACCCGGGCATTCCCGTGAGCCGGACGCCGTTTTTAACTTTCCAATAGGCCTTTGGGCTGGCCGCACGATAAGGGAGCTCCGGATTGTAAGCAGGGGCTGGCATGGAGTGGAAGAACTGCGGGGGATGCGGATACATTCCTTTGGAGATCGCCGTGGGCGGATGATTGGGGAGCCCATGACAAATACCGCAGTATTGCCGGTAAATCTGCGCGCCACTCACCAACTCGGTTTCAGTCGGCGGTCCTGCTTCTGCCTTGGGGAGTTCACGCGGGATAGTGGCACGCATCGCCAGCCTGGCAAAGAAACGCTCAAACGGCAGCGGCGACGACGAAGTGGCCACCGGGGCGTGCCCTGACCGCAGATACAGATAGAATGCGGCCGGAACCAGAAGGATTCCTATAATGAAGGCGATCAGATATTTCCGCATACCCCAGATGACTCCTCTTGGTGGCAATCCACGCAACGCTTCGCATGTGGGAAACCCGCTGCCCTCCGATGCCAAGTGGCGGGCAGCGCAAGCCTTTTCTGAACCTCGGAATTGCTGGCCCCGGGATTTTTCAGGTTGATCGCTGGAGGCGTTCGAACGATCCCAACTGCCGTAGGGCGCGCCCGGAAAACAGGGAAGCCGTCCACAGGAAGTCCTCGGCCGGTGTCGTTAACCTGCACCCATAATGACGGAGTACTGCCCGTGGCATTGAACCTGGGGCCAGTAATCGACGGTTTTGGTCCGGCCTTCGTGTTTGACGGCAAAGGTGAGCGGCGGGTTGTGAACTTTGGCAGGGAGCCCCTCAAAACGAGCCTTTCCTTCGTTGTTGGTCCCGATCTGCAGATCCATCTTTTTCATGCCCATAAACCCGTAAGCAATGCTGACTGAAATCTGGGCGTTGTAGAGAGGTTGGTTGATCCCCCAGCTAACCGTAAAGTCGACGCTGCAGGGTCCCAGACCCGCATTGACCGCCGGTACGGAAGCTTGCTTGGGACTAGCGCTCGCCCATCCGGAAAGGCAAAGGCCCAGCACCAGAGTCTTCAGCGCTTGTTGAAGTATGGCATTCCCGCGGTTTGTGCGTATCATCGTGCTCTCCCCATCCGGCTTTGCTCGAAGCTTCATCTCCAGCATAACGTGTCTCTTCCTCAGATTCCAACCGTCCCGCGGGAGTTGCCGCAAGTTTTTTGAAAGGACTGCCGGATGGTGCAATCCCAAGATATTGGCGCAACACTGCGAAGGATCGAACGTTTGCGAGTGGGAATATCTAGCCGCAGCGGTGAGTTTGCTCGGTGGTACGGGTAATTCCGCCGAAGGGAAGCAGGCACGCTCAGGAGATTTCTGAAGCTATGGAACCCGGTTTTCGATAGAATCTTCAGGAATTTAAATCCAAGTTGGAGGGCCTGGAATGAAGTCCCTAACGGTCTTGTTTTGTATGGCAATATTCCTTTTTATCCCACGCCCGGTCCGAGCACAGAAAGTTGAACTTTTGTGGCCGGGTGGAGCGCCGGGCGCGATTGGCTCCACAGGGGCCGACCGCCCAACGCTGACGGTTTACTCGCCGGAAGCCTCGAAGGCTGTGGGGACGGGAGTCATCGTCTGCCCGGGCGGCGGGTACCATTTCGTGGCCATGGACAATGAAGGGAAGCAGCCGGCAAAGTGGCTCAACTCTCTTGGCATCACGGCGTTTGTGCTTAACTACCGGATCGCCCCGCGCTACCGCTACCCGGCTGAAATTGAAGACGGCGAGCGTGCCGTCCGCTTTGTCCGTTTTCACGCTCATGACTACGGCATTTCCCCGGAGCGCATCGGCATTTGGGGATTCTCCGCCGGCGGGCATCTGGCTTCCGCGGTGGGCACGCATTTCGATAGCGGCAAGCCGCAGGCGAGCGACCCCATCGACCGCGCGAGCGACCGCCCGGACTTCATGATTCTTTCCTATGCGGTGATTTCCTTTACGACCCCATACACTGAAAAGGGCTCGATGCAGATGTTGCTGGGCCCGCATCCCGATCCGAAACTTGTTCGTTCCTTCTCGAATGAACTTCAGGTGACCGCCAAGACGCCGCCCACCTTTCTCTTTTCAACTGATTCGGACCAAACTGTCCCGGCCGAGAACGCCGTCCTGTTTTTTCTGGCACTGAGAAAGCATCATGTGCCCTCGGAGTTGCACGTCTTTCGCCGCGGGCCGCATGGGGTGGGGCTCGGGCAGGATTACTCTTCTCTTTCCATCTGGCCCACTTTGCTTGCCAACTGGCTGCGCGTGCTGGGCATGCTGCGATAGGTTGGGGTGGCCCGGGGAGCGAAGGGCAGGGCGGTCGGAGTAAAACAGCCGGTCCTCGGTTTCGCGAGGAAATAATTGACCTGTTCGGTGTATCCACATCTGAATTCCGTGAGATTGCGATGTCCCTGTTAGAATAGAAGGTAGGACGCGCGAGGCGCCTGATGCAGGAACTTGAAATTCGCCGCTGGCCGGCTGTCCAACCGCTGGAAGAAAGTAAGGTGGCTGAAGTCTGGAAGCTCGATGGATTCAATTGTGACGTGTGGGTTGATCCGCCGGGCCAGCAATGGCTGGATTTTGTCCATTCCACCGACGAACGCGTGTTGGTTCAAGAGGGCAAGATCGAATTTGAAGTCGAAGGCGCGCGCGCCCTACTTGGTCCAGGCGACGAAGTTTTCATCCCAGCTGGCTGCCGCCACAGTGTTTGGAATCGCGGTTCCTCGATGGCTTGCTGGTTCTATGGGTACAGGCGCCAATAAAGAAGCACTCCTTCAGGATTCTTGCTGTGCGCCAACGATTGCTGGCAGGGTGGGCAAGGATCATAAAGTGCGGGAAAGGGCCGCCCGAAAGAGATCAATTTTTGAATGAACGGCGTGTTTGTCCCGCGCAAAGGGATTTCGCCAAACCAGGGTCGCCCGTTTTTTCTTTCTGAGATTCTTGCTGCCGGAACGGATTCCCTTTTACCCCGACGTTCATAAAGCAATTCACCTCGATCGGAGAAACGTTTGCCTCAGCCTCTCGGATTCGCTCCCAATAAGTCCCTTTCAACGGGGATAAGTGTTCTAAGAACGGTTTTGATATTTGTCCTGGTCATGATCCTGCTTGGTGTGACCACGATTGGCCTTATGGGTCTTGTGGTGCATTTTAAAGAGCGCAGGGAAGTGGAGTTGCCGAAGCCGAGCGGTCCTTATGCGGTGGGCAGGTCGCTGTTTGATTGGACGGATCGCAGCCGGGAGGACCCCTACTCGAGTTCCATCGGAAAGTACCGGGAACTGATGGTCTGGTTGTGGTATCCCGCCGCTCCCGCTCTAGGAGCGGCCCCGGCAGAATATATTCCCGTGGCTTGGGCGGCCAAACTTCCCTGGCGTCCCATGACAATCCCGGCAAAGATTCGGGTTCACGCGGTGGCGGATGCTCCCCTTGCGGGGAAAGACAAATCGTATCCTGTTTTGGTGTTTTCCACCGGCTTCGGCAACCTGCCGAGCGACTACACCTCGGTGATTGAGGATCTGGCGAGCCGCGGATACGTCGTCTTGGGGATCACGAATACTTTCAGCGCCCCCATTGTGCGGTTTCCGGACGGCCGGGTGGCGCAGCATCTTGACGCCGCATCTTTTCCCCGCGGGCCGATCGAAGCCGTGCAGTCCACCGGAGACCGCATGGTAAAGGTCTGGGCGGGAGACGTGCGCTTCTCGCTCGACATGCTGGCGAAGATGAACGCTGACCCCCAAAACCACTTTTACGGGCGCTTCGACATGCAAAAGGTGGGGTTGCTAGGGCATTCTTTCGGGGGAGCCGCGACGGCCGAGGTGTGCTCGACGGACCCGCGCTGCAAGGCGGGCATCGACCTTGACGGAGACCTATTTGGCGGCGCCCTCAAGGCGGGAATCAGACAGCCCTTCCTGTTCATCCTGAGTGACTGGAGGCTCGGACCGTCCTGGGTACAGAAAACGCTTTCGGGTGTCTCACTACGGAGGATGAAGCAGCACCAGAGCGATATCGAGCGCGAGATGCAGCAAGTCTGCAGGGACTCTTCCGAATGCTGGGCCGCTCACATCCAAGGAACGCGGCATTTTAACTTTACAGATGTTGCCGTGCTTTACAGCCCGGGCATGAAACTGTCAGGCTTTCTCGGGCCGGTTAACGGCCGCAAAGGCCTTGCCGCCACGGCTTCGTGTATTGGCGCTTTTTTCGACGATGCCTTTAACGGTCAATCTCCCACTTCGTCAGGCCTGGGACAACAAGCCGGCTGCCACTATTCCCCCGTCAGTACTATGGCTGAGAAGACAACGAAGCCAAATCGGTAAGAGTTAGCTTTGAGCTCGGAGTCCTTTGCCCCTTGAGCGGCTGATGGGTCGCGGTTGGGCAAGAGTATAACGGCGAGTGTGCGGATTCCAGGTGTAGCGGAGTTCTTTCCGTGCGGAGGGGCAGCAAGCAGGGTCGGCTGGTTTCCACACAGACATTGAAATCTGCACGAGTTCGGGGGAGATTGTTATCACTCGCATGAACATGCCCGAAGATTGAAAAACCTGCTGAATACGTCCTCCAGCGCACTCCAAACCTATCAGGTAGGTCCAAGACCCTGAGCCGGTCAGGTGGTTGCGAAAAAACGCCAGAAAGCGGATGGCCCGGGAGCCTTCGGGTTTGACCACAACGTCTTGCCGGATGGTCGTTTGCCAGTCGGGTTTCTTCCCTTTTCTTCCTTCAAACTCCAGCGACACCCCGTGGTGGAAGCGGAAACCCTGCTTCACTGCCGGGCCGGCAAAAGTCCCTTTGCTCGGAGCTTCCGCCTGCGGGATGCCGACAACGGTCAGCGTGCGATTGGCAAAATCCACCTTTGCGATGTCTGTACACTGCGCCGCCAATGTGCTTGCGCAGGTTGAGACGACCACCAACATGGCCGCGATATATTTGGTCATTCTGCGTTTTCCTTAGTCCGTCCCAATACCGGCAGGAGGAGTCTTAATCCTACCAGGATGTTTTCACATACTATACGCAACTTCAAAGCTAACGTATTCAAAACATGGCTTGTTTATTGGCCGTCACAGGACCCTGTGATAGGGGTCATTGCACTACTTTAGCCATTGATATACAAAAACAGAAAAGGCAAGTCTTGCCTCAAAAGGAGGGAAAACCGCATGTTTGCGAGAATTGTCCGAATGAAGCTGAAGACTAGTGGCGATCCTGGCTACGCCCGAACCATTGACGAAGAGACTATCCCCACCCTGCAAAAGTTCACAGGGTTTGTGGGGGAAGTTGCGATGGTGTCGAGCGATGGGAAAGAGGCAATTGGTATTAGCCTGTGGGACCGCAAGGAAAATGCCGAGGCTTATGACCGCAAAGGTTACGCGGGCGTTCTCAAGACGCTTGACAAGCACCTCACAGGAGAACCGGAGTTGCAGACCTACGAGGTGACGAATTCGACCTTCGAAGCCCTACCGGTTCGCAAAGCCGCATAGAGGAAAACCCGCCGGATGATCAGATGAAGGATTAGCGTCCCGACCTCTTCGGCTCCTTTGCGAACGGCCGGGGCGCTAATCCTGGTATCTTTTAGAAGGCCACCGGACGCACGCCACGAAAGGCGCCGTGAGGTACTAATCCGATAGTACTGCTGGCCCGGGATACTCTGGCTCAGCTCTTTCATCTTGGCCAAGCTAGCCTGCAAGCCAAGGACGCGGCTTATTTGACCAGGCGTTCCATGCTCAGAAACTTGACTTCTTGCTGAGCTTTGGTTGTGGCCGTGGGTGAATAGTAATAGTAAAAATTCGCCTGCACCTGGGAGCGGACACCCTGCGGCACTTTGAAATTGAACGTTTCCTTCTTCGTCTCGCCGGGAGCCAGCCGCGTGTCCGAGACAACTTTTGCCGCCTTGAGGAACACCAGGTCTTCCCGATCGAGGACTTTGCCATTCCGGCCGGCCACGGTTCGGGTGAAGACGCGCTCTTCGCGGTATTGTTTTCCTGAATAAGGAATGGCGCGAAGCTCCAGGATTAACCGCCGCAGAGGCGAGCCTGTGGGAACCATGTGTCCCGCTCCCTGGTTCGTCACATCCACCTCGACATGCAGTTGGCCGTCCTTGTGGGTAACCGAGAGCCAACTCCGGATGGCCTTGTTCAGTTGCGAGAGCGAATGGCTGCCGGGCATCTCATGGAAATTGATACCCCGGTCGGCTGTCTTCTTTACTCTCGGGTCGACCACCATTCCCTCCACGCGGTACATGTGGCAGGACTGGCACCCTTTATGTTCCGAGGCATAGGGACTTTGCTTCCACTCGGAATAGGTTGTCAGCACCGGGAAGCCGAGGGAGTTGCGATATTGGTGACATCCCACGCAAACCAGCGAGGTTGTGTGAACGGCCGAGTATTCCGTTCCGTGAGCGGGCGAAGTCACGCCTTTCCATGGGCCGCTCTTGACATTGGTATATTTCACCAGCACCTCGGGGTTCGAGGCTGTCAGGGTGACTTCCCGGATGGAGTGGCAATAGTCGCAGGTCACCCCTTCCCAGCTTACCTTTCGAACCAGCGCCAGATCTCCGGTTTCAATCGCCGTGGGTGAGTGACATCCCAGGCAAACGCTGCGCGCCTGAGCCCCGAAATCGGCCTGGGCCATCTTCAAGGCATCTTGAAAAAGCCGGCTCTCTACAGCCTGCGAGTGAACGGACTGCTTCCAGCCCTCTTCGATGGCGCGATGGCAGTCGCCGCAGTATTCCGCGCTGCGCGGCGCCTGTGCGCGGGCCACTCCTCCCAGGGTAGTCGTGCAGAGCAGAAAGGAAAGCACAAAGGAAAGCTGATAGGGCCCAGTGGACATACCTCACCTCCCGGTGATTTGCGAACAAACTCCGCGACGAACGGTACGCTCCAACCAGTGCCCTTATCGGGCAGACTACGAACTTGCGCCGATTGTAACTCAGGCGGCCCGGAAAGGTATCTTTTTTTCTCTCACGGCGTACTGCCTACGCGGGCGGGTCTGAATTGACCGGCTTTGCCGGCAGGAGAGCAAGCCGACCGATTTTTGAGGTTTTGGGTACAATGTGGTAAAAGCTGGTGTGAATTGAGTTAAGGAGGGGTGGCCTTATGGGTAACAAGAGCAAGCAATGGAATCTCAGCCGGCGTGCGCTGCTTCGCGTGATGGGAACGGGAACCGCTGCTGCTTTTTCAAGGCAATCCCTTTCAGCCATTCCAGCGCCCGCTCGCCATCCGGGTGCAGGGGAGCCTTTATCTTGTTGGGATGAGGTGAACGGTGTGGACGCTGCCAGAGCGCGCCAGTGGGAACGGCGAATGGCTTGGTTTAATGAGGCCAAGTTCGGCATGTTTATCCATTGGGGCCCGTGCTCGTTAGCCAGCGTAGAGATTTCCTGGCCGATCATGCAGCCGGAGCCTAAATGGCATATTACTCAAGAAGAATACGTCAATCTATACAGGCGGTTTAATCCTGTGAAGTACGATCCCGATGCCTGGGTAGAACTGGCGCGGGCGGCGGGTCAGCGCTACGTGGTTCTTGTTGCCAAGCACCACGACGGCTTTTGCATGTTTGACAGCTCTTACACCGACTACAAGATCACCAACAGTCCTTACAAGAAAGACATCGTGCGGATGTTGGGGGAGTCCTGCCAGCGGCACGGGATGCCTCTCGGCTACTACTACTCGCCGCCGGACATGCATCACCCCGACTTCCGTGATACCGCGAAGCTTGCCAAGGAAAACTGGCAAGGCGAGCCCGCCCGCCACCAGTGGCCCAACTACTTGCATTACATGGAATTACAAGTGCGGGAACTGATTTGCCGCTATCCTGCCCCTTGTGTCCTCTGGTTCGACGGCCTCGGACACCAGGAAAAGTATGACGGGTACAATATCGTGCGGATGATTCGAGAGCTATCTCCCGCTACCCTGGTCAACAACCGGCTCGGCGTACCCGGCGATTTTGGAACGCCGGAGCAGTTCGTGCCGCGACGGGTCCCGGTCAAAGGCGTGGTGATCCAGGGTGCTGACCGCTCACAGCAAAGCAAACTCCCAACCGAATTGCCGCCCCGGGAAGACTTCTTCCCTTGGGAAACCTGTATGACCATCAATAACACCTGGGCCTACAATCAGAACGACAAGAACTTCAAATCCACGGAGCACTTGATCCGAACCTTGGTTGATGCTGCCAGCAAGGGCGGAAATTTTCTTCTCAATGTAGGTCCCACGCCGGAGGGAACCATTCAGCCGGAGTTTCAGGAGCGCCTGCGCGGCATTGGCCGCTGGATGAAAAACAACGGTGATTCCATTTACGGCACCACGTTCGGTCCTCATCAGAATCTTCCTTACGGCAGAACGACTGCGAAAGGAGATATGGTTTACGTCCACATTTTCGACTGGCCCGGCGGCGGGAAATTAGAGGTTCCGGATCTGAAGGCTCGGGTCTTAGACGTGCGAATGCTCGACGGCGGGAAGAGGCTGGAATTTACCCCGAGCGCAAACGGGCTGACCATCAAAGTCCCGGCGCGGATGCCAGACCTATCGGACACGGTACTGGCTCTCAAGACCGGCTAAGGGTCGGCTGCTCACTCCACGCGCCTTCCGCGCATTCAAGATTAAGATCGCTGTTAGAATAGTTGCACGCACAAATTCGAGGAGGAGGCCTATGTCTATTCGAAAAGCCCTTGAGTGTCAAACCAGGCGGTATGGTTGCGTGCTGGCTGCGATTTTTATCTTATGGGCTGCTCCCGCATTGTTTGCGGCCGCCGCAGCGCAGGAGTGCATTCCGTCCTTTCCTTTTAAGGAAGGCTGGTGGGGCGCGGACGCAGCCTACTCCATCCCGCTTCCGGACGGCCGAGTCGTCTGGATTTTTGGCGATACGCTCTACGGCAAGGCACGCCATGTGGAAGGTGATACCCCTCGCATGGTACGCAACAGCATAGGAATTTCCACCTGCCAGGACGGCCAGTGGAATATTGACTATGTGATCCGCAATGGCGCGGAAGGCCACCCCCTCGATTTCTTCCAGGCCAGCAATCACACGTACTGGTACTGGGCGCTTGACGGATTTTTCTACAAGGGAGACCTCTGGGTAACGCTTCTGCGGGTGCGCAACGCGCCAGTGACCACTTCCGCAGCCTTCGCGTTCCGAACCGCCGGTGCTGACATCGCCAGGGTATCTGACCTGAGCGCCTCACCCCAGAAATGGAAGGTGAACATCTTACCGCTCGTCCCCGATGGCGTACAAGCGTACCCCACCGCGGCGGCGGTTGTCGAAGGTGAATATGCTTACATCTTTGCTTTCTACGAAAAGAAACCCAATCCCATGCTCTTGACAAGGATTCCTTTGAAAGGTCTTAGTGCCCCGAAGAAGAATCTCCAATACCTGGCGAAGGACGGAACCTGGAAGCCCGGCTTGGACGCTGCTGATGCCAAATACGTGTTGGTGCCCGGCGCATCCGAGATGTCAGTTCGCTACCATCCTTCTTTGCACAAGTGGGTAACCGTGATGATAGCGCCCGGTTTCCCCTCGGAGGAGATTTTGTTTCGCACCGCCCCCAGGTTGACCGGTCCCTGGACGAAAGGGCAAGGCATCTATAAGATCCCCGACGTGCAACCTGGAGCGCCATCTTACGATCGCAACACATTCTGTTACGCCGCGAAAGAGCACCCGGAATTTGAACCGCCTGGAAAGCTGCTTTTTACCTATGTCTGCAACACGATGAAGGTTGACAGCCTGAACAGCAATTTGAATATTTATTTCCCGAAAGCGGTGATCATGCCGATGCCGAAGGATGACTGATCGGATCGGGCGGGAAGAGAATAGCCTCATCGCTCGGCTCCGAGATTTGGAAGGCGGTCCCCGGCCGAGGCTCTGAATAGGAGTTTCCCGAAGGGTCTGTTATAGTCGCTGGCTTGGGCAGGGGCTGCTTGCCTCAGATTGAGGCGCTAACCGCCTACTTATTATTTTCATCGAGAAGGAGGGGATCATGGCGAAATACCTTTTGCAGGCGACTTATTCACCCGAGGGAATTAAAGGGGTTGTAAAGGACACAGCCACAGGAAGAAAGGCCGCGATCCAGAAGGCACTGGCCGGTGTTGGGGCAAAGGTCGAGGCCATGTATTATGCTTTTGGGGATTATGACGCAGTGCTGATCATCGACGCTCCTGACAACGTCGCAGCGGCGGCAATAAGTTTTACAACCTGCGCCACAGGACTTGCCCGCATCAAGACCATCCCGCTGCTCACCATCGAGGAGACCGATCAGGCTGTTAAAAAGACCGTCCAGTACCGCGGCCCGGGACAGTAGAGCTTTTCAAACAGCCACCGAGTGCAGATATCCTTACAGCCTGCACTCGGGCAGGTAGCTGAGGGAAGCTCATTGGAGGAGCACAAGAGGCCTGACGTTCTTGGCTTCAGCGTGTTTTGAGGCGCTTAATAATCGCGGCGCGGCTTGAAACCGCCCCGCCGGTTTCCACCGGCACCCCGGTTGTCACGCGGTCGTGAAAAGCCAGTGCGCTGGGGCCGGGCCTCGTTCACGGTGAGCGGACGCCCATCCAAGGCCTGTCCGTTCAAGCCTGCGATAGCTCTCTGGATATCTTCACCTTCCGCCAACTCGACAAACCCGAAGCCCTTGCTTTCACCGGTCATCTTATCGCGAATTACCACGGCCGAAGCCACATTAAAGCCCGCGTTGGTTACAAACTCAGCGAGGGCATTATCGGCAACACTCCGAGGCAAATTTCCCACAAACAGTTTTGAAGCCATCACTCCTCCAAAAGGCGGCGGCTCACTTCCCCCCGCCTAATTACTTATCTGACTCTACTACGTTGTAGCTGAAAAATCGGACGATTGCCTCTCGGACACGGGCCGCGGGGCTAGGCATTTTCCTCGATGTCCAGTTCACTTTCGGTATTGGGATCGAACTCTATAGCGGGCGGATAGACTGATCCGGTTTCGTCTTGGCCGATTGGCGTTTTCTTCTTTTCGCTTCGTTCCTGCCTGCGCTCGCGTTTACGCTGGGCCTTTTCGCGCAATTTGTTTTCACGCTGACGCTTCTGGAATGTCTGGCTGCTTTTTGCCATATAGACTCCTTGTTTCAAGAAGCTCAGGATGGAAGGCGAAGTTGGACGAGGTGCTCAACTTCTTTGCTGAGCATCCACGATTCGCCGAGGAGACTTCCCGAGCTGCCAGAACTTTTCCTTTCGAGCGCCCTGGGGTTGCCGTCTCAGATTCTATGTGTCTTACACCTTGAGGTTCACTCTTTTACTATAACAGAGAGAAGCGGTGAGGGATAATAATAATCCTGCTCGTGCTGGCCGAACCATTTCCAGCTTGCGGGTTACCTCATCCAAGCAAGCCAGCCCCAGCCGAAGAGAAGACTCAGAACTGTGATGGGCAGACCCACTGCGAAGTAGTCGCGGAAAGTGATGGTGACCTCGGGCTTCGAGCGTTCGACCACGATGATGTTGGCGACGGAACCCGTGATGGTCAGGTTGCCGGCCAGCGTGCTAGCCATCGCCAGAATCAGCCAGCCGGTGTGAGGGGCAGCAAATCCCGGCACCGCAGACTTCAGCAGCATAACGGCCGGAACATTGCTGACCAGATTCGAAACGCCCGCCACCACCGCCGTGAAAATGCCGGCATTTTGCAGGTTCCAGGATTGGGCGGCGTGGAGCAATATCCCGGCCAAACCGCTCTCTTCCGCGCCGCCGACGATCACGAAAAGACCCACGAAGAAAACCAGCACGCCCCAGTCTACCTGTTTATACACTTGTTGCGGGTCGCGCGAACGGGTGATTAGCATGCTCGCCGCGCCGAGCGCCGCCATCACGGCGGGAGGAACTCCCGCAATAAAGCCCGCCAGGACAACGGCGACAACAATCCCGGGCTTGATCAGCTGCGAGCGGTCCACCAGCCCCGCCGGAATGGGAGCTTTAAGTTCCGGGTCTCGCGTTCCGGTCCGGGCGAAAACCAGGTGGAGAACCAGCCAATCAAGCAGCAACCCGGCCAAAGCGACAGGGCCTAAATGCAGCAGGAAGGAACGGTAACTGATCCCCGAATACGAACCGATCAGCATGTTCTGCGGATTGCCGGTGATGGTGGCAACGCTGCCGATGTTCGATGCCGTCGCTACCGCCAGCAGGTAAGCGAGCGGCTTCACGCGCATTTGCTGCGCGGCGGCGAGCACGAAGGGCACCATCACCAGGCAGACGATGTCGTTCACAAAAAACGCCGAGAGCAGCCCGCAGGTGAAAATTACCATGGGGAGCAGGTGACGCGGCTTGAGCCGGGTCACTACGATCTCGGTGATCCAGTCGAAAAATCCGGCCAGGCGCAGGTACGCAACGATCAACATCATCGAGAAAAGGAGCACAATGGTCTTGAAGTCAATGAAGCGCAACGCCTGGCCCGGCCTGATGATTCCAAAAGCAACCATCAGTACCGCGCCGATGATCGCGGCTCCCGGGCGGTCGATTTTCATTCCGGGGAATTTCCCGATTGCAAAGACAACATAACTCCCCAGAAAGATTGCGTAGGCGGCGATTATCTTGAAATGAGGGATGGCGACGGGAGTGAGATGGTTCATGGGGTTCCGGGAACAGCCGTACTTAACCTTTCAGTTCACCTGCAATTCTAACCTGACATGTTCAGATAACGATAGATCTCTGCTTTTCTGCTCTGCGAGGACTTTTCGCCTGGCAAACTGAGCGTATTGATGCCGCGCGGACCTCCTCCGAAACGGCACTCTGATTAATATTGGAGATCAATTTTATGAATTGGACGCATGAAATCTTCTCTGGCATGATTGAAAGGTGAGATACCTGCCGTCCAAGCACCACGCGAAGGGGCAACGGCATGCCATCGTCTTCGGGCTGCTGGATTCGCTTCCGGGGCATCAAGTCACTCTGCCATAAAACCTGATGGGGATTTCGATGCCTAACCTGCGATAGCTGGGCGGCTTCCGGCCAGGAGAGAAGGACAAGGTAATGCTGCGAACGAATCAAATCCAAAAACGCTATCTGGTCGCATCCGATTTTGACCAGACACTTAGTTTCCATGACTCCGGGTACGTCTTGAGTGAACTCGTGGGAATTGCCGGAATTGAGTTTGAGCGCAAGACGGCGATCCTCGCGGTGCAGAACCTCGTGCAGCAGGGCGGTGAGCTGGCTTATCTTTTGCTCCATGATCCTGACCTGAAAGGACGGGTGCGGAAAGAGCATTTGAGGAAAGCGGGAAAAGAAATCCGGCTGAAGGAGAATATCCGGCAGTTGGGGGACCTTTTGGCCGGGGCCATTGATGGTTACGCCTTTGATTTTCACGTGATCTCCGCGGCGCCCCAGGAGGTTGTGGAATCGGCCCTCGAAGGCATTATTGCGCCGGATCATATCCACGGAACGCAATTGCTTTACAAGGACTCAGGCCACATCGCAGGCATCGTGCGGGTCACGGCTGGTTACGGGAAGGTGACCGCCCTCGATGACCTGCAGGCGCAGTTGCAGATCGGCGCGGAACGAGTGATTTATGTCGGGGATGGAAGTTCCGACGTTCACGTCATGCTGCACGTGAACCAGCGCGAAGGATTCACCATCGCAGTTTCAGAATCGCGAAAGATTGCTCAAATCGCCAAACGAACCGTCTTGAGCGACGATGCCTTGAGCGTG
>Ga0307373_10010354_pt1 | contig 13730 bp, 14 predicted proteins | sample OX2MG_FD_202534 | JGI IMG/M metagenome (GOLD analysis project Ga0307373, IMG submission 202534) | Soil microbial communities from Risofladan, Vaasa, Finland - OX-2 | ecosystem: Environmental > Terrestrial > Soil > Coastal area > Acid sulfate soil | place: Finland: Risofladan, Vaasa | collected... | reverse complement strand
ACGTCGTCCTCTTGTAAACCAATCCCACGGATCAGACTCCTCAGGAGCTGTCCTGATCTGCCGATAAACGGCCGGCCTGTCGCTGCTTCTTGTTTCCCCGGTGCCTCACCGATAAAAATAACCGAGGAATCAGAATTGCCTTCTCCCGGTACAGCCATGCCACTCTTGCGTTCTTTACAAATTTTGCAGTTCTCAATTTCTCGAGCGATTTTATCCAGTTCTTTTTGCTTATTCATAAAATCTTTAATCTTTTCTAAACTCCATCACTTTATACAGCATAATCCCCAAACTCACCATAACATTGAGACTAATATTGATTCCCCACATCGGCATTTCGGCAATATAATCAGACGCCTCCATAGCTTCTTTGGAAACCCCATCCGTCTCATGACCAATAATTAGTGCCATTGGAAACGTATAGGGAATCGTGTCATAGGGAACACTCCTATCATTTTGTTCAACGGAAATAATTTGAATATCTTTAATCTTCAATCGTAAATCGTTAATCGCGTCAACAGCAGTGGGTCTGTACTCCCACGGTACCCATTCTGTCGTATTAATTGAAGCCTTTTTTATCCGGTGATGCGGCGGCGTTTCAGTCCCACCGCAGAGGTAAACTTTCTCAACAGCGACAGCATCAGCAAGCCGGAAGATCGCGCCGATATTGTACGTGTCGAGCACGTTGTCTACTATTATATAGATCGGATTGCGCTTGATCTTCTTCAACGCTTCCGGGTCATGTTCGCTTAAACGTAATTTCTTAGCATCCAGTTTCATAAAGATATTATACAACAGCTTATAAAAATAGCCACTGATCTGCTACAATCAGAACTATTGATGCAATCTAAATTCAGTGATAAACAACTGGCACTTTTTGCGATAATCGGTGCGATCATTCTCGGTGGAGCGCTTGCTCCGTCAACAAAGATTTCTTTACAAAGTATTCCCGTGTTCAGCTATAATTTGATTCGTTTTACCGGGGCAACACTTGTGCTTTTCCCCTTTTTTCTTAAGCATGCACCAAAAACGAGCAAACATTTTTATAAAGTTCTCTTTCTGTCTCTTTTTCTTACCGGCAATGTGATGCTTGCCCCAATCGGCATCGCATTAACAACAGCAACAATTTCACAGATGATCTATGTCTTCGTACCGATTATCGTTGCTGTTATTTCCTATTTTATTGGGGTAGAAGTATTCAACATGAGAAAAATAACAGGGCTTATCATCGGGTTTCTCGGTGCAATCGTCATCATCATACTTCCTGAGATTGAACATTTTTCACCATTCTCCGGCAATATTCAAGGCAATCTTATTATTTTTGCAGCAGCAATCACAATGGCTTTATACACAGTATTTTCAAAAAAGTATCATACCCACTATACGCCGCTGCAACTGACATCATTTTTTGTATTTATCACCTTTGCCATAACGCTTCCTTTTGCAGTGAGTGATATTGTGTATCATCCGCTTTGGTGGCATCATGTTACTTCCGCTGCACTTATCGCTGCTCTTTATAATGGTATCTTGGGGACTACAGGATACTATCTTCTCTATCAGTATGCCATCAAACACGGCTCTCCGGTCATCGCGTCTATGCTGCTTTATTTACAACCAGCAGCGACTTTTGTCTGGGCATCACTGCTGCTCGGCGAACAAATAACCGCGGGATTCTTGATTGGGACAACACTCGCCTTCATCGGAGTCTATCTGACAATAAACGCACGTATAACCCGCAAATAACCTCATTTCGAAGGACGATACGATCTCCGCACAACCTTCTTCACCATATTCCTCTTTTTGGTAGCCTTCAAACTTGTCCCAGCTGTTTTCTTTTTGGGATCGGCAACCCCGCTTGTTTTGATATCATCAAGCTTCCATGCGGCGAAGTTACAATTGGGATAATTGGAACAACCATAAAACTTGCGGCCTTTTCGGGTCTTTTTGATGATGATCTTCCCATTGTCTTTCGGACAAAGCACATTGGTTTCCTCAACAAACGGTTTGGTAAAATTGCAGTCGGGAAATGTGCTGCATGAAAAAAACTTTCCGAATCTACCGGTCCGGACAACGAGGTTACCTTTACCACATTGCGGACAAACCTCATCGGTTTCTTCAACAGGGATCTTTACCCGCTCTGCATTTTCAACTTCTGCAATCGATTTTTCAAATGGCTTGTAAAAATCTTTCATCATTGCCTTCCAGTCTTTTTCTCCATTTGCAATTGCATCCAATTCGTATTCCATAGAAGCGGTAAATGGAACATCATCAATCGTCGCAAAATTCTTGACGAGAAAATCATTAACGGCCATGCCGACAGAAGTCGGAAGAAACTTCCGCTCAACCCGTTCCACATATCCCCTGTCGGTAATTGTAGAGATAATTGACGCATACGTTGATGGTCTACCAATTTCTTTTTCTTCAAGGGTTTTGATGAGGGATGCGTCATTATACCGCGGCGGTGGTGTTGTTTCATGTTCTTCAGAACGCACCTCAACGAATGATAATGACTCACCGGTTGTGAACTTAGGCAGCCGGGTATCCTCAAGTGCCTGTGGTGTTAGTTTTAAGAATCCATCAAATAACAAAACTGATCCGTTTGCCTTTAACCGGTAGACCTGCTTGGCATCATTGGGGGTATCCACAAGTACCGTCGTTGATTCAACAAGCGCATCGCTCATCTGTGACGCGATTGCACGCCGCCAGATCATGTCATATAATTTCGCGTACGCATCTCCCAAATCCGCTTTGACCCGATCCGCCATATGGGCAATTTTTGTAGGACGGATGGCTTCATGCGCTTCCTGCGCGTTTTTTTGTTTGGTGAAATAGGACCGGGGCGCTTGAGGAATATATGTGTCGCCGTATTGCTTTTGTACATATTCACGGATCTGTACAATCGCTGTTTGGGATATGATCACTGAATCGGTTCTGTGATACGTAATATACCCTTCCTCATATAATTTTTGCGCAAGACTCATGGTCCGTTTGCCGGGCAAACCAAACCGCTGCGCAGCCTGCTGCTGAAGCGTTGATGTGGTAAATGGTGGATACGGACTCCTTTTTGCCTGTCTAGTTATGACATCACTAACGATATATGTATGACCACGCAAATCGATGACTATTTTCTCTCCCTTTGCCAGAGTATCAATTGTTGTTTTGGCAAAGGTATACTCACCATCATAAAGATTGAGCGTTTTTTTAATTTCTATTTTTTCTTTATTTATTTCAATCAGTTCAAATTCCGTATCTTGTCCTTTATTCGAAAGGATAACATGAATGGTAAAGTACGGCTCTTTGCCGAATTTTTCAATCTCACGCTCCCTTTCAACCAAAAGTCTGAGTGCCACACTTTGCACCCGTCCGGCTGATAATCCCCGTCTTACTTTCTTCCATAGAACCGGCGACAGCTGATAGCCAACGAGCCGATCCAGAACTCGTCTGGCTGTCTGCGCACTGACCAAATTATGATCGACACCACGCGGATGTGATAAGGCGTCTTTTATCGCGCCTTCAGTAATTTCATGAAAGACAATCCGTTTGAATTTATCCTTACCAATCTTCTTATCAAGCAGCACCTCTTGGATATTTGCCGATATTGCTTCTCCTTCCCGATCAGGGTCGGTTGCAAGAAGAATAGCGTCAGCTCCTTTGGCCGCAGCTCGTAATTCTGCTATCAGCTTTTTTTTATCTTCGATGATTTCATACTGCGGTGCGAAATCATGTTCGATATCAATTGCCAACTTATTTTTGGGAAGATCAATAATATGCCCCATGGAAAATTTGATATCATAATCTTTTCCTAAGAACCGTGAGATTGTCTTTGCTTTGGTTGGTGATTCAACAATAACTAAGTTTTTCATATGTATTTCATTCAAATACGTTAACGCGTTAACAAATAATAACTACGATTGTAGTCTACATTATACAAGGTGTGTCAAGGGGGTGTTTTGGCTGGGGTCATCGTTGACACTTTGAAGATTTGCTTAGCATAAGCTAAAGGAGTCAAATAATCAAGGGCTTGATGAGGACGAATACTGTTGTATTTGATTAACCATTCAGTCAAATCTCTATTCGCTTCCTGTATGTCATCAAGCCCTATCTCGGAGAAACCTAGCCACTCCCGCTGCAACGTATGATTAAATTTCTCTAGTGCTGGATTATCTTTCGGTGTATGAGGTCGTGAGAAAATCTGCTGAATACCCAAGTCTTTACAGGTATCGGCAAATGTCTTGGCAAATTCACTCCCATTATCTGAATGAATGACTGCAAGTTGGTTTGCACTGACATATCTGAGTCGTTTCAGAAAGTCTGCACCATTTTGTGATGAAGCAGTTGAATAGACTCTTGCATATCCCAGTTTTGTTTTGTCTTCTAATGCAGTAAAGATTACCCGTCTCTGACCATACCACCAGATTAAAATACTGTCAGTATGCCACACTGTTCCTGCTGCAAGCTGTTTCAGTGTTTCCTTGACCGTATGAATGCGTATTCGTGCCTGTTTTGCTCTCCCAACGGTATATACTCGTTTCTTTTTCTTCTGGGCAAACAGCTTATGCTTTCGAATAACTCGTTCTATCTTCCAGGTAGTAATATGCTTCTTGTAGTGTTGTTCGTAGAGTATTTTTAACTTCTTTTTCCCAAATTCCATGTTTGCTTTTCGTAAACTAATTATTCGTTCTTCTTCCTCTGTGGTTACCTGCCAAACGCGGAGATGTTTTGGTTTACGTGAGTATTCTTCCAGACAATGTGCATGTGATTTATCGAAGCGTTTGATCCATTTATGCAGTCCTTGTCGGGAGATCCCAAAATGTCTTGCGGTAGGAGCAACCTTTTTCTTGCCCACCGTGTAATAAAAGATGATCCATTCAAGACGGAGTAATCCTTCTGGAGAAATCCCTTCTTGTCTTGCTTGGAAGCGGTAATAATCCCAAAAATTATCTTTTCCTTTTTGGATTGCGTTCCATGATTGGTACGTCCATGGATGATGTGCTCTTGGTTTATGGCCTTTTGTTTGCATCGCTTTCACCTCCTTAGTAGAGTGTTATTCTACTGCAAAAGTGTCTACGATGTTTCTCAGCCTTATCAGGGGGTAGTTATTATAGTATACTTTATGTTATTGTAAGCTACTTCCAACTAATGCAATCATTGCAGTATCAATTTCGTCAGTTCTACCTTGCCATCGCCACCTATTTACATCAATGATACGATTAACACCAGTTCTGTCTATTATACAATTATAACCGTTTCCAGCATCATCGGCTGGCAGAAGTGATGTTTCTGTACGGACTTGTTCCAAGAGAGAGGGAAGTGAAGGACCACTTGATGACCCATATCCTTCATCAATATTTGCAACAACTAATGAAACTCTCCCATCCGGATTAACAATGAGCGCTTGAGGAATTTCAACAGGTATCCCATCTCTGTGTAACTCTGTTAACATTGCTGCCTCCCAAAATGTTTGCACCTCGACAAGCGGATCATGTATTGTCACAGGTTTAACTCCTGATCTATTCCCCTGCCACCAATATTGTCCTCTGGCAAGATCAGCTCTACTAGTAGTAAACCTTCTTTCTCCCTCTTTAACAACTATTTTAGGATTTTCTCCGGTAGATAATTCATCGACTGTATAAACAGGTCGCTGATTACCCATTCCTGTTCTTCTTGCCCACCGCGTAACATCTAAACTTTCTTCTGAAACAGTTCTGCTCGGTAGTAACAATACCTGATGTCCTTCTGCAGTTTCTCTTACCTCTATCGGACCATATGCAGTGATAGCCTCCAAAGGACCACGCACAAAAGGAGAGTCTATCTTAATAGATGAGTGTACATGATCTACTCCAACTTCTGCTGTTGCTGCTACAACCAGATCAGTAGTGACCCTTCGAAATCCATCTACTTGGACAGTCTCATCCGCTCCAGTTCTTGATAATGCTGAATGAAGTCCTCGTGGCATTACAGAACGGCCTACATTACCTCCTGTCCCTGTTCTTACAGCAACTGATGGACGTACTCGTGTTCTTGCATCAGATTTTTGTCTTTCAGATCCAGACAAGCCTGCAGAACCATGAATACTACTCGCTTCACCTGAAGCGAATGCCGAGCTTGAAATAGCTTTTGAATGTTCAGCCATATAAATCCATTCTTAAAACAAAAAAAACCTCCGCAATAGAGACGATTTTTTATAAAATTAATTCTCTAACGTATTTACTGCAAAATGCTGATGAAAAATTTTTTCCAGATATTCTTTATCAACATCATCAAATGAATCTTTCTCGGTACTATCCACATCAAATACGGCAATCAATTCTTTCTTACTATTAAAAACTGGCACAACTATCTCAGATTGTGATCTACTGTCACAGGCAATGTGACCGGGGAATTTGTTTACGTCTTTTACGATCTGTGTCTTTTTTTCTTGTGCCGACGTTCCACAAACGCCCTTACCAAACGCAATATGCAGACAGCCAAGTGTCCCTTGATATGGGCCGACAATAAGCTCTCCGTTGTGAACGAGATAAAATCCTGTCCAGAAATAATATGATAAGGTTTCCCGCAAAATACAATTTATCGTCGCCATCTTTACAATGATATGTGACTCACCTTCCAATACAGAATCAATTTGCTTGAGTGCAAGTTGATACTTTATTGTTTTATCTTTCATAACAACAAAAAAACCTCCCGGAAAGGAGGTCTTAAACAAAAAAATTGTTTTCCGTTTCTGCTCTCGCAGTTGGGACTAATCCTCCCCCGTAGGGATTGGGTGGAGCACCCATCTCGGAAGCTTCAAACTAACCGAAGGGTTGCTGGATGGGTCATCGAACCAATTCTCTCGCCATCTCTCTTGATTAATTACATTATATCACTAAATAAACTGCTCAGCAAGACGAGTGCCGCGTGTTTGGTTGACCAATTTTTGATGAGCGATATCCCATGTCCGTGTCCGCAAGCCGCAGTCAGGAGAAGGATTCACTAGTGCCGGATCACCAAGGACATTCACAGCATAAAGAATCCTGTCGCGGATCAGCTCAGGTGATTCGATAAAATCACTATGGATATCGGTAACTCCCAACCCGATACGTGATGGAATCTTATACTTTCGGAACCATTTCAAAATTTCATACCCCGGACGAGTCCCTTCTTTTGTCCCAAGTTCTTTTGAATCACGGTTTGAGAGTTCCAGATCGTACTGGCTACACTGCTCCATCTTCTGAATATGCGGAAAAAGGAGCGTATAGTCTGAAAAACAAATATGCACGCTGAATTCCCCTTTCAGACCTTTTACGGATTCATTAAATGACTCAACAAAAAGCGGCACTTCAGATGGAATTGTCGTTGCTGCAGGCTCATCAATCTGTATCCACTGCGCGCCATTCTCAATAAGTTTTTGGATATTCGGCCGGAGTAAATTGCGCGCCACATCAAGGATAAACTGCCTTCGTGCTTTCTCACGGGATGCAAGTGATTTGACACTCCCGAGTTCCTGCACATTCTTTGCGTAATATTCATCAAAAGACCACGCGGCGATTGTATACGCGCCGGTAATCGGTATTTTTATTTTCCGGTTGGTCAATTTCTGCAGGTTGAGGAACTCCTCGACATGCCAGGGTTTCTTGAGTTTTGGCTTGCTGACACAAGCGGCTTTTTGGTAGTATTTATTATCAAATGATCGAACAAGTCCTCGAAAAACAAAGCCGTCCGAAAGATTCACCGCATGCTGATACATCTCACTTCTGTTCTGCTCGCCGTCATAGACAACATCAACACCCGCATGCTCAATAAGCCGCAGCGCATACCGTGATGACCAGAGCATCACTTCTTCTTTTTCTTTTTGCGTCAGCGTCTTTTTCTTAAGAAGCGCAAGAAGCGGTTCATGATAGAGCCCGATGCGCTTGCCCCAATAGATCGCGTCATCAATATCTCTTTGCGTGAATGGCTTGCCACGACCGACCTTCACCCGCCATTCGGGTTTGGCAAGACTTCCTATTTCATGTGTCAATAAATATGCCATAATTTTATTTAAAACTCTTTGTAACGTCTCCCAAAAGTCGTACTTTTTCTTTTGCGACAGGTTCCGGCAATAAATCCAGATCAGAATTATTACTCAGATAAATGTCGGTATCACCGAAATGCTTTTTTGCATTAGTAACAAAACGGGTAATCACCGTTTTTTCTTCAATAAGCGAATTCCTTCCGTCAACAACGCCGGCAATAATAGCATGTGGCAATTTTTTGGGCAAAGCAGCAAGCGGTGTAAAAACAAAATCGATACCAAGAACGTCCACTGCCTTATTACCGGCAAGTGCTGTTACGAGATCAGTCGTATCGCCAAAATACCCATTCACTGCAAGGGCCGCTTTCCCTTTGGCTTTTTTCAATTGCAATAATGCTTTCCCGAGAAGCGCTATCTCTGATTTCTTAACTTTGTGATACGGAATAAACGGCTCATTCAATTGGATGAACGAAACGTTCTTTGCTGCAAGATAGATAAACAATTCTTCATAAAGTTTCGTTATCGCAGCCAGTGTTTTTTCAAATGAAGTTGTCGTAGTATCGTCAAGCAACTTTGCAAAAGTAAATGGCGATGCAAGTGTCACTTTCCACCGACCGGAAGTGGGTTTGATAAAATAGTCATCAAGCTTCTTTACCGATAGCTTCAATTTTCCGGTAATAATTGGCTGTCGGTAAAACGAATTGTTATCAAACCACCTTGTCAGTGAACCAACTTCCATGCCACTTGTTGCCGTAACAACCGGTCTAAAGATATCCTGCCAGTTAAGTTTACCATCTTCAAGAAATGCAAAGTTTGCCGTTTTCTGCACTGCCAATAATGCCGCACTATCTTTTGCTTGTTCTTTTTCTAATTCGGAAACCGTAACTCTCTTGCGGTCAAAGTCACGCGTTGTCTGGGCAAGAGATCGTGACCGCGGATAGACACCATGGATAAATGCAGAAACTTTAGACATACAATGCTTGTCTCCTTTCTGCAGAGGCAGATTTTTCATACAGTGTCGTCAGTCTTTCAAGCAATGAAAAAGATGATTCGTAATTGTGTCTGTTGATATGTTCAACATTCAGACCGATTGGAATTCCGATATGCCCTTTTTCAACGAAACCCAGAATGTCTTCAAGAATATCCTGGCAGATCTGCAGCGACCGCCAACCGAGTCCGAGCCAACCGGTAGTCAATAATTCTTGTGTTTCATTTGGGATTTCAACACCAAGCCACTTCAAAAGCTTGAGATCTGCGGCTGTCGTAAGCGGAGCAAAACTTAGAAAGATCATCTTTGGATCCACCTGTTCTTTCCGGCAGAGGTCCCAATAATCCTGTAAAAACTGCTTAGTTGACTGCGACTCATAGATAATTTGTGTTGTAAAGAATGTAACACCTGATAAGGATTTTCGCAAGACTCTTTTTTCTTCATGTAGTCTTGTAGGAATTACTATGCCACCCAAAACATCTCTCGGATATGCTGTACCCAGTGCTTTCGCCGTTTCTATGACGGACAAGCCAGGATATGTAACCTTACTTGATTCTCCGCCGACGAGAATAAAATTATGAATACCAAACTTCTGTTGTGTCTCTTCAAACCACTCTTTTTGTTCATCCCATGGAAGATATACAACTGGCCGGTTAATGATAAGTTCACAATCGGTATATTTCTGTAAATATGTACACACAGTACGAGGTTCTAATTTTTCAATTGCCGCATCCCGCGTACCGCTTCTTGTTTCTTCCCTGACTTCTGGAATATTCACCGCATCAACCGGAAAGTGTTTGATCGTTGCCGAGAAGAGTGAAAAAGAACTATGCAGATCTTCTTCGGGCAATGATTTCGGTAACGGTAGCAGTTCATACAAAATAGTCTTTTCGCCCCGTTCTATTTTCTGTTTTAACGTTAATTGTTTACTCTTTTTTTTCATAAAAAAACCTCCCTGGAAGGAGGTTCAGTAATGTATTTCCATCTGCCAACTGGCAATGGCTAATCCTCCCCCGTAGGGATTGGGTGGAGCACCCATCTCGGAAGTTTCAAACTAACCGAAGGGTTGCTGGATGGGTCATCGGAGCCAATTCTCCATTCGCCATCACTCTTGATTATTTTTAATAATACTCCTCTATTCTTTTGCTGTCAAGCCGAAAAAACCAGCATCCAAACTCTTCACAATTCCTTTCATCTCCATCAGTGACAACAATGTCCCCAGTTTGGCGGAATCCAAACCCGACTTCTTCACTATCTCGTCAAAATGTAATCTCTGATTCTGTAATAAATCAACAACCTTCGTTTCTTCCTTTGTTAAGCCTTTGATACTCCTAATACCTTTAATACCCTTGATATTGTAACTATTAATTCTTAATTCGCTGATAATATCTCCGGCTGTCGTTACCATTTTCGCACCGTTAGCAATGAGCGCAATCGGTCCTCTTGAAACTGATGAAGTGATCGGTCCTGGCACTGCAAAAACTTTTCGATTGTTATCAAATCCATCTTTTGCCGTAATCAAGCTTCCGCTATCCTGTGCCCCTTCGGTAACCAATACTCCGAGAGACAATCCAGCGATTATCCTGTTTCGTGCGGGAAAAGAGCCTTTCATAGGCATCATTCCAAGTGGCGTTTCAGAGACAATAGCACCTCCACTTTCCAAAATCTGATTGTACAAACTTGTATTTTCCTGCGGAGTACACACATCAACACCGCTTCCGAGAACTGCGATAGTCTTGCCTCCTGCTGAAATCGTCGCCCGATGTGCGCATGCGTCCACTCCTATCGCGAGTCCCGACACGATAACACAACCCGCTTGAACTAAGTCAGAAACGAGTAGTCCTGTTACCTCCTTCCCATAATCTGTAATCTTTCTTGTTCCGACAACAGAAACTAAGTTGTCATTTTCGTTAAATATATATGTTCCCTTTTTATACAATACAACTGGTGGTTTTTTGATCTTTTTTAAAAGAGTTGGATAATCGACGTCTTGTAACGTAAAAAAGGTAACCTGTAGTCGATGTAATCGCTCTTCATACTCCTCCAAAACAAACTTCTTTTTAAAATTCTCTACATCCTGGGCGAGCTTTTCTCCAATCCCCGACTCCTTGAGTTCACCCAGAGACGCATCCCACGCACGCTTTGCCGATCCGAAATATCGCAGTAACAGCTGAAACCGCACCGGCCCGATACCATTACATACAGACAACGCCAACCAATATCTTCGCTCATCCATAATCTCATCATACTTGGTTTTTATAAAATCTGCTACAATAATTATATGGGTAATAAAGTCACCAAACCAATCCTCCTCGTTAAAAAATCAGACTCTAAAAAAGGCAGTCTCTGGAACGACCTTACCAACAATCGGATCATAAAACAGCACGGTGGCCTTGATATTCCTGAAGGAGATCTCCATGCAATTAAGAGATTTGATGGTCCGGTTATTATTCCCGAAACATCCCCTGAAGAAACAAAAGAGGCCCTCTCGCATTTGGAAGAAGAGATCCAATCTCTTAAGGAAAAAATAACGATAAGGTAATTTCCGACAAGTCAAACTCTGATGATAACTAAACAAAGCTACTTCACTCGACTATTTTCCGGACGGCTTAATCGGCAAAACTATATCATCGGGTCGACATTGTTATCCATACCGCCGCTGATCTGCTTCATGATCGTCATTTTCACCATTATGCTTTCTCCCTCTGCGCTTGCCATGCCGGCACTTGATAATCCTGCAAATCCAACCTCGATAATCATTCCGCAGGTATCTTTGACTTCCCTCCTGTTAACACCTGCCAATGAATTCTGGATAGCACTCGGGATATTTTTTATCATTCTTTCAGTCCCCTATCTTTTTTCCCTGCAGATCCGCCGTCTCCACGATCTGGGTCTCAATGGATGGCTATGGATGATTAATTTCGTACCACTTATTTCTTTTTATACAACACCGATTCCGGGAATATATAATCCTCAACCAAACAGCTGGTTTCTTCTTTTAAATGTAATAGCGCTTCTTGCTACACTTTTTACTTTCTTTGTCACACTCTGGTCGGGAACAAACGGCCCGAATACCTATGGACCACAACCGCTTCCTCGTACCAGTCTTATGCATGACATTTTTGCGGCAAGATGACTGAGGAGAACTATTTATTGGCTTTTGCTTATTGATTTGCTATAAATAATCCTATGATAAAAGCGATTATTTTTGATTTTTTTGATGTGGTCAGAAATGATACCTATAATGCATGGCTGAAATCACGCGGATACGTGCGTACCGGTGAATTCCATAAAGTTACACAACGGCTGGATGCAGGCAAAATTACATTTGATGAATTCATGCAGACACTCACTCGGCTCAGCGGAGAAGAAATGACTCTTGAAAAACTTGAGGCGAACGCCAAAGTGAATTATGAGGTAATTGATATTATCAATGAACTGAGAAAAAAGTATCGAGTCGCTTTGCTTTCAAATGCTCCATCGGCATTCTTCCGTGATATCCTGAAAAAAAACAATCTTGAAAAATATTTTGATGAAATTGTCGTTTCAAGTGAAGTTGGCCATATAAAACCAAGCAGTGAAATCTTTGCAATAATGCTCAATCGGCTCGGGTTTGATGCGTCTGAAACCCTCTTTACCGATGATAATATCCACAATATCCATGGAGCTGAAAAAGCAGGTATTAAAGGCATTCACTTTACATCAGCTGCTAAATTACGACAGGATCTGAAAGAATTGGGAGTACAAATCACCGTACCCAAATCAATCTAAATTTAGATTACTTTATCTTTCACACTCGGTGCTCTCACGACGATAATTTCCAACTTCATATTTCCCTTATTGTTCATCTCAAACCTCTTTCGTGACAAATAATATATTATTTGCTTTATACACTGTGAGAACAAAATCGAATTTACTATATTCCAGCGCTAAATGAAAATCATCTTCACGGAATTCCGGCTGTAACGTATCAAAAAATTTCAAACCATGACTGTAGCTTCTCAAATGAGAGATAACTTTGGCAAAATCTATCTTATTTCCAAGAAGCAGATCTTTTATCGCCTGTGCGCACATCTCATCTTCATCGGTTTTTTCTAGCCCATTATCACCCATCGCTACGAGTGTAACAACTGGTGGATTTTTTTTCTTTATATGATTAACAATCGCCTGAAGACAGACAAAACTCCCAAGGATTATTTCGTCGGCACCTGTTGCGTTAACAACACCTTGCGTTCCTGCTGATGTTGTTTGGATTACCGTTTTATTTGAAAAATCAACATGCTCAACTTCAGCGGGAGAGTTGCCATAGTCAAACCCTTCAATTTTTATTCCATTCCTTTCCCCTATTAAAATATAGTCAAGATTTTCTCTTTTTAACTGGCGTGCTTCTTCCACAGATCCGACAGGAATAATTTTTTCCGCTCCATTATGCATGATATATGCTGCTGTGGAAAATGCACGGAAAACATCAATAATGACGACAACGCCTTTTGCTTTTTTTGAACCTTCAATGAGATGTTCAATTCTGATCTCCATAAATAATTTATAAAATCCTATCCGGATAGTCGCTGAATACCCCGTCAACGCCCATATCTTTCATTTTTGCAATTTCACTTTTATTATTTACTGTGTAAGCAAAGAGTTTTAAACCGTACTTGTGAGCTTTCTCTACAGCCGACTTTCTCACCAGCTTTGACCAGATATTGACTGAGTGAGCACCCAGAGCAACATATTTATCAAACTGAAGAATGA
>Ga0307373_10010349_pt1 | contig 13735 bp, 11 predicted proteins | sample OX2MG_FD_202534 | JGI IMG/M metagenome (GOLD analysis project Ga0307373, IMG submission 202534) | Soil microbial communities from Risofladan, Vaasa, Finland - OX-2 | ecosystem: Environmental > Terrestrial > Soil > Coastal area > Acid sulfate soil | place: Finland: Risofladan, Vaasa | collected... | reverse complement strand
GCCATCTTCCGCCTCCTGAACCCTTTGAGCCTGATGAACAGTTTCTCGACTTTGTCGCTCTGCTCGATCCGCTCGCTTTCCTCCTCACCTCAGAGGCCCTTAAGTGAGATGTATTGCCCCTTGCGGGTACCCTGGCTTCTCTCCAATCGCCCTTGCACCATGGGCAATCTAACGGATACACTGTAAAGGTAGAGACAAACCACAGAGGAGCTTTATGCAATCTCACACGCAAACACAACCCGATGCATATCCATTACAGCAATACATCCCCTGGTGGCAGGGACTGGATGAGGCTGCCTATACCCAATTGAGGCTACCCACTATAGAGACGCTTCCATTGCACTGTTTCGATGTCGTCGTTATCGGTGGAGGCGTTGCAGGATTGAGCGCGGCGTTGAGTGCGCGAGAGGCGGGGGCCAGTGTGCTGGTACTTGAACGAGCAGCCATGCTGGGCTACGGAGCCACAGGTCGCAACGCGGGAATTCTGAGCGCGGGTATCAATATGCACCTGGTAGATTTGCCGCTTGATGGGCCGGAGGCTGCGTTCTGGCCCTCGACCACAAAAATGCTTCTTTCGCTTGTGCATGAAGCTGCGCAACCAGACGCCATTATTGCTGCCTCGTTGACCGGTGCCATCAGCCTCGCGGAAAGCGTCTCCGCCGCCCGCAAACTGGCTCGAGAGGCACGCGCCCGCAACAGGTTGGGCTTGCACGCGGAGATGTGGACAGCGGCGCAGGCAGCGGAGGCAACCGCCGGGCGTCTCAACACGCAATCAGTCGTAAGTGCGCTCTGGCTTCCCGATGAGGGACGCTTGCAGCCACTGACGTTACTGGCACACCTTGCGCGAAAAGCCAGGGCGATTGGCGTGCAGTTTGCCGGTCAGGCCGAGGTCACTGGCACTGAAGAGGTACAGCGAAAAGCAGGGAGCCATAGTTGGCAAGTCACGCTGAGCAATGGCAGAACGCTTGAAGCTACGATGCTCATCTGGGCCGTTGGTCCAACTGCCCGTCCCAACGCACGCATCTACGCGCTGGCTTTCGCCGCCGACTTACCCGCGACCTTTCCCCTCTTCTGGGATGCCGCGTCCTACACCTATGCCGATTTTCGCCCTGGCGATGGTCGCCTTACTGTCAGTGGAGGACGCTACGGCAAAGCTGGTGTGACACGCCATAACGCACGCTACTACAAGCGACTCGCCGACGCCGCCCGGCGCTGGTTGCCGGAACTGGCGGGAATGCAACCTGTCTATGCATGGGCTGTAGACCTCGCCGTCACGGCAGATATGATTCCAACGCTGCGCAGTACTGGCAAGCTTGCTCCCGCCTGTGTCATCGAAGGCTTAGGCTCGCTCGGTGTCCTCCCCGGCATGGTGCTGGGGCAACGGGTGGGGGAGATTGTAGCGAGAGGGGAGTGAAGTACCCCTGGCTAAAGCCGAGGGGCTTCTACAGCCATTGCTAGCTGTTGGCTACTTCCCAGCCGTAGTATGTTGATGGCAGCATTGTGATCGCGATCTAGTTCAGTGCCACACTCGCACCTATGCCACCGCTCTTCAAGCGTTTTCTTGCGGATCGTGCCACAACCGCTACACACTTGACTGGTATATCTGGGGTTGACTTGTACGACTGTCCTACCAGCGTTCTCAGCTTTGTAGGTACAGTACCCGACAAATTGGCCCCAGCCAGCATCCTGAATTGACTTGTTTAAGCCGCTTTTGGCGCTTGCCCCATTGGGGAGATACGTTCCGTTCTCATCCTGTTTGGGCTTTGCGCGTCTCGACATGTTGGCGGGTTGCAATTCCTCAAAGACGATCACGCCGTATTGATTGACCAACATCCTTGACGCTTTATGCAGAAAATCTGCGCGTTGGTTGCGTACTTTGCGGTGTGCCTTTGCTACCTTTTGCACAGCTTTCTGACGCCGGTGGGAACCGCGCTTCTTTCTGGCAAGCGATTGTTGTAAGGCTTGCAGCTTCTTTTCCCCCTTGCGGAAATAGCGCGGGTTCTCTATCGTCTCCCCTGTAGACAGGGTAGCAAAGTGCAGCAGTCCCAGGTCAATACCCACTGCCTCATGTGAAACAGGCAACGGTTCCGCTTCTACCTCACACGCAAAAACCACATACCAGCAAGTCCCTTCGCGTTTAATGGTACAGGTTTTGATGGTTCCCTGTAGCTCTCTGTGCAGCTTCACTTTGATGCTTCCTATTTTGGAGAGACATACCCGGCTATCCTGAGTCAAGGAAAAGCCAGCTTGCGGGTAGGTGAAGCTGTCATAGCGATCACGCCCCTGAAAGCGGGGGTATCCTGGCGTCTCACCAGATTTCACGCGCCGAAAGAAGGCTTTCATCGCCTTGTCCACACGGCGCAGCACATCTTGCAATACTTGCGAGTGGATATCTTTGTATTCTTCCCTGATAGCTTTAATTTCTGGTAGTTGGACTGATTGATCGTAGTAGGTGATGCTCTTGTGTGCCATACGGTAGGCATCACGGCGTTCCTGTAAAGCGGCGTTGTAGAGTTCGCGTGTGCGGTCAAGCGTCCACTGCAAGGTACGAGCTTGTTTGCCAGTTGGGTACAGGCGGTACTTAAAGCTTTTCACGTTGCTCCTTTTGTAAGCGTTCAAGCTCCCGTTTTGCCAACCGATCGAGAATGGCAACACTGGTTTCACCGGTCATGGCATGGATGAAACGCAGCGTTTGTCGTGTCCGTTCCCATATGCGGGTTGTTCTGTAAGTGTTTGTATCCATGCATGTATTTTACTACAACTTGCGTCTACTGTCAAGAGATATCCCAACCCATCACGCCCCACAAGGTAGGCCCTTGTATCCCCCGCTTGAAAGACGGGGGTTTTACGGGCCGACGACATAAAGGAGGACGGACGCCCGCAAGGGGCCCACCACCCATCCACCCAACACCCGTCCCTACTATGCGACGAGGCTCGTTCTATCCGTACATAGTAGGGACGGGGGATGTGGTGTGGATGGGTGGGACCTTACAACAGGAGGTTTTTTGCTACGCCTGGTTCCCCGCCCTGTCATTCTGAGTGCAGCGAAGAATCTGCGTGCCACAAGAGATTCTTCGCTGCACTCAGAATGACAGGGCGGCGATGGGCGTGGCAAAAAAACCTCCTGTTGAAAGATGGGTGGGGCCCCTGCGGGCGTCAACCGATTATCCCTGTATTTGTGCCAACGGCAACGTGAACACAATGCGCGTCCCCTTACCAGGCATGCTTTCGGCGCTGATGCTGCCGCCGTGGGTGGTGATGATAGCTTTGACGATGGAGAGGCCGAGACCACTGCCGCCGGTTGCGCCGGTACGCGATTTATCTACGCGATAGAAACGCTCGAAGATGTGCGGCAGATCTTCGGTTGCGATGCCGCTGCCAGTATCGCTGATCCAGATTTGCAGCATAGCCTCCTTTGGTATGGCTCCTACGGTAATCGTTCCACCGGAAGACGTGTGACGGCGGGCATTGTCGAGCAGGTTGAGCAACACTTGCGTGATACGGTCGCTATCGGCCTGGACAGGCGGTGTTGTCGGGTCTATTTCATTCCTCACTGTGATGCCAGCCAGTTCACATTCCGGGTGAATCACAGCCAGCGTCTCATCTACCAGAGTGTGTATATCGAGGGGGGCCAGTTCGAGTTGGGTCTGCCCCGACTCTAACGAGGTCATTTGCTGCATATCAACGACGAGGCGGCGCAATCGCTGCGTCTCACGTCCGATCAGTTGCGCGGTCTCTTGACGCTGTTCCGGTTGCGTAATCACATCGTCGGCCAGCGCTTCGTTGAAACCCTGAATGGCGGTCAGAGGCGTCAGCATATCGTGGGCGATATTGGCGATCATGTCGCGGCGCAGCTGCTCCTGGCGGCGCAACTCGTTCACGTCTGCCTCGATAGTCGTAGCCATGGCATTAAAGCTGGTGGCTAAACGGCCCATCTCATCCATACTTCGGGGTGGCTCAACCCTCCTCGCGTAATCGCCCTGTCGCATCTGCTCGGCTGCCAGCGTGAGCGAAGTAAGCGGGCGGGTCAAGCGCCGTGCCAGAATCATGCTGAAGATAATGACCACCAGCGCAATAATGAGACCAGTAATAAGAATAGCTTGATTGACGTTCACCAGAAAATCATTCGGAGAAAAACCCTGTGGATACTTTCCTGGTATCGCTTGCAGAATGGCACCTATTACCTGGCCGTTGCTCAATCCTTTGTAACGGATTGGTACTGCAATGTACAGCCCTGAGAAGCCGTTGTCACTATCGGTAGACTGCATCTGCCCTTGCGTCTCCTGACCTTTCAGCGCTTGCGTGAGCGCCTGAGTGAGAGCTACCTTCTCATTGTCATCGAGCGTGATAAAATCGGGTTGACGGTAGTACAATGCGTTGCCCGGTGCGTCCACAATAACCAGTAAGGAAGGTGTTCCCGGCTCGATATAACTCTGCAATGATGCCGCGTTCCATGTGTTTCCTTGTGCCGTATAGACCGTAGCCAGTGACTGGGCAAAACTCTCTGCCTGTACCTTCAATGTGTTTTGCTGCGAACTGACAAAGTAGCTTTGGATGGCAAATGAGACGACGATTGCCATGATGATAATCGCACCCAGAGCAACGCCGAGATAGCTCAGTACAAGTTTTAATCGCAAACTCAAGGTTGGCAAATGGAAAGACTGGCTCATTCTTCGTCCTCAAGCGTGAATTTGTATCCGACGCCCCAGACGGTTTTGATGGAGTGTGGAGAGCCGGGTACAGCCTCCAATTTCTTGCGCAGCGTGCCGATATGCACATCCACTGTGCGCCCATCGCCAAGATAGCTGTAGCCCCAGACGGAGTTGAGCAGCGAATCACGAGTAAAAACACGCTCCGGCGAAGCGGTAAGCGTGACCAACAGGTCGAATTCCTTGACGGTAAGCGTGACCCTCTGCCCGTGTACCTCGACGCGCCGTTCGGGAATATTGATCAACAAGCTGCCAAAACGCCGTTCATCATCATCTTTCGCTGGCTCATGTGAGGTGGAGGCGCCAGATTGCGTGGTACTTGTTGTCTCTACAGAAGATGTATCGGACATGGAGGATTGCGCACTTACATTGGCGGTGCGGCGCAGGATAGCCTTGACACGGCTGACGACTTCACGGGGGCTGAATGGTTTCACCAGGTAATCGTCTGCGCCCAACTCTAACCCCGCGATGCGGTCTTCCTCGCTCTGTCGCGCCGTCAACATGAGAATGGGTGTATTGGCCCATGCGCGAATGCGGCGACACACCTCCATACCATCCATCATCGGCAGCATCAAATCAAGAATCACCAGGTCGGGGTGTTCGCGTGCATGCAGTTCCAGCCCCGCCACGCCATCGCTGGCAACAGAGACAGTATAACCAGCCTGTTCCAGGTACAGCCGGATCAATTGCGCGATATTCGCTTCATCTTCAATGACAAGTATTTTCATGGTTCATTCCAGACATGTAATGTTAATATTGATGTGTAGGGACCGATTTATCGCGTCCGCCACTCCGTGCCAAATAGCGTCCGCCACTCCGTGCCAAATAGCGTCCGCGTTCCTTTATAATATAAACTTTATTTTATACCTATGCTCAAGAGTATACAAGCAACATGTTAGGAATATGCCAGCCATATGTAAAATTTTTGTAAGCTCGGAGCAGTGAACCTGGCGAATTCAAAAGATGCTAAAGTTTAGAGATGAGCAGGAGATGGTACTCCTCCAATCAACTCAAAAAACTTTCGCAGAAGATGTATAACGGGCTTATAGGCAGCCAGAAGAGCGATTGAAAGAGCCAACGTTATCAGCAAAAGAGGCGTAAAGCTTTCCGGTATTTCAAAACCTCCATTGTTAAGGCGTATTGTGATTGGCAACCAGAGAGATATACTGATGAACCAGAGTACTACTTGCAAACACCAGTACATCACTCTCACTCGCATGAAAGTTAATCCCAGACAGAGAATTCCCATGCCTATAGAGAAGAAAGGGCCAGGCGTAAACATTGAGGAGAGCAAAGGAGCAAACTGAAAAGGTACAGGCAGGAAGGAATTGGCAGGAAGGAAGCTACCAAAGAAGATGTACGTCCAAATTTCACCTGGATTCCAAAAAAGGTCAGAACCACTGTACTGCACGCTTCCACTGACCTCAACCTGAGAGGTAAGGGCGCGAATAACCAGATAGAATCCGAACAGGATAAATAATACCCCGACAATACGGAGAAGAGTCTTATAGGACACAGATTTATTGAGCATCTCGAACTTCCTCCGCCTTAAAAAGGCCACTGTGTGATAACACTCAATCTGCCTCACACGGCAAGATACCTGTTTACCTATTCCTTAAAAGTGAAATACCCCAATCGTTCCAGCGCCAGATACGCCGCGCTAATCTGTCCCTGTACTGCAAACCGGCCTTCGTGAATCAGTTGCAGCAGCTCTCGTGGCGTGACCAGCAGATTTTCGATAACCTCTACCGGGTCGGGTTTTTGCGTGCCGGTTTTGTGCACGTTGCGGGCCAGATACCACCAGATGCGCGTGCGAGCGCCGGTGGGATTGGCAAGCATATGCGCGAGAAATTCAATGTCGTTATCCTCGTAGCTGTAGCCGCTTTCCTCCATCAGTTCGCGGCGAGCCGTTTGTTGTGGGTCATCTTCTTCGCCCACGTCAATGCCGCCCGCCGGAAATTCCAGCACGACCTCACCGATGCCGTGTTTGTATTGCCTGTTAATCAGAAAACGCCCATCCGCTGTGAGTGGCACGATACCTACCCAGCCATGATTCTCTATGATGTAATAGTCGGGTATAAGCGGGCCATCCGGTATGACCACCTGCTCACAGCGTATTTTCAAGTATGGTGTATCGAGAACCTGTGAATACGAAAAGGTCTCCCAGGGTTTGAGTTGTGTCATGAAGTTATCCTGTGGTCGTCATGCTTCTGCTGACTCTGCTAACCCGGCACTGGCCGGGTCCAGCGGCTCGGTCTCGCCGCTTTGACGTAGGCGGAAGCGTTGAATTTTACCTGTTGCTGTCTTGGGCAATTCTTCGACAAACTCTACCCAGCGCGGATATTTGAACGGCGCAAGCCGGTCTTTCACAAAGGTTTTGAGTTCGTTTGCCAACTTCTCAGACGGTTCGTAGCCACTATTCAACACAATGTAGGCTTTGGGTTTGACCAGCCTATCCACGTCGAAATTGCCGATGACTGCCGTTTCCAGCACAGCAGGATGAGCGATGAGCGAGTTTTCAACCTCAACAGGTGAGACCCACTGGCCGCCAACTTTCAACATATCATCTGAACGTCCGCAATACCAGAAAAAGCCGTCGGGGTCCTGATAATACTTGTCGCCGGTATGAATCCAGTGGCCGTTGATGGTATCTTTTGTCTTCTCGTGCTTGTTCCAGTAGTACGCGGTGATGCTATCGCCGCGAATGAGGAGATTGCCAATTTCGCCTTGTTCTATGGCCTGGTTGGTCTCATCAGCAATGACCGCTTCGTAGCCAGGCACGAGCTTGCCCGTACTGCCAGGGCGTATTTCGCCCGAGCGGTTGCTGATGAAGATGTGCAGTATTTCGGTGCTGCCGATACCATCGAGAATATCTACATGGAATGTGTCTTGCCAGCGTCGCAGAATATCGGGCGGCAGCGCCTCACCCGCCGAGACGCAGACGCGCACCGAAGAAAAATCGAAGCGTTGTGCAGCATTGGGCAGAGCAAGCATACTGGCGTAGAGCGTCGGCACACCGAAGAAAATGGTGGGTCGGTATTGCTGGATGGTCTTAAACATATCCTCAGCCAGCGGTCGGCCAGGATAATGCACTGCGCTGGCTCCCACGCCAAAGGGGAAATACAGGTTATTGCCCAGACCATAGGCGAAGTACAGTTTCGCTGCGGAGAATGTGATATCATCCTCCCGTATGCCAAGCACGGCCTTCGCGTAATACTCGGTGCAGTAGCTCATATCGTGTTGCAGGTGGACGCAGCCCTTGGGGAATCCCGTGCTGCCGGAGCTATAGAGCCAGAAGGCGCTGTCGTCCTTGCTCGTCTCGGCGGTTTCCAGGTTGGGCGACGCGTTGGCAACCAACCTGTCGAAATCGTGCAATGTCGCGCTTTCCTGTTCTTGTGCCTCTGCCAGTCCAACGATCACGACGTGGCGCACATAGTTGAGTTGCGGCATAATCTGCCGCATCTGTTGCCAGACCGGCGCGGAGACGAGCAGAACGCGGGCGCGACTATCATTGAGCATGTAGATGTAGTCTTCGGGCCGCAGCGATGTATTTATAGGAACGGGTACTGACCCTATTTTAATCGCGCCGAAAAACCCGGCAGCGAACTGTGGCGAGTCGAGCAGCAACAACGCGACACGCTGCTCGATATCGAGGCCAAGTTCGCGCAATCCGTTGCCGACACGATTGGCGAGTTCCGCTATCTGTGTATACGTATAGGCCATGCCTTCATAATAAATGGCGGTTTTCTCGCCGCGCCCCTTGGTCAGGTTGCGATCCAGGAACGCGCTCGCAGCATTAAACTGGTCTGGTATGGATACCGAAGGAATATCGAACATGGGCAAACCTCATTTCCCGGTCGTGGGCCGTAGTATTGTATACACCCAAGTATAGGGCTTGCGATAGGGCTTTGTCTAGCCCCTGTTGGCTTTTGTGTTCCTTATAGTGAGTTATGGGAGCGCTTGCTGCAATGGCAGATTTCAGGTCAAGTAAAGTAGAAATTCGCGGTTCCCGTCACGTCCATGAATGGGCGAGTCTGTGAGGCCGCGCACGCGAAACGGCGTGTGTTGAGGAATCCATTCCTCTAGCTCTTGTAGCACGCGGCTATGGATTGCCGGGTCGCTAATGACACCTTCTCCCCGGTCAACCTCAGCTTTGCCTGCCTCAAATTGCGGCTTCACCAGCGCCACAATCCAGGGTACCGGCTCTTTTTCATCTTGTATCAACAATGGCACCAGCGCGGGCAGGACTAAGCGCAAAGAGATAAATGAGACATCAATAACGACGCATGCAATAGGTTCCGGCAGCGTGGTCAGATGGCGGATATTCGTATGCTCCATCACGACGACTCGCGGGTCGTTGCGCAGCGTCCAGGCCAGTTGCCCGTGGCCCACGTCTACGGCGTAGACTTTTTGCGCTCCGCGCCGTAAGAGAACATCGGTAAACCCGCCGGTTGAGGCTCCCACGTCCAGCGCGATCAGACCTGTCGGGTCGAGGTGAAAGGTGTCCAGCGCCTTCTCAAGCTTCAGGCCGCCGCGACTGACATATTTCAATTCATCAGGTGTCGCAGCCAGGTGACAGTCGGCGACGAGCGGTATCATTGTACCGGGCTTGTCTACCTGGCGTTCACCAACGTAAACCTGCCCCGCCATAATCAAGGCACGAGCGCGTTCACGACTGGGTGCCAGGCCGCGGCGCACGACCGCGACATCAAGCCGTTCCTTCTGTACCGCCATTCTTGCCTCGCTTGCCATAATGATAAATCAATGCGCCCGCTCCGACCAACCCCACGTTGTGACCCAGTTGTGCCAGCACGATATGGGCCGCCTCACGCGACACCTTCATCGCATGCTCCTGTACCACGTGTAGAGCGGGTTCCATCAGCATCGGCCCCATCTCCGTCACGCCGCCGCCCAGGATAATCACATCTGGATTGAATATGTGGATAACGTTGACCAGTCCAATGCCCAGTGCCTCCGCCGCGTCCTGGATTATCGCACGCGCCACCGGGACACCTGCTTCGGCAGCCAGCGCGACGGTTCGTGCATTGACGACCAGTTCATCCTCTGGTTGTGTCTCTTGCATCTCGTGTATCCCCAGCATCTCCTGTGTTTTCTGGGACTGGTCAAGTGTACTATCTGACGATGGTGGAAAACGGAGTTCAACTGTCTCACCCTCGTACCCCGGCATCGTGGGTAGTCCGGCCTGGTTGGTCACAGTGTCACTATGCTGGAGCATGGTGCGGGCAAAGTTGAGCAGTTCAGCACCCTCCCCGGCATGTATCACTTTATTAGCATGACGGGCAATCGCTGTACCCGACGCGATGTACTCAAGGCAGCCAATATTGCCGCAGGTGCAGCGTTCGCCGTAGCGGTCAATCGTCATATGTCCCAGTTCTGCCGCTATGCCGGATGCACCCTCCATAATTTCGCCGTTGATGATGACGCCGCCGCCAATGCCGGTACTAATCGTCATATAGACTATCATGCTATAGCCACGTCCCGCCCCGAACATATACTCGCCGAGACAGCACGCATTCGCGTCATTTTCCACGTAGACGGGGACATGGAAACGTTCCGCGAAGAGGTCGCGCAAAGGAACTCTATTCCAGCCCGGCATATTGGGTGGCTCAAAGACAATACCCGTCCGGTGATCCAACGGCCCTGGAGCGGCAATACCAATACCTGCAATAGCATCCATGCCAACATGCGCCTCGGCCAGCGCCTGCTCAACGGCCTTATAAATGAGCGGCAAAATACGCTCCGGGGCCGGGTTTGTTCCCGTCAGCATTCCCACCCGCGATAGCAACGTGGGACCACGCAGTACCGCCGTGCGCAACTGTGTTCCGCCCAGGTCTACACCCACCACGAGCGGTAAATTTACTGTATCGTCAGGAAGTCCAGTATTCTGTTGCATACAACCGTTCCCACCAATCTCTTTTCTTTTACATTACATCAGGTACGCAAGTACTTTGATAATACCACATCTTACCAGCTTTTCAGTAGACCTTACACTAAAAAACTCTTCTTTGCGAACTGCCACTCTGTTACAATAGACTAAAAGAAATCGGGGGAATAATTGTGCAGTTGATCACAGAGCCATACTCATTATGTTTGTTGATACATTGTTGTGGCTTTCCCACAGGAGAGACACACAAAGGCATAAAAGATACCTTCTAATGAACCGATATTTGGCTCCAGTTGCGCCACAAACATCATCTTTTTCTGGCAAGCTGGACAGTGAGGATATTCTGCACCTTGCACCCAATCAGGGCATCCGCCAATGTGCGACCCCTGATTCTCATAGGGCGTCCTTCGAGCCATCCCAAGCACCCATTGGTTTGGGGGTAATGACTCGTAACTCGTGTCGTTTTCGTCATATACTTTGAGGTTTTTCGGTGGATCAGTGTTGTAAAGGCTCCAACGAGATGTGCCATCACCATCAATATCAGTCACGGGGTGAGGCATGACTTGTAAAGCGCAATTAAGGCACTGAGCAATTCGCAACCGTTTTCCTTGTATGGGTAGAAAAGCCATACGTGGATCACGCAGATCAATATCAAAAAGTGTCGTGAGAGGATGCCCACACCATCCACATCTTTCCTCATTGATAATTGCTACGCTTACAGGTCCTGGAGTATCTTCTAATGGTGCTTGTTCTGGAACAACGAGATCGTAACACATCTCAAAAAATAGGTTACGCCTTGTGCCTTCTTCTGTCAGTTCCCACCCTGCTGCATTTGCATACTCTTCAGGAGGAGTATAGAGAAGATTTCGCCACATTGGTGGAGTTTGATGCCATTGATAAAACTGACGTTGTACGACATCATCTCCAATCCAGGCCAAAGCACAAAGCAAATCTTGTCGCGTATAGATACTTTGCACCTGTGCATCAAGTAATGAAATAATTCGATCACGAGTAGCCCAATCTGCTTCTCGAAACATCGAATCTGAGCCCCAGCCAAGGTCGCGCTCAAGAAGAGATGGATAGAGTCCCTGAAGAGAACCGGGTACTACATTTGCTAGATTCGTTAAGATTTGATGAGGAATATATTCGTTTGAATTTGCTCCTGCATCAAAAAGTTCAAGAGCAGCTACCGCAATACTACGTCCCTCATCCACCGTGAAATGCCGATATGTCTCACTACTCACTACCAGATTTTCAGCTTCTCCAAATTCCTCCAGGTTGCGATGAATAGACTGAATTTGTTCCGTGGAAAGTCCTCTGGTTATCCATACCCTTGGAATACCAGGTATACGGATTGCATCAAAAATATCCACTACTTCACCTGCTTCTCTCTTCACTAATTACTCGTTGGACGATCACAGTCATTATGCACCACCCACTGCCCTTGCCTTACACGGGTAGGTTTTTTGCACCGCCCATCGCCGCCTGTCATTCTGAGCGCAGCGAAGAATCTCCGTGCCACAAGAGATTCTTCGCTGCGCTCAGAATGACAGGGCGAGGAACCAGGCGGTGCAAAAAACCTCCTGTTGAAAGACTGCCCTTGCCCCACCACAAAGGTGTGATCCTGCGCAACCTCTAGATTGTACATCACTTTGCTGCCAGGGACAATCTTCCAGCCAGTAATCACCCCAAATTGTCCATTGGCCCGCAACACATGCATGCCCAGTTTGAGTTGTCCGACCGGCACAAAACCTTTCTCCAGCGTGAAGAACGGGTGTTTCTGGTTGGTATGCACCACTTCTTTCGTCTTCGTCACCTTCGTACTGTGCGGAGCATGCGTGTTGGTGGTAATCGTCAGGTCTACCAGGTCGCTGTCCTTGTGAATCCACACATGCAGGATCGGTTCCAGTTCCATTTTGTGCGTTTTGGGATTGTAGGCTAGCACTTTTTCGCCGACGTGCAACTTGCCGATGGCCTGTTTGCCGTGATCAGTAGTCACCGATGTATCGGGTGTGAAGCTGCATGGTTCCGGGCCAACATGCGGCAGTGGAGGTGGCCCATCCACGAGGGGGACTTGTGGTTTATTATTACTCGGCGGCGTGCTGGGACCCGTGGAGGGATAGGTTTGGTAGTGGTACCCTTTGCCCAGGATGTTTACCAGTGTCGCTCCATTCACCACCTGCGAAGGGCTTGAGCCTTCGTCTGGTCCCGGTGTAGTTGTTGGCGTTGGTGCTGCTGTCGGCGTGACCGTAATGGCTTTGGGATGCGATACAGGCGAAGTTCCGGCACCGCCCGTGATAACACCCCATAAAGCAGCTAATCCAGCTCCAATGGCGGCGATTCCCTGGGCAATGGCTTGAGGGTCTATTGTGATCGTTGGCGGATCTCCCCCTTCTATGACTTCGCGACCGTCACCTTCCACAAATTGCCCTGTCGGATCCGTCATTGTCTCAGGATTCCCCCCGACATACCCATAGGGATTCATGCTGACCGCGTTGCCCTGCACACTGTCGGCTGCGAGGAAGACTCCGGCCGCCGGGTCATAGTACCGCGCTCCGTAGTAGTCCAGGCCCGTCACACTGTCGTTGTATTGACCGGTGAAGCCGCGGCTGGTGCTGGTGTCTATCGTGCCAGCTTGTAGACGCTGGGTGCCATAGGGGCCGTAGAGTTGATTGCCCAGCACGGCGGCGTTGTTCTGCGTGTTGCTCACGGTGGCGATGACGCTGCCGAGCGCATCGGTGAGCAGGAGCGTGGTCGTGCTGCCGGAACGTTCGTCGAGCAGTTGGCCGCCCAGGTCGTCGTAGTGCAGACTGCTTTGCAGCGTGCCACCTGCTGTGTAGTGGTACTCTTCGTTGCCGAAGGGGTGGTACTATATATCGCCACGAAGCTTCTTCTTTGCGAACTTCTGCCATGTTATAATAAGCTAAAAGAAATGCAAGATGGAAAAGGAACACGAAGTACTACTGATGACGTTAATCACCGAACCCTATGTTTCTCAACTGGCACGCTGGCCCACCTGCGGCAACCATATCCTCGCGCAATTTGATGAGCAATCCATCGTTGTCTATCAAGCCTACCGTCCAGCTATTGGCCGTTTTGCTGCCTCACATGGATATTTTGG
>Ga0307373_10010348_pt1 | contig 13736 bp, 12 predicted proteins | sample OX2MG_FD_202534 | JGI IMG/M metagenome (GOLD analysis project Ga0307373, IMG submission 202534) | Soil microbial communities from Risofladan, Vaasa, Finland - OX-2 | ecosystem: Environmental > Terrestrial > Soil > Coastal area > Acid sulfate soil | place: Finland: Risofladan, Vaasa | collected... | reverse complement strand
CCCGGAGCAGGCCGCCGCCACACCGCACTCACCCACCGGCTCCACTCCGCCGGGTAGGCGAGCGGACCCCAGCGCCCGGCAGCAAGCAAAGAGCACTCTGCGATGTGTCCGTAAACGGCCTGCCCGCACAGACAGCAAGATCAACCCAGGCCGCCCCCGGATACCGCCAGAATGCGGGACCGCACCACTAGGTCCAGCCGCCAAACCTTGAACAGCCCCGAATGAAGTTCTGCCCGGGCCCGTCCCAGCGAGCATCCAGGATGGCGTGCATCCACGAGGTAGTTCAGACGGTTCCAGGCCGGCGCCGAGGAGACTCGCAACGGCGCGCAGATCATCCCGTTCGGGCACGGCACTGGCGATCACCGGTGGACAGGGCGCGGAGTACAGATCGGCGGATATCGCTCGTCAAGTGGCGGGCAGCGCAAACTACAGTCCGTGACGGGCGGACGGTGGTGCCTCGCGCCGGATCGCCGATTTTGTGCAGCCGTCGGCGCTCCGGGACTGGCGTGGCGTCGAGCACAGATCAGCCAATTCTGGTTCTTGCAGGGATCGGCTGGCCGCATGGCATTGCCGGGATGTCCGGAGGTTGAGGCTCCTCGCCTCGGCGCCTGCGGCTCGGGCTGACTGCTGGGACAAGAGCTACCAGCGCTCCCATTCGCCCCGCCGGTCGTGGCGGATGGCGGTTTCGAGTTCGGCGATGCTGGTGGCGATGTCTTCGCCGCCGTAGCGGTCGGCCCAGGAGCGGAGAATATCCGCGAGCGGTGCGGGGAAGGCGGCATGAACCTCGGTGTACACACCCCAGATTCCGGCGAGCTGCTCCCGCACTTCGTCGACGTCGGCACCGGGGCGCAGCGTGACTTCCAGGCGCACGTCGTTGCCGCTCGTCTCGTCCCTGATGTCGCGGATGGGCAGGGCCGAGGCCTGGTGGAACTCGGGGAAGGAGCCTGCCCAGGGGCGGGGATGCGCGCGGCTGGCGATCGCCTGCGAGACCTCGATGGTCAGGTGGTGCGGCTGTGCGGGCAGGGCACCCCCGCCGGCGCGGAACGGGCCGTGCGGCGTCTTGGCGGGCGCGGTCAGTTCGCCGGCGGGCGCGGGTACGCCGGTAGCGGTGATCTTGCCGGTCAGGCGCAGCGTGACCGGCCGGCCTCTGGCCAGCGCGCCGAGGTCACCGGTCACCGAGCAGCCGCTGACGAGATCCGGCGGCCCGGCGATGTCGTGTGTCCCGGTTCCGGTGCCGGCGCGGGACCAGCGCCAGATAAAGGACTCAGGAAGGGACAAATCAGGCACCGGCGCGCACAGTCACCCCCATCGCCTCGGCCTGCCGCGCGTTGAGCGCGTTCGGCTTTCTTTCCTGTGACTAGCCGGATCTTGAACGTGTACGTGGTGAGTGGGCCTCCTCATCCGCCGCGGGGAACCCGTCCCAACTCGCCCGCTGCCGGGTATCAGGGGTCATGGGATGGGGCACGTCCAGGTCAGGGACGTTGAGCTCGCGGCTGTGACGGTCACTTCACGCTTCCCGGTGCTACCACAGGTCGGCACGGACACCAGGTACGAGCCGCTCGGCAGGCGGAAGGTCGCGACTCCGGCCCTGCCCGTCGGGGATGAGAGACTTGTGCTGGCGGAGGTGACCTTGACCTCGGCGTTCGCGACAGGCTGCTTGGGCGTGCCTCCGCCCGGAAGCCCTGGGCCGCCAGCCTGGATCACGGTGACTTTGAGCGTTCCGGTTTTCCCGTTGTGAGAATTACCCGCTGGCACTGGACTTCCGCAGCCTGCGCAGATGAGCGCCAGGGCGGCAAGAGCGCCCGCCCATCCTGTGGCCGGGAGTTTCCTCCCGGCCGTCCGCGGCATTACGCCGATGGTCTTCATCGCCGGAAGGCTACCGCTGGGCCAGGAATGGCCTTGATGAATTGTCGAGGCCGAAGTCCAGGATCTGGCCGGTGTCGCGTCCAGTACGGCGGTAAGCACTGTTCCGGTCGCGTAAGTGCTTGCGCCCTGGGGCGAGCTGATCGCGACGCTGAATTGTCCGGTCATCCGCAAGACGATGACCGCTCTGTTGTCCGGGACGGGGCTGCCGTCGACGAACTGCGACGCCGTCTGGCGGTCGGTCCCGATATAGCTGATGCTGGTGACGTTCGACGGCCAGGAGGATGCCAGGGCAGCTGAAGTCAGCAGGGATGCGCCGGCCTGCGGCTCTGTCGTGAGTGGCGTGACGGGACGCGCAGCCACCGTGTTCCGCGGCTGACGCGCAATCCCGGCGAAGAAGCCGCTGAGATCACTGCGCGCTGCGGCGGAATCAGGCCGCCCGGTAGACGACGAGCGACACGGCGGCGTACTGGGTGAGGTAGGCCAGGATAGTGAGCGCGTGGAAGACCTCGTGGAACCCGAACCACTGCGGTGAGGGGTCGGGCCGCTTGCGCGCGTAGACGACGGCACCGATGCTGTACAGGATGCCCCCGGCCAGCACCAGCACCAGCACCAGGGCTCCCGCGCCCCGCAGGAGCTGTGGCAGGACGAAGACCGCGGCCCAGCCAAGCGCGATGAACAGCGACGTGATGAGCCAGCGCGGCGCGGGCCGCCAGGCGGGCCGCCAGATGAGCCGGGCCAGGACGCCGGCTGCCGTTGCGGCCCAGATGATGGCCAGCACGCTCAGCCGCGTCGCCCCGTGCAGCGCGAGCACCGCCAGCGGGGTGTAGGTGCCGGCGATCACCAGCAGGATGCTCACGTGATCGAGCCGGGCCAGCAGGCCCCTGCGCCTGCTGCCTGGTGGTGACCGGTGGTACGCCGCGGACACGCCGAACAGGGCTATGCAGGTCACGCCGTACACGGCGGCGGCGAGCCTGGCCGGCTGCGTTGGGGCAAGCGCGATGAGCACGACGCCGGCGGCCGCGGCGGCTGGGAAGGCCCCGGCGTGCAGCATGCCCCGGAGCCTGGGCGCCGCGGCGCTCGCACCGCCCGGCCCGCCCGCGTCACCCCCGGTGCCAGCAGCACCCGCGCCACCTGCTCTGCCTGCGGCACCCGCGATATCCCGCACGGAGCGCTCCCTCCTGCCGGTCCCGTAACCTACGGTACCGAAGGTTACTGGACCGTAAGGTTGTGGCCGGCAGGAGGGAGCGGGCAGCCTGCGCCGCCCCGGCGGCGGCAGCGCTACTGCTGAGGCTGCGGGACGGGCTGGCGTCCGGGGCGTGCCGCGGTGCGGGATGAGGGCCACCTCCGCGTGCTTCAAGCCGGTGCCCTGCCCGCTGGAAGACGCCGTTGCGGGACTGCTGGCCGGCCAGCGCCCGGGATGCGAAGAACGCCCCGGCCGGCCGAAGTCCCTGCGCTGGCTTTGGCCGGCAGCGCCGGGCTTGCCGCTCTCAGGGCGCCGGGGACTCCTGCGGCGGCCATGTGCGGCGTGATCCGCCGGCCGGGCTCATCAGGCCGACGTCATTCCCGCCGGGACCGGCCACGATCGCACAGCGCGCACCCCACAAGGCGCCAGAAGGCGGCTGGCGCCCTGCACAGCCGGCGGATGCCAGCTCCGCGCAGCGCCTTCCGGCCGCCTCCCGGGCCGGGAGCGCGAACCCGATGACAACCCTCACGCTCGCCGGACCGGCGCGCCAGCCGGCATGCCATACGCGGGCGGACCCGGCCGTGTCCAGCCCGGGGCTGAACCCACCCGGCATTCTCAGCTGCACGTGAGGGCCGGCCGCATCCCCGCCATCTGGCACCGCAACACCCAGCCGACAGCAGAAATCCAGGCTGGCCGGCATGTCAGCAACAACGAGGCTGAGCATGCGCAGGCCGGGCGGGCTGCCGCCCATCACGCCGCAGCCTGCCAGAGCACCGCCCGCCGGCCCAGGCACACGCCACCGGAAGCCAGGCCACCGTCCGCTGCCGGGGGCGCCGCAGAACATCTCGCCGGGCTCGCCGCCGGCAGCGATGCTGCTCGGTTGCCAAAGCACGCATAGCGGCGGCAGTGTGCGCATCGCGGACTTTGATGTGCGGTAGCGGAACGTGACGTTGACGCTGCGCCCTTGGCCGGCGGCGCCGGAGACCACCCACGTTTCGGCATGGCCGTCAGCGGACTCGTCCCGATCCGCAGGCGCACCTGGGCCAGCAGGAACGCTCGCTCCGCGGCAGAACCGACGTGCCTGCCAGCCCACGTAGTCCATATGCCGGACATGAATCCCGTAATACGGACGAGGCTGTTAGCGTTGCCAAGTAGCCGAGAGGAGTGGCCGTGGCAGAGGCAACGGCGCTGCCCGCGCCGTATCAGGTGAGGTTCCGCGCCGGCCAGAACGCGGGCCTGGCCGGCACCGTGAAGCATGGTGCCGGAGGCTCGGCTCGGCGGGCCTTCGGCCTCATGAGCTCCTCGAGGCGGCCCTGGCCACATGCATGACCATCACGGCGCGGATGGCATTGGCGGAACTGGGGCTGGCTAAGACCCAGGTAACCGTCAGAGTGACCTGTGAGCGTGAGGAATCGGTCACACGGTTCTGCTACGACATCTCGCTGGACCCGGCACTGGATGAACTCCAAGACAAGGCCCTGGCTGAGCAGCTTGAGCGATCTCCGGTACGCCAGACCCTGAGCAAGCCGCTGTTGTTCGAACCCTGCTAGCCGAGAGCGACTGGCATCACGCTCATCCCGGCACCCGGGCGGACGTTGGCAGCTGGGTCTATGGACGCAGATCACCCAGCTCGGGGCTCATGACGGTGACACCGCCATGCCCCAGTCGGCCGCGCCGAACGGCGGTTCGTGCACGTTGAGTGGCTGACGGTGCGACTGCGAAGTGTGACGGGCGGCGGTTCGGGCGTGAGGGGTGCCGGCTGCCCGGTGGCGGATCGCTGCGCGGTAGTGCCGGGCCTGTCGGTAGCGTCTGTTGGGTGTGGATGCATGGGCATGATCTGGGGCTGGGCATCGCGGAGAACTACCGGGCGTTCGCCGAGGAGGCACGGGGCCGCAGCCCGGTCTATGAGCAGCTGGCCGCCTCGGTCGCTGAGGACGCTGTTGTTCTGCGCTTCCTCGGTTCGCTGCCGCCGGAAAAGCGCCAGCCGAACCTGCTGTTCGCCGCGGCCCGCTATCTGCTGGGAGTGACGCCTGCCCTGGACGGGCTGCGGGCGCTGGCCACCCGAGGCCGGTCCGAACTGGCCGGGGTGATCCGGGCCCGGCGGACGCAGACCAACGAGCCGGCCCGGTGTGCCACGCTGCTGCCTGCCCTGGCCCAGCTGCCGCCGCCGCTGGCCCTGATCGAGGTCGGCGCCAGCGCCGGGCTCACGCTGCTGTTCGACCGCTATTCCTACGATTTCGCCGGGCACCGGATCACCGGCAGCGACCCCCTGGCCCCGGTCCTGCGCTGCGAGCCGCGCGGTCAGGCGCCCCTCCCGGCCCGGCTTCCCGAAATCACCTGGCGGGCCGGGCTGGACCTCAACCCGCTGGATGTCACCAGCGACGACGACGTCCGCTGGCTGTCGTGCCTGGTCTGGCCCGGTGAAGGCGACCGCGAGCAGCGGCTGGCCGCCGCGATCGCCACCGCCCGCCGCGACCCGCCGGTCATCCATCGCGGTGACCTGCGCACCGACCTGCCCGCACTGGCCGCCCAGGCCCCGCCCGGAGCGACCCTGGTCATCTACCACTCCGCCGTGCTCGCCTACCTCACACCCGCCGGCCGGCGGCGGTTCGCCGGCACCGTCCGCGCCCTGCCGGCGGTATGGCTGTCCAACGAAGGACCCGGCGTCGTGCCAGAACAACCCATACCGCCCTACCAGGGCACCCCGTTCGTGCTCGCCCGCGACGGCCGCACACCCCTGGCCCTGACCGACTCACACGGAACATGGCTGAACTGGCTCCCCGGACCGGGGTGATAACCATCCACAACGACACCCCTCCACCAGCCCGAAGCCGACCCAGTGGCCGGCAGACCGGCAGATGGGGGCAGATCCGCCCCGCCCAGAACGACCATTCCGGCGCTGCCCATCCGCCAACCGATCGCGATCCACCAGCCGACCAGATCGGCGGTGCGGCGTGCGTCAAGCTGTCGGCTGTCCGGCTGCGAACGGTGATGGATACCCCCGGAACTGCCGTCGGGGCCCCGCCGAATCTGGCTCGTGGCGGGCGAATGCCGGTGCCGCCGGCGGCCTTCTGGGGGCAAGGGCGATGGAGGCTGGAGGTCGGTCGGGCCGTGTTACGTGGTCGGGCGGGCCTGGGCGGAGGTCCGGTGGTTGCAGCACCGTGATGTCCCCGGCTTGTTTCACCGTGCCGGACGGCGGCGCGGCCTGGGTGAGGGTCGCGGGTGGGCAGTGCGCGGCTTCCACCCTGGTGCCGGGAGTGGCTTTGCCTGGCGATTCGGCGGCCTCCGCCGGGGTTCGCTGTGGCGGGTAGCCGGTTCCCGGTAGCCGGCGGGCCGTGACGTCCGCGTCGGGGGCAGCCTCCGTACTGGACTGCTGCGGGCTGTGGGCGATGCCCGGGAATCCTCAGTGGCTTGGACGGTTGTGGCCTGGTGCCTGCGCTGCCTGCCGGGCCGCTGGCCGGTAGTTGTGCGTTCTGCTTGAGGACGGTCGCGGCGGGGCGGAGCGGTGCGCGCGTCAGGAGCTGGCCGGGCTTGCGCGTCATCTGGATCGCGGCCTGGCCGGAGAGGTACTGGCCGGAAGGGAAGGCACGCTGGCAGCGCGGGCAGGTGCTCTTGGGACTTACTCGTGAGGCCCCGGCTGGGAAGTTCGCCGCCGGGGGCTTGGCGGCGCCGGTGCGCGGCAGGTTTGTGCGGACGGGTCCTCGGCCGGCCGCTGGCTTGTGCCGCCGGCCGGGCCGGGTGATCGGTAGGTTCTGACGGGTGGGAAATGACGGATTCCGTGGTGCTGCCCGGCTGGCGCGGGACTGCGCCGTGATGGCCCGGGCGGTCGCGCTGGCCGGGTGGATCGCCGATTCCGGGCCGCGCCAGGTCACCCCGCGCCTGGTGCTTCGCAGGCCCGACCTGCCGGCCGCTGCCGGGGTGATCGGGGTATCGGTGCCGGAGCGGGTGCGCTCCGCGGCCGACGTGCCGGCGCTGCACCGCCCGTGGTGCCTGGCGCTGGCCGCTGGCCTGCTGCGGGTCGATGCCGGGGCCGTGCGCGCTGGCCCGGCGCTGGCCGGCTGGCCGCCTCCGGATGCCGTGGTCTTGGCCGCCTGGCTGGCCGGCCTGGGCGCCAGCTCGGCGGCCGAGGCCGGGCTTGATCCGGGCGAGCAGGACGACGCCCTCTGCCACGCGATCGCGCTGCTCGGCGTGCTGCAGGACGAGGAGGTGCCCGCTGGCACGGAACTCCTCCATGCGGTGCGGCATGAGGCGGTGGACCTGTGCGACGAGTTCGACCTGGATGGTTCGTACATCTGGACCGGCGGCGAGGGGCTGCTGACCAGGACGGCCGGGAGGCTCGCCTCTTTCGGCGCGGTCAGCGGAGGTGACGTGCTGGCCGGCGGGTGTGCCATCACCCCGCTGGGCCGCTGGGCGGCACGGCAACTGCGGGCCGGGCTGGCCGGGCCGGGTGATGACCTCACCGCGGCGGAGCTGATCGCTGAGCTGGCGGAGCGCGACGAGGACGAGTGGGATGAGCTGGCGTGGGACTGGCTGGACGCCCAGCCCGGCCAGGCGGAGGCCGCCCGGGAGCTGCTCCGGGCGGGCGCGTCGATGGAGCCCCGGCTGCGCTGGATCGCCGCCGGGGTGGCCGGGATGCTGGGCGAGGACGTCCTGCCTGTGTGGCGGGAGATGGTGGCGTCGCCCGGCATCGGGCCGCATGCGCGGTACGCGCTTTACCAGATGCAGGCCGGGCCCGAGCCGGGCGACGCGGAGTGGCTGTGGCTCGCGGTGGAATCCGCCGCGGCAGGGCTCGCGAAGAAGGGGCCGGATGAGGCGGTCACCATCCTCTGCGAGGCTCTTGGCGGCGAGCAGCCCGGCGCGGACGACCTGGACCGCCACCTGGCCGCCGTGCGCGGCAGCGACCACCCGTCGGCGGAGCCGCTGGCGCGGGCGATCGCCGATCACGTCGCGTCCGCTGGGCACGCGTCGCTCAGCGTGAACCAGTGCCTGCAGCTGAAGGTCACGCTTAAGCACTGGCGTCCGCCGATCTGGCGGACCGTCCTGCTGCCGGCCACCGCCAGCCTGTCCCGGCTGCACGAGGTGATCCAGCTCCTGTACGGCTGGGACGGTGACCACCTGCACGCGTTCCGGGTAGGGCGCGCTGTCTACAGCGACCTGGACTTCGAGCTGGAAACGGCTCGCGACGAGCAGCGGATGGCGGTGCGGGACGCCCTGGCCGCCGCGGGCGGGAAGATGATCTACGAGTACGACTTCGGCGCGGGGTGGACGCATGAGGTCGCCCTGCAGAAGCAGCTTCCGCGGGACCCGGTCGCCGCTTACCCGGTGTGCGTGAAGTTCAGCGGCGGCTCGCCGGCCGAGTACCCGGAAGAGGAGTCCTGGGACGCCGGCGAAGCCGGCGAGGACGAAACGGCGGAGGGCGGCCCGGCGAAAGGCGGGCCGCTCGACCTGGCGGCGGTGAACCGCAAGCTCGCCGCCCTGACCGGCCACTGAGTGGCCACCGGGAGACCTTGACGCATGGGCAGCTTGATGCGCGTGAGCACTTTGATGCACGCGGGCAACGGCGTGAAGATGTCGTGGGTGACGCTTGAACGGATCACCCGGGAGGAGGCAGCGAAGGACGGCTCGCTGCTCCGCAAGCTGGATGCTGACCGCCGGCCGCTGCGGCCGGCGGCGGCGGGGCTGACCGACCATGAGCGGGGCTGGATCGGATGGTCCGACTGTTACCGTGACTCGTTCAGGACCGGGCCAGTGGATCCTGACCGGGCCGGGGAACCGCTGCGCCGAGGCTACTCGATCCCCGGGGTCCGGGATCGCGACGAGGTGGCGGATCGGCTCGCGCTGCTGTGCGCAAAGGCCGGCCGGCGGGACGAGGCCCCGCGAGTGGAAGCGCCTGACTGAGCTGCACCGGAACCCCCGGACGGCTGCGGCCCGGCCCGCTGGCGGCCGCAAGACCGGGCGTAACGCGCCGTGTCCTTGCGGAAGCAGCCAGAAGTACAAGAAGTGCTGCGGCTCTCCCAGGGCCGGGGCATAGCCCGGGGACAGGCGGCGAAGACGCCTGGCCCTCATCGCCGCGCCGCAGACGGGAAAGCGGCGGTGGTCCCCGAGCACGGCACGGTCAAGCGCGGCACCCTCGCCTCGATCCTGCGGCAGGCAGGCCTGACCCCGCTGAGTTCCTGAACCTGCTCGACTGACCAAGAACCCCAGGCACATAACATCCCATGACGCGCGGCCGAGATCACAACGCGGCAGGCTCCATCGGCCACCCCGAACGGCGGAAGCGTGCGCCTGCGGACTCTGGGGGGTGGTTACGTGGCGTGCGGCCGGGCGGGCCGCCGGGTAATGGCGGTGAGGGTGAATCTGATGTTGCGGGGGCTTTCGCCGACGCGGCGGATGGCGTACGGGAACCAGTCGGTGCCGAACGGGAGATAGACGCGGACCTGGTGGCCGCGGCTGGCGAGGGCGCGCTGGAGGTCCGGGCGGGCGCCGTGGAGCATCTCGAACTCGAACTGGTCATCCGCCCACCCGTGCGCCCGGGCGGTGGTGATGATCTCCCCGATGATCCGCTCGTCGTGGGTGGCGAACGCGGGGTAGCAGCCGGCGTCCCGGGACCGGGGGCTGAGCAGGGTCATCGCGCCTTGCCGGTAGCGCTGGGTGATCTCGGCGCGGCGGGTGGCGGCGACGGCGGCGGGCTCGGCGAAGGCGCCCTTGACCAGCCGTACCCACGCCCCGGCCGCGGCCAGCCGGGCCAGGTCGCCGGTCGTGCGGTGCAGGTACGCCTGAACCGTGATCGCCGCTGGCAGCCCGTCCTGGCGCAGCTGGTCATGAAGGCCGAGCGTCACCCCGGTCGCGGCGGAGTCTTCCATGTCGAGCATCACCGCGTCATGGCCGTGCCTGGCCGCCGGGCCGCACGCACGGGCGACCGCGGCGGCGACCCGGCGCAGGTTCGCCTCGCAGGCGGCCGGGGAATCCATCAGGCCCAGCTGCGTCGGGTCCGCTGACACGCTCACGTCCAGGCCCGCCGCCGCCAGTGCCTCCGCCGCGCGGGCCAGCTGGCTGACCGTGGCCGCCACGACCGCCGGATCCTCGACATACTCCCCGAGATAGAACAGCGACGCGCTGATCCCCTCAGCGCGCAGCGCCCCGGCGGCCGCGACCGCAGCCGTGACAGCCGGGCCGCCAGTGAAACGGGACGCCAGCCCGGCCAGCCACGCCTGCCGCTGCGCGAAATCGCGGGCCCGCCCCGATCGCGCCAATCCGATCATCGCCCGCTGCCAGAACCCCGCCACCCGCGCCTCCCCTCGCCGAAACCACCGCCACCATAACCGCCCGCCGCCAGCGGCGCCGATCAGCCCGGTACGCGCGGCCGCCCGCGTCACGGAACCCGATCTCGCTCCCGGCGGCGGCCCCGCGAAAGCGGCGGCGCCGCGCCGATGAGCGAGTTCGGCGTCCCGAACATCGCTCGCTATTCCGGTCATGGCGACATAGAGGGTTATTCACATGATCATCTACTTCAAGTTGATCAAGGCTTGGCCAGCGGTGATGCGACGCGGACGGCCCGATGATCATGGTCGTGAATAAGCCTCATAGGACGTCATTGTCTCCCGTGGCAATAGCATCAGCCCATAAGCGACGCTGTCCGGCTGGTCCAGCCTGACGATGACGAGAGGCCTGCGGACGGATCGCCCGGGGTGCGCGGAGCAGGCGGCACCGAGGACCAGCTGTCAGCGCGCCGATGGACCTGATCTGTGTGCCACCGCTCGCGCACCAGCAGATCTACAGCGGGATACAGAACGGCGGCTCGGCGAGCGCGGATCGCGGTTTGCCGCCCGCGAAGATCACGTCGGCATTGATCCAGAGGCTCGCATAAGTATGCACCGCGGCTCGCACAGCGAACGCGCGCATCTGCCGCCAACCGAGCGTTGCAGCCGGTGCCCAGCACATCCAGATGCTGAGCGCTGCTGGACTCCGGTGGCAGGACCCGCCGGGAGCCTCCGGGAATCTGGCTACGAGACCCGATGCCTAGGGTAGCCCACGCCAGCACGTTAGCCTGCCGTTTGTGCCCGCTGCTTCCTCCAGGGTTCGCCGCGCCGTGGTCTATGCCGGCTACGCGCAGTTCTATGTCCAAGACGTTGACGCGTACGACGCGTGGATGAAGGCCGGAGCCGCGATGGATCCTGACCTCCCGCCCGCTGGCTGGACTGATGAGGCAGTGCACGTTCACCGCATCGGGATCGAGCGGCATTCGATCTCGGTAGGAACGGCCCGGGTCGGCGTGGTCGAAACCGCTCTGTGCGTACGCCCTGGGCCGCCGCCAGCGGTGCCCGGCGAAGCTGAACATGTCGTCGAGGCTGATCTCGAGGCTGCCTCCGGGGCGGTCAGCGTTTATGGATGCACGGAAGATCCCGGGCCCGGGCATCACGTTGACGTGCAAGCCGGCTGGTATCGGGTACGTGTCTCGTATTTGCCATCCGGCCCTCCGGACGCCGAGGTGAATACCTCCGAGCCAGGCAGGCATTTCTGCTATCGGCTAGACATGTGGCCAGCCCGCGAAACCACTGGTCTCGTCGTTATCAGACAGGGCCCAAACCCGTGGGCAGGGTGAGTTCGGGAGATCGACCACCAGATCCGGCCCGGGACACACGGATGTCCTCATCTGCCGCTGATTTGGCGGCTTGCTGGGTGCGAGGGTTTGTCCGGCCCCGGCGGCGGAGTAGCCGGTCGGCTCCTCAGGCGCGGCCGGTCGTCGCCCACGCGGTAGCGCTGATCTCGATCGGGCCTGCAGGCAGCTGGCGTCGGCACTGGTCACGCAGCGCAGACCGGCGATCCGGGGGGAGGGACGCCACATAGGCCCCGGCCGGGCCGACACCGAGCGTGAGCGGCTCCCACCACTGCTCGAAGCTCGCGTGACGGACCCGGACGGTCAGTGTGGTGACCTGCGTCCCGCCGAACCCGGCCTGTGCGAAGAGCCTGGCCAGATGACCTTCGCGGACACCGGCTAGGCCCGACTCGTCGTCAGCCGCCGGATCCATCTCGCGAACTGCGCACCAGAACGCAGCCAGCGGGCCGCGGGCGCCCGCGTGGTCCCACACGCACGCGCAGACAACCCCGCCGGGCCGGGTGACCCCGGCCATCTCCCGCAGGCCCAGCACTGGATCAGCCATGAAATGAACGACCAGCTGCGCCATGGCGATATCGAAGGTGTCATCGGCGAACGGCAACTGCTCGGCCCCGCACTGCCGGACGTCCACCCCACGCAGCCGCGCCCGTACCGCGGCGGCAAACGACGCTGATGGTTCCACCGCACTCACCGCGGCCGCCCGGCTCACCAGCTCAGCCGTGAGCGCGCCGGGCCCGCAGCCCACATCCAGCACCCGCTGCCCCGGGCGAATCCCGGGCAGATCGGCAAACCGCATCGCCAGCGGCTCCGAGTACTGGCCCATGAACCCATGTAGGCGTCCGCACTGACATCGAAGCTCACCCGGGCTAACCTACCCACCGCCGCACCTGACCAGCGCGAAACGGACCGCTCACCACCCACAGCCATCCCAGCCCGATCCTGCCGAATTGAGTGCGTTTGGACGGCACTGGCATTGACACTACTGGCACAGGGTCTACGCTCAGCGAGGTGGACGCAGTACTCCCTTCGGGATCGCTTTTTCTGGTCGGTACAGGGTTGACCAGCTGCTGGGCTCGGGTGCGCAGAAGAAGTCTTATCTGGCATGGGACACGAAGGCTAGTCGCCCGGTTGCCCTGGCCGTTCTTTCCCCTGACGCTGAGCCCGCGGTGGGTCAGCGCGAAGCGGCCTTGCTGGCTAGGGTTGGTCCGCATGACAATATCGTCACCTTGTACGACTTCGGCCTGGAAGCCGGGTGCCAATTCCTGGCTCTTGAGTACCTGCCCGGTGGGGAACTGCGAGACCACTGTCAGAGCGGGCAGTACGAAGGCGGCAGGGTGCCCCTTCCGGAATTCTTCCGATGGGCCCGCCAGCTTTGCAGAGCAACCAGCCAGGTCCACCAGTACCGGATCGTCCACCGGGACATCTCGGCGACCAATATCTGGCTCGATGCTCGCCGCGTCACACATCTGGGTGACTTCGATACGGCGTTCTTTCTGGAAGACCCGCAGCCCGCGGAACAAGACTTCTCGAGCACCGAGGGCTACCCGGCCCCCGAGCTGCTGGGTGGGGCGACCGGTGACATCAGGACAGACGTGTACTCGCTCGGCGCTGTGTTCTATGAACTCCTGCTCGGGGTAGGGCCTCCGACGCTGGCCACGCCCTCCGCTGCTATCGCGCCGCTTTCCCAATCGCGCGGTGATATTCCCGCCAGCCTAGATGACCTGATCTTGTCCATGCTTGCGCAGGACCCGGAAGATCGCCCCCCAAGCGCCGACGCCGTGCTCGCCGCGCTGCGCAAGATCGAGCCAACAGCGGATCTTGAATCGCTGATTTCAAAGGGTGAGAGCGCGACAGTGGAGTTCAAGCAGACCATACGGTGGGACGTCGAAGCGGCTAAAGGTGTTGGAATGAAATAATTAGGTCAATCTGCCTATTTATTGTTGACCCTCTGCGGCCATCGTGTAATTCCAGTCCCCATGGAAGTCGTGCCTCCGGAGAGGCAGTGCCTGGATCTCCTGGTCAGCGACTTTGATCCCCTTGAGGAAGACCTGCTGGCTGAGTTCTGCGTTG
>Ga0307373_10010347_pt1 | contig 13736 bp, 15 predicted proteins | sample OX2MG_FD_202534 | JGI IMG/M metagenome (GOLD analysis project Ga0307373, IMG submission 202534) | Soil microbial communities from Risofladan, Vaasa, Finland - OX-2 | ecosystem: Environmental > Terrestrial > Soil > Coastal area > Acid sulfate soil | place: Finland: Risofladan, Vaasa | collected... | reverse complement strand
TAAGAGCGGGATTTTGTTGCGATTTTCATTTCGAGGAGAATTGCGTCGGCGGCCTTCGCCGGATTGGCCGCCCCGGTAATGGGCCGTCCGACGACCAGATAATCGGCGCCAGACCGGATCGCGTTCCCTGGCGTGGCGACCCGTGCCTGGTCGTCTGTCTTGCCTTTTCCGTCGGGCATTGCAGGACGTACGCCCGGGACGACGATTCGCATCTTTGGCCCGATCGCCATGCGAACTGCCTCGACCTCGCGTGCCGACGCAACAATCCCGCCCAATCCCGCCTCCTGGGCAAGAAGCGCCAGGGCCACTACCCGGCTTTCAGCAGGGCCGACAAGTCCTATACGTTCTAAAGCTGCGTCGTCCAGGCTCGTCAGAATGGTCACGCCAAGCAATGTGGGCGGGTTCTTGACTCCCTTAAGCGCATTCGTGGCCGCGTACATCATCTCGAGACCGCCGGTGGTGTGGAGCGTCAGCATGCGCACTTTGGGCAGTTTGGCCGCGGCGGCAACTGCTCCCGCTACGGTATTCGGAATGTCGCAGAATTTCAGGTCGAGGAAGATGCCCGGGACCAGCCGCGCGACGCGCTTCACAGCCTCTGGGCCTTCAGCCGTGAAGAGCTGGCTGCCAATCTTAGCCAAACCAATCCGGCCCTTTAATTTGCGAATAAGTCGAATAGCTTCAGAAAGACGGGGAAAGTCCAGAGCGACAATCAGTTGCCTTCGTGCAGTGTCTTCGATGGTGGCACCTTTAACAGCTCAATTCTTACGCGAGCGATCCCGCGGTGGGCAAATCCCAGCTCTCGCGCTACCTGATACGAGACGTCCAAGGAACGCCCCGGTACGTATGGGCCCCGGTCGTTAATCCTGACAATGGCGCTCTTGTGGGTGCGCAGATTCTCTACTCTTACCACGGATCCTAGCGGAAGGCTAGGGTGGGCCGCCGTCTGAGCATACATATCATAGATTTCGCCATTAGCCGTCACCTGTCCGTCGAAGTCCCCCCCGTACCAACTGGACAGGCACACCCAAGTCTTCAGCGGCTTTGGGTGCAATCGGGGGTTGGGGTTCGCCAGACCGGGGTTCATCGCGGCGTAGTTAGCCGCCGACATTGTTTCCGCATTCGCTGAGCGAGCTGGCGCCTTCATTGCCGGGACAAAAACGAGCGCTGCAACCACGGTTAAGACTGCTTGCCGGATTAGTGTTCGTTTTAATGTCATAGTTTTGTAACCCTTTAGAAATCAACAATTATTGTACCCTAACCCGGGGGGTGCCTCAATACATATCTTCCCTTAATCCAGTGACAATTCTACTCGATTGGCCTCCGTAAATCATTGATTGTATATAGACTTAACTCCTTACAGTGGTGCCGCAAACCCTCCACCACGCTTTCCGACGCTCTGGGATCGGCAAAATGAGCCGTTCCCACCTGAATTGCAGTGGCTCCAGCCATCATGTACTCGACAGCGTCCCCGGCGGTTTGGATACCTCCTAGACCAATTATGGGCAGCCTTACCGCCCGACTAAGGTCGTAAACCAGCCTCAACGTCAGCGGCTTTATCGCTGGACCCGACAATCCACCTGTCCGGCGACCCAATCTTGACCTTCCGGACAGGGGATCAATACTCATGGCTGGGTAGGTGTTGGCAACGGTAAGCGCGTCCGCCCCCGCAGTTTCTGCCGCACGCGCGATTGCCTTGACGTCGGCGTTGGGGGCCAGCTTCACCCACAATGGCCGTTTAGCCGCGTGCCGAGCGGCAGTTACGACTTCTGTAGTTGAGGCTGGGTCCAAGCCAAACTCCGCTCCGCCGTGGTCCACGTTGGGGCAGGAAATGTTCAGTTCATAGGCGGCAAGACCCTCCGCGTCCTCCAGCACGCGAATCACCTCCACATATTCGGCCACGGTGTGTCCGAACACATTCGCGATCACCGCCGTCCGGTACTTGCACAGCTCGGGCAGTTTCTCGGCAACAAACGCGCGCACGCCGATGTTCTGCAGCCCGACCGCATTCAGCATTCCGCCAGCCGTTTCGCAAAGCCTCGGCGCAGGCGCGCCCGCCAAGGGTTGCGCCGACAGTCCCTTCACGACGATTCCGCCTAGGGAATTCAAATCGACCAGATGGGCAAACTCAACTCCATAGCCAAAGGTGCCGCTGGCGGCAATTACAGGGTTGGAAAGAAGGAGGGGTCCGATACGGACGCTGAGGTCAACGTCCGTGGGCCGCCGGGCGCTTGCAGGCAGGCTCACCGCAAAACAGTCTACCACGGCTAGTCACCCGCGCGCTATCGACACCTATTCATCTAAATTTCTCGTTGAAGCCGTACCCATCTTACTATCAATTGCGCGTAGGCTCATGATACTCTCCGGAAACAAGCGAATTTCAGGCGCTCCTGAAAGGATTCGTCTAATGAAAAGATTCCTCGTTGATGCCGTGCTCTTCGCCTCCCTCACCGGCGCCGCTGCACTTTTCGCTTCAGCTCAGGGGACAACCCACACAACAGAAAAAGACAAGCGCGCGGGGGAAGAGGTCCGCGGGCTGAATGTCGAGGAAGTCGAAGCTTTCCTTCACAAGGACCCCAAAACACTGGCGCGTTTGTGGTCCGATGATTTCGTGGTCACCAACCCGTTGAACAAATTCGTGGACAAGCAGCAGGTGCTGGGGATGGTCGAATCCGGCTTCTTGGTGATCACTTCCTATGACCGGCAAATCGAGTATGTCCGCGTCTATGGCGACACCGTGATCGTGGCCGGCAGCGAGACGGTGATGTGGGGTGGAAAGATGCCGAACGCAGGGAAAACTGAACACCTCCGTTTCACGGGTATATGGATGAAACAGCAGGGACGCTGGCAGCAGGTCGCACGCCATGCCAACATCGTGCCTCAACTATGACGGGTGCCTGCCCAATCGTGGATAGCTGAACGCAATCGAGACGACAGCACGAAAACTTTCGCAATGGGCCTGTTGCGCTCTTTTCATGACGCTGCGCTAGGGCGCCTTCGCAATGCTCAGCCGCTTTTTATTCCTGTGTTACGATAGGTTGTCCTATGCGCATCATCGAGAAGCGCCAACTCATGTCTGCGGACGAAATTCGCCGCACGCTCGAACGTTTGGCGCATGAAATCGTCGAAAACACAGGCGGCGCGAAGGACCTCGCGCTTATCGGCGTTCGCCGCCGTGGCATTCCGCTCGCCGAACGCCTCGCGAAATCGATTCGCGCTTCCTCCAATGCAGAAATCCCCGTGGGCACGCTGGACATCACGCTTTACCGCGACGATCTATCCACCGTTGCGCCGCAGCCCGTGGTGCAATCGAGCGAAATCCCGTTTCCTGTTGATGATCGCGACATTCTTCTCGTCGACGACGTTCTCTATACCGGCCGCACCGTGCGCGCCGCCATGAACGGTCTCTTCGATTTGGGCCGCCCGCGCCGCATCAGGCTTTGCGTACTGATCGACCGTGGCCATCGCGAGCTGCCCGTCGAGGCCAGTTTCATCGGCCGTGCCGTTGAAACAACGGACGCCGAGATTATCGAGGTTCGCCTGAACGAGATCGACAAAGAAGAGCGCGTCATGGTTATGGACCGTGTGGACTGATAGCTCGTGTAAATATTTTTCGTGTCATCCCGAACGGAGTAAGGGATCTGCTTCTTCAATCTCATGCGGGGGGCGGATTCCAGAAACACATTCCGGTCGCATTCGAGGGAGACTGTGTCGCATCGCTTCCGCCATTTGCTGGCCATTGAGCCGCTAACTCGCGAGCAGATCACCTTCCTTCTCGATCAGGCGAAGCCTTTCCAGGAATTCCAGCGCTACCCGCTGAAAAAGCTCGCCACCCTGCGCGGCAAGACCGTCGCGCTCGCCTTCTTTGAAAACTCCACGCGCACGCGCATCAGTTTCTCGACCGCCGCATCGCGCCTGGGCGCCGATCAGATGAACCTGCAGGCCGAATCCTCCAGCCTGAAAAAAGGCGAATCGCTCAGCGACACGGTCCGCACGCTCGAAGCCATGAAGCCGGATGCCATCGTCATACGCCACAGCGCGTCCGGCGCCGCGGAATTCATTTCGCATCGCGTTGACGTCCCCGTCATCAATGCCGGCGACGGCACGCACGAGCATCCCACGCAAGCGCTCCTCGACGCGCTCACCATCCGCGGCCGCGCCGGCGCTCTCGACAATTGCAACATCACTATCATCGGCGACATTTTGCACAGCCGAGTAGCGCGCTCCAACATTCACCTTCTCTCGAAATTCGGCGCGCGTATCACGCTGTGCGGCCCCGCCATGTGGCTGCCGCGCGAACTCGAATCCCTCGCGCCCGGCATTCGCCGCATTCCGCGACTCGAAGAAGCCATCGAAGGCGCCGACGTCATCATGGCTCTCCGCATCCAGCAGGAGCGCCTCCATGAACCTTCGCTTTCCGCCGACGAATATATTCTCAGGTACCAACTCACGCCCGGGCGGCTGCGTCTCGCGAATCCCAACGCCATCGTTTTGCATCCTGGCCCGATGATTCGCGGCCTCGAAATCGATCCCGCTGTCGCCGACAGCCTGCAATCTTGCATTCTCGAGCAGGTAACCAACGGCCTCGCCATCCGCATGGCCATTCTTTTCGAACTGATTGCCGGTTCCGCCGAGCCTCAAGAACAAACAAAGGATTCTCCGCATGTTGCTCATTAAAAATGGCCGCGTTCTCGATCCTGCCTCGAAGACGGACGCGCGCCTCGACGTCCTGATCGACAAAGGCCGCATCACGAAACTCGCCGCCGGAATTTCCGCTGCCGATGCCCTGGTCCTCGACGCTGCAAATTGCATCGTCGCTCCCGGCTTCATCGACCTCCATTGCCACTTGCGCGAACCCGGCCAGGAGGTTTCCGAAACCATCGAATCCGGCACACAATCCGCCGCGCGCGGAGGGTTCACCGCGATTTGCCCCATGCCCAACACGCAGCCCGTGAACGACAACGCTTCCGTCACGCGCTCGATCATGGAACGCGCCGCCGCGGTCTCTCCCGTGCGCGTTTGGCCCATCGGAGCTGCGTCGAAAGAAAGCAAAGGCGAGCAACTGGCCGACATCGCGGCGATGCAACAGGCCGGAGCCGTCGCCGTCAGCGACGATGGCAAGCCGGTGGCCACCGCGCGCCTGCTGCGGCAAGTGATGGATTATTGCGGCCCGCTCGGCTTGACGGTGATTGACCACTGCGAGGATTCTTCTCTGGCTGCCGGGGGCGTGATGCGTGAGGGCCCGCGGTCCATTCGCCTCGGCCTGAAAGGCATGCCCGCCGCCGCTGAATCCATTTGTGCGGGCCGCGATATCGAAATCGCCGCGCTCACCGGCGCATGCTTGCACATCGCGCATCTCTCGACGCGCGGCTCGCTCGATCACGTGCGCGAAGCCAAGCGCCGGGGCCTCGCCGTCACATGTGAAGTGACGCCGCATCACTTCACGCTGATCGACGAAGACGTTCAATACGACTCGCGCTTCAAAATGAACCCGCCGCTCGCTTCGCGCGACGATCGCGACGCGCTCCTCGAAGGCCTCGCCGACGGCGCCGTTGACGCCATCGCCACCGATCACGCCCCGCATCATCCCGCAAGTAAAGACGTGGAATTCGACCGTGCGCCCTTCGGCATTACCGGATTTGAAACCGCCATTGCTCTGGCCCTCGAACAGCTTGTCCACACCAATCGTATTTCGCTGATGCGCATGGTTGAGTTATTTACCACGGGCCCCACGCGCGTCGTCGGCCATCAGGGCAAAACGGAACGCAATCTTGCCGAAGGCAGCGCTGCCGACATCACAATCTTTTCCACCGACCGCGCCTGGACGTATCGCGCTGCCGACTCTCCCAGCCGCTCCCGCAACACGCCTTTCGACAACCGCAACTTCCGCGGCGGTCCGGTAGCCACCATCGTCGCCGGCAAAATCGTTTACCAAGCCTGAGCGATGGCGGCTAAATGGTCCATCGGAAAGGGCACCAGAAGGCACCGGAACCTCAAGGCACGTTCAGCTGCTCTTACCATTTGTCTTCTTTGGAAACTGCGCGTCGATACCCCTTAGGTTTTCAGCCGGAAATTGCGAGAATGGGCGTTCACTCGAATCGCGAATGAACGATCGACGCTACAGATTAATCCAGGCGCTGCTTCTGATTCTGATCGCGCCCCTGTTGCTGGCTCCCTCGACAAGGGCGCAGCAACAGCAGCAACCGCCTTCGTCCCCTCCATCCGCTCAGCAAACTCCCAAAACGCAGGCTGCCGGTGACCAGGAGAAAAAAAAGAAGAAGAGCGACCTGGAGAAGGAAACCGGGACCGTAAACGACCGCATATTCGAGGTAATGCCCAACTACGGGACGGTTGAAAGCGCCCTCACGCTTCCGCCCATTTCAAGCGGCCAGAAGTTCAGGCTCGCCACCGCCGGAGTGACTGACTATTTCACATACCCGTTCATCGGTTTTCTCGCCGCACTGGATCAGGCAAACGATTCTCCACAATCGTGGGGACAAGGCTGGGGCGCTTACGGAAAACGCTACGGAGCGTCTTACGCCGACAACGGAATCGGCACTTACATGACCACGGCCATTTTTCCAAGTTTGCTGCATGAAGATCCGCGTTACTACCAGATGAAAAAGGGCGGCTTCTCCCATCGCGCGTACTATTCGCTTAACCGGCTATTCGTGGCGCGCACGGATTCAGGGCACTCGCGATTCAACTATTCGGAAATTGCCGGCAATGCGGTTGCCGCCGGAATCTCCAATATTTACCATGCGCCGGAAGATCGCACGCTCTCGCGAAATTTAGGCACATGGGGCATGTTGATTATGTGGGACGGCGTGTCGAACGAGATGAAGGAATTCTGGCCAGACATTCGGCGCAAGGTGTTTCACAAAACTTCTCCCTAACGCGGCTGCAAATTGCTTTTCAAAAACGCCAGCGATACAGTCCACGCCTGCTCTGCCGCCGTTTTGTTATAACTCGGCCGCGCGTCGCAGAAAAATCCGTGATCCGCGTCCGCGAATTCCATGCTCGCGAATGTCTTGTGCGCATCGCGCAGCGCGTCCCCTACGGCTTGTCGTTGCTCCGGACCGATATGCTTGTCCAGCCCGCCCCAAAACATAAAAATTGGAGCATGCAGATTCTTCACCCGCCCAAGCAGACCCGGCCCGCGCGGGCTCGGCGCGATTCCTCCACCATAAAACGATATCGCCGCGCGCAGCGGCAAAATCAAATCCGCCAGAAACGATACGCGCCCGCCCATGCAAAATCCAACGCACGCGATGCGTTGCGGATCAACCGTGCTGTTCCGCAGCAGCGCATCATGCGCCGCGCGAATATCGGCCTCCAGCCCTTCATCCTTCAGCGCTGCCATATGCGGCATCACCGACGGAAAATCGTCGTAGCATCCCTCGAATCCCGGGGGTGCCGTGCGATGAAACAATTCCGGTGCAATCGCCAAATAACCTTGATTCGCGAATCGCTGCGTCACGTCGCGGATGTGCTCATTCACGCCAAACGCTTCCTGGAACACGAGCATCCCGGGCAGCTTGCTGCCTCGCTCCGGCTTCGCAACAAAGGCACGCATAGTCGTCCCGTCAGCTACCTTCAACGTAACAAATTCGACTTTCACTTCAGACATGGCTCACTCCTCGTGCGACAGCATTTGTTCTATTCCTTTGGGAACACGCACGCGGATCAAAAATCCCCATGCGGACTAATGTCTTGCGTGTCGTCGCGGGGAAATAGAGTGTCTCCGGCTCGTAGCTTTGCAGCGGAGGGAAAAGCGCGCGCGGAACTACCATTTCAAAGCTCCGCGCCCGGTTCGATCGACGGCTTGTGTTTTCGTTCTCAGTTAAATCATCTGAAATTGTGCAAAAGCCACCGCAGCATCGCGAAAGCGGTTGCCCAGCCTTATCGCGATGACGGATTCGCGGGCGGCTGGCCCTTGCTCGCCGGCGGAACAATTCCATTCATCCGCAGGTACTCCACCATTTGCCCATAATGGTCGAACGCGTGTGTGCAGCCGAAGGTGGCCAGCGCCAGCCGCGTGGTCAGGAACGAAATCGGCGGCTTTGGCAGCGGTGTCACTGCATTCCGCGCCGTGATCGTCGCAAACGCCTTGTGCCCCAGCGCGAACGAATCCTTCAAATATTTCACGATCTGCTCTTTGGTCTGGATATCATCGGGTCCGTTCATCTGTTCATTGGCGCTTACGCCCGGCGGCGGAGCTTGGCCGAGAATCGCGCTGTAAAACGCAAAGTTCACCGTCGCGACGTGCTTCACTTCCTGCGCGAAGGTCCTGACGCCTTTGAAATCTCCGTTTGTCGGCGCGAACGAGTACTTATCGTCCGGCATCGCCTCGGCCGCTGACACAAATTCGTGTTCCACAATTCCGAGCTGCGTGTTCATCACCGACGCGACCGTTGGCGGTGCGGCAGCGGGCTTCTTCTGTTGGGCCGGTGCTGTAAGGGCGAACGCTAGCAATCCCACTGCGACCGCAAAAAATCCTGCTGCTGTTTTCATTTTTTCGCTCCTGGAATTTTCGCTCCACGAACCGGCCCGCCCACTTTCCTACACCATCTGAAATTCCGTTGTCACCGGCGTGCCGCGTATCACCGACTGCGTCACAGGCGAGCCCTCGACGGCAAGCTTCCAAAGTTCCTTCAATGTCGCCTCGTCCGCATCCGCGCGGACAAACAATTTCGCTTTGACGCCGCGGTATCCGGGGTTTCCCGAATCGTCGAGGCCGGCCCATTTCAAAATATTGTCAAAATTTCCTTCGAGTGTGATTTCCATGTCATGAATTTTCACGCCGCGCTTTGTGGCGTTTAGCACGAAGCCCACGGTCATGCACGCGCCCATGGCGGAGAGAAGCTGTTCGTGCGCGCTGGCGGCCAAATCGCAGGCGTCCAGGCCGGCAGGCTCGTCCATTTCGACCGCGTGAGTGCGCATGTATGCCTTCGCGTGAAAGCCTCCCTGCCAAACGACGCGCGATTTCCACGGTCCGCTGACGCCAGCGAGGACATCGGGCTGCTTCAGTGACTCCAGAATGCCCTTCAACTTCTCCGGGTGCAGGCCATTCAGTGTTTCTTCGGACATTTTTGGCTCCGTCATATTTTCCTCCGTAGTTGTGGCTATTGTCCCGCTGCTTTGCCCTGGAACTCCTTGCGAAGCTGCCGCGCCGCCTCCGCGATCGTCGCCATCTTCTTCGTTGCAATCTCGGCGGTGTTCACGTTGCGTTCGGCGAACGTCCCGAACCCGCAATCCGGATTCAGGAATATTTTCTCCGGGTCGTAAAATTTCGCCAGTTCTTTCACGCGCGCCACAATCTGTGCCGGCGGCTCGATTTCATCGGTGCGCGGATTCACCACGCCCAAGCCGATCTCTTTGTCGTTTTTATATTCCTTGAAGACTTCCAGTTCACCCGCGCGTGGTGTCGCAAACTCTAGCACGAGTTGGTGAATATTCATGTCCATTAAATAAGGCAGCATCGGCCCGTAATTGCCCTTGAGCAGCACTTCCTCGCGCCGGCTCCAATTGCCCCGGCAAACATGCACGCCGAATCGCACGCCGTCCATTCCCTCCACCGTTTCGTTCATCAGCCGCACTGCGAGTTCCAATTCATCCGTGGGATCGCGACGATTCGGCAGCGCGGCGCACATGAATGTCTCCGTGCTCTCGGCTCCGTAAACGATCTGGCTCAGGATCGGCTCATCGAACTGAATAAACTCCACGCCTTTCGCCTTGAGGGCCAGCACTTCCTTGCGCAGAATGCGCACCACGTCTTTCGCCAAATCTTCCGGCTGAGGATAAACCTTATTCGATAGCCCCTCGAACCAGCTCGAACGCGTCAGCATGTACGGCCCCGGCAGCGGCACTTTCAGCGGCCGCGACGTGTGCTTCTTCGCGAAATCCACTTCATCCTGCGCCAGCCCATTTTTCTCGGTCAGCCGCTCGACCACGATCGGGCTCTTGATCGCGAACGCAGGAACGTCCAGCGCGCGCAGCACTTCTTCATAACGCGCGCGATCTTTCATGAAGTCCATCAGCTCGGATACTTTCATCAGCCGCATGCCGCCGAGTTTCTCCACCACGAACGAATAAAAATTGTCGCGCCGCTGCTCGCCGTCCGTCGGAATGTCCACGCCCGCTTGTTCCTGCGCGTTCAAGCACTCAATCACCGCGCGATCCGCCACGGCTTGGAATTCCTGCTCGGTGCCGCCCGATTGCCGCTTGCGCAACGCTTGAATCAAATACGCCGGCCGCGGCCAGCTTCCCACCACCGTCACTGGAAATAATTGCTTTTCAGACATGAGCGCGTTCTCCCTTTTCGTTTTCCTCGAATGTACTTTCAACCGGCAAACCGTTACGAGCCCACTCCACATACGACCCGTCATAGAGCGACACATTGAATCCAAGCTGCGCCAGCGCCAAGAATCCCAGCGCCGCGCGTACTCCTGTGCGGCAATACGCAATCGCGCGCCCGTTCCCGGAAACATCGCTCGCTGAAATTCCGCGCGACTCAAATAATTCCTTGAGCTGTTCGTCCGGCTTGAGCAATCGTCCCGCCGCGCCCATTTCCTGGCATGGCAAATTCACAGCCCCCGGAATGTGACCGGGACGCTCGTCCAAGTCAGGCTTGCCCGAAAATTCATCCGCGCCACGCAAGTCAATTCGCTTCACTCCCGCGGCATTTTGCATTTCTTGCAAACCTGTTCGCAACTCGCTTCTCGGATTCGCCACGAATTCGCGCGGCTCGGGGCGTACGGGGCGGTAAAACGCTTCGCGTCCATCGCCGATCCACTGTTCCCAAAAGCTTTCCATCACGTGCACATCGCTGCGGCCCAGATAAATCAGCATCCATGCAAGAAAGGCCGCATTGCGGCCGTCCGCATTGTCGTAAATCACAGGCGTGCGATGCGCATCGAGGCCGGCCTTGCCGATCCGTCGCGCCAAATCCTCATCGGGCAGCAAATTCCCCTGCGAATCGCGCAGTTTGGCTACCGAAAGGTTTACCGCGTTTTTCGGATGCCCTGCCATGTAACGCACGGCTGAGCGCGGGTCAAGCACCAGAAAATCCGGGGAGTCGAGATGCTTCTCCACCCAGTCTGCTGAGACAATTCGGAACAAATTCATTCCCCTTTGGATGTCTCATGCCCTGCTGAGATTCACGTTTCTGCCGTCTGCCTGCGGCAGCACGCAAGAAATGTCAAACGCTGGCGGCATTGTAAAACAACCTCGCCGCGAAGTCATCCGCCGCCGTCCTGGTACATATCCCGCGCCACCCGCCTCAGGAATCAAATGCGGAACCGGACAATGGTCAGTTTCAGGTTCAAGTCTCGCGAGCCCCATCAATAGGGAATGCGAACGCGCGCTGAACGCGAAACAGCACCCATGCTATCGCCGCTCCTGCGGGACTCGTCAGAAGCAACATCCAGCTTCTGCCGCCAGTGATCAAGTAAGGGCCCATCAGAGAAAAGAATATCCAGGCGCGCCAACCGCTTCCCTTCAGGAAGTGCGAAGCCGAAATCGCGCCCACCAGTCCCGTGAGTACTGGCGCAATGATCGCGCCGCCGGCCAGCCAATGCCAAACACGGGTCCAGGTCATCAATGAAGCGGCGTAGCGGATGACAAAACCAAACAACAAGCACATGACCGCGCCAAAAATCAGCGAAATGAAATAAATATAAAAGAGCAATCGGACGGAACGCGGGACTGTCGGATGTAGCTCGTTTCCAAACCAGATTGTAAAACTCATGAAAAAACAGCCGCAGACCCACGCGGCCAGGTAGTACGCTAGGCTTCCTTGGCGCGTCATATTCGCCGCTGAATGTTGGGGAAATCCTGCCAGACCTTGACGCCGCAGAAATGCGAGCCTTCGGTGCAAATCGGCGTGGTGATGCCGGCGCGAAGATAGCAGGGCGGCCCGATGTAGCGCGCAAGCTCGGGAAACACAGCTCGAACCTGCTCCACCTCTTCCATCGAGGCCTCGTAAATTTCTTCCTGGGCGTTGAAGCAAGTGCGCATCGTCCATTTGTGCAGCAAGTGAAGCAGCGAACCGGTTTCCACCAGCCGGATTGCCTTGGCATTGGGCAAGAGATACAGCGCGATTTCAGCGGGCACGCCACGGTCGAGTAATTCATTTTTCGCGGTCCACGCCTCGCACATGGCGGCTTCGTAGATTTCGCGCGCGCGGGGATTGTCGCGGATCAGCATGGGCGTGATGTAGTCCGGCGCACGTGTGTCGGCTAGCGTGAGGATAGGCCGCGAGCCGGGAATCATGCGATGGCGCTGGTCCTGGCTATCCGCCGTGTGACTGATTTTCTTGGCAAACGTGAAATTCGCGTGTTGCAGCGCGCGCATCATCGGCGCGTGCACTCCTATATTCAGCATCTCATGACGATAGGGATTGCGCGCGGGATTCAGCAGCCGATCGAGCGCTTCCGCGTCGGGGCAATCTTTCTCGGTCAAGCCCATTACAGCGCGATACGCGGCGGCAACACCTTGCATCGCGCGCGACGAATAATCCACAAGTTTCGAAGTTTGCCCGCAAAGCTGCAAATCGAATTCCGCCGCGAATGATTCGCCATTCGCGGCATTCCTTGGAGCGGACCACTCCGGCAAATCCTCCATCGGCTCGGTCTGAAAGCGATCGAAGAACTGCGGGTCGGTTTCACGAACGCGCTCGACCATCGCTTGAACGACGGCCCGCGATTCGGACGGCGTGTCGCAAGCCGCCTGCATCCTCCATAGCCGGTGCAGCACGATGCCCGAAAGCGTGTGTACCATCGTCGTGAAGGCAGCGACGGGTAAAACATACCGCGCAATCTCAATCGCGCGCTTTCCCGCGGCGCCCTTGATCTTTTCGATCCTCCGCGGGTGCGACATCGGCCCGATGTGCCAAATATCGCTGAGGATCTTGCTGGCTTCCGGTTCCAATATTTTCGCCAGTTCGCGGTAATACACCCACGCGCGCGCAACCGCATGCTCGTAAACATCGCGGTCGGCCGCGCTGAAACGCTCACCTTCCTGCGGGACATACGCGTGAGCTCGGTCGAGACGCACGTACCGCTGGCTTTGCTGTTCGGAATTGTAAAAAGGGTGCGCGTGCAGAAACGACCAGACAAATTGCCGGCTGACATTTTCCAGGCCAAATTCGAAATGCGCGTGCTGGTAAACGGTGTGATGTCCGCTATAAAAAGTGGCTGCCCCGATATTTACGCGCTGCTTCTCGGTGATTACCTCCGCGGTGATGATTCGCGGCGAATAGCACGTGCGCGCCGCGGCAATGGCCGAATCGTACGGGTGCGCAAACGCGTTTCGCAGGGTGACGCGTGGCGCGGCAGTTTCGACAGGCTCGAACGGGACAGCGGACATCGGATGGCCCATGATCGGACGCCATTCTACACTGAGACGCGAACCGCTGCACCGGCGCGCATGTGCATCAGGAACTCGCGTGCCCCAGCGGTCTATTCTGAACGGTACGAAGGTACCATTTACACGTTTCAAGGTAGCCGCTACTCTACCCTCGGCAATTGAATCGAGGCTCTGGCTAAAACCCAGGGATAGAGAGGGGTGTACCGTTTAGGCACAAGGCCTAAACTTTTACCCCTTGACGGCACCGAACCACATAGAATCCCCCCGTTTCTAAAACTTGGGGGGTCCTATGAATAAGTTCCTGATGTTGGTGGTGTTGGTGCTATTGGTACTGGCGAGTGCAGTTGGGCTGCGCAACTTAACGGCCAATC
>Ga0307373_10010344_pt1 | contig 13741 bp, 15 predicted proteins | sample OX2MG_FD_202534 | JGI IMG/M metagenome (GOLD analysis project Ga0307373, IMG submission 202534) | Soil microbial communities from Risofladan, Vaasa, Finland - OX-2 | ecosystem: Environmental > Terrestrial > Soil > Coastal area > Acid sulfate soil | place: Finland: Risofladan, Vaasa | collected... | reverse complement strand
AAACTTCTCCCGGCCGCGGCACCGCGCCGCCCCCGATCAGCCCCGCATCGCTGATCGTGTGGTGCGGCGAACGAAACGGCCGCGTGCCCACCAGCCCGCGCGCTTCATCGAGCAGGCCCGCAACACTGTGAATGCGCGTGGTTTCGATGGCTTCTTCCAGCGACATCGGTGGCAGGAGCGTGGGAATGCGCTTGGCGAGCATCGTTTTCCCCGCGCCCGGAGGCCCGATGAAAATAATGTTGTGGCCGCCGGAGCAGGCAACTTCCAGGGCGCGCTTGGCGGCCTGCTGTCCACGGACGTCGCGCATGTCGACGGAATATTGCGCGGCGTCCGACAGCATCATGCTCGCATCCACACGCACCGGTGCGAACGACTCCGGCGCGTTGATCATATCCATGGCCTGCGGGAGCGAGCGCACGGCAAATACGTCGATGCCTTCGACGACGGCGGCCTCGCGCGCATTCGCCTCCGGCACAACCACGGATTTGATCTTGTGCTCGCGCGCCGCCAGCGCCGCCGAGAGCGCTCCGCGCACCGAACGCACCTGACCGTCGAGCGAAAGTTCTCCCAGGAAAATGTATTGATCGAGCCGCTTGCCGAAGAACGCGCCCTGGCACCCCAGAATCGAAAGTGCCATGGGCAAATCGAACGCCGAACCCTCCTTGCGAATATCGGCGGGGGCCAGATTGACGGTCACACTGGCAAAGGGGAAATCGTGGCCGCAATTTTTTAGCGCGGCCTTGACGCGCTCGCGGCTTTCCTTCACGGCCACGTCGGGCAGGCCCACGACGTTGAAGTCTCCGGGCTTCCCCGAGCCGACGTCCACTTCCACCTCGACCAGGTAGGCGTCGATGCCAAACACCGCGGCGCTGAAAGTTTTGAAATGCATGCGTTCACATCTGTCAACGGACGTGACAACGTCCGGCGGGCGCAAGAGTAACGCAAATGGCACGTCCATGCCAGCATAAGAGGTAAGGAAAGCCCGCCGCTGCAAAACGCCTGCGCGAAAGCGCTGAAAAACTCGTGCGGCCCGATGTCATTTTTCGCACGCAAGGCGAGAGAGTTGCTTTACAGACCGAAATCATCGCCCTATATTCGAATAAGACTACGGGTCGTTCCCTCTAACCGAGCGAGAAAGGATTTCCCATGCTGATCGGATTTATCGTGGTAGTGGTGGGCCTGGTGATGTACCTCATGTACGCCTATAACGGCCTGGTTCGCCTGAAGCTGCAGTGCGACAACGCTTGGTCGGACATCGATGTACAACTCAAGCGGCGCTATGACCTGATTCCCAACATCGTCGAAACGGTGAAAGGCTACGCGGCGCACGAAAAGGGCACGCTGGAAGCCGTGGTGAACGCGCGCAATTCCGCCATGACCGCGCAGGGTCCCGCCGCCAAAGGCGAGGCCGAAGGCATGCTCACCGGCGCGCTGCGGCAAATCTTCGCCCTGGCCGAAGCGTATCCTCAATTGCGCGCCGTCGAAAGTTTCACGCAGCTGCAGAACACGCTGAATCAAATCGAAGACACGCTGCAGAACGCCCGCCGCTACTACAATGCCGTGGTCCGCGATTTCAATACGATGATCGAGCAGTTTCCCACCAACTTCGTCGCGAACATGGGCCATTTCAAGGAACGCGAATTTTTCCAGGTCAGCGCCCCCGCGGAACGCGAAGTGCCCAAAGTCAGCTTCGGGACAACCGGCGCTTAACCGCGATGGGTGCCGCAACGGAACGAGATCACAATTCTGATGGCCATTTGCGGCTGATGCCGCCTGCCGCGGGCGCATTGGCGGGCGGGCTGCGGATGATGTTCCCGTGCCTGCAGATAATCGAACTGTGGAAGCGGAGCGAAACGCATTGGCGCAGCGCGCTGCGCAAGCTGTTTGGCCGGGCGGCCGTGCTGGCCGTATTGCTGGCCGCGCTGGCGGCGTCCGCCTCCGCGCGCCAACTCAAGATTCAAAAATTCTCTGCGGAAATTTTTGTCCAGTCCAACGCCTCCCTGGATGTCACGGAAACGATCCAGGCAGATTTCATCGGGGCATGGCACGGCATGTACCGCACGATTCCCGTCCAATACGTGACGCCGCAGGGATTCAATTACACGCTGTTCGTGAAGCTGCTCAGCGCCACCGACGCGGCTGGGCAGGCGCTGCGCGTGGAAACCTCGCGCCAGGGGCACTACCTGCGATGGCAAATTTATGTCCCTGACGCCACCGACGCCGTGCGGACCATTACGCTGCATTACCAGGTTCGGAACGGCCTGAAATTTTTCCAGGACCACGACGAACTCTACTGGAACGTGACCGGAGACGAGTGGGACGTTCCCCTCGGAAACGCCAGCGCCCAGATTCTGCTGCCGCCGGGCACCACCGGAATCCGGGCGCTCGCATTCACCGGATCCTACGGTTCGCGCGCGCAGGACGCACGCGTCGAGACCTCGGACAATACCGTGGAAATTTCCATGCTTCGCCCTCTGGACTTTCATGAAGGGCTGACGGTGGTGGTCGGCTGGGACAAAGGATTTGTACAGCAACCGGGAACGGCGGACCTGATCAAACAGTTCCTGGAGAGCAACTGGCCCGTCTTTTTCCCCATCCCTGTTTTCCTGTTCATGTTCTGGCTGTGGTACACGCGCGGGCGCGATCCGCGCGTCGGCCCGATCGCCGTCCAGTACGCGCCGCCGGAAGGCATGACCCCGGCGGAAGCGGGCACCCTGATTGACGACGAGGCCGATATGCGTGATATCACAGCGACTATCGTGGACCTGGCCGTGCGCGGCTACCTGACGATCGAGGAAAAAGACACGCACAAGATGATGGGATTACTGACGAACAAGGATTACGTTTTCCATATGAAGAAGACGCCCAAGGAGTGGACCGGATTGAAGTCGCACGAACTGGTGCTACTCGCCGGAATCTTCTCCAATGGCGTGACGCCCGACGTGGAGTTGTCTTCGCTGCAGAACCGTTTTTATACAAATCTGCCGAACATCAAAAACAGTATTTTCGACGAGTTGATGGAACTCGGCTACTTCACGCACCGGCCGGATTACGTGCGCAGCGCGTTCGTGGGCGGGGGAATTGCCATCGGCGTGCTCCTGTTTATTATGGGCAACTCGCTGGCGCAAAATATGGGAATGGCGCCGGCTCCCTTTTACATCGCGGCAATTGTTTCGGGGGCGATCATCGTCGGATTCGGGTGGTTCATGCCGGCGCGCACTTCCGGGGGAGCCAAGGCGCTGGCGGGCGTTCTGGGTTTCGAGGATTTTCTGACGCACGTCGAAGCCGACCACCTGGAGCGGATACAGCAGGTCCCGGAAACATTCGAGAAGTTTCTCCCGTTTGCCATGGCCCTGGGCGTGGAAAAGAAATGGGTGGGCGCATTTCAGAATATTTATTCGCAACCGCCGTCGTGGTACCAGGGCGGCTACTATAACGGCGCTTTTTATCCCCTCATGTTCATCACCAGCCTGGACAACATGACGGCCCGAGCCAGCGCGGTGATGGCTTCGGCTCCCCGCAGCAGCGGCGGTTCCGGTTTTGGCGGTGGTGGCTCTTCCGGCGGCGGCTTTGGCGGCGGCGGGGGCGGCGGGTTATAAACGGCTGGACCAGCTGCTCGAACAAATGGCCGCGCCGGCAGCGTCAGTTGCGCGCGCGCCGTGGTCCAGAAACCTGCACCGAGCGAATCACCGTGGTGAGCGAACGCACCAACGCAGGCGCGGATGTGCGAAGCTCGGCGATGCGCGTCTTGGCGAGCCGCGTGAGAATTTTTTCGCCGCGCGACGTCAGGTGCAGGATGACTTGCCGCCGGTCGGTCCGGGATCTCTCGCGCCGCAGGAACTTCCTGCATTCGAGACGGTTCGCCAGTTCCACGGCGCTGTGGTGGCGCAACTGCATGCGATCGGCAAGCTCCCGGATGGTGGCCTCGCGGCCCAACGGCAATCCGCGCAGCGCCAGCAGGAATAAATATTGCTGCGGCTCCAGTTCCGCTTCGCGCGCCGCTTCTTCGCTGCCGTTCAGAAACACTCGAATCCGGTGCCGGAATTCGGCGAGGGCGCGGAATTCCGCGGATGTCATTGCATTGGACTTGCTGGGCGCCATGTAATTGTATCGCCTCCCGATACATTCCCGGTCTATTTGAAGATACACGCCCGAAATCGGCGGATATTTTATCCCCTAAACAACATTTCCGGAACGATATTACGAGGTCTTGCGCAAAACCCTCCGCTTTGTCATGACAGTATATCCGAGCCGCAAATGAAGATACATAAGCTCGTTCGCGGGCGCCGCTGAAACGCGCGCACTTCCGGGGAATCTGTTTTTCCCGCGCCCGGGCTTCGCCGCGCCCGGCCTGCGGGCTGCGTCAAGCTGTTTTCTCGGAATCCAGAAGAATCGTGACCGGCCCATCGTTGACCAGCTCCACTTCCATGTGCGCCTGAAACACTCCCGTTTCGACGGGTACGCCCAGCGCGCGCAGCGCACGCACGAATTCTTCATACAGCGGAATCGCTTGCTCGGGAGGCGCGGCATTCACATACGATGGGCGGCGCCCGCCGCGCGTATCCGCGTATAACGTGAACTGCGAAACCACCAGCGCGGCCCCGCCCCGGTCGAGAAGCGAGCGGTTCATTTTTCCCGCATCGTCAGGAAATATTCGCAGGTTCGCGATTTTTTCCGCAAGGTAGCCGGCCGCTTCCGGATTGTCCGCGCGCCCCACTCCCAGAAACACCAGCACGCCGTCGCGAATCGCTCCTGTAATTCGAGCGTCCACGGCAACACGGGCACGAGCCACTCGCTGAACGACGGCGCGCAAGAATTTCCTCCGAGCGCGTGATTTTAACGCGAAGCGTCCGAAATCCACAGATGCGATTTCGTGAATTTTGCGCGCGCAGGCGGCGGTTGCGCGCCGATTCTTATAATCTAGGACTGGCTTCCGCCTTCCACAGGCAGATTTTTCGTTCAGGATTTGGTCTTGCTCGTTTTCTTGGGTGAGCGCGGCGCGGGTTGGCAGCGCGGGCAGAAATAACTGCTTCGCCCCGCGACTATCATGCGGCGTATTTTTGTCCGGCAGCGAAAGCAGGGTTTTCCCTCGCGCTGATAGACGCGATGCCGGAGCTGAAATGCCCCGCGGTTCCCTTCCGCGTCCACGTAATCCGAAATCGAAGACCCGCGCAGGCGGATGGCCTCCGCCAGAATTTCCCGGAAGGCGCGGTGCAGTCCCTGAAGCTGTTTCTTCTCCAGACGCCCGGCGATGCGTGTGGGATGAAGCCGCGCGCGGAACAGGCTTTCATCCGCATAAATGTTTCCGATGCCTCGCAGAACGCTCTGATCCAGCAGCAGGGCTTTCACACGGGCCCGCCGCGAACCGAAATCCCGGCAAAACTCTTCCGCGCCGATTTCCAGCGGCTCCCGCCCCAAACGCCCCTGAAATTCAGCCAGGCGCGAACCGGGAACCAGCAACATGCGCCCGAACCGGCGAATGTCCGTGTAACGCAATTCCCGGCAATCATCGAGAACAAAAAAACAATGCGTGTGCGGCGCCACGGGATCGCCGGTACCCGAAACGGTCAATTGCCCGGTCATGCCAAGGTGGATGATGAGGTGGAGGGGCGCGCCGGGCGCGGCTTGCGGCCCGGCAGGATGCGGCGGCTGCCGCAACCCCGTTTCCAGCCGAATCGAAATGAATTTCCCCAGACGGGTCACATCCGCGATTCGCGCGCCGGGCAGGTGTTCGGCCAATGCGGGCGGGTCATCGATGAAATCCGTCTTGCCCAGACGAATCTCTAAAATCCTGCGGCCCGGCAGCATACGGCGCAATCCGCGGACTACAGTTTCGACTTCTGGAAGTTCGGGCATATTTTTCCGGAAATTCGGAGCCCCATTCAAAATAGCACACCACTGCGCCGGAAAATCACAGGGGATGCAGCGCCGGTGGATCGTCGGCGCTGCAATGCGACCCAAATCAATTGTGGTGAGAGAATGGGTGGTGGAGTTCCCCACCCGCCTGCATCAGCCTGCCATGCACTCTTTACGAGTCACGCATCAGGATTTAGAAATTACAAATCAAGAGTCACGAAATCAGGGCAGCGGAAGACCAGGGGTCGCAACAATGCCGGCCATGCGCAGAATCTCCTGATACTCTTCTTCGCTGACTGGAGAAATAATCAAGCGAACGTTTTTCAGAAACTTTACCTTGCGCACGGAAGGATTGCTCCGGAGTTCGGCCAGGGTCACTTGCCGGGGAAGCCGCTCCATCGCGCGAAGATCGGCAACCATCATCTTCGAATCGCGGTCATGCGGGTCCGGATAAGGGTCTCGCGTGACTTCCGCGATGGCGTAAAGTGCGCGTTCGGGCGTGGCATGATAGCAAAGCACGCGGTCGCCTTTGCGCACCTGCTTGAGGGCGCGAATGGCTTCCGGACGCGTGCCCGCGCCTCGCCACATCTCCTTGCCCTTCACGAAGAGCGTATCCCAATGATATTGGTGAGGATTCACGGAAAATATCCAGTGATTCCGCTTTGCCGGGGGGCGAATCGTCGTCAAACCGGGCGTCCTCCGAAGAATGATTGTTTTCCGTAAACTGAGTCGGTCGGACACTATACACGGGACCTCGCCCGAAGTGTAGCATTTCGTGCAAATAGAGCCGTTCCCTGGTCTGGAAACATGCCCTTTCCTTCAATCCTATAGACTTAGATGCTGGGAGTTGGGTAGCGGACGCAAAAGATTATTTTCGCCCGAAGCAGAGAGGTCATCACTTATCTATATTATTATGAACAACTTACCTGACTTTCTGAGGAGGGGAAATAAATTACTCTTACCCAGCGTCAATCCACAGGTCTTCGCCGCGAACCTCGACGGCGTACGTTTTGACCCCAATGGCCTGATTCATTACGAGCTTACCGGTGGTCACATCGTATTGCCAGCCATGCCAGGGACAGGTTACAGCCACGCCCTGCAGTTCGCCCTGACCCAGTGGCCCGCCACGGTGCAGGCAGGTGTTGTGGATGGCATAGAACTTGTCGCCGACGTTTGCGATGGCTACGTTCTGGCCCTCCACCTGGAATTCGCGGATAGAACCCGCCGGGATTTCGTCTTTTCGAGCAGCGCGTACAAAGGCCATTTGCCAACTCCTTCAGCGGATTTTTGTACCCGGTTCCTGGCGCCCGAAGCATCCCATTACTGCGGCGACGGCGTTTGCGCCACCATTACATTGCGTTTGAACTCTTCGGCCATGCCGGGATGCAGGCGGACCTCGGTCGGCCGCTTCGCCAGGGACATCTGATCGATCTTGTCCTGCAGCTTCAGCAGAGCGTACAGCAGGCCCTCCGGCCTTGGCGGGCATCCGACCACATAAACGTCCACGGGAACTATCCGGTCGACACCCTGGAGAACCGCGTAGGTGTTAAAGGGTCCTCCCACGCTCGAGCAGGCGCCCATCGAAATGCACCACCTGGGTTCCGGCATCTGGTCCCACACGCGCTTGAGCACCGGAGCCATCTTCAGCGTCACCGTGCCGGCCACAATCATCAGGTCCGCCTGCCGGGGAGAAGGGCGAAATACTTCTGCGCCGAACCGCGCAATGTCGAAGCGCGACGTGGTCGAGGCAATCATTTCAATTGCACAACACGCCAGCCCGAACGTCAGCGGCCAGATGGCGGACTTGCGCGCCCAGTTGAACACGTAGTCCACCGAAGTAATCATGAAGTTTTTTTCGAATCGCTGATCGAGAACGCCCATGTGCCCGCTGGTATCCCCCGGAAGGGCGAGTATATCCATGCAGCGCGAAACGAGTCAAACCGGGAAGCCCTCCCGTATTCCTAACGCGCGGCCGGACGTCCCGCCTACCCATCTCCGGCACTTATTCCGGAAGCGATCCCAGATAGGCGGCAACGTCAATCGCCTGGTCAACGCTCAGGGGAGCTACAAACGGCTTCATCGGCTGGATGGCGGCGCCGTTGCGGTCGCCATTTTGCACCGAAATGATTTGCCGGAAAATATAGGTTGGTGAAAGTCCCGCGATCCGCGGCACGTCGGCCAGGCCCTTCAGCGCTAAACCGTGGCAGGCGGTGCAGCCCACTCCAATGTTTCCGGCCCCATCCATGACAATTTTCTCGCCCTTCGCAATGCTTCCCTTGGGCACATAGGCAATGAATTTCGTGTGTGGATCTTCCACGGTAGCAGTGGCCACATCCTCGGGCACCTCAATGATGCGCTTGCCGAGGGGCTCCATCCCGCCACCGGGCAGCGGAAGACGCATATGTTTTAGATCCACGTAGGTCTTTGGCACGGTATCGGTCTCGACGACCTTGACCGAGGACTGGCGTTTCAGTGACGCAAAATAGGCAGCGGCCTCTTTCGCCTCTTGCTCCGACATGGCCGCGGCAATCTCCGGCATCATGTTGGCCTTCCTCGCTCCGCTCTTGAAATCGGCGAGCTGCCCCAGGAAATACGCCGTCGAAAGTCCCGTGAGATTCGCGGATTCCGGATGACCGAGACCCGACATCCCGTGGCAGGTCCCGCAAGCCAGCACGGCTTTTCCATTCCCGTGCAACACCACCGATGGCGCGGGGCCGTGCTCGTTCGGGAACCAATCCGGCACGTTATGGAAATTGCCGATCTGCGCGCGCAGATACGTCTTCGAGCTGCCCGGAATGTGAATCGGCCCGGTCTCCGGCTTTTGCGGGGGAGGATTCTTGCTGGGAATATTGTATGCCCAGGCAACTGCCGGGGGCGGCGGCGTTGCCGGCGCCGCTGACGGCAGCGGAGCCTGGGCGCTGATGGACACAACAAACAAAAAAACGACTATAAGGACGTAAACCGGTTTCTTCATGAACTCTCCTGGTTCCATTCACCCATTCTTGAAAAACATTCCTGTTACAGCCAGCGTTGCTGCGTTCGTTCCATAAATGTGAAATTGGCGCATGACGCGCGGCCCGATTCCTGGCGGCGTCCCCTACTTTGTCCCGTGGACCAGCAGCGCCCCGGCCTCGCGAAATGCGCCCAATTGAGAGGCGTCGCGAAACCACCGGCCCGCGTATGTTTCAGGCACGGGAGTAGGATCGGAAATCTGGCGATGCCCAACGCGGTCAAAACCTGCCTGGCGGAACATGGCCTCCCATTCACCGGCGCTCAACAGGTGCGCGGGGGTGGCAAACTGTTCCGCCCACTGGTGGCAGTGCGCATTCTCCCGATAATAATTGATCAGAACCCAGGCCGAGCCGCCTTCCCTCAGAACCCGGTACATTTCGCTCACGCCGCGCGCCGGGTCGGGCCAGTAATAGGCCGACTCGACGGAAATCGCTCGCGTAAAGAAATTGGCGTCCCAGGGAATTTCGTCCACGCCGCCGATCACGAACATGGCATTTTCCACCGCCACGTGATTGCGCCGCGCCCGGCGCACCATCTGGTCGGAAATATCCATGCCGATGACGCGGCCCTGGGGAACGCGGCCGGCCATCAGCCGCACCAGCCATCCCGCGCCGCATCCCACATCGAGGATGTTTTCATCCCGCGCGAGCTTCATCTGCTCCAGAACCGGCAGCGTGATGGGGAGATGGTCTTCCTCCATACCCTCGCCGCGGCCGGCTTCGGCCCAGCGATTGAATTCCTCGCGCAGCGCCTGGTTGGGATCGGCTTCCGGTGTCATGAATGGCCAATGGAAATAAATTTCAACTCAAAAAACAGTCCTGAGGCGTCTTCGGCAGGACAGACCTGCGCCTGTCTGTCTTTTGAATCTGCAAAGCCAAAACCAGACAGGCGGAAGCCTGCCCTACTTTTCGATCTTCGCGAGCAATTCGACGAATTTCTGCTGCCGCTGGGACTGGTCCAGGCCGTCCAGCGCCTCGGCGTGCTGCGTGACGTTCATGGAACAGAATTTCGGCCCGCACATCGAGCAGAACTTCGCGTCCTTGTAGAAATCGTCGGGCAGAGTTTCGTCGTGCATGGCGCGCGCGGTTTCAGGGTCAAGCGAGAGGTCAAACTGCTTGTTCCAATCGAACAGAAAGCGGGCGTAGGAGAGGGCGTCGTCGCGGTCGCGCGCGCCGGGACGGTGCCGCGCGACGTCGGCGGCGTGCGCCGCGATCTTGTAGGCGATCACTCCCTGCTTCACGTCTTCCGCGTTGGGCAAACCGAGGTGTTCCTTCGGCGTGACGTAGCACAGCATGGCCGCGCCGTGCCACCCGATCGTCGCCGCGCCAATCGCGCTGGTGATATGGTCGTAGCCCGGAGCGATATCGGTCACCAGCGGCCCGAGCGTGTAAAACGGGGCTTCGTGGCACAATTCCATTTCCTTTTTGACCTGCAGCTCGATCTGATCCAGCGGCACATGGCCCGGGCCTTCGATCATTACCTGCACGTCGTGTTCCCAGGCCTTCGTCGTCAGCTCGCCGAGCACTTTCAGTTCGGCGAATTGCGCGGCGTCGCTGGCGTCGGCCAGGCATCCCGGGCGCAAGCCGTCGCCCAGCGAAAAACTCACATCGTGCTTCTTGAAGATTTTGCAGATAGCATCAAAATTTTCGTACAGGAAATTTTCCTTCTTGTGAAAATTCATCCAGTGGGCCAGCAACGCGCCGCCGCGGCTGACGATCCCTGTAATGCGGTTGCGCACCAGAGGCACGAATTCGCGCAGCACGCCCGCGTGGATGGTCATGTAGTCTACGCCCTGCTCGGCTTGCTCCTCGATCACTTCGAGCATCAGGCCAATCGTCAGATCCTCGCTGCGCTTCACGCGTGACAGCGCCTCGTATATCGGCACGGTGCCGATCGGCACGGGCGAGGCATCAATGATCGCTTTGCGAATCGTGGGAATATCGCCGCCAGTGGACAGGTCCATCACCGTGTCGGCGCCGTAATGCACGGAGTGGTGGAGCTTTTTCAGCTCCTCGTCAATGTCCGACGTGGTCGCGGAATTGCCGATATTGGAGTTGATCTTGCAATTGAAGGCGATTCCAATCCCCATGGGCTCGAGCGATTTGTGATTGATGTTCGCGGGAATGATCGCGCGGCCGCGCGCCACTTCGCTGCGCACAAGCTCCGGCTCGATTTTCTCGCGCTGCGCGACGAACGCCATTTCCGCCGTGATCACGCCCTGACGCGCATAGTGCATCTGCGACACGTTGCGTGAACCGTTCGCCCCCGCCGTTTCGGCCAACCGCTTCTCGATCCAGACGTCTCGAACTCCCATGCTTCCCCCTGAAGAAATTCCGCATCCGGAATCTCTCTCGCACGATGTCGAATTATCGCACCGCTGCTCGCGCACAGCAACCCGGACAGAGATGTCCGGTCGGCAGATCCGGCAGGGCAAGGTTTACGGCTTATGGTGCCGAGGCCGCGATTCACGTAGAGAGCGCTCAAGACAGCCGGCATCCATTCGCCGTTGATTTGTGCAGATAAACTCCTCCTACTGTTTTTCCAAAAAAAACAAAAACGGCTCGGGGAAACATCCTGCGTTTCCCCGAGCCGTCCTGTTCCTGCATGGAATTTCGGATCGCTTGAGTGTTAGTTCAAGTCGGGTTGATTGGGCGTGGCGGTCATGACGGGCGAAGCCAGAATGTAATTGTGATAGCTTTCCATCATTTGCCACAGGCCGTCCTTGTTCGGCGCGAGGATGCGGCTGGACCAGTAGGCCTTATCCCCGTAAGTCGGTTGTACCGAGATCATGATGACCGCATCTCCGAAGTCCCACGTGCGGATCCACAGTGCCGGAGCCGCGCCCTCCTTGGGTGCATTCGGATTTGCCGCCATGCGCGCAGTCATCATCTTGATGCGATCCGCCTTGGAGGGAGACAATCCGCCGAAGGTGGACACCACGCGCTGGTCCATGTTGTCGGCGATGTGTATTTTCCAATTCGCGAAGCTTGATTCCTGCGTTTGCCATTCGTTCAGGGCGGCTTTTTCACCCGCGGTCAGCGGCTTATAGGGCACGGCCTTGCAAGGATTATTGCAGGGGATTGCGTAAGGCTCCTTGACCGGAGTGTAATCCCTCTTTCTGGGCACAATTTCGGTCGTGTGCAGGAGTTTCCATCCGTTGCGGCGTTTCACCCAGAACCTGGCCGAATACTTGTTTCCCTGGCTCCACTGGATCCACACCACCCTCTTGCCGTATTTGTGTTCCACAACTTTGATGTCAGGTCCCGAAACAATCAGCGGCTTCAGGCCGGCGCGGAGAGCGTCTTCCTTGGCCCACATGATTCCCTCGGAGTCGATCCAGGTGAAGTCCCGGTCGAGATATTTGTTCTCGACAGCTTTATCGCCCTTCGCGAGCCCGGCAACGATTGCCTTGTCCGCGGTGACGACCGCATCATCGGCGGCAACCGCCGGGATGCTGGCCACCGTGGCCACCAGGCCTGCACATGCCAGGCCTACAACCATCAGATTCTTTCCAAAACAATTCATGTTTTCTCCTTCATCCTTAATTAATTTGAGGCGATTTGCAGAAGTACGTTCCCCCGCCACCCGATGCAACGGCTCGTCATAGATGATTCCGCGTATCGGTCCACTTCAGGACCCGAACCGGACAATCATACACGCAATCTACCATTGGATTGCGAGGCCTCGCCATTTTCTTCCGCAATGCCTGGAAGGTCAGCACGGACTTGCAGGAAAGTGCGCCCCTCCGGCGCGGACATGGCCTCACGCCGGCCGCCTCCTGTGCCTGCATTGCCGGCCATCCCGCTGATCCCGCTTGCACCATCCGGAAAACTCCTTTACGCTGGAAAAGTTACGCGGCGTCACCCCTCCCCGCCCGCGAATTGATGATCCATTTTGCATCTTGAATTCTCGTGAAGAAAGGCTGACAGATGACTCGTAAGAACATTTTGGCGGGCCTGGTCGTGACGGTCGCTCTGAGTCTATTCATGACGGCCTGCAAGGACACAAAAACCCTGCAAGCGAATGAGCAATTGAAGGCCCAGGTGACGGAACTCCAGAAAGAGAACGGCGAATTGGGAAATAAACTCGAAACAGTCACGGCGGACCGCGATGCGCTATTGAAACAAAATCAGGCGCTTCGCGTGAAGAAAAAGCCTCGCAAAGCGCGGCGCACCAGAAAGAAGGTTGCGCGTCGAAGACGCCGCTGAGAGGCGCGTCCGCGCGCAAACCGGAAACTGCCAATCGGTTTCTATTTCTGTTATCAAAAAAGGAGGATTGGGGACATGAAAACATTTGAAATTCAATTTCGATTTCGGGATCGAAATGAAGCTGTGGTGGAATCGACGGCCAGGATCGACGCGTCGAGCCTGCCGGGAGCCATTGCGAAAGCGGCGCGCGAATTTGTCAAGGGCCTGGACCGGAAGCAGAGATTCGATATGAACAAAAATGGGCTGGAAATCACGGCCAAGACCTCCGGCGAGTCAGCCGATGCGCCGGCAACGCCGTCCACCGAAGCCGCTGCCAGCTAAGCGGTCAATCGAAACCGGCCGCTTCGCGCGCCACCCTATTCGTGGTGCGCGAAGCGCACATGTAGGACACGCTTCAGCCGGTCTGTTTTTGGGTTTGCACAATCAAAAAACCAGGCAGTCTGAAGCCCGTTCCACAGTCGTCCCGCCCCTGTCTTGCCCTTGAATTCTGTATGGATTCACTACTCAGTCCGCGACCACCTGGGCGGACTTCTGCGTCAGCAGCGCCACCAGGGCGGCGGGATCGGAAACGGGCGGACGGCACGAAGTGCCGGCGCAAACCAGGGCCTGTGCCACGTCCGCGCGAAGATGCGGCAGCGTTTCGGCCAGCGCGGGCGGCAGCGCCA
>Ga0307373_10010342_pt1 | contig 13742 bp, 8 predicted proteins | sample OX2MG_FD_202534 | JGI IMG/M metagenome (GOLD analysis project Ga0307373, IMG submission 202534) | Soil microbial communities from Risofladan, Vaasa, Finland - OX-2 | ecosystem: Environmental > Terrestrial > Soil > Coastal area > Acid sulfate soil | place: Finland: Risofladan, Vaasa | collected... | reverse complement strand
GCGCTGGCCGCCAAGCTCCAGCGCAAGGCGGCGGCCATCGGGATGGTGCTGCCCGGCCTGGCCGACGAGGCCGACCGGGTGGCGCGGGCCGCCGCCGCGCTCAGCCGGGACGACGGCGCCCCGGGCACCGACGAGGTGGCCGACGGGGCGGGCGGGGCGCGTGCGCGGGCCGAGGCGGTGGGGGAGCTGCTGTTCGCCGCGGTCGGCCTGGCCCGGGTGCTGGGGGTCGACCCCGAGACGGCGCTGCGTTCGCGCTCGGGTGCCTTCCGCTCCGAGGTCGAGGCCCGCGGCTGACGGAGGGGAGCCACCGCGGATCCGGCGGTGCATCCCCGAGAATCCCCTGGTGGGCAGGGTGGTGGATGGTAGCGTTTGCGACACCGCGAGCAGGAGCGACCCCGCACAGTGAGCTTGATCGAACAGGTAATCGGCCGGGAGGTCCTCGACTCCCGCGGCAATCCCACCGTGGAGGTCGAGGTCGTCCTCGACACCGGTGCCACCGGCCGGGCGATCGTCCCCTCGGGCGCCTCCACCGGCGCCTACGAGGCCGTCGAACTGCGCGACGGCGGGGAGCGCTACCGGGGCAAGGGCGTCCTGGCCGCCGTGGCCGCGGTCAACGGCGAGATCGCCGACTTCCTCGAGGGGTTCGACGCACTCGACCAGCGGGCCGTGGACCTCGCCATGATCGACGCCGACGGGACCCCGAACAAGGGCCGCCTGGGCGCCAACGCCATCCTCGGGGTGTCGCTGGCCACGGCACGGGCCGCCGCCGACGAACTGGAGCTCCCGCTCTACCGCTACGTCGGTGGCGCCAACGCCCACCTGCTTCCCGTGCCGATGATGAACGTCGTCAACGGGGGCGTGCACGCCGACAACTCCATCGACCTGCAGGAGTTCATGATCATGCCGGTGGGGGCGGCCTCGTTCGCCGAGGCCCTGCGCTGGGGTGTCGAGACCTACCACGCACTGGCCGGCGTGCTGCACGGGCGCGGCCTGTCGACCGCGGTCGGCGACGAGGGCGGGTTCGCTCCGAACCTCGACTCGAACGAGGACGCCGTCCGCATCCTGGTCGAGGCCATCGAGGCGGCCGGCCGGGTGCCGGGCGAGGAGATCGCCATCGCCATGGACCCGGCGTCGAGCGAGTTCTACCGGGACGGCGCCTACGTGCTGGCCGGAGAAGGGCGCACCCTCTCCTCGGACCAGCTGGTCGAGTACTACGTGGACCTCGTCGATCGCTATCCCGTCGTCTCCATCGAGGACGGCATGGCCGAGGACGACTGGGACGGCTGGGCGGCACTCACCACCGCACTGGGCTCGCGGGTGCAGCTGGTCGGCGACGACCTCTTCGTGACCAACGAGACGCGCCTGCGCCGGGGGATCGACGCCGGCACCGCCAATGCCGTCCTGGTCAAGGTCAACCAGATCGGTTCGCTGACCGAGACCCTCCAGACCATGGATCTGGCCACGCGGAACGCCTACGCCTGCGTCATGTCCCACCGCTCCGGCGAGACCGAGGACACCACGATCGCCGACCTGGCCGTCGCCACCAATTGCGGCCAGATCAAGACCGGTGCGCCGGCCCGCTCCGACCGCGTCGCCAAGTACAACCAGCTGCTGCGCATCGAGGAGCAGCTGGGCGAGTCCGCCGCCTTCCGCGGCGGGGCGGCGCTGTCGCCCCGGGGCGGCACCGCATGAGCGGGCGGCTCCACGCCAGGGTGCGGCCGGGCCGGAAGGTCGTCGCCTCGCGGCGGCCCGCGCGGCGGGGGCCGGCACGACGGCCCACTCGCAAACCGCTCGTTGCGTCGAAGCGTCGGACTCCGACCTCGTCGACCCGTACGGCCAAGGCACCTGCCCGCGGTGCCAAGGCACCCGCCCGCGGCGCGGCCACCCGCCGTCCGCCGAACCGCCGACCGTCGGCGTCGGCGAGGTCCACGGCCCCCACCCCGCTCCCGACCCGGTCCCGGCCATCCGGCGCGCCGTCGGCCGTGCGCACCCCGGCCCAGCGGGCCGCGATCCAGACCCGGCGCAACCGGGCGCGGCTGGCCGTCGCCGGCGGGGTGGCCCTGGTGATCCTGGCCACCAGCTTCCCCCTGACCGTCCTCTTCAGCCAGCACCGCCAGCTGTCGGCGGCCGCGGCCCAGCTCTCCCAGCTCACCCACCAGAACGCGCTCCTGGCCGAGCAGCAGCAGCAGCTGAACTCCAACGCCGAGGTGAAGCGCCTGGCCCAGCAGGACTACCAGCTGGTCCAGCCCGGTCGCTCGCTCTTCGTCATCCTCCCGCCCGCCGGCCAGGCGGCGTCCCCGGGAGCTCCGACGGAGGGGGATCCGGCGAACCAGCCCCTGGTGTCGCCGGCGCAGGCACCGAACATGTCGCCCGATCCGGGGCTCCCCCAGACGCCGGTCGCCACGGGAGGTGGCTCCGCTCCGTCGGGTCCTCCGCACCACCCGGCCGGGTTCTGGTCCCGGATCGCCGGGTCGCTCCAGTTCTGGAAGTGACCGCCGGCGGCCGGCCGGCCGGCGCGCCCGACCCGGAAGCCGACGGGACGGCCACGGACCGTCCCCCGCCGGCGGAGGACGCCGCGGCGGTGGCCAGGCTGCTCGGACGCACGCCGGCCGGCGCCTTCGAGGTCGTCGTGCGCGACGCGGACGGGGCTCCGGCCGTGATCGCCAACGCCCCGTTCCTCGACGACGGTACGCCCATGCCCACCCGGTACTGGCTGTGCGATCCGTACCTGCGCGAGGCGGTCAGCCGCCTCGAGTCGACCGGTGGTGTCAAGGCGGCCGAGGCCGCCGTTCCGGCGGAGCGCATCGCCGCCGCCCATGCCGCCTACGCCGCCGAACGCGACGCCCTGATCGACCCCGACCATACGGGGCCGCGCCCGTCGGGTGGGGTGGGCGGCACCCGGGAGGGCGTGAAGTGCCTCCATGCCCACCTGGCCTGGTGGCTGACCGGCGCCGACGACCCGGTCGGGGAGTGGACGGCGCGTCGGATCGGGCTCCACCCGGCCTGAGGCCGGGATCGCCGTCCGGGTCGATGCCCGGCGGTTCACTCGGCCCGGTGCGTGGTAGCAAGGTCGGCATGGACAACGGAACTGCCGTGGGCGCCGGAACCGCCATCGCCGCCATCGATTGCGGAACCAATTCGACCCGGCTGCTCGTGGCCGATGCCACCGGACGCCCGCTGGAGCGGCTGATGCGGATCACCCGACTCGGTCAGGGGGTCGATTCGACCGGTCGCCTGGATGCCGGGGCCATCGAACGGTGTCTGACCGTGCTCCGAGAATTTCGGGATGTGATGGATGGATTCGAGGTGCAGCGGGGTCGCCTGGCGGCCACCTCAGCGGCACGGGATGCCGAAAATGGTGCGGAATTCCTTTCGGCGGCCGGCGAGGTCACCGGGCTCGTGCCCGAGCTCCTGGCGGGAACCGAGGAAGGGCGCCTCTCCCTGGCTGGAGCGGTGGCCGACCTTGGTCGGACAGGTGGCCCGATCTTGATACTCGACATCGGGGGAGGCTCGACCGAACTGGTGACCGGCAGCGGTCCCGACGATCCGGATCTGGCCGCGATGTCGCTCCAACTCGGCTGTGTCCGGCTGAGTGAACGCTTCCTCCACAGTGACCCTCCGACTCCCGAGGAACTGGCCCGCGCCGAATCGGAGGTGTCGGCGCAATTGGATGCGGCGATCGCCGCGCATCCGCAGTTCCTGGACTCCCATCGCCTGGTAGGTCTGGCGGGAACGGTGACGACTCTGGCCTCGCTCAATCTCGGCCTGGCCGACTACGACCGGGACCGGACGCACCACGCAGTGCTCACGGCAGCGGAAGCCAGGGGTTGGTATCGCACCCTGGCCGGCGAGGACCGGGCGGCCCGATTGGAGCGGGCGGGAATGGTCCCGGGTCGCGAGGACGTGATCGTAGGAGGAGCCATGATCCTCGCTGCGGTAATGGACCGGTTCAGCTTCGACGAATGTCTGGTATCCGAGGCCGACATCCTCGATGGCCTGGTGGCCAGTCAGCTCGTCGGACGCGATCGCTGAAGCGGACGGGTCCGGCCGGTCCGGCCGTCAGGCCGTCAGGCCGGTGCACGCACCTGGTCGACACGGCCCGTCACGTCGGATGGCGGGAACTCCGCTGGGGCGAGGCCGCAGGCCTGGGTCACCCGATGGATGAAGGCATCGGTCGAGCCGTACTCCTCCTCGGCGTAGGAGCGTCCCTGGACACTGAAGGCATCGTGGGTGGGTGACTCCAGGACGGATTCGATGCACCAGGTCAACTCTGCCGGGCTTTCGAACCACAGACCTCCACGCCCCCTCTTGGCGTGCTCCTGGGCCCGGCTGTCCTGAGGCACGACGATGGGGGTCCCATACAGAAGGGACTCCACGCACCGGCGGGCGAACAGGCGACCCGGACGTAGATCGACCGTTACCCTGGCGAAGGCCAGCAGTCGAGCCAGGTCGCTGGATCGCTGGATGGGCCAGCCGCTGTTGACCCGACCTTCGTGCCAGGCGCAGAAGGCATCGGTATGGGAGATCCCTACGGGTCTGTCGGGAAACCGCAACCGGACCAGCCGGCTGAGCTCACTGTCCAGCTCCCCCAAGTTGTCTGCGCGGGAACCGGTGAGAACGAGGATGTAGTCGGTGTCGCCGACCCATGGGTTGGGTTCGCTGAGGGCACTCGGATTTGCCGTCAGCGGCGCACCGATCCGATGGACCGCGTCTGGGCGCCCACGGCTCTCGACGACCAGATTCCGTTCGGACTCGGTGACGGCCAGGATCTGGCTCGCCCGGTCGAAGAGCGGTTCGAAATGGGAGGACGCGATGCTGTCCGCCCGGACTCCGATGGCCAGGAGGACGACAGGAACCTCGGGATCGTGTCGATCGAGTGCACTCAGGGCGCCCATGGATCGATGCCCGGCGATGACCACGATGTCGGGACGGATGCGATCGAGCATCTCGACAGCCCCCAGCCAGGACTCCGTCAGCCCCTGTTCGAGTTGGCCTGCCAGTCCCGCCGGGACGTCCGCCCTGTCCGCCGGGGATGTTGCCCACATTGCCTCGATGATCAGATCCCTGCGGGCCTCGGTGACCGGGTCGATCGGAGTGCCGAGGCGATGGACGGTGAACACGCTGTCCGTGGACTCGCCGGAGGTCCGTCCCTCCGGGGTGATGACGTGGACCTCAGCGGCACATGCGAGGGACCCCGCTACCTGGCGCGTCACCCACCCTTCTTCGGATCGAGCTTCCCAGGTGGGGCAGAGGACGGCGACGATGGGGCGCGAGCGTCCCGGATCGCCCATCGACACGTCGGTCATCGCTTCCGGCCGACGCGTTCTCGAACCATCGGATCCACGGCAGTCATCGTTGGGCGGCGGATCTCCGGGCACCCGTCGATTCGGTGGCCGCCCCGCCCTCCGGATCGGGATCGGACTCCCGTTGGGACACCGCCTGCAGACTGCGCTTGGCACCGCCCACCGGCTCGTCGGTCGACGCGGCGGATGGTGGCGGATCGAGCTGGAGCCACAGGGCGAGCTTGGTCATGTTCTTGGCATCCGCCACCTGCCGATCGACCATGTCCTGCCGGAGCTGCTGTACGCGAAGGGAGAGTTCGTCGCACCGTTGCTCCAGGCCCTCGTTGACCCGGACCATGTGGGCGATGAGGTCGCGCTCTTCGCGGAGGTACCGGCGGAGGACGTGGAACGTCAGTTTTCCCCACAGGGCGACCAACCGTCCTCGGGGGCCTGCTCCTGCATCCGCTGGATCGAAGGTGTCCGGGAGGGCCCAATTGTGATGCAGGTAGTTGAGCGAGGTGCGGTTCCTGACGGACTCGCCCACCGGCTGCTGCGCCATCGTGGTGGGCGGAAGGGGCTCCCACTGGAGTACCTGATGCTCCTCTTTCAACCGTTTGAGCAAGTCCTCGGGGTCGATCGGTGGCTGTCCCACGTTATGCATCTCCTCATCTGGGGCGCTGCGCCCGGACGGCTTCGACGGAGCCCTTCACCTTTGCCGATCGGGCAGGGGATGTCCGATCATCCGGCTCCGCCCGGTCCCGGTGCTCTGTCGAGGTCGGATGTGTGTCCGGGCGGACCGCCAGCATCACCCTACGGCTGATCTGCGAATTCTAGCCAGGTGTACGTGGGACTCCGCGAACGCGCATCGGTTCTTCGGGAAACCTCCACGTAGGGCGACGCGTCGCCCCGACCGAGGTCGGCGAGGGGTCTCCGCCGAGCGGAAGTACTGGCCCGGGTCGGTGTACCCGTGGAGCCAGCCGCCAACAGGGCGCTCGATCCCGGGAATCTGCCACGGTGGATCTGCGGGCAATCGGCATCGGCGGACCGACTTTGGGCCATGATAATCTCGTCCCGATCGTGCAGGCGAACCTTCCCAACGACCGCGGACTCGCGGGACCGTCCGCCGCCGGGTTCCGCGACGGACCGACTCTTCCGGCAGCACCGACGTGCGATGAGTGGAGGGGTTCCGCTGCGGTCCGGGTGACGAACGCCCGGCCCCAGTCGAACTCACTGTTCGAAGATGTGGCCCGATGACGGATGCACGGGACAGCGGAACTGCGGGCCAGGCCGCTGTGCCGGCTGGCGACGACAGCGCCGTATTGGCGGCAGCGCTCACCTGGATGTCCGAACGGCTGGCCACCGCCGAGGCCGAACCCCAGCCGGGGGCGGCTGCCAGCCTGGAATGGGGAAGGGAAGCCTCGTCGTTCCCCCCCGATTACTGGCACTGGATACACGAGCGGAACCAGGACCGGCTGAAGCGTGGCGTCGACGAGTCCGACGGCTTGCCGACCAGCGGTGCGCTGCTGAGCATCGTGGTGCCGGTCTACCGGCCGTCGCTCTGGTACTTCCGGGATTGCGTCCAGTCCGTGATCGATCAGACCTACGAATCCTGGGAACTGTGTCTCTGCGACGACGGGTCGGAAGATCCGGAACTGACCGCGACCATGGCGGAGTATGCCGCCTCGGATCCTCGCGTCAGAGTCCTGACCAACGAGCGGAACGGGGGGATCTCTCGGGCGACCAACCGGGCGCTGCTCGCCGCCAGTGGCGAGTTCATCGTGCTCCTCGATCATGATGATCTGCTCGAATCGCATGCGCTGGCCGAGATCGCCGCAGTCATTGCCGAGCATGACGATGTCGATGTCATCTACACGGACGAGGACAAGCTCGACGAACTCGATCGGCCGATGCAGCCCCACTTGAAGCCCGACTGGGATCCCGACCTGCTGCTGGCCTATCCGTACCTGGGCCATATCACCGCTATTCGACATGATGTCCTCCGCCACATGGGAGGTTTCCGACCCGAATTCGACGGTAGCCAGGATTACGACGTGATGCTGCGGGCCACGGAGTTGGCCCGCAGAGTGGTTCACATCCCGAAGATCCTCTACCACTGGAGAGTGGTGGCGGGCTCCGCTGCGGGTGACACAGATGCAAAGCCGTGGGCCCATCTGGCCAGCAGACGTGCGCTCGAAGACGCAGTGGAGCGGCAAGGGATCGACGGAGTCGTCGAGTCCGGCCCGTTCCAGGGCGCGTATCACGTGCGACGCAGGGTGCACGGGGATCCGACGGTCAGCGTGATCATCCCGTTCCGCGATCAGGCAGCACTGACCGTGGCTTGCCTGGAGTCGTTGGAGCGGGCTCCCGGGTACGAGATCACCGAGGTCGTGCTCGTCGACAACGGAAGTGTCGAACCCGAGACCAGAGAGCTCCGCAGGCGGTTGGAGGACCGGCCGGACACCCGGGTCCTGGACTACCCGGGGGCGTTCAACTGGGCGGCAATCAACAACTTCGCGGCAGCCACCTGCAAGACCGACATGCTGCTCTTCTTGAACAACGACATCGAGGCGACCACCGAGGGGTGGCTGCACGCGCTCGTGGAGCTCGGGCAACGGCCGGAGGTCGGTGCGGTGGGAGCAAGGCTGATCTATCCCGACGGGAAGTTGCAGCACGCGGGGGTGGTACTCGGGATGGGCGGTGTGGCCAGCCACATCTTCATCGGCTTGCCCAAGGGTCAAGGTGGTTACTTCGCCTGGGACCAGGTGGTGCGCGGCTACAGCGCCGTCACGGCGGCGTGCATGCTGGTCCGCCGGGACGTGTTCGAGGAACTCGACGGTTATGACGAGGGCTTCGCCGTCGGTTTCAACGATGTCGACTTCTGCATCCGATTGGGCCGGGCCGGCTATCGGGTCCTCTACACCCCTCACGCCGAGTTGACCCACTACGAGTCGGTGAGCCGGGGCCTGTCGGGCTACCGGGCCGACTACGAGCTGTTCCTCGCCCGCTGGACCGATGTGCTGAAGGTCGGTGATCCCTACTTCAACCCGAATCTCGGTCGCCTCGACCCTTGGTGTCCCTTGCGACCCGTCGACGAGGACGAACGCTGGCTCGCGCTGGTCGGGGGACTGATCCAGCCGCCCGCAGACGTCGACGGGCACGATGACGACGGCGACGCCGACATCGGTGCAGACCGTGTGGTGGACGGAGACGGAGTCGAAAGGGACGCTACGGCTCCCGGGTTCGCCGCAGCAGCGTTGAGTGAGGCTGCAGCGGATCAACGGACGCCCGCCTGATCCTGACATGACGACCCCCGAACACCACGCCTCCGGAATGAACGACCGGTGGACCGGCGTGTCGAACACGACCCCACGGCCGCTCCGCAACGCAGGTGGATCAAGGTGAAGGCGGAGCCGGGTCGATCGGATGGCGCTGGGCTCATGAGGGATCCCGAAGTCGATCCCCGGGCGATGGTGTTCGTGGTCGGCATGCCGGAGAGCGGCATCGAAGCCATCACGGATGAGCTGGTGCACCTCGGACTCCGGCCGGTTCCCACGCACGGAGTCGCCGGCGACCATGAGGACGTTTCGGTGTCGTTGGACCGCTTCCTCGATGAGCTGTTCGCCGAACTGGGCGCCACCATAGATGTGCCGGTATTGCTCCCGCGCCTCGAGCTGCTACGTCGCCTGGAGCATCGCGAGGGCGAGGCCCGGCAGCTCTTCGAGGCGGCGTGCAGAGCGTCGAAGAGCGACGGGGACGATGAGCGGAAGGGGACCGGTTCTGCGACGGATGGCGATCGGACTGTCTGGGTCTGGGGAGATCCGCGCAACACGCTGTTGGCTCCGTTCTGGATCGAGGCCCTCGGGTTGGCGGCCGAAGTCGTCCTGGTCCACCGGGCACCCGCCGAGGTCGCCCGGTCCATGGCCTCGAAGAACGATCGATCGGTCGACGGGAACCTGGACCTGTGGGATCAGTTCAATCGGGCGGCACTCAGTCTCTGGGAAGGGCAGCCCGGCCTGATCGTCGGGATCGAGGCGTTCGGTGACGACGTGGGCCGGGGTGTGGAGGGTCTCCGAGGGTTCGTGGAGAGACTGGGGGTCACCCCGACCCCAGAGCAGCTGGCGCGGGCCGCCGACTCGTTCAGCGGCGTCGCCCGACCGCCCGCGGACGAGCCGGACCTGGAAGTCGGCAATCATCTGCTGGTGCTCGACCGGGCGCTGCGGCAGGCGTTCCTCGACCTATCGGTGGAGCCCGAGGCGATGGCACGGGAGTTCGTCGGCTACTACGACCAGGAGTACTACGAGCACTACGGCGACAACGATGTCGACCCGTACCGTCCCGGCGCGCCCCAGTGGACCAATTTCTTCTCCATGGTGGCGGACCGGATCACGAGCGACCTCCGTCCGTCCTCCACCCTCGATGCCGGCTGCGCCATCGGCTTCCTGGTCGAAGCCCTTCGGGACCGGGGAGTGGATGCCTATGGGATCGATGTCTCCGAGTGGGCCATCTCGCAGGTTCCACCCTCCGTCCGGCCCTTCTGCACGGTGGCCTCGCTGACCGACGAGATCGAGGGCCACTTCGATCTGGTGACGATCATCGAGGTCATCGAGCACATGCCCGATTCCGTGGCCGGATTCGTGATCGGCAATCTCACCCGACACGCGGAAGCGGTCCTGTTCTCCTCGACATCGGACGGATTCGAGGAGTCGACCCACATCAACGTGCACACACCTGACCACTGGGCGGCGCTGTTCGCAGCCAACGGCTTCACTCGGGACTTCGACTACGACGCCAGCTACCTGACACAGGACGCGATCCTCTTCCGGCGGGGATCGCTCGATCCCCATGACCTGGTCGTCGGGTACGAACAGCAGCTGTGGTGGCTCCGGCAGACCACCACCCAGCAGCTGAAGGACCTTACGGTCGATCGGGACCATCAACGCGAGCTGCTCCGGATCGAGTCGGAGCGGCACGAGGCATTGGCGCAGCAGCTGGAGTCCTCGAGGCCCGAGGTCGACGAACATACGAGCGCCCTCCGTGCACTGGAAGCGGAACGTCGGGCCGAACGGTTGGAGGCGGAGGCAAGAGTCCTTCACGGCGACCTGGAGATCTCCGCACTGCAGGGGGAGCTTGCCCGGGCCGAGCAGGTCAACGAGCAACTCGGCCTCCGGGTCGCCTACCTGGAGTCGACGCCGTCGGCACGTCTGGCGGGCACGGTTCGCCGGATCTTCGGCATGTTCCGCGGCCCGGCGGGTCCCTGACCGGACGGTGACCTGGAGCGAACCGTCGTCGCCCTGCCCCGGCGGCGCTACTTGATGAACGTGGCCGAAGTGATCGGAGGAAACGTCGTCGCCTGGCGCTGGAGGAACAGGGCACCGGTGGATCCGTATCCCTGCCACTGGAGGCAGCTCCCCACGCGGACGTATACCTGCTTCCCCACACGCGGAAGCGTGTTGAACTCGATGAAGTGCCCGGGTGCGCTGCCGGGCTGGTCGGTCAGGGCGAACGACGCGGAGCCGAAGGGATCCCGAGCCTCGAGCCGGAGCCACGTGTAGGACGCCGTAGAGGTGCCGGGGGGGAGGTGGAACGTGATCAGGTTCCCACTGGTCTGCGTGGTGGAGTCGACGTGACTCACGGTGTCTGCCCCGACCACGCGATGCGATGCTCCATCCGGCGTGGTGATGGTGTCGTAGGAGGCTTGGACCACGAGACCGCGCCCCACCCCCGGTGTGAGGGCGAGTGGGGAGGCAGTGCCGTCCGGGTGCATCGCGTAGAGAGCGAACGTCCGGGTCTTGGAGGTGGTCATGCTGATGGTGAAGCCGGAGTCGAGGGCGGCCGGGTCGTGGAGATTGGCTGCAACATCGGGTCGGGCTTGAAGGGAAGGCGAGGTCCCGACAACTCTTCCGCCGTCGACGGCAACGACACCGGTGACAGGTGCCGCCGAAGGTGCTCCGGCGGCCCAACCGCTGATGGTCGTGGTGAATCCGGTGATCTGCGTCATGGGGACGTTCAGCTGCGGGCGTGGGGGGCTGTCGGTCGGGCCGGGAAAGAAGTTCGGAATATCGCCGAACGTGCACGCCGGGCTGGCGAAGTAGAGCCCGCTGGTGTTGAAGCCCGGCGGGACCGGTGGTGCGGTGGCAGCCAGGTCCTTGCGGATCAGCAGCAGTTGCCCCTGAAAGGACAGCAGCGGCTGATAGTTGGCGTAGAGGTAGGAACTGACGAGGTAGGAGCGCAACACTTGAGGGACGAAGTCGTACTCGGGCAGTCCGAAGGAGGAATCCGTGAAGACCACGACCGGAGGTCTGCTCTCTTGGAGCTGCGCGATCACCTGCTTCTGTGCCAGCTCGGACTGGACGACTGCCGCATAGTAGTAGCGGGTGCCCGGCACCCGGTTGAGCAGGTAGTAGACGATGCCGAGCTGGTTCGAATAGTCGTATACGGGAGCGCTGGGGCCGGCGTAGCGGTCGAGAATCGCACCGAGCGTTCGTATCTGAGCCGTGTCCACCGTTCCGGGGATCGTGTAGCCCAGGCGCGGCATGGCAGACACGGCACCGACGGGCACAGTGGGGTGGAAGTTGTCTTGAACCTGACGGACGGCCGCATCGATGCTCGGACCACGGACCTGCGTTCCCACGATGATGGCCACAACTGCGACGATGGTGACCACATGTTGCCAACGGCGACCGGGGAACCTGTCCGGCAGTCTGGAGAGTGCAGAGCGGACCATTCGGTCAGCGGAGGAAAGTACCTCGACCGACCAGAGGATCAAGAGTGGCACGGTGGCCGAGAACGCCTCGTACATGTGGCCCACATCGGCTCTGTCGAGTGCTTTCGGGAAGTAGATCGCGGAAATCGCCGCGGCAGCCATCAAGACCCAGTCGCCCACCGACCAGACACGTCGCAGTCGCAACTTGGCGATCACCCGCCAGACGGTGGCCAACCACAGTGCGATCGGAGCGGTCCACGTGAACACGTTTATCAGTTGCGTCCCGAAATCCAGATTGGCCGGGATCCCTCCCTCGAGGATGTGGCCGTTGCTGAAGACCAGGAAGTAGTCGACGAACGCCGACAGCGAACCGGTAGCGCCCAGGAATGCGAACCACGCGACCGTCAGTGCGGCGCCGGCAATCGCGCAGCGGATGGTCCTCGGGAAGGAAGAGGCCAGGGACTGACCGCGCCGGCGGCCGGTAGCCTCGAAGACGACCAGGGGAATCAGGACGCAAGGAGCGAACAGGATGGCTTCGGGTGTCAGGATCGCCCCCGCGATCAAGGTGGCCATGAAGAGCCAACAGCGGGCCCAGTTGGGTCGACGGATGACAGCCTCGAAGCAGATCAGGAAGAGCGGGAGGAAGAGGAACCGGGGTGTGACGCCGATGAACTGGCCGCAGACGAGGGCGATCGCCACTCCGACCAGGACGAGGCGGTTCTTCCTGCTGAAGTAGGCGGCAAACAGGTAGATGGCGATCACATTGACCGGGTAGACGATCAATCGGATCCCGGCATACGACCCCCACCTCGTATTGCCGAAGAGGATCATTCCGATCTTGCCGTTGAAGACGTCCTCGATCAAGCCGTGGAGTACGTAGATGTCCCGCCAGGGGAAGAGGCCGTGTTGGAAGATGAGCTGAGGCGAGGCCAGGTGCTGGGCGTCATCGAATGCCTGGTAGCCACCGAGGGCACCGGGGAACAGTGCCACCAGCATGAAGAGCACGACGGGCCCGCACACCCAGGTCAGGATCTTGGCCTCGAGGCTCATCCGGCCGGCCGTGGATCTCGTTCGCCGGTCGGCCCGGATCCACAGACCGAGACCGACAGCGGTGGCCAGGCCGGCGACCCATGCTGGTAGCCACGGGTAGTGGATGAGGCGGCTCTGGGATCCCAGGCCGACAGCGGTCGACTGCGAGACCAGGTAGAGCAGAGGCAACGTGACGAGGGCCAGCAGCGAATTCGCTCGCGCCAGGGACCCCCGGAACGTCGGGCCTCCCGATCGAGGCGCGTGGAGTCCTCGCCCACCCGCGCCACGGAAGACGAGGGACGCGACGAGGACGGCGATCACGTAGCACCCCGCGACCAGGGCATCGTTCCACCAGCGAATCGGTTGCGTGGGTGACCGCACCACAATGAGTTCGAGAACGACGGCTGAAGCGGCCAGCGCCAAGCGGCCCAGGATTCGTACTACGTCGACCGGGGTGGCTCGAAGTGGAGAATCGACCGGATCGACCTCGTCCGGAGTCGGCCGAGCTCTGACTGGCCCGTCCCGGTGTTCAGGCGAGAGGGGCAGGATGACACCGTCCAGCTGCACCCGCCCGGCCTGGTCGGCGTGAGAGGCGTGGTCGGCCTGGTCCGCCCGGTCGGCGGGGGCAGGTTTGGATCGCGCCCCTGCGAGGTCCACCACGGTGACGAGGGGGAACACCGATGGGCGCTCACGACCGCGATAGCGAACCGGACCCTTCCATGCCAACA
>Ga0307373_10010338_pt1 | contig 13747 bp, 11 predicted proteins | sample OX2MG_FD_202534 | JGI IMG/M metagenome (GOLD analysis project Ga0307373, IMG submission 202534) | Soil microbial communities from Risofladan, Vaasa, Finland - OX-2 | ecosystem: Environmental > Terrestrial > Soil > Coastal area > Acid sulfate soil | place: Finland: Risofladan, Vaasa | collected... | reverse complement strand
TTATTTTGGTGGGCAGGGAGTGAATCGAACACTCGACACGAAGATTTTCAGTCTTCTGCTCTACCGACTGAGCTACCTGCCCACCGTGGCGGGTAGTGCGCGCGTCGCGCGCGGGTCACGAACGATCATTCGTACCGGTACTCAGGGGCGCATGCAACCTTTCGCGCGCTAGCGCGAGAGCTTGGCGCATCGCGCCTCGACGAAGTCCACCACCTTTGCTTCCAGATTCACGCCGTCGAGCCGATCGATCTCCTGCACTCCGGTCGGGCTCGTCACGTTCACCTCGGTCAGATAGTCGCCGATAATGTCCAGGCCGACGAAGTACAGGCCGTCGCGTGCAAGCCGCGGCTTGAGCATCGCGCAGATCTCCCGGTCGCGCGCCGTGATTGGAGCCTGCACGCAGGTGCCGCCGACGTGGATATTGCCGCGATGCTCGTCTTCGCGCGGGACCCGCAGCGTGGCGCCGAGCGGCTCGCCGTCGAGCACGATCAGCCGCTTGTCGCCGGCGCGGACTTCGGGCAGGTAGCGCTGCGCCATGATCGGGCGGGTCTCGAAATGGGTGATCGTCTCGAGAATCGCGCCGAGATTGCGATCGCCAATATGGACGAAGAACACGCCTTCGCCGCCGTGGCCGTCGAGCGGCTTGACGATCATCTCGCCGTCCTGTTCGGCCATGAATTTTCGCAGCCGCGATGCTTCGTAGCTAACCAGCGTGGGCGGAATTGCGCCGGGGAAGTTCAGCGCGTAGAGCTTCTCGTTCGCTTCGCGCAATCCCGAGGGATTGTTGAGCACGAACGTGCGGCGCGAGTCGGCCAGGCCCAGCAGCATCGTCGCGTACAGATAATTCGCGTCGGCGGGCGGGTCTTTGCGCATCCAGACCGCGGCGAAATGCTCGATCGCGTAGTCGTCGCCTTCGTCGAGAAAGCGGAAGTGCGGCGTCGCGCGCATCACCTCGCAGCGCCGCGCGCGCATCGTCACTTGCTGGCTGCGCGCGTAGATGTCGCGCAGGGCGACGAAGTAAATCTCATGCCCGCGAGCCATCGCCTCGAGCATGAAGACGAACGTCGTGTCCTTATCGACCTGGACGTTCTCGAGCGGATCCATTATGAACGCGAACTTGTGCGGCACGAGTGACTTGCCTCCGTCGTGATCCACTATATCCCGCGCGCGAGGTATTGCGCGGCGATCGCCAGCGCGGCCAGCGCGGCCGTCTCGCTGCGCAATCGCGCCGAGCCAAGGCCGGCGGCGACGAATCCGGCCTCGGATGCCTGCGCGAGTTCACCCGGGTCGAAGTCGCCTTCGGGTCCGATTGCGATCAGTATCGCGCTTGGCGCGGCGCGTTCCAGGATCGCGCCGATCGGCTCGGCTCCCGCCGAGCAGACTATTGCGAGCGTGTCGCGCGGCGCGGCGCGAATCAAGGCGGTGAAATCAGCCGCCTCGCGCACCCGCATCGGCGGTATCGCCATGCTCTGCTTGGCCGCCGCGATCGCGAGCCTGTTCCATCGCGCGTGGCGCTCGGCGCCGGGTGCGCGCACCAGGCCGCGCGCGCAAACGATCGGCCACAACTCGGTCGCGCCCAGCTCGGCCGCCTTCTCGACGATAAAATCCATCCGCGGACCTTTGATGATCGCCTGCGCCAGAATGAGCGCCGCGCGCGGTTCGGCGGCGCGCGTCGCGATAACCCGAAGCTCGGCGGCGCCGCGCGTGTAGCGTTCGAGGCTCGCGGTGTATTCCAGGCCGGTGGCGTCGATCAGCATCACTGTCTCGCCCGGCGCGATCCGCATCACGTCGCGCATATGATGCGCCTCGGTTCCCGGCAGGCGGACGATACCGTCGGCGCCGGGCGCGGCCTCAATCGCGAAGCGCGGCGGCGGCTTCATCGCGCGAACCTGAGCGTAGCCCATCCGCGGCTGCGCGATTCGGAAACCGGGCGGACGAGCTTGCGGTATGCGCGGATGACCTCGATCGATTCGCTGGCGAGAATTCCGCCGAGGATCAAATGACCGCCGGGCGCGAGCCGTCGCACAAGCTCGGGCGCCATGTCGATCAGGACATTGGCCAGGATGTTGGCCACGATCAGATCGAAGCGCCCCCGCACCGAGTGCAGCGGAATCGCGGAGAAGCGAATCGCGCGGCTTGCGCCGTTCAGATCGGCGTTGTCGCGCGCGTTGTCGAGCGCGTCGGCGTCGATGTCGATCGCGACGATCCGCGCCGCGCCGTGCATCCATAGCGCGATTGCCAGCAGGCCGGAACCGGTGCCGACGTCAAGTGCGCTCCGAATCGGCCCGCAAGCCGTAGCGATCTCTTCGATCGCGCGCAGCGCGCCGGCGGTCGAAGGATGATGACCGGTTCCGAAAGCGCGTGCCGGCTTGATCACAATACACTTGCGGCGCGGTTCCGATTTGCGCTCCCACGGCGGCACGATCAAAAACGTCCGGCCGATGTGGAATGGACGGAAGCGGCGCTGCCAGAGCGTGGCCCATCCCGGATCGATAATTTTGCGCGGCGGCCGGCTGCGTTCGCCCGCGGCAAGCATCCCCGCCTGCCGCATCGCGAGCCGCAGCCGCGCCAGTTCACGCGGTGCAAGATGAGTGAAGAACGCCTCGAGCGTGACAACCTCTCTCGGGCGCTCGTGCGGACGCGCGATCTCGGCGACCGCGCATCCGAGCGCGCCATTGGCGACGAGAAATCCCGCCGCCTCGTCGGCCATCGCAGCGGGAGTGCGAAATGCCGCCTTGATGTATGATCGAGGGATGGTGCTGGTTTGAGTCATCGGAACCGCCGGTGAGTTTACGCGAGATCGGGCCGGCATGGCATCCGGGCAGACCGGCGCCGCGGGCTGTGGAGAGTAGCAGGCGGGGAGATTGCCGATCCGCGGCGGGACCGCGTAAACTTCTTAAGTCAGATGAACATCGCAAGAGTCACACGATGAGCGCGCGCGTGCTGAATATCGGGCATCGCGGCGCCAGCAAGGCATTTCCGGAAAACACTTTGGCCGCCTTTCGCGCCGCGTGCGACGCAGGCGCCGACATGTGCGAGCTCGACGTGCAGCTCAGCCGCGACGGCGCGGTCGTCGTGATTCATGACGACACCGTCGATCGCACCACCAACGGACACGGCGCGGTGGCCGAGTTGACGCTCGAGCAGCTCAAGGCTCTTGACGCGGGGCGCGGCGAGCGGATCCCCACCCTCGAAGAGGTTTTCGCGGCGACGGCGGGGCGATGCGGCCTTAACGTCGAGCTGAAAATTGCCGGACTCGAGGCGCAGGTCGCCGCGATCATGCGCAAGTGGAATGCGATTGGAACCTCGATGGTTTCGAGTTTTGAATGGGGCGCGCTCGAGGCGATGCGCACGCTCGCGCCGGAAATCCGCGCGGGAGTGCTCGCGGAGAAAAAGCCCGATCGGATGCTCGAAGCGGCGCAGCGGATGCACGCGTACGCCGTCAATCCGCGTTTCGATCTGGCCACCCGCGAATTCTGCGCTGCCGCTCACGAGCGCGGCTTCAAGGTTTTCGTGTGGACGGTTGACGCGCCCGAGGCGATGCGGGCGCTGATCGACGCGGGCGTTGACGGAATCATGACCAACTATCCCGACCGGATGCGGTCGGTCGCGGGCGAATGATGGGACGAATCGGCGACGACAAGATCGAGGAAGTTCGCTCGCGCGCCGATATCGTCGAGATAATCGGCGCGCAGGTCCGGCTGCGCCGCACCGGCCGCAACTTCACCGGACTGTGTCCATTTCATCAGGAAAAGACCCCTTCGTTTTCGGTTAATTCCGAGCGTGGATTTTTTCATTGTTTCGGATGCGGCGCCGGCGGCACGGTCTTCAATTTCATCATGAAGATGGAGGGCCTCACGTTTCCCGAAGCCGTGCGCCAGGTCGCGAACCGCTACGGCGTCGAGGTGCCGGAAACCGAGTATCCGGGCGGTCCGAGCGTCTCGGAGCGCGACTCGCTGTATCGCGCGAATCAGGTGGCGGCGGATTTCTTCGAGCGCGCACTGTGGAAGAGCGCGGAGGGCGCCAGCGCGCGCGCGTACCTCGAGGCGCGGGGAATCGTCGCCGCAACCGCGCACGCGTTCAAGATCGGATTCGCTCCCGCGCAGCCGGTGTGGCTCGCCCGGGCGCTGGAGAAGCGCGGACTCGCCCACGCGGGCCTTAAGCTGGGCCTGTTAAAGCGCGATCCATCCGGCACCTACGATATGTTCCGGGCGCGCGTGATGTTCCCGATTCGCGACGTGCAGGGACGCGTGGTCGCGTTCGGAGGCCGGGTGCTCGACGACAGGATGCCGAAATACCTGAACTCGCCCGAGTCGCCGCTGTACTCGAAAACGCGCACACTCTACGGGCTCTATGAATCGCGCCAGGCGATCGCAGCGAAGGACCGCGCGATCCTGGTCGAGGGCTACGTGGACGCGATCATGCTCTGGCAGGCGGGATTCAAAGAGACCGTGGCGGGATGCGGAACCGCGCTGACCGTCGAGCAATTGCGGATGCTCAGCCGGCACACGCGCAACGTGCTGGCGTGCTTCGACGGCGACAATGCGGGCCGCAAGGCCAGTCTGCGCGCGCTCGAGATATTTTTGCAGGCGGGCCTGCTCGGCCGCGGCATCTTCATTCCCGCCGGATTCGATCCCGACACCTTCATCCGCGAGCAGGGTGCGGACAGTTTCGCGCGCCTTGCCGATTCCGCGGAACTTCTGATCGATTATTTTCTTGCGGCGCAAGCCGCGGAGGCCGGACGATCGATTGCCGCGCGCGCGCAGGCGGCCGAGCGCGTGGCGGCGGTCTTGCGGATGGTCACGAATAATTTCGAGTTCGACATGCTCGCGCGGAAAGCCGCGCCGCTGCTGGGCGTGGGCGAAGAGCTGCTCCGCCGGGAGGCGCGCCGCCCCGCGGCCGGCGCGGCGCGCGCGCCAGTTGCGCGTCCGGCGGCGAACGCGCAGCCGCCGTCGGCGAGGGACGCCGGCACTCGCGCCGAGATCGGACTGGTTGCGATAGCTTTACTGCATCCTCAACTCCGTGCGGAGATCGCAGCCGCCGCTCCCGAACAGAACTACGCGAATCTCGAACTTGCACAGGCGCTGATGGAGGTCTGCACGCGCGAAGAGCCGCACCAGGCGCTGGTCGGATGGGCCGCGCAGCGCCTCAGCGCCGAGCAGCAGTCGGCAATAGCGGCGCTGGCGGTGGGGGACTTCATCGAGAATCGGGATCAGGCGCGCACGTTGGCGGGCGACTATCTGCTGGCAATCGCGCGGCGCCGCCGCGGCCGCGAAGTGGAAACGCTGCGGCGCAGCGCGCGCGCGTCGGCGGACTCGCGCGAGGGCTCCGATCAGGCCGAAGCGGCGGCGCAGGCGGTGATTTCGCTCAGGCGGGAATCCGAAACGCGGCGATGAAGCAATGGCTGGGAGCTTGAACGAACTTTGCGCGTGCCACTTAAAAACCGCGCCGCGAATTGGTAGCATCAAGGGTCGCTCGATGCATTTTCAAGGGCCCATAGCTCAGCCAGGTTCAGAGCTGCCGGCTCATAACCGGCTGGTCCCAGGTTCAAATCCTGGTGGGCCCATCTCATTACAGATCCGATCATTTTCAGCACCGGGCGCGTACGCGGGAGCACTCGCGCGCGCGCAGTGGAGGACGAATTGCGCGAAGAGATAGCGCGGTTGATGGACTTGCAAGTCCTTGACCGCCAGCTGCAAGAACTCGAACTGTCGCTGGCGGTTGTCGCCGGACGGGTGGAGCAACTGCGCGGCGAAACCGAAAAGAACCAGGCTGAACTTCAGCGCCTCACCGAGGAAGATCAGCAGGTGGCCGCCGGACGCAAGCGACTCGAAAAGGAACTGGCCGAGGGCGAAGCGCGAATCCGCAACAAGCGGATGCGGCTCAACCTGGTTCGCACCGACAAGGAGCTGCAGGCGGTCACCCACGAGGTCGATTCGCTCAAGGATACCAATCAGCACATGGAAGCTGACTTGGTGGCCTTGAACGACGCGGTCGGTTCGCGTTCGGCGCGAATCAAGGAATTGGGTGAGGTGGTTGCCAGCGGCCGCGCCGAGTTGGCTGCCGCGGAAAAGGAAATCGCCGACCGGGTCGAGGAACTGAAGACCGCGATCGGCGCGCAGCGCGTCGCGCGCGACAAGGTCGCGGTCGAGATCAGCCGCGCGCTGCTGTCGCGTTACACGATGCTATTCCAGCGGCGCGCCGGGATTGCGGTCGCGATCGTGAAGCCGCTGGCGAAGGACGGCAAGTGCAGCGGATGCCAGCGCCTGCTGCCGCCGCAGCTTTACAACGAAATTCAAAAGCCCAAGCAGATGCAGATCCATTCCTGCCCGAACTGCCAGCGAATCCTGTTCTACGAGGCTCCGCCGCCGCAGACTGAAGAGTGATCGCGCGGGCGACTGGCGCACCGAACGCTGCTAAACTTTCGATGCCGGAGTGAGTCGGGCGATCGCTCTCCGCAAGGGGAGAGGAAAGTCCGGGCTCCATAGGGCAGGATGGCCGCTAACGGCGGCGCGGAGCGATCCGCGGAAAGTGGCACAGAAAACAGACCGCCCGCAAGGGCAAGGGTGAAATGGCGGGGTAAGAGCCCACCGGCGCGCGAGTGATCGCGCGCGCACGCCAAACCCCATCCGGAGCAAGACCAAATAGGAGGGTGAGCGGCCCGCTCTTAGCCCTCGGGTATGGTCGCACGAGCGCACGAGCAATCGGGCGCCTAGAGGAATGATCGCCGCCCGCAAGGGCACAGAACCCGGCTTACAGACTCACTCCGGTTCTATTCCTCCTTGATGGGCTTCGAGGCGGCGGCGGCGGTTTCGAGCGAGTGCAAAATTCCGGCGCCGCCGGTGATATAGCCGGCCACCCGCGCGAGCGCGCGGAGGTCGGGAACCCCGACGCCCAGTTCAGGTGCGATCGAGAGTTCGACCTCCGCCGGAAGCTCGCGTGCGAACTCCGCCACGCGCGCGATCTGGGCGAGCGTTCGCGCGCGATATTGCGCCAGATTGCTCGTCAGTGCTGTGATTCCGGGCTGATTCGCGGGCGTGTCGCCAGCTTTCGCCGCCATCCGCTCGATCGCCGCCAGATGCGCCAGCGCGCGGCGCGGATGGTCGGCCGCTACCTGCCAGGTCCGCTCGTCGAGAAACCGGTTGATCACGATCGCGGACAGGCGCAGCTTGTCGCGCTTCATCTCGCCGATAAGGTCGCGCGCCTGGCGCAGGCGATCTTCCTCCGCCGTCGTCACCATCACGAATCGCACCGCCGGCGAGCGCATCAGCGCCTCGGTCTTGCGCAGCCGGTCGACAACCGCATCGACGGTCTCCGCGGCGGCGGCGAAAAACTCGGCGATCGTCGAGAGCACGTTGCCGCCGGCAAAGCGTTCGAGCTCGCGCATCACGAAGCGCGCCGCATTGCTCGCGACTTTCACGGCCAGCCATCCCGCCGAGAGCGACGGCGTAAAGAGCCATCGGGCGGTGCGCGAATCGAGCAGCCGCGTGAAGCGCGCGGGCGCCTCAAGGAACTCGAACGCGTGCGCGGCCGGAGGCGTATCGACGATTTCGAGCGCGAAGCCGCCGCCCTGATGAAGATCGTAGAGCTGCTGCAGCGCGGCAAAGGCCTCCGCGCCGGCAAACTCGGCCGACAGGCTTTGGTAAAACGGATTCTCGAGGATTCGCTTTCGAGCGGCGGGATCGGTGGAAAAGCGTTCGACGATTCCGTCCCATACGCCCTTTACGTCCAGCATCATCGCCGAAAGCGGCAGCGCTGGGTCCAGTCCGGCGGCGCGCAGATGGCGCTTATCGAGCCGCGATGGGCTGCCGCCGAGTTTCGCCATGCCCAGCGCGTCGCGCAGGCGGCGCGAGGGATCGACCGTGATCAGCGCACATTCGAGGTTGGCCTGGGCGCCGGCGATTCCAAGCGCCGCGGCGACCGTGGTCTTTCCGACTCCGCCGGTGCCGAGCAGAATCACGATCGAGCCTTGCTTGAGAAGATCTTTCAACTACCGGCTCCCGTGCGCGGGCAAAATCGCGCACACAATAGCAGGCTCGCCGCGCGCGCGCATCGCGCAGCCGTTGTCGCCGGGACCGTGCGGGCGCGTTTCGCTCGGGCGGCGACGGGTTTAGAATCCGGGAGATGGGGGAATTGCGAGTATGGAATTGATCATCGCCTTGATTGCCGGTCTTGCGCTTGGCGCGCTCATCGGATGGCTCGTCAGCCGCGCCGGCGCGGCGGCGGCGCTCGCAACCGCCGAGCAGGAGCGCGGCGCGCGCGAGTCGCTTGCCGTGGAAATCAACAAACTGCGCGAGCAACTTGCGGCCGTGCAAGGCGCGAAGGTGGCGGCGGAAACTGAACTCAAGAATGCCCGCGAAAGTATCGACCGCGAGCGCAGCCTGCTCGACGACGCAAAGGCCAAACTCTCGGATGCATTCAGCGCGCTCGCCGCGGAAGCGCTGGGGCGCAGCAATGAAGAATTCCTGAAGCTCGCGGGAGAGAGGCTGGGCGCGGTCAGCGCGGTCGCTTCCGGCGATGTCGAAGCGCGCAAAAAGGAAATCGAGACGCTGGTAAAGCCGCTCGGCGATTCGCTCGAAAAGATGAATGCGCAGATTCAAGCGCTGGAAAAGGCGCGCAGTTTCGCCTACGGCGAACTCGGCAACCAGGTGAAGTCCCTGATCACCACGCAAACCGAGCTTCGCTCCGAAACCGCGAATCTGGTCAAGGCGCTGCGCGCGCCGCAGGTTCGCGGGCGCTGGGGCGAGGTTCAACTCAAGCGCGTGGTGGAACTGGCCGGGATGCTCGAACGATGCGATTTCTATCAGCAGGAAAGCGTCGATACCGACACGGGGCGGCTGCGTCCCGACCTGCGCGTGCAGCTTCCGGGATCGCGCAGCATAATCGTGGATGCGAAGACTCCGTTGCTGGCCTATCTGGAAGCGCTCGAAGCGCCTACCGAGGAATTGCGCACGGCCAAGCTCAAGGAGCACGCGCGCCAGGTTCGCGACCACATGGCGAAGCTCGAAGCCAAGGCCTATTGGGAGCAGTTCCAGCCGGCGCCGCAGTTCGTCGTGATGTTTCTGCCGGGCGAGACGTTTTTCAGCGCGGCGCTCGAGCAGGATCCCTCGTTGATCGAAGCGGGCCGGGATCGGGTAATCCTGGCCACGCCGACCACGCTGATCGCGCTGCTGCGCGCGGTCGCGTACGGATGGATGCAACAGGAAACGGCGGAAAACGCCGATCGGATCAGAATTCTCGGGCGAGAGCTTTACGAACGGCTGGCGACAGTGGTCGCGTTTCTCGACGATGTCGGCACTCATCTTGGCCGTTCAATCGATTCGTTCAATAAGGCGGTCGCGTCTTTCGAGAGCCGGGTCGCGCCGTCCGCGCGCAGATTCAAGGAGCTTGGAATCGCGAGCGACAAGGAAATCGAGCTGAGTCCGATCGACAAGGTTCCCCGCCGAATGGACCCGGTTCTGTCGGACGAATCGGCGCCGCTCGCCGAGACGCCGCCCGTGACCGAGCGGCCCAAGATTCAGTAGGCAGGTCTGCCGCGGCCAGCCATTCGTTCTTCGCGCCGCGTTCGTCGGACTCGACGTGGCTGAGATTAATCCAGCGCAGGCGCTCAAGATCGATGATGCGCGCCGCTACTGCTGCTCTTCGTCGCTTGGTGGAGGAGGCTTTAGTTGCGAGCGTTCGCTGCCCGCGGCGATCCAGCGTTGCACTTCGCGGCGTTCGCGCTTCAAGAAATCCGCGATCGCTTTGCGCAGCCCTGGATGCGCGACGTAGTGCATGCTGCGCGTCAGCGCCGGGTCGAAGCCGCGCAGCCATTTGTACTCGCCGCCGGCGCCGGGCTCGAAGCGGCTGAGCCCGCGCGCGATCGCATGCTCGATTCCGGCGTAGTAGCAGACCTCGAAGTGCAGGAAGCGAACGTCGCGGAAGCATCCCCAATAGCGTCCATAGAGCACGCCGGCCTTTTCGAGGCAGATGGCGCCGGCGACGATTTCGGCGCCGTCGTAAGCCGCGATAAAGCTCAAGTTTCGCTTGAAGTTCTTGCGCAGGATCGCGAAGAACTCCTTGGTCAGGTATTGGCGTCCCCAGTAAAGCTTTTCGATCGTCGAAAGATAAACCTGGTACATCACGGGAAACATCGCGTCGGGAATTTCGTCGCCATGATGGACCCGAATCGCGATGCCCGCATCGGCGACCGCCGCGCGTTCGTGGCGCACCGCGCTGCGCCGCTTGTGTTTGAGCCGCGCCAGGTAATCGTCGAAAGTTTTGAAGCCGTTATTTTGCCAGTGATACTGATATCCCCAGCGCTCGAGGAATCCGGCCTGCGCGAGCGCCGGCGCTTCGTCTTCGGCGCAGAAATTGACGTGCACCGACGAGAGCTTGTTGTCGTCGCACAGCGTCGTCAGTGCGCTGGCCAGAATTCGCGTCATCGCGCCGCGGTCGGCGCCCGGCGCGGTGATCAGGCGGCGGCCGGTGTGCGGAGTGAACGGCACGCCGACCAGGAGCTTTGGGAAGTATGAAATTCCCGCGCGCGACGCCGCGTCCGCCCATCCATGATCGAACACGAACTCGCCCATGCTGTGCGACTTCAGGTAGAGCGGGCATGCGGCCGCGATTTGGCGGCCGCCGCGCTCGCGCATCACGATATGGTACGGAGACCATCCGGACTTGCGCGTCGCCGAGCCCGAGCGTTCCATCGCATAGAGCCAGTCCCATTCGAGAAACGGAGAGTCGTCGGGGGCGAGAATCGCGTCCCATTCGGCGCGCGGAATCTTTTCGATTCCTTCGACGATCGCCAGTTCGAGATGTTCGCTTGATTCGTTCATTGATGCCTGGCGCGCGTCCTCGCCCGGAAGCGTAACAATCGCCAGCGGCTTAGCAAACCGAAATCGCGCGCAATGGCACTCCCTTACATAGTGGTTAATTTGATATTCTATGATGTGTGGGAAAGGTCCCGCGGTGAAACCGGATGAATGCGAAGCTGCAACCGCTACCAATCGCTCGCCGTCGCGCCCGAGCGCGAGTCGGCGACGACGGCGCGGGCGGCGCGGATTCGCGCAATACCGGCGGCGGCACGGTCACCGAGCGGCGGACCAAGACCCGCGCAAAGACCGCCAAACCCCCACAGTACAAGGTGATCCTGCTCAACGACGATTACACGCCGATGGAGTTCGTGGTCGAAGTCTTGAAAGCGGTCTTTCATCGCCCGCACGCCGAGGCGACCCGGATCATGCTGCATGTGCATCAGAACGGGATGGGTGTGGCGGGAGTGTATCCGTTCGAGGTCGCGGAAACCAAAGTGCGCACGGTCGAAGAACTTTCGCGTCAGGCCGAATATCCGCTCAAGTGCGTGATGGAAAAGGAGTAGGGAGCCGGGCCCGCGCCGGCGCTTATCCAGATGCCTCCGTCCAATAACATCATGATCAGCCGCGAACTTCAGGTAACGCTGCAGCTCGCAATGACCGAAGCCGCCAACCGCCGCCACGAGTACGTCTGCCTGGAACACCTGCTCTATGCGATGATCCATGATGTGACGGCGAGCAATATTTTGAAGCGCTGCGGCGCCAATCTCGACGCGCTGGGGCGCAAGCTCGAACGCTACCTGAACGATCAGGTCGAAGCGATGCCGCCGGGCGAGAACGCCGCGCCGCGCTACGCGCTCGGCGTCCAGCGCGCGCTGCAGCGCGCCGCGGTGCATACGCAGTCGGCGGGACGCAATGAAATCAACGGCGCCAGCGTGCTGGTCGCGATGTTCCAGGAGGCGGAGTCGCCGGCGCTATTCTTCCTGCAGGAGCAAGGGGTCACCCGCTTCGACGTGATCAATTTCATCTCGCACGGAGTCTCCAAGGTCGGCGAGGATGATCTGCGCGACGCCGGCGGCGTCGATGAAGACGCCGACGACGAAGACGACGCGCACGGCGAAGGCGAGGACGGCGAAGAAGGCGAGCGCAAGCTGTCGCCGTCCAAGGCGCTGCTGACGTACGCGGTCAATCTGACCGAGCGTGCGGCGGCGGGAAAGATCGATCCGCTGGTCGGACGCAAAAACGAGCTCGAACGCGCCATTCACGTGCTACTGCGCCGGCGCAAGAACAATCCGGTATTTGTCGGCGAGGCTGGAGTCGGCAAAACCGCGCTCGCCGAAGGCCTTGCGCTGGCGATTCATCACGGCGACGTTCCGCCCGCGCTCAAGGGTGTCGAGCTGTACGGGCTCGACATGGGCGCGCTGCTTGCCGGCACGCGGTTTCGCGGCGACTTCGAGCAGCGGCTCAAGGCGGTTATCAAGGCGGTCGCCGGAAATCCCAAGCGCGTGCTGTTTATCGACGAGATTCACACGATCGTCGGCGCGGGCGCGGCGTCGGGCTCGACGATGGACGCGTCGAATCTGCTCAAACCCGCGCTCGCCTCGGGCGAGCTCAGATGCATCGGATCGACGACCTATCAGGAATACAAGCGCTCGTTCGATCGCGACAAGGCGCTCGCGCGGCGCTTCCAGCGGATCGACGTGCTCGAGCCGACGCAGGAAGAAGCGGTGCAGATCCTGGAGGGGCTCAAGTCCTACTACGAAAAGCATCATAACGTGCGCTACACCTCGCCCGCGATTCGCTTGGCGGTCGAGCTCAGCGGACGCTACATCAACGACCGCTTCCTGCCCGACAAGGCGATCGACGTGATGGACGAAGCGGGAGTCGCGGGACATCTGCGCGGCAAGGGCGCGCCCGATCCGGTAACGGTAGGCGTGCGCGACGTCGAGCGAACCGTTGCGCGGATGGCGAAAATACCGGAGCGAACGGTCTCGGCGACCGACCGCTCGCGCCTGCAGAGCCTGGACGAAGAACTCAAGCAGGCGGTGTTCGGGCAGGATGCGGCGATCGACGCGGTCGCGCGCGCGATCAAACTCGCGCGTTCGGGGCTGAGTCATCCCGACCGTCCGGTCGGCGCATTCCTGTTCGCCGGACCAACCGGAGTGGGAAAGACCGAAGTCGCTCGCCAGCTTGCCAAAGTGATGGGGGTGGAGTTCATCCGCTTCGACATGTCCGAGTACATGGAGCGGCATACGGTGTCGCGGCTGATCGGCGCGCCGCCGGGATACGTTGGATTCGATCAGGGCGGCTTGCTAACTGATTCGATCAACAAGACTCCGCACTGCGTGCTGCTGCTCGACGAAATCGAGAAAGCGCATCCCGACCTTTTCAATATCCTTTTGCAGGTGATGGATCATGCGACGCTGACCGACAATAACGGGCGCAAAGCGGACTTCCGCAACGTGATCCTCGTGATGACGACCAACGCGGGTGCGCAGGAACTTGCGCGCGGGATGATCGGTTTTCAGGGCGGCGTCGGAATGGGCAATCCGAAGTCGGCGATTGAAAGGATGTTCAGTCCCGAGTTCCGCAATCGGCTCTCGGCGACGATCGAGTTCGCGGCGCTCTCTGCGCCGGTTATCGAATTGGTGGTCGAAAAATTCCTGGGCGAGCTGCAAGACCGGCTCGACAAGCAGAAGGTCTTGCTCGAGGCGACGCCGGCGGCGAAGAAGTGGCTCGCCGAGCGCGGCTACGACCCGCGCTTCGGCGCGCGTCCGCTCGGGCGGCTGATCGAGAACGAAATCGCCCGCGTGCTCGCCGACGACGTGCTGTTCGGCAAGCTCACCAAGGGCGGCAAAGTCACGGTTGATGTTGCCGACGACAAGCTGACCTTCGACTACAGCGACCTGCCGACCAGGCAACCCGCGCCGGTAGGCTAGGGCAGCGGGCGC
>Ga0307373_10010336_pt1 | contig 13749 bp, 13 predicted proteins | sample OX2MG_FD_202534 | JGI IMG/M metagenome (GOLD analysis project Ga0307373, IMG submission 202534) | Soil microbial communities from Risofladan, Vaasa, Finland - OX-2 | ecosystem: Environmental > Terrestrial > Soil > Coastal area > Acid sulfate soil | place: Finland: Risofladan, Vaasa | collected... | reverse complement strand
GGCCGAGCAGTTCGGCGGCGCGGATCACCAGCATGCCCTTGGGCACGGTGATCTCGAAACCGTCGATAGTGACCGACACACCGGCGGTCACCGGCGCGACCGCAGTCTCGTTGGCCTGGAGGGTCATTTCATTGCCTCCCTCGCGGGCGCTTCGCTGGCATCGGGAGGCGGTCCTCGGCGCCGGGACACCGCTGCCGCGGCGTTCGGCCCGGCGCCTGCGGCCTCATCGCCCACTCCCTGTGGCCCAGGCGGTGGCGGCGGCTGGGTCGAACGGGCAGCCACCGCGCTTCTGGTGCTCCAGGTACTCGTCCCGGAAGTACTTGATCGAGGAGGTGACCGGGCTGACCGCGCCGTCGCCGAGCGCGCAGAACGCCCGGCCGAGGATGTTGTCGCAGATGTCCAGCAGCTTCTCCAGGTCCTCCTCGGTGCCTTCGCCCTGCTCCAGCCGCCCGAGCACACGGACCATCCAGAACGTCCCCTCCCGGCAGGGCGTGCATTTGCCGCACGATTCGTGCTCGTAGAACTCGGTCCACCGGAGCACCGCCCGGACCACGCAGGTGGTCTCGTCGAAGATCTGCAGCGCCCGGGTGCCGAGCATCGACCCGGCCGCCCCGACCGACTCGAAGTCGAGCGGCACGTCAAGGTGCTCGTCGGTGAAGATCGGCGTGGACGACCCGCCGGGGGTCCAGAACTTGAGCCGGTGCCCGGCCCTGACCCCGCCGGCCAGGTCCAGCAGCGTGCGCAGGGTGACGCCGAGCGGCGCCTCGTACTGGCCGGGCGTGGTGACGTGGCCGGACAGGGAGAAGATCCCGAAGCCCTTCGACTTCTCGGTGCCCATCCCGGCGAACCAGGCGGCGCCGTTGGCCACGATCGAGGGCACCGAGGCGATCGACTCCACGTTGTTGATCACTGTGGGGCAGGCGTAGAGCCCGGCGACCGCCGGGAACGGCGGCTTGAGCCGGGGCTGGCCGCGGAAGCCCTCCAGCGAGTCGAGCAGCGCCGTCTCCTCGCCGCAGATGTACGCGCCTGCCCCGGTGTGGACCACCAGGTCGAGGTCGTAGCCGGAGCCGAGGATGTCCTTGCCGATGTAGCCGGCCTCGTAGGCCTCGGCGACCGCCTGCTGGACCCGCCGCACCACGTGCAGCACCTCACCACGCACGTAGATGAAGGCCTTCGGGGCCTTGATCGCGTAGGAGGTGATGATCGCCCCTTCCACCAGCAGGTGCGGGGTGGCCAGCATCAGCGGGATGTCCTTGCAGGTGCCGGGCTCGGACTCGTCCGCGTTCACGACCAGGTAGTGCGGCTTGTCCTCGCCCTTGGGCAGGAAACCCCACTTCATGCCGGTCGGGAAGCCGGCCCCGCCGCGGCCGCGCAGCCCCGATTCCTTCACCGCCGTGACGATGTCCTCGGGCGGCATGGTCACCGCCTTCGCCAGCGCCTGGTAGCCGCCATGGCGGCGGTAGGCGGCGAGCGTGAAGGAGTCCGGCTCGTCCCAGTGCGCGGTGAGCACCGGCGTGAGTACGTCGGTCACTGCCCGCCCTCCCCGCTGGCGGTGCCGGCCGGAGCAGGGGCGGTGCCCGCGGGAGCGGGGGCCGCGGGGGCGGCCCAGCCGTGCTCCCTGGCCACCCGCAGGCCCGCCAGAGTGGGCTGCCCCGCCTGCGGGCCCTCTGCCGCCTGCCCGTCGGGGAAGCCAGCCAGGATCCGGGAGGCTTCCCGCCAGGTGCACAGGCGCTGGGGGCCGCGGGGGAGCGTGATGCCGGCGCCGGACCGCAGCCCGTCGACGAGCTCGCGCGCGCTATCGGGGGTCATGTTGTCGAAGAACTCCCAGTTGACCATCACGACCGGGGCGAAGTCGCAGGCCGCGTTGCATTCCACATGCTCCAGGCTGACCTTGCCGTCCGCGGTGGGCTCGTCGTCGCCGACGCCGAGGTGCTCGCGCAGGCCGGCCAGGATCTGGTCCCCGCCCATGATCGCGCACAGCGTGTTGGTGCAGACGCCGACGTGGTATTCGCCAACCGGATGCCGCTTGAACATGGTGTAAAAGCTGACCACCGCGGCCACTTCCGACTCGGTCAGCCCCAGCCGCTGGGCGCAGTAGGCGATGCCGTCGTCGCAGACGTGGCCCTGCTCGGCCTGGACCAGGTGCAGCAGCGGCAGCAGGGCCGACCGCGCCCGCGGGTAGCGGCCGATGATCTCGTCAGCGTCCGGGTCCAGCCTGGAGCGCGCTTCGTCGCTGAACGGCATTACCGGTCCACGCCTCCCATCACTGGATCGATGCTGGCGACGGCCACGATCACATCGGCGATCATGCCACCCTCGGTCATCGCCGAGACCGACTGCAGGTTGGTGAACGAGGGATCGCGGAAGTGCACCCGGTGCGGGCGCGTGCCGCCGTCGCTGACCGCGTGGCAGCCCAGCTCGCCGCGCGGGGACTCCACGGCGGCGTAGGTCTGCCCGGCCGGCACCCGGAACCCCTCCGTGACGAGCTTGAAGTGATGGATGAGCGCCTCCATCGACTGGCCCATGATCTTGGCGATGTGGGCCGGCGAGTTCCCCAGCCCGTCGGCGCCCACCGCGAGCTGCGCCGGCCAGCCGATCTTGGCATCGTCGATCATCACCGGGTCGTGCGGGGGCCGCTTGGCGGCGAGCCGGTCAACGCACTGCTCGATGATCTTGAGGGATTCCTCCATCTCGTCCATCCGGACGAGGTAGCGGCCGAAGGCATCACAGGTGTCCTGGGTCGGCACGCTGAACTCATACGTCTCATAGCCGCAGTAGGGCTGGCTCTTGCGCAGATCCCAGGGCAGCCCGGTGGACCGCAGCACCGGCCCGGTGATCCCGAGCGACATGCAGCCGGCCAGATCGAGGTAGGCCACGTTCCTGGTCCGCCTCAGGTAGACCGGGTTGGCGTCGAGCAGCGCCCGCAGCTCGCCGATCTGGGCCGGCATCACCCCGAGGAACTCGCGCAGCCGCTCCAGCGCGCCCGGCGGGAGGTCCTGCGATACGCCGCCGGGGCGGATGTAGGCGTGGTTCATCCGCAGCCCGGAGATGAGCTCGAACAGGTCGAGCACCTTCTCCCGTTCCCGCAGCCCGTACAGGAAGACGGTGGTCGCGCCCAGCTCCATGCCGAAGGTGCCGATCGCCATCATGTGCGAGGAGATCCGGTTGAGCTCCATCATCAGCACCCGCAGCACGGTGGCCCGGCGCGGGATCTCGGCCTCGATCCCGAGCAGCCGCTCCACCGCCAGGCAGTAGGCGGTCTCGTTGAAGAGCGGTGACAGGTAGTCCATCCGGGTGCAGAACGTCACGCCCTGCGTCCAGGTCCGGAACTCCATGTTCTTCTCGATGCCGGTGTGCAGGTAGCCGATGACCGGCCGCAGTTCGGTGACGGTCTCGCCGTCCAGGGTCAGGATCAGCCGGAGCACGCCGTGGGTGGAGGGGTGCTGCGGCCCCATGTTGACGACCAGGCGCTCCTCGCCGGGCCGGTCCCCGGCCTCGTCCGCGGCGGCGACGACCTCGTCCCAGTCCTGCCCGCCGACGTTGTAGACGCGGCCTTCCGTCTCAGCGCTCACGTGTACGACCTCCGCTCTTCTGGTGGCGGCACGTGGGCGCCGCGGTACTCGACCGGGATGCCGCCGAGCGGGTAGTCCTTGCGCTGCGGGTGGCCCTTCCAGTCGTCCGGCATCTCGATCCGGGTGAGGGCCGGGTGGCCGTCGAAGATGAGCCCGAAGAAGTCCCAGGTCTCCCGCTCGTGCCAGTCGCAGGTCGGGTACACGCCCACCAGGGTCGGCACCCGCGGGTCGGCGTCGGGCGCGGCCACCTCCAGCCGGATCCGGCGGTTGTGGGTGATCGACAGCAGCGGGTATACGGCGTGCAGTTCGCCACCGGTCTCCCAGGGGTAGTGCACCCCGCTCACGCCCAGGCACAGCTCGAAGGCCAGCGTCGGTGAGTCCCGCAGCACCTTCGCCACCGTGACCAGGTGCTCGCGCCGCACGTGCATGGTCAGTTCGCCGCGGTCCACGATCACCCGCTCGACGGCCTCCGCGATCGTGGTCCCGGCCCGCTCCAGGCCCTCGGCCAGCCGGTCGGCGACCTCATCGAAGTAGGAGCCGTAGGGGCGGGGGCTGGACGGCACCGGGGCGCGGCGGACCCGCAGCCCGCCGTAGCCGGAGGTGTCACCGGTGGTCCCGGTGCCGAACATGCCGGTCCGCGCGACCTGCTCGGCCAGCCGCTCCTGGCCGGCCTGCACCGCCTGGCCGGCCTGCACCGCCCGGTCGGGCAGGTTCTCGCCGGTCACTCGTGGCTCCCCTGCTCGTGGTCCCCCTGCTCTGGCCTGGTGACCTCGGGGCGGCCGACGCCGGCCGCCAGCGGCAGCCGCCGCAGCCTGGCCTCCTCCAGTTCGGTGATCTCCGCCTGGCGGTTGGCGCCCAGCTTCATGTTCTGGATCTTGTCGTGCAGCTTGACGATCGCGTCCAGCAGCATCTCCGGGCGGGGCGGGCAGCCGGGCAGGTAGATGTCGACCGGGACGATGTGGTCCACGCCCTGGACGATGGCGTAGTTGTTGAACATGCCGCCGCTGGAGGCGCACACGCCCATCGAGATGACCCACTTGGGATCGGCCATCTGGTCGTAGATCTGCCGCAGGACCGGCGCCATCTTCTGGCTGACCCGGCCGGCGACGATCATCAGGTCCGCCTGCCGCGGCGTGTTCGAGGCCCGCTCCATGCCGAACCTGGCCAGGTCGTGCCGCGGCCCGCCGGTCGCCATCAGTTCCATGGCGCAGCAGGCCAGGCCGAAGGTGGCCGGCCAGACCGAGCTCTTGCGCGCGTACCCGGCGACCTTCTCGACCGTGGTGAGCAGGATCCCGCTGGGGAGTTTTTCTTCCAGACCCATGTGCCTAGTCCCACTCCAGACCGCCGCGCCGCCACACGTAGGCGTAGGCGACCAGCACCGTCGCGATGAACAACACCATTTCCACCAGCCCGAACACACCCAGGCCGGTGAAGGTGACGGCCCAGGGATACAGGAAGATGATCTCGATGTCGAACAGGATGAAAAGCATGGCGGTGATGTAGTACTTCACCGGGAACCGGCCGCCGCCGGGCGGCTGCGGAGTGGGCTCGATGCCGCACTCATAGGCCTGCAGCTTGGCCCGGTTCCACCGCTTGGGGCCCGCCAGCGACCCCATCACCAGCGAGAAGACTGCGAATACCGCGGCCAGCGCGGCCAGCATCAGGATCGGCACGTACAAGTTCAGCACCGCATGCCCTCCCTTCTCGTCTCCTGCATCCCTGCCCCAGCCGGCCTAGGCCGCGGGCGTGATTCTGGACAGCGCATTGATCACCCGGTCAGCCGCGTCGCCGCCGCGTGGCTCGGTCAGATTCGCCAGGAGTTTCATAGTGAAGCGCATGAGTGCCGGCCGTGGCAGCCCGTGTTTGGTCGCGAACTTCATGAACCACGGGTGGCCGATCGCCTCGACGAACTTGCGCCCGAGGGTGTAATAGCCACCGTAGGCGTCCTTGAGTGCCTGCGGATACCCCCGCAGGGCCAGTTCCAGGCCGCCCCGGCCGGGACGGGCCAGTGCCTGCACGATCACCTGGGCGGCGATCTCGCCGGATTCCATCGCGTAGGCGATGCCCTCACCGTTGAACGGGTTGACCATGCCGCCCGCGTCCCCGACCAGCAGCATCCCCCGGGTGTAGTGCGGGGTGCGGTTGAAGCCCATCGGCAGCGCGGCGCCGCGGATGGGGGTCACCCGGTTCTCCTCGGTGTAGCCCCACTCGGCGGGCATCGCCGCCAGCCAGCGGCGCAGCATCGCCCGGTAGTCGATGTGCTGGAAGGCGGTACTGGTGTTGAGCAGGCCGAGGCCCACGTTGCTGGTCCCGTCGCCGACGCCGAAGATCCACCCGTAGCCGGGCAGCAGCGCGTCGCCGTCCCACAGCTCCAGCCACGTCTCCAGGTAGTCGTCATCGTGGCGGGGGCTGGTGTAGTAGGTGCGGATCGCCACCCCGAGCGGCCGGTCGTCCCGCTTGCTCAGGCCCATGGCCAGCGAGAGCCGGGAGGAGTTGCCGTCGGCGGCCACGACCAGTCGCGCCCGGTAGGCCCGTTCCGCGCCTGCCTCTGCGTCGCTGCCCTCCCGCGCGGTGACCCCGGTGATCCGGCCGTTGCCGTCGAGCACCGGCCCGGTCACCGTGACCCCTTCCAGCAGCCGGGCGCCTGCCCGCTGCGCCGCCCGGGCCACGATCTCGTCGAAACCGCGCCTGGTGCGGACCAGGCCGAAGCCCGGGTAGCTGGTCAGCTCCGGCCAGTCGAGCTCGATCCTGGCCCCGCCGCCGATGATCCGGATGCCCTTGTTCGGGAACCAGCCGTCGCCGGGCTCCAGCGTCACGCCCATGCCGACGAGCTGCTTCACCGCCCGCGGGGTCAGCCCGTCGCCGCAGACCTTCTCCCGCGGGAAGGTGCTCTTCTCCAGGACCAGGACATCGAGGCCGGCCTGCGCGAGGTGGTAGGCGGCCGAGGACCCGCCCGGCCCGGCGCCGACCACGATGACGTCGGCATCATCGCCGGCGGGACGCGCACGCGGGTGTCCGGTGGGGGGTTCGTGCTGGGTCACCGAATCTGTCCTGACTGTCTTGTGAAGCTGTTCACAAGTGCTCTCTCCGGAGTCTAGACCGTTCCCCCTGGCGGCATTGATCCACCCCTGACGCCGCCAGCCGCACCCGGGGCCGTGCCCGGCTCCTACTCGGGGCGGCGCGCCGCGTGTACGGTCACCACGCCCAGTGTCAGGTCCCGCCAGCGTACTGCCGACCATCCTGCACCGCGTATCCGCTGGGCAAGTTGCTCGCGGCCGGGCCAGTCCCGGATGGATTCTGCCAGGTACTCGTAGGCGTCGCCGGCCGGTGACAGCCGCCGCGCCACCGCCGGCAGCGCGGCCATCAGGTACCGGCCGTAGAGCGCGTCCAGGCGCGGCGAGGGCAGGTGCCCGAACTCGCAGATGACCAGCCGCCCGCCCGGCCTGGTGACGCGGAGCATCTCGGCCAGGGCCACGCCGGGGTCGGCCACGTTCCGCAGGCCGAACGAGATGGTGACCGCGTCAAAAGCCTTATCGCCGAACGGCAGCCGGAGCGCATCGCCCGCCGCGAACCGCAGCGGGCCGGCGGCCGGACCACTGCGCGCCCGCTGGGCGCGCAGCCTGCTCACACCCGCGCCGAGCATGCCCAGGGAGAAGTCACAGGCCACGCAGGCGGCGCCGTCGGCGGTGAAGGTACGCGACGAGGTCCCGGTCCCGGCGGCCAGATCCAGGATCCGCTCGCCGGGCCCGGCCGCGACAGCCCGGGCGACGAACCGCCGCCACCACCGGTCCTGGCCGAGCGACAGGACATCGTTCAGCAGGTCATACCGGCCGGCGACCTTGTCGAACATGGCGGCGACATCACGGGGGCGCTTGTCGAGCTGGGCACGGGTCACCCGCCCACCCTGGCACACCGCCGGGCCGGGCCGCGACATCCGCCGCGGCACCGGCCCGGCCGGTCAGCCGCTGGTCAGCCGCTGATGTTGCCTGCGACCGGGTCCTGCCCGCCGTTGTTGAAGCTGGCGTCCACCCACTGCTGGTGGTGCCCGGTGGTGGTCGAGTAGGTGTAGCCCCAGTCGTTCTCGTTGCCCGTGCCCGCGAGGACCGCGCTGGCGTGGAAGAACAGCGTCGGCCACAGGTAGGAGGCGTGGGCGTCGCCCTTCACCTTCGTGGGCACCAGGTGGGTGTCGGGAAGCTGGTTGGCGAAGAACGTCCCGAACAGGCCGTAGCCCCGGAAGGTCCCCTTCGGCTTGCCGGTGATGGTGTCGCCGGTGTAGGGGGCGCCCTGGTTGGGCGTGAAGGCGCCGGTGACGGTGGCGAAGCTGCCCTGGTCGCTCAGGCTGGCGGTGTAGGCGTAGCAGTGCCCGGTGACCACCCCGCAGGCGGACAGCGGCGCCTGGCCGCGCAGGATCACCCTGGCGGAGCGGGTGAAGCTGTCGTAGGCCCAGTTGCCGTTCCCGCCCGAGTCCGACCGGTGGGTGAGCGTGGTGACCGCCTTGTAGGTGGTCTGGGTCGTGGGCGAGTGATGGGCGCTCGCACCGGCCGGGCCGGCCAGGAGCACCGGCGTCGCCGCCGCGGCGATGACGGCCGCGGGAGCGAGAATCTTGGTGATGCGGGACCGCATCTGCATTGGGGTCCTCCCCTGGAAATTGGCATCCCGCTTACGCCACTGTGCGCAGGCGGACGGCAGCGTGCCGCAGGCGCCCACGGTGGGGCACCCTGGAGCGCGGCATGCCGCTGGGTTGTCTTTGTCTGGCCGCCAAGGGTGTACGGAAGGGACACCCGGTGTGGAGACGTCTGTAAAGCAGCGCCGGGGTACACGATTCACATAACGAATGCGTTACGGCCGCGGCCAGGCTTAGCCGTTACAGCAGATCGGGGCGCTGCCAGGGCTCACCGAGGACATGCGTGGCCAGGAAGGCGATCACGGCCTGGTACCAGACGACGGCGTGGCCCGGGGTCAGGATCCAGTGGTTCTCGGTCGGGAAGTACAGGAACTTTACGTCCGGTGACCCGCCGGGCCGGGCCGTCAGATCGGCCCACAGGCGCAGCGCCTCGCCGACCGGCACCCGGTAGTCCTTGTCCCCATGGATCACCAGCATCGGGGTGCTGATCGCGGACAGATGGTAGTGCGGCGAGGTCGCCAGGTACCGGTCCGCCCGGGTGATCGGGTCCCCGAAGTGCCGCCGCCAGTACGCGGGCATGTCGGTGGTGCCGAACATCTGGTCCAGTGCCCACAGCCCCGCGTGGCTCACGATCGCCCGGAAGCGGTCGGTGTGGCCGGCGATCCAGTTCGCCATGTACCCGCCGTAGGAGCCGCCCATGACCGCGGTCCGCGTCTCGTCGATGTCGGGCCGGGCGGCGGTGGCGCCGGTGATCGCCATCAGGTCGGCGAAGGGACGCGCACCCCAGTCGCCGTGCCCGCGCGCGACGAAGTCGTGGCCATAGCCGGTGGACAGCCCCGGGTCGGGCAGCAGCACCGCATACCCGCGGGCCACCATCAGCCACGGGTTCCACCGCCAGGACCAGGCGTTCCAGCTCATCCGGGGACCGCCGTGCACCCACAGCAGCAGCGGCGCCGGCTGATGTTCGGACGCGGACGCCGGCAGCGCCAGCCAGCCCCGGATCACCGACCCGTCGTCGGCGGCGGCCTCCACCTCGGTCAGCCGGCCGGGAAGCTCGATGTGCCCGGCCGGGCTGGGCAGGATGTGCGGCGGGCTGCCGGGCAGGGTGAGGTCCAGCCGGACCGGCGTAGGCGGGCTGTCCACGGCTGACCGCAGCGCGTACAGGAACCGCCCGTCCGGCGAGGGGTTCAGGTGGCTGTAGGCGCCGTCGTCGGTGGTGATCCTGGTCACCGGCGACCCGGCCAGTCCGGTGCGGAACACCGGGCACCGGCCGTGGTCGTCGGCGGTGAAGTAGACCGCTTGCGAGTCCGGCGCCCAAGCAGCCTCATTGGGCCGCCGGTCCAGCCCGGCGAGCAGGTCGGTGGGCTCGCCGCCCGCCATCGGGACCGACACCAGGGTCGCGTCGCCCGGGCTGTCGTAGCTGTCGTGCTCCTTTTCGATGCATACGACGAGGCGGCCGTCGGGCGAGATGTGCGGGTCGGTGAAATCCCGCCCCGGGGCCGACAGGAGCACCCGCCGCTCGCCGGTCGAGGTGCCGATCACCGCGATCTCGGCCTGCATGTCGCCCGTGCCGTCCCGGACCGACCAGCCGGTCACCGCCAGCGAGCCGTCCGGGGCCAGTTCCGTGTGCTGGTCATCCAGTGCCCGGCCCGGTCGCGGGGTCAGGTCGCGGAGCGGGCCTGCCAGCCCGCCGCCATCGGCCATGGCGGCCAGCAGTCGCGGCTGGTCGGGGCCCAGGTCGTGATCCCAGTACCGCACCGGCGCCGCCTCGTGCAGGATCGCGGTGATACCGGCGTCCTTGCGCCGCTTGCGGCGCTGCGCGTCCTCCTCCGCCCCGCCGGCTCCGGGCAGCATCGGCGAGGTGAGGATCAGGCCCGGCGACTCCCGGGCGGTCGCCACCCGGGTGACCCCGCCCGGCGGGGCGGCGATCCGGCGTGACTCGCCACCACCTGCCGGGAGCAGCCACAGGGCCGGCTTGCTGTCGTCGTCGTTCCCGTCGCCCAGGCCGGCGGCCGGGTCGGGCCGCCGGGACACGAACAGCAGCGAGCCGTCCGGCAGGAACGCCGGGCTGTCCTCGCCGGGCGCCGAGTGGGTCAGCCTGGCCGGCTGGGCGGCGGCCCCGCCGGGGGCCTCGCCCGCCGGGACCCGCCAGATGGCAGAGCTGAACTTCTTGCCATCCGGGTCCGGCTGCTGCACGGTCACCGCCAGCCAGCCCCCGTCGGGCGAGAGCCGAAGTCCGCTCACGCGCGGGACCGTGACGTACTCGTGGAGATCCTGGAACGGTGACACCCCGCCAGCCTTGCTCAATGACCCTCGGTGATCATGGCGGCGCCGACCGTCGCGCTGGTGGCTTCGTCGATCAGGATCAGCCCACCGGTCTGCCGGTTGCGGCTGTACGGGTCACAGAACAGCGACTGCGTCAGGCGGAGGGTGACCCGGCCGATCTCGTTCAGGCCGAGCCGGTCGACGCCTTCCTCCCGGTGCAGCGTGTTCACGTCCAGCCGGTAGTGCAGGTCGCGGACGAGCGCCTTCACGGTGCGGGTGGTGTGCTTGACGACGACCCGGCTGCGCGGCGTCAGGGCCACGGTATCGGACATCCAGCAGACCATCGCCTCCACGTCCTGGGTCACCATCGGCTGGTTGTGGGGCCGGCAGATGAGGTCCCCACGGGAGATGTCCAGGTCGTCCTCCAGCACCAGGGTGACCGACATCGGCGAGAACGCTTCCTCGACGGGTCCCCGGGCGGTGTCGATCCGGGCGATCTTGGTGGTCAGCCCGGACGGCAGGTGCATCACCTCGTCGCCGGGCTTGAGCACGCCACCCGCTACCTGGCCCGCGTAGCCGCGGTAGTCGTGCAGCTCAGGGTGGGTCGCCTGGTGCGGGCGGATGACGTACTGGACCGGGAACCTGACGTCGATCAGGTTCCGGTCGGAGGCGATGTGCACGTGCTCCAGGTGGCGCAGCAGCGGCGGCCCGTCATGCCAGGCCATGTTCTCGCTGCGCTGGACCACGTTGTCGCCGTGCAGCGCGGAGATCGGCACGAAAGATAGGTCGCCGATGTCGAGCTTGGCGGCGAACGCGGAGAACTCGGCGGTGATCTCCTCGAACACGGCCGAGTCGTAGCCGACCAGGTCCATCTTGTTCACCGCGAGCACCAGGTGCGGCACCCGCAGCAGCGTCGCCAGGAAGGCGTGCCGGCGGCTCTGCTCGGTCAGCCCGTTGCGGGCGTCCACCAGCACGATCGCCAGGTCGGCAGTGGAGGCGCCGGTGACCATGTTGCGCGTGTACTGGATGTGCCCCGGGGTGTCGGCGATGATGAACTTGCGCCGCGGGGTCGCGAAGTACCGGTAGGCGACGTCGATGGTGATGCCCTGCTCCCGCTCGGCGCGCAGCCCGTCGGTGAGCAGGGCCAGGTTGGTGTATTCCTCTCCCCGGTCCCGGCTGCTGCGCTCCACGGCCGCCAGCTGGTCCTCGAAGATCGCCTTCGAGTCGTAGAGCAGCCGCCCGATCAGGGTGCTCTTGCCATCGTCCACCGAGCCGGCCGTGGCCAGCCGCAGGATGTCGGTGTGCCGGTCCTTCGGCCAGGGGCTGGCCGCGGCCACGTCCTCAGGCACGCTGCTCATCAGAAGTACCCCTCCCGCTTGCGGTCCTCCATGGCGGCCTCGCTGGTCCGGTCGTCCGCGCGGGTCTGCCCCCGCTCGGTGATCCGGGTGGCCGCGATCTCGGCGATGACCGTCTCGATCGTGGCCGCTGCCGACTCCACCGCCCCGGTGCAGGTCATGTCGCCCACCGTGCGGTACCGCACCATGGTCTCGAACACCTGCTCGTCCTCGCCCCGGGGGATGTACGGGTTGTCGGCGAGCAGCATCCCGTCCCGCTCGAAAACGTTACGCGGGTGCGCGAAGTAGATGGAGGGGATCTCCAGCTCTTCGCGGGCGATGTACTGCCAGATGTCCAGCTCTGTCCAGTTCGACAGCGGGAACACCCGGATGTGCTCGCCCATCCTGATCCGGGTGTTGTACAGGCTCCACAGCTCGGGCCGCTGGTTCTTGGGGTCCCACTGCCCGAACTCGTCGCGGAAGGAGAACACCCGCTCCTTGGCGCGGGCCTTCTCCTCGTCCCGGCGGGCGCCGCCGAACACCGCGTCGAACCGGTGATCGCTGATCGCGTCCAGCAGGGTGGTGGTCTGCAGCCGGTTCCGGCTGGCCCAGCGGCCGGTCTCCTCGGCCACCCGGCCCGCGTCGATCGAGTCCTGGACCGAGGCCACCACCAGCCGGACCCCGGCCTGCTCGACCCGGCGGTCCCGGAACTCGATCACCTCGGTGAAGTTGTGCCCGGTGTCCACATGCATGACCGGGAACGGGATCCTGGCCGGCCAGAACGCCCGCTCGGCCAGGGCCAGCATGACGATGGAGTCCTTGCCGCCGGAGAACAGCAGCACCGGCCGCTCGAACTCGGCCGCCACCTCCCGCATCACGTGGATGGACTCGGATTCGAGCACATCGAGCTGGGAGAGCGAGTAGTCGGAACGCATCAAGGCCATCGGGCGGACTCCGGGTCGTCGGGCAGGACAGGTGGCGCTGGCGGGCGTTGAGCCCTACTCGGTCCCGGCACGCCGCACGGCCCCGATCGCGGTCAGCAACCGGCCCGCAAGCGCCTCCGGACAGATCAGGATATCCGGCTGCCAGGGTGCCGCCTTGTTGTACTCCAGCTTTGAGCCGTCCAGCCGGGACGCGTGCAGCCCGGCGGCCAGCGCCACCGCCACCGGCGCCGCCGAGTCCCACTCGTACTGGCCGCCGTCGTGGACATAGGCGTCGGCGTCGCCGAGGATCACCGCCGCCGCCTTCGCACCGGCCGACCCGAGCGGAACCGGCACCAGCCCGGCCTGGGCGCTGAGCTGGTCCAGGAAGGCGGGCGGGCGGGTCCGGCTCACCACCACCCGCAGCTGGCCGCGAGTGCCGCCGTCCCAGGCGGGCGGCGGCTCGGCGGTGCTCAGCACCCGCCCCTGGGCGGGCAGGGCCACCGCGCCGGCGGCCAGCTCCCCGCCTGCCCACAGCGCGACATGGACCGCCCAGTCACTCCGCCCGGCCTCACCGAACTCCCTCGTCCCGTCCAGTGGGTCCACGATCCACACCCGCTGGGCCGCCAGCCGGGCCGGGTCGTCCTTGCCTTCCTCGGACAGGACGGCGTCATCTGGCCGGCGCCGGGCCAGTTCGCCGGTGAGAAATTCGTGCGCCAGCCGGTCGCCCGCGGCCCGCAGGTCGCCGGTCCCGCTGGCACGCAGCTCGAGCAGGCGCCTGCCCGCCTCCACGGCGAGATCCCGCGCAAGCTCGTCGTCGGAGGCCACCATGGATGCTCCTGTTCGGCTAGACATCGTCCCGGCCACTGCTGTGGAAGGCGTTCTGGGCGGCTGCCAGCCCATCGGTGAGCAGGGCCTCCACCGCGTCGGCGGCCTGCTCGAGCAGCAGCGGCAGTTCCGCGCGCTCGGCGGCAGCGAAGTCACGCAGGACGAACACGGCTGGGTCCATCCGCCCCGGCGGCCGGCCGATGCCG
>Ga0307373_10010334_pt1 | contig 13750 bp, 12 predicted proteins | sample OX2MG_FD_202534 | JGI IMG/M metagenome (GOLD analysis project Ga0307373, IMG submission 202534) | Soil microbial communities from Risofladan, Vaasa, Finland - OX-2 | ecosystem: Environmental > Terrestrial > Soil > Coastal area > Acid sulfate soil | place: Finland: Risofladan, Vaasa | collected... | reverse complement strand
TCTACCTGCTCGCTGTTGTCGTCGCTAGCAGCCCTCAGACTGCGAGCCTCCGCAATAGGCAAACCCACGCTGATCGCGATTGCCGACATATTCCGGGCGTATTGACTCACACGTGACTCCGGCTCCCTGCTCCCGGAGGGTTCGAGGAAAACGGCTGATCGGAGGCGTACTGCCCCTTGAGAGCGGAGCAGTAAGCCGATGCATATTGCTCGTCCCGTTGGGACTGAGGAATCCGTTTGCCATCGGCACGAAGCCAAGAATGCGCCCAGGTGCAGCTTTACCGCATAGCCGTTCTCACGGCTTTGGCTCCGTCTGCCCCCACCGAAGTGGGCTGCGACGGGACTAAATCTGGGAAGGGAAAGACCCCCCATCTGACGGATGTGTCCCAACTGGGTGCAGACGGGTCGGTCTTCTGCCTTTCGGCGAGGCCACCGCGGTCAGGCCTCTGCGCGTCCTGTCTATCGGTCAGGACTTCGCGCCCTTCTTTCGGTTGTCAAGTTGTTGCTTGCGGCGCGCTTGCATGAGGGGCGTCGGAAGGTCGACCGTGTAGTCGCGGCGATCCTCCGTCTTTAGCCCAGCTTCTCGCTCGCGCTGCGAAAGTCTCTTCGCCTGTTGCCGACTGGGCGGTCGGCGGCGTTTGCGGTACCGGCCGGACTTACCCATGCCCACCCCCGAACGCTGGCGCTGATTGCTTATGTCGGAACGGCGGGCAGAAGCAGATGACCGGCCTTCGACGGCTATTGGAGCCGAATTCGTTCACGTTTGTAATGTACGAGCGCCAAACTCAGTTCCGGTACCAACTCACCCCAAACCGACGATTTCGGCGTGATTTCGCCGTAAGTCAGAACACCGCGCGAGCGCGTATGTGCGATTTTTGGGGGCCGGAACGCCTAAGCAGCCGGAGTCAAAGCGTCCTCAAACGGCCCTTGGAGGCGCTCCACCCGGCGTTCGAGGTCCACTTTGCTCGCTTCTGCGTAGGGAAGCGTATCCTTCAGCGTCGCATGACCTAAGAGCTTCTGGACCTCCCAGGCAGTCATTCCGGCCTTCAGCCATCCGACACCACAGGTGTGGCGCAGGCGGCGATAGCTCAGCTCTGGCGCGACGTAGCTGGAGAGAAGCTTCGCGAAGGCGTCTGCCTTGATCGGCTCGCGCGCCGTCTTCTCTGCCCAAAGGTTTAACCACGGATGCTGGTGATCCACGCGCAGGCATGATCGGAACGCGATCCACGCCTCCACAGCCGTCCGCGCGACCTCGGTGAAGGGAACCCCGTGGTGGACGCGGTTCCATCGCTCACCGCGATCCACGACGATATATGCGTTGTCGTAGTGCACATCATCGAGGTGCAACGCAAATATCTCGCCGCGCCTGAGACCACATTGCAGCGCGATGGACATAATCGCGTCGAGCTGTAGATGAATGGCGTGCTTACGAAGACGCGAATAAGGCGTGATTTCTTCTCTCCAGCGTTCGGCAAATCTCTCCGCTTTTTCAACATTCATCAGTGGCCAGCGAACATTTAGCGCTTCGCGGAACTTCCGTAGCTCCTTCGGCGCATATGGTTCCGGGCGGATACGACTTGTCGCACCGGCGGGGGTAGGGACCAAGCGCATCGACAGAAAAGTATCCGCGGAGATCTGCTGATTTTCATAGGCCCACGAAAAAAACGACAGGACCATCTGCCTCTCTTTCCTCAGCGTGTTCGGCGCGTAGCCGTCGTCGCTTCTCTTGGAGAGATAGGCAGCGAGGTCTGGACCTTTGGCGTCACGAAGTGATCGCGGAGCGAGGAAGGCGGCGAACTGTTGAAGCATCCGCAGGTGGTCGCGCTTGCGGGCCTCCGAGACGCCTCTTGCGCCGAGGTTCGCATCGAAGTCGGCAAGCAGCTCCATACTTACGAATAGTAAGGGCCCTGTCGGTCGGATCGGCGTCGTCGATGGGTCAGCGCTGGGGCTTGATCTGCTCGGCTCGCCCGAAGAGATCACTCAGCGAGACTCCCAGCGCATCGGCCAGCTTGGCGACGGCCAGGACACTCGGGCTTCGCTCGCCGCGCTCAATTCCGCCGATGTAGTTGCGATGCACGCCCGTCGCAAGGACTGCAGGCCTCCTGCGGCCTCGTTCCGCCGAGGATTGCCGTGTCGTTAGGCTGCGCCGATCTGTCCAGCGTCAAGAAGGGAGCAACACGTGCACGCAGGTTCGGCTAGTCGGCCCGGAGGGCACAAGGGTGCCTGAGCTGCTCTGGGAGGGAAAGTACGACGCCGAGGGTCGGCGGGCGGCTCCGCTGCGCGTCTCTCTGCCGTTCCAGACGGTTGAGACGGTCAACGAGTCGGTGCAAGAGCGACAGCGCTCGCTGGACTTCTCCGCAGAGAAAAGACCGACCGATTGGCGCAATCGGCTCATCTGGGGAGACAAGAAGTATGTCCTCCCCTCGCTGCTTGACGAGTTTGGCGGGAAAGTGGATCTCATCTACATCGATCCGCCGTTTGCCACGGGCGCGGACTTCTCGTTCTCCGCCGCCGTGCCGGAATCCGACGAGACGATTGATAAGCAGCCCAGCGTCATCGAGCAGAAGGCGTACCGGGACACGTGGGGCAAAGGCCTCGACAGCTACGTCCAGTGGCTCGCCGACGCCGCCAACTACCTCGGGGCTCTGCTGTCGCCCACGGGGAGCATATACGTGCACCTGGACTGGCGGGCCGTGCATTACGCAAAGGTGATCTTTGACGAAGTAATAGGGGCTGGCAACTTCAAGAACGAAATCGTCTGGCGACGAGCGAACACGCACAACGACCCCGGAGGTTACGGGCGCATTCACGACACCTTGCTCTACTACCGCAGGCCGAATGGCGTGTTTAATCCGGTCTTTGGGGAGTACCGCGAGGAGTACCTGAAGCAGGCGTATCGGCACGAGGACGCGGGCCGTCGATACCGCCTGCTGCCCCTCCATGCGACGCACGTTTACAGCAGCAAAGATGACAACACGAGGCGGTTCGGTGACAAGGTGCTCAGGCCGCCCCCAGGCAAGTATTGGCGGTGGAGCCAGCAGAAGATCGATGACGCGCTCGCAGAGGATCTCATCGTCATATCCAAGAACGACATACCCCAGTACAAGAAGTACCTGGACGAAGCTGAGGGCGTCCCCCTGCAGTCGCTGTGGGACGACCTCAAAATGATGAGCCGGGCAGAGATGGTCGGCTATCCGACGCAGAAGCCGGAATCATTACTTGATCGCATCATCAGCTCCTCGTCGGAGCCGGAGGCACTCGTGCTTGACTGCTTCGGCGGGTCGGGTACGACTGCTATCGTCGCCGAGCAGCTCGGCCGGCGTTGGATCACTTGCGACCTCAGTCGCTTTGCGATCCACACGACGAGGAAGCGGCTACTCGGCACCGCAGGCCTCAAGCCGTTCGTGGTCCAGAACCTCGGCAAGTACGAACGGCAGCTCTGGCAGAGCGCAGAGTTCGGCGAGTCCGCTACGACCCGCACCGATTCCTATCGCTCGTTCATTCTTGATCTGTACCACGCGACGCCCTTGACCGGGTACTCGTGGCTCCACGGCCTCAAGCAGGGACGGATGGTGCATGTGGGGACCGTTGATGCGCCGATAACCGTAGGTGACGTCAGGCAGATCGTCGTGGAGTTCCGCAAGGCCGTAGGGACTGGGAAGGACGCCCCCAAGTCGCAGAGCGTCGACATACTCGGCTGGGACTTTGCCTTCGAGCTGAACGAGATCGCCCGCCAGGACGCTAAGAAGGCGAACATCGACTTGCGCCTAGTACGTATCCCGCGCGAGGTCCTCGACAAGCGGGCTGTGGAGCAAGGCGACATTAAGTTCTCCGAGCTGGCTGCGCTCTCAGTCGATCTGAAGAAGGCTGGCCGGAAGGTGAAGATGACGCTGGGGGACTTCATCATCCCCCTGGATGACGTGCCGGCAGACGTGCAGAATACGGTCACGCATTGGTCGCAGTGGATCGACTACTGGGCCGTGGATTGGGACAACAAGGGCGACGCCTTCCACAACGAGTGGCAGGCCTATCGGACCGCGAAGTCTCAGGACCTCAGCCTCGCAACCGAGAACGAGTACGAGGAGGCGGGCGACTACGCGGTCGTCGTCAAGGTCATCGACATCCTCGGCAACGACACGACGAAGACGGTGTCGGTGAAGGTGGCGGGCCGTGGCGCGTAAGACAGCGCGGTCGCAAGGCGAGCAGGTCGACCTTCTCACTGCGCGCGTCACGACCGCGCCGTGCGTCCCCGAGATCCGCAAGGCGGTTAGGGAGTGGCGCGACAAGAAGTACAAAGGAGCCACAGATACCACCAAGGCTCTATTCAACTACTGGTTCTCGACGGACCACCGTCGACTCGACGGCCAGGCCTTCGTGTACTACGGAGCGCAGCGCGAAGCGGTAGAGACGGTCACTTGGCTTTATGAGGTGGAGAAGATCAAGCGCCATCGGGACCTCGTGGAGCGCTTCGCCAAAACGCCGGGGATACACATCCTGCAATACGACGACTTCGCCCGGTATGCGATCAAGATGGCGACCGGCTCCGGCAAGACGAAAGTCATGGCGCTCATCGTCGCCTGGCAGTACCTGAACGCCGCCGCAGAGGGGAGCGACGACTACGCCAAGACGTTCCTCATCATCGCGCCCAACGTCATCGTCTTTGAGCGGCTGCGCTCCGACTTCGGTGGCGGACGAGTCTTCAAGACCGACCCGATCATCCCGCCGGAGCTTCGTATCTTCTGGGAGATGGACTTCTACATGCGCGGCGACCCGGAGCGGGCAAGCTCGCAGGGCGCGCTGTACCTCACGAACATCCAGCAGTTCTACGAGCGGGCTAGGACCACCGATCCCGACGAGCCAAAGCCCATGACGGACGTGCTCGGCCCGACGCCGCCATCGGGGAGCGGCGAGGTCGAGGACTTCGATGATCGGATCGCGGCTCGTGGCGAGCCCGCGCTCGTCATCAACGATGAGGGCCACCACCTGCACGACGAGGAGAGCGAGTGGAGCCGGGTCGTCCGCCGGCTCGACGAAGAGAGCACGAAACGCGTTCTCGGCCAGCTCGACTTCTCGGCGACGCCTCGCTACCAGAAAGGAGGCCTCTTCACCTGGACGGTCTTCGACTACCCGCTTAAACAGGCGATCATCGACGCGGTCGTCAAGCAGCCGATGAAGGGGGTGACCGCGGGGCTAGACGAGGCGCGCTCTGACGTCGCCAGCGTTAAGTACCAGGGATATCTGACCGCAGGCGTCGAGCGCTGGCGGGAGTACCGCGAGCAGCTCAAGCCGCTCGGCAAGACGCCGCTGCTCTTCATCATGCTCAACAGCACCGCTGAGGCCGATGACGTCGGGGACTACCTCCGCGTGAAGTACCCGGAGGAGTTCGGGGCAACGGATGGCGGCGATCCACAGCTCCTCGTCATCCACACTGACCGCAGTGGCGAGGTCTCTAAGAAGGACCTCGACGCGGCGCGAGAGGTCGCCCGGCGGGTGGATGAGGGGCAGAGCCCCGTCAATGCCATCGTCAGCGTGCTCATGCTCCGCGAGGGGTGGGACGTGCAGAACGTCACCGTCATCGTGGGGCTACGTCCATACACCTCCAAAGCGAATATTCTGCCGGAGCAGACGATTGGCCGAGGCCTCCGGCTGATGTTCGGGAGTCGCTCGTCGGCTTATGTCGAGCGCGTGGACGTGATCGGCAACCCAGCCTTCCTCAAGTTCGTGGAGCAGCTCGAAAGAGACGAGGACGTAGCGCTCGACACGTTCGACCTCAAGGAGCCCGTGGTCATCACGACCATCGAACCCGACGAGGCCAAGCTCGATCATGACATCACCATTCCCGTGCTGAGTCCTATCCTCGCCAGGAAGAAGACACTCGCCGAGGAGATCGCTGGGATCGACGTCTCGAAGCTCGTATGCCCGCGCTTCCCCAAAAAGGAGGGGGACGCGGCAGCGCAGCAGTTCCACTATGAGGGCGTGGACATCATCTCCTTGGAGAAGCTAGTCGAGCGGGACTACACCATTCCCGAGCCACAGACGGCTGAGGAGGTCATCTCCTATTACGCGAAGCGGATAGCGCAGGACGTCAAGCTTCCGGCACAGTTCGCCGCGCTGGTCCCCAAGGTTCGCGGCTTCCTCCGTGACCGCGCCTTCGGCGAGACCGTCGATCTCGCCGACAAGACCATCATCCGCGCGATTGCCACCAGCGTCGCCCAGTACGTCACAGTCAAGACGTTCGCCACGGTCCTGCGCGGCCTCGTCGTGGAAGAACTCTCGCCGACGCTTGAGCATCCTGGCCACGCGCTCTCAGAGACGGAGCCGTTCCCCTTCTCCCGGCCGACTTGCGAGGCCAGCAAGACCGTCTTCAACCTGGTGGCCGGAGACAACGATTTCGAGCGGCAGTTCGGCAAGTTCCTCCAAGACGCGACCGATGTCAAGTCGTTCGCCAAGCTGCCGCGAAGGTTCGGATTCACAATCGAGTACACAGATAGCGCGACGAATCTCCGCTACTACGAGCCAGATTTCGTCACCATTGATCTCGATGGCGCGCGCTACGTCATCGAGACGAAGGGCCAGGAAAACATCGATGTCGCGCACAAGGATCGGGCAGCGACGATCTGGTGCGAGAACGCGACGCTCCTCACGGGGGTGACCTGGATGTATCTCAAGGTCCCCCAGACTGAGTTCAGCAAGCTGCAGCCGCAAGTCCTCGCGGACGCGGTGCTCGCCTTTTCGTTGCCCATGTAGTCCAAGCAAAAGCTGGCCCGGGCCGTCTCCCGTGAGTTGTTCGGGAGCGCGGATCGCCTGGAAGTGGCGGCGGGGAATCGTTGAGGGGTTTCGAGGCAGCTTCCGTAGTCGGACGGCAGCCACAACTCAGGGGACAACCCGAGGCAATTCCTTTCACGACGAACTTGACGGAAAGGAAGATGTGTTCCGAGCTGATCTGCGCACCTGTCCAAAGGATTGCCAGAGCAAGTAGCACCCCGGCCGCACCAGATAGCGCGGTGATGGTGGGTGTAAGGGAAGCGCTCAGCCAGCCGAGGGGAGCGGGCTGACTGTTCCGTCCTCGTCAATGGCAAGCATGCCGCCACCGGGCGACGAAACCCGCGCAGAGCGGAGAGACCAAGCGACGCCCACGATCTCCATGTCGATCTGGATTACCTCGGTCGTTGAGAAACGCTCCGGGAGGAGTTCGGGGTGCGTCTTCACATCGCTGCGCCAGAAGGCGAACTCCTTGGCGTAGGAGGCCATGAAGTCCTGCATCGTCCACTCCCTTGACCCGAATAGGTCTACGCCGGGCTTCTCCGAGTCCCAATCGGCCAGGGGCGAACCCGCGACCAGATAAGCCTCTTTGGCTTTCCTCTCATGCAGCGCAAGCGCGAGCTTAACGGCGTCCCAGGCGCAGTTGTAGAGCGTTCCAGCGCCCCACTTCAGCTCAAGAAAGATCGGGGCGTCGCCATGGCTTGCGGTCACCGCAATGTCGCAGTTTCCTACACCCGGCCACCCTTTCAGGTTCAAGGGCGCTTGGCGCGAGATAGAACCGGGCAGACTCTCGGCAAGGCAGGCGACCAAAGCCTCCTCCAACTCCCTCTCGCGGATGGAGGTTGTTTGTTGCTGAAGGTCCAGCGCTGCCCTTTTCAGCGCATCTCTCAGTCCGTCCTCAGTCCCCATAAGTAAACGATGCTACACCCACTAACTAACGATGCAGGTAAGCGAGCGTGACGAAGGCAACTTGCCTCTGGGACTTGTGGTCTGGAGCTGTGTTGTGGCGTAAGCGAGGACCGGGCAACGCTTGCATTCGAGGACACACCCCGAATCGTTGTCCCGCAAACGCCCCTAGAAGGTCCTACTTGGAGGGTTTAGCGAATCGAGTAGCGAAACTCGTCTATGACGGCCCTATCCTCCGTCAAGTGCCGATCTATGAGTTCAAGTGCGAGTGCGGGGCGCTGCTCGAAGAGCTGCTGTCCCTCGATGCTGAACCGCCCTTGTGCCCTGTATGCGGACTGAAGACAAAACGAAGGATGAGCCGCTTCAATACGCTTCGAGGAGCGGAAGCCCCCCCTGCTGATCAGCCGCCCGACGGCGTGGCCGACAAGCCGCTCGGTCCCACAGCTATCAACTTGGGGAATAGCCGCAACGGCCGAATCGTGGATTGCGAGATACGCGGGTTTGACACGGGGGTAAGGGCGGAAGATGCCTCGGGCATATCGATCTCTAGGACGCGTTTTCGCGAGAACCGCCAAGCCATCGTCGCGAAAAACAGCCAACTCAGGCTCAAAGACATCGACATCGCATAGCGACTTATTGAGCATCGAAGTCCTTAAGATTTATCTCCGTCCCCTTGGCTTTAAGTGCGGCGTCATGGTTACGGACGCGAACGCCATCCGCGTCCAGGCTGCCTCCCTCGACGTCAATGGCAATGCGGCGACCATCCTCAGCGGTCTCCGGTGCCGAGGACTTCGGCTTTCGCCAATTCAGCACCGTGGTCGCAAGCCAAACAAGTCCCGAGCCAATCGATATGCCGTAGAGAATCCATAGGACGGCGTGCCCGGATGGCTCGGCACCCTTAGTTATCCAAAACGGGATCAGGGCAGCAAACGTCACGCCGAACACCGCCTTGGCCGTTCGCTGCGTGATCCGCATATCGGAAGCCTATGCCGGGCCTCGTAAACGCGTTGGACCGAAAAGGTCGTACTCGCGCTTGACCATGCGCCAATTTTCAGGTGTAGCGAGCGCGCGGGTCCGATGAGGCTGAGCACGGAGCGCCCGCATTTCCTCCGACAATGGGGGGGGTGCTGCTCGCTCAAAAGCACAGGGCATTGGGGCACGAACGAAGCGCGGTCGAGGGCATCAGGCGAGCAACGCTTCCATTTCGCTTCCATAGGCCTTCATTCGCTTGTTCGGGATAGTCCCGAACGGGCCAGTAAAAGGCTCTGCGACAGGGATTCCGGTGATGGGCGGTACTGGGCTCGAACCAGTGACCTCCTGCTTGTAAGGCAGGCGCTCTCCCAACTGAGCTAACCGCCCGGATTCGCGATTCTAGTGCGGATTGTAGGCATGCGGGTTCGTCCCTGAATCCCTCCCATTTCAGCCACTAGTGGCTGAAATCGCCGAAATCCCGGTCGATGCCGACGGATTGAGGCGAACTCGGCTATTTCTGCGCTGGACCACGGCGTCTGCCGATCGGGTCGATCCCCGCCTCAATTTCGAGGCTCTCAGGCAGCCCGGCGAATGTGGAGTCCTTACCCCTGACCAATGCCTTTAGACGCTCCCGCTCGGCGGGATCGCGGCGCATCAGGTGGGTGTAGACACGAAGGGTGAACATCGGATTGGCGTGGCCTAGTTGGGCCATCACCGACGCTGGGTCCTCGCCGCAGGCGACCAGGATCGAGGCGAATGTATGGCGCAGTTTGTGAGGCGTCACCCCCTTTGGCAGCGGCACCTGCCCCCGTTCTTCGAGGAGCCGATCGGCTCGCTTAAGCACCGGTGCCAAGACGCGCGCCCGCAGATTGTCCTTGTTCCGCCGCCCGCCGGTTCCAGTGGAGAAGACCAGATCATCGGGACCGTTGCGAGGGGACCGCGCCTTGTGGGTCGCGAGGATTTCGCGCAGTACCGGGCCCATGAGGATCTCGCGCAGACCCGCCTGGGTCTTGGAGCGCCCCACGAAGATGCGTTCGTTTGCAAGGTCGATGTCTCGCCAGAGCAAGAAGCTGACCTCGCTTGCCCGAGGGCCGGCTAGGACCAGCGTGGCGACGACCGCGAGGCGGTCCTCGCAATGCCAGCGGGAGTCGCGATCAAGTTCGGCCGCGGCGTCGAGTAGCGCCTCGACCTGATCGGCGGTGTCGAGGTGGACCGGGCGGCATTGGGGTTCGGGTAGGCGTCGGCGCCTGCCCCTGGCCGGGTTCTCGGCCAGGTGCTTGTATTCGACCGCGAAGGAGAGAACCCACTGCAGGACCTTGATCGTCTTGTTGATCGAGGCAGCCGAGAGCGGTCGGCGCTTATGGCCTCGCGCGTTGCGCATTGGCCTTCCCCGCTCTATCGCGCAGCGGCGCTCAGTGGCGCCTTGCGTGAATAGAGGTTGGTGCATAGGGTCCAATCAAGCAACTATCGAGGGGCTGAGAATGAAAAGACTGCACGGCAAGCTGACCTACGCGAACGTGATGTCGACACTCTGCTTCTTCATGTTGCTCGGAGGCGGCGCCTACGCGGCCACCAAGCTGGCTAAGAACAGCGTCGGGACTAAGCAGCTCAAGAAGAACGCGGTCGTAACCTCGAAAATCAAGAACGGCACTGTCACCGGCGCAAAGATCGCGAACGGCGCGATCAGTGGCGAAAAGGTTCAGGGCGGCTCGCTGACTGGCACTCAGATCAACGCCTCAACTCTCGGCACGGTTCCCAGCGCCACGCACGCGGGAAGTGCGGACAGTGCCACAGACTCCGCCAAGCTCGAAGGGCACGGTGCGAGCGAATTTGGTGCGGTGCTGTCCGGGCAGACCTCTGGCGTGCCGTCTATTCCCGGCAAAAGCACCACCGTGAGCAGAATATTCGGCCCGGTCAGTGGTGTCGCCGGCCCCACGGAAGACCCCGCCCTCCATGAGACCCTCTCGCCGGACATTTCCCTGTTCGCTAGCCATCTCTCCGTTCGGCTCACAAACGGTGGCCCCGGCCTCGGAAGCTCTGTCATCGTCGGGCTCAGCGTAAACGGCTCCAGCGCTAGGGTCGCATGCCAAATGACCGGTGCACAGACATCCTGCACCGACAGCGTTGACTTCTCTCCCATAGAACCGGGAAGCACCCTCGCGCTGGAAATCAACGAGGCTGCCTTTGGAAGCGCACCAATCCCTGAAGAGTCCGTGCTTACCGGCTTCCAACTGACGCCATAGCTGGGTTTAGGAAAGGGACTCTTCGATGCAAGTGGATATGCTCGGGCCGTGGGACTCCGATCCGATCTTCTGTGGGACTCCGATCCGATCTTCTTCTTCTGATAGGCGTCGTGACGCTCGCAGCCGTGGCTCTGCTGGCGGGCTGCGGTAGCAGTGGCTCCGGTCCCGGCCTCGGTTCCAGCTCGAGCAACCCGAGCAACGCGTCGAAGATCTGGGAGGCCCCCGTTTCTCGGTCCAGCTGATCTAACCCCCGCAGACTGAGCCACGATGCATGAGACTCCGGCCCTACCGAAGGAGTCCAATGCCCAGGCAGTACCCCCCGGAGTTCCGCGAGCGAATCGTCGCCCTGGCGAGGTCGGGAAGGTCCGTCACAGGGCTCAGCGCTGATTACGGAGTGGCCGGCGCCACCATCCACCGCTGGGTCGACCAAGACCGCATAGACCACGGCGAGAAGCCGGGCGCCACCAGCACCCAGAACATCGAGCTCGCCGCTGCAAGGAAGCGGATCCGCGAACTCGAGCACGAACTCGAGCTGGTCCGCAAGGCGGCCGCGATCTTCGATGAGCAAGAGAGGATCCGCCCAAAAGGCTCTACCCGGTGATCAAGAACCTGACCGGGCAGGGATTCAGCGAGCGAGAGGCATGCCGCGCGCTCGGAGTCAACCGCAGCAGCTACACCGACTGGCGCAAGCGGCCGCCGAACCAGCGAGAGCTGAGGCGAGCATGGCTTGGGCCGTTGGTGGCAAAGATCCACACCGACTCCTTCGGGACCTACGGCTACGTCAGAGTCACAGCGGAGCTGCGGCTTGGCCACGGCGTGATCGCCAACCGCAAGCTCGTCTACTCGATCATGCGCGAGCAGGGCCTGAAGGGCTTGCCCAAGCCATCGACGGGCAGGCGAGGTCTCCCCGGGGCTTTCGTGGCAGCCGATCTCGTTCGCCGCGACTTCTCCGAGGAGGGGCCCAACAGGCTCTGGATGACCGACATAACCGAGCACCCGACCAGAGAGGGCAAGGTCTTCTGCTGCGCGGTGCTCGATGCCTTCAGCCGCAAGGTCGTCGGCTGGTCGATCGACTCGACCCAAACGGCCGCCCTGGTGACAAACGCGCTGGGGATGGCGATCAGAGGCCGCGACCCCGATCGCACCATTATCCATAGCGACCGCGGCACCCAATTCACCTCCTGGGCCTTCAGCCAGCGCGTCAAGGAGGCAGAGCTGATGCCGTCGGTCGGTCGCACCGGGACCGCCCTGGACAACGCGATGATGGAGTCCTTCTGGGGCCGGATGCAGGTCGAGCTGCTCAACCGCCGACGATGGAAGACGAGGGTCGAGCTGGCCAATGCGATCTTCGAATACATCGAGTCCTTCCACAACAACCGCCGGCGCCACAGCTCGCTCAATATGCTCACCCCAAAGGAGTTCGAGGAGCTCCATCAGAAAAAATCCAGCTAGCTGGATTCTCATTCGGAGTGGACGGAGCTAGGGGTTAGATCAGACCCTTGTGAGAGTCCTACCGGCCCGCGAAACTGGGCCAAGGAGGACCGACGCAAGTGAAAAGGAGAAAGCACACTCTCGAGCAAATCATTCGCAAGCTCAGGGAGGCCGAGCGGATGCTCGGCGAAGGCAAGACGGTGGCAGAGGCGGCAAAGGAGCTGGAGGTCTCCGAGCAGACCTTCCACCGCTGGCGCAACCAATACGGCGGGATGAAGGCTGAGGACGTCAAGCGGTTGAAGCAGCTCGAGAAGGAGAACCGCGAGCTCAAGCAGATCGTCGCCGACAAGGAGCTCGACATCCGCGCCTACAAGGAGATCGCCCGGGGAAACTTCTAGGCCCGGCCCGGAGGCGCCGAGCGGTCCTGATGCTCCAGGACCGCCTCGGCCTCTCCGAGCGTCGGGCGTGCCGCATCGCCGGCCAGAGCCGATCGACCCAACGCCACGAGCCGACGCGGGCCGCAGACGACGGCGCCCTGCGCGCCCGCCTGCGCGAGATCTCCGCCGAAAAGCCCCGCTGGGGCTACCGCCGCGCCCACGCCCGCCTCCTCGAAGAGGGCTGGGACGTCAACAAGAAGCGCGTGCAGCGGCTGTGGCGCGAGGAGGGCCTGCGCGTCCCAAGGCGCAAGCGCAAGCGGCGCAGGCTGGGCGACAACACCGACGGTAAGCGCCTGCGCGCCGAGCGCCCCGACCATGTCTGGGCGCTCGACTTCCAGTCCGACGAGACAGCCGACGGCCGTCAGCTGCGTCTGCTGAACGTCGTCGACGAGTTCACCCGCGAGGCGCTGGGCGGCGAGGTGGCGCGCTCGATCACCGCTGAGGACACCGTCGCCGCCCTGGATCGTCTCGCCGCCGAGCGCGGCGCCTCTCCCGAGTACATCCGCTGCGACAACGGTCCCGAGCTGATCGCCCACGTTCTGCGCGACTGGTGCCGCTTCAACTCGACCGCCACCGCCTACATCGAACCAGGCTCCCCCTGGCAGAACCCCTACGTCGAGTCCTTCAACGGCCGCGTCCGCGACGAGGTGTTGGACATTGAGCTTTTCGACACCCTGGCCGAGGCCAAGGTCATCGTCGAGGACTGGCGAGACGCCTACAACACCGAACACCCGCACTCGGCCCTGGGCATGCTGTCGCCGGCACGCTTCGCGGGGCGCTGGCGGGAAGAGAACGGCGCCCCGTCGCCTCGCTCCTCTCGCCCTACGGGCTCGCTCCGCGAGGCGACGGCTCAGGCCGCTACCGTGGCGGCAGAGACGAACACGTGACTCTCACTGCGGCTTGATCTAACCCCTAGCTCCGTCCACTCCGAATGAGAATCCAGCTAGCTGGATTTTTTCTGATGGAGCTCCTCGAACTCCTTTGGGGTGAGCATATTGAG
>Ga0307373_10010333_pt1 | contig 13751 bp, 17 predicted proteins | sample OX2MG_FD_202534 | JGI IMG/M metagenome (GOLD analysis project Ga0307373, IMG submission 202534) | Soil microbial communities from Risofladan, Vaasa, Finland - OX-2 | ecosystem: Environmental > Terrestrial > Soil > Coastal area > Acid sulfate soil | place: Finland: Risofladan, Vaasa | collected... | reverse complement strand
TGCCCCTGTTCGGCGGCGCGTAAGTACCAACGCGCGGCCTCTTGGAAGGCGTTCGGCAACAAGTGCACTTGCGCGTGCACGTGGCCGAGCGTGACCGGTGCCTCATGCGAACCCGCGGCAGCAGCTTTGATTAACAATTCCAGCCCCGCCGCGAATTCCGCGGAGCCATAAGGGTACGTGGTGACCAGCGCCTCGCCCTTTTGATGCCAGGATTCAGGAGTGTTCATAGGCCTCTCCAGTCTAGCAAAAGTGCCGAGCATACCGCTTCCACGGCAGTAGTGAGCAGTATTAATGACTATAATTAGCGCCGGTCTGCACTCTCTACAGCCCTGTACTATAAGCAGAATTCACCGCAAAGGAACCTCAATGAGTCTGTGGCAGGACTTCCTTATTAACGACCATCGCGTCATCCAGAAGTGGACGCATTATTTTCCGATCTATGAGCGGCATTTTTCGGGCTGGCGCAACAAGAGCCTGACGTTCCTGGAAATCGGTGTTTCGCGGGGCGGATCGTTGCAAATGTGGCAGCGCTACTTCGGCCCCATGGCGAAAATCGTCGGGATCGACATCAAGCAACGCTGCAAGCAATACGAAGAGTCAGGCATTTTCGTGCGCATTGGTGACCAGGGCGATTCCAATTTCTTGCAAAGTCTGATCGACGAGTTCGGCGCGCCAGACGTGGTACTAGATGACGGCAGCCATTTCATGCAGCATGTTTACCAGACATTCAATTTCCTTTATCCCAGGATGCCCAAGAATGGCGTGTACATGGTTGAAGATCTGCATACCGCTTACTGGGAGGAGTTCGGCGGCAATATCAATGATCCAAACACCTTCGTTAACCGCTCTAAGCGCTTTATCGACAGCCTCAACGCGGAACATAGCCGTGGAGCGGTGCCTCCGGACTACATCACCCGTGAAACTTTCGGCATGAGCTTCTACGACAGCATAGTGTGTTTCGAGAAGGGTGACGTATATCGCAAAGAAAACACCAAGACCGGTCATCGCGCTGCCATCAAGAAGGCTGGCGACCGTATCAAAAAGCTCGTGAATAAATAAGCAGGCGTATCCCGTGAACTCTTTGTCCAACAAGCATGTCCTGCTGGGGGTCACCGGCGGCATTGCGGTGTACAAATCTCCGGATCTGGTGCGGCGTCTGCGGGAAGCGGGCGCCGATGTACAGGTGGTCATGACCCAGGGCGCGCAGCGTTTTGTCACACCCCTGACATTTCAGGCACTCTCCGGCCACAGCGTGCGCACCGATCTCTGGGACATGCAGGCCGAACACGCCATGGGGCACATCGAGTTGGCGCGTTGGGCCGATATGGTGGTGGTGGCGCCGGCTACCGCCGGTTTCATGGCGCGACTCGCCCATGGCCATGCCGATGATCTGTTGACCACGCTGTGTCTTGCCACCCAATCACCGATAGTCGTTGCACCGGCCATGAACTGGGTCATGTGGGAAAGTCCGGCCACCCGGAAAAACGTCCGACTGCTCGTAGAACACGGGGTGCGATTGTTGGGTCCGGTAGCGGGTGAACTGGCGGAAGGCGAAGTCGGCATGGGCCGCATGCTGGAACCGGCAGAAATAATTTCTGCCTTGAGGGATGAGGGCAAACTTTCGCTCCAGGGCTTGCGGGTACTGGTGACTGCTGGCCCCACACGTGAACCGCTTGATCCGGTGCGCTATGTGAGCAATCGCAGCTCCGGCAAGATGGGATTTGCGTTGGCGCGCGCCGCCGCGGAAGCCGGCGCTGAAGTCACGTTGGTGAGCGGTCCGGTACAACTCGCCACACCCAGGGACGTGCATCGCGTAGACGTGGAAACTGCGGCACAGATGTATGCTGCGGTCATGCGCGAAGCTGCCCACACCGAGATCTTCATCGCCGCCGCTGCAGTAGCTGATTACGCGCCAGCGCAAGCAGCCCGGGAGAAAATCAAGAAACGCACTGACAGTCTGCAAATGAAGCTGGTGAAAACACCGGACATCCTGGCGGATGTGGCCGTGCGAAAACCGCGGCCATTCACCGTGGGTTTTGCAGCTGAGACCGAAAAACTCGAAACCCACGCACGCGCCAAACTGGCGAACAAGCGCGTAGATATGATCGCCGCCAACTGGGTGGGCCGCGGCCGTGGCTTCGACAGGGATGACAACGCGCTTTCTGTGTATTGGAAGGATGGCTCAGCCGAGCTTGGCACCGGATCGAAATTGGCGTTGGCGCGGCGATTGATACCGCTAATCGCCGAGCGCTATCCACGGCATTCCTGAAATCGATTTAGCAAGCAACGTCTATTTATCTAGCGGCTATCTGGAATAGGTTTTATGCGCACTATAAAAGTGAAGATTATTGATGCACGTATCGGGAAACAATATCCTCTGCCGGCATACGCTACCGATGGTTCTGCCGGGCTGGATTTGCGTGCCTGTCTCAAGGAACCACAGACCCTGAAACCCGATGACACTGTGCTGATCCCTTCGGGCATCGCCATCCATATCGAGGATAGCGGATATGCGGCCATGCTATTGCCGCGTTCCGGGCTCGGCCATAAACACGGGATCGTACTGGGCAATCTCGTGGGCCTGATCGATTCGGATTATCAGGGAGAAGTCATGGTGTCCTGCTGGAATCGCGGCCAAAGTGATTTCACCATCCAGCCCGGCGATCGCATCGCCCAGATGGTGATCGTGCCGGTGGTGCGCGCCAAGTTCGAGGTCGTGACAGAGTTCGATGAGAGCACACGTGGTGCTGGCGGTTTCGGTCATTCCGGCCGCGCCTAGAAACGCCTACTGTATGGTTCCCGAGCTTTAAGTGCTGTATTTGGTCTTAAGGGTACCTCTAAAAATCAGAGATTTTTGTTTCCGGCTAGGCAAAAATGACCGAGAAACCGGAGTGTACACGGCCAGTACATGAGGATTTCGAGGTCATTTTTAACACCGCTGGAAAGCAAAAGATCAATTTTTAGAGGTGCCCTTAAGCTGAAGCTCAACTGCTGCCGTTGGAGGCGTTCTGTCCGGTCAGCTGCTGATAACGCTTGATATACGCGGTATATCGATCCTGTACTTCCTGCTTATCCTGTTGCTGCTTGAGCAATAATTTCTGATTGGTATTCAACTGTGCCTGGGAATCATCCAGGTTTTTCTTCAGGGAAGCCGGTATCGGTTTGTGGGCCTTGGTGAGTTTGTCTGCCTGCATCTGATAGCTCGTCAGTGCGCTTTGCAAGCCGCTGATGGAATTATTGATCACCTTGATTTGTGAATCTATGGCAGCCAGCCGGCTGTTGCGGTCACGTTCGATATCCGCGACCGAGGTGTAAGTGTCCAGCAGCATTTGATCATTGTCGTGCTGCTGCTGTTCCTGTTTGGCTTTGGCGGCCGCCTCAGCCTTGGCTTGATTGTCCTTGGCTATCTCTTCTGCGGTTTTGGGGGCGGCGACCGTCTGGACGGTGACACCCTCACTATTTAGCACTTGCATCTGCTGGCTGGCATATTCGGGCGGCACACTGCTGCCGTAATGCACAACGCCGTTCTTATCCACCCATTTATAGAGTTTCTGGTTTTGGTTCTGCGCCAGCGCGCCTGCCGTGAGTGTGGCGGCAAGAATCACTGCCAGAATGAGTGAAAATGACTTTAGTTTCATGTGGTTGTCGTTGAACGAGCCGGTACATTCAAAATGAAAGTATAGCATCGCCTCCGCATGCGCTTCTAATTTCGGGTATTACGCGCCGTATTGCTTGCGGTACTCCTGCAGTTGGGCGAGAGCAGCGTTCATGTCCGGGCGGCCCCGCAGCCAGCCGATGATGTCCTCGAGCCGCGCGATGCTGGCGACTTCGATGGCTTCGCTGTCACGCAGCTCAGCGATGGCGGATTTCTGCCCTTGGCCACGCTCCTGCCGATCCAGTGCGATGACCAGGCCTGCAGGTTTGGCGCCGGCAGCGCGGATGATGCTCAGTGATTCGCGTAGGGCGGTGCCGGCGGTGATCACATCATCCACGATCACTATCCGTCCTTGCAGCGGCGCGCCCACCAGTTGGCCGCCTTCGCCGTGATCCTTGGCTTCCTTGCGATTGAAACTCCAGGGCAGGTCGCGATAGTGATGCTCGGACAGGGCCGCGGCGGTCACGGCCACCAGCGGGATGCCCTTGTAGGCCGGGCCGAACAGCATGTCGAACTTCATGCCTGAATCCATGATGGTGCGGGCATAGAAACGTCCCAGCGCCGCCAGCGCCGCGCCAGTGTCGAACAGCCCGGCATTGAAAAAATAGGGACTCTTGCGGCCGGACTTGAGGGTGAATTCGCCGAAGCGCAATACGCCGTGCTCGATGGCTAGTTCCAGGAATTCGCGCTGGTAATCCTGCATGCATGGATTCCGGTAAGGGCGAAATGCTCGAGTATGATACACGTTCCTTTTCCGGGGTCAGGTATGCGCATCATCACCCTGAACGTCAACGGCATCCGTTCCGCCGCCCGCAAGGGCTTGTTTGAGTGGTTGCCGCACCAGCGCGCCGATGTGGTGTGCCTGCAGGAGACCAAGGCGCAGGAAGATCAGCTTATCGATCCGGCTTTCCGGCCCGACAAGCAGTACTGTTTCTATTTCGATGCCAAGAAGAAGGGTTATGCCGGCACCGCATTGTTCACGCGCACCGAACCCGAGGATGTGATTAGCGGTTTTGGCGTTGCGGAATTCGACAACCAAGGCCGCTATCTGGAGGCGCGTTTCAAACATCTATCGGTGGTGTCGTTGTATCTGCCCTCCGGTTCTGCTGGTCCTGAACGGCAGGCCTCCAAGGACCGGTTCTTGAAAGTCTTCATGCCCTATTTGAAATCCTTGCGACGTATGAAACGCGAATACATCCTGTGCGGCGATTGGAACATCGCCCACAAGGAGATCGACCTTAAGAATTGGAAGGGTAACCAGAAAAATTCTGGCTTCCTGCCGCATGAGCGTGCCTGGATGGATGAGCTTTTGGGTCCGGCGAGTTTCGTGGATGGCTTCCGCAGCGTCGATCCGCGCCCCGAACAATACACCTGGTGGTCCAACCGCGGACAAGCCTGGACCAAGAACGTGGGCTGGCGCATCGACTACCAGATCGTCACGCCCGAACTCGAACATGCTGTTACAAAAGCATCTATCTACAAGGACCAACGCTTTTCCGATCACGCGCCATTGATCTTGGATTACAGCTGCACATTGTGACCATTTCCATGAAAGCACGCGCACTGAAGTTGGATGCGTTTACAGACTTGCTGCGCACTTGCTGGAACCGCCGCATTGGCATCACCCTACTGCTGGGTTTTTCTTCCGGTCTGCCATTGGCACTCTCCGGCAGCAGCCTGCAGGCGTGGATGGCCACATTACATGTGGACATCGCTACGATCGGGCTGTTCTCACTGGTGGGCCTGCCGTATTCGCTCAAATTCATGTGGGCGCCGTTCATGGATCGGTATGTACCGCCATTCCTGGGACGCCGCCGCGGCTGGATCCTGCTGGCGCAATTGACACTGGTGGTGATTCTGGCGGCCATGGCGGTCACCAATCCAGTGAGTCATATATGGCGCATGGGCATCCTGGCATTTGCGTTGTCATTTGCTTCCGCCTCTCAGGACATCGTCTATAACGCATATTTTACGGATATCCTGCGACCTGCAGAACGCGGTCTGGGTGCTGCGGCGCAGGCGGGCGGTTACCGCTTGGCCATGATCGTCGCGGGTGCATTGGTGCTGATCCTCGCAGACCGTATCGGCTGGCGCGACAGCTATTTGTTGATGGCCGTGCTGATGCTTGTGGCCATGATCCCCACTTGCATAGGCCCGGAACCGGAGATCCAGGTGGTGCCGCCGCGTACGCTCAGGGAGGCAGTCGTAACACCCTTGCTGGAATTGCTGATGCGGCGCGGCGCCTTATGGTTGCTGCTGCTGGTGGTGCTGTATAAATTCGGCGACTGGTTTTCGGGCCAGCTGACCAATGCCTTCCTGATCGAAGGTCTGCACTTCACAGCCACTGATGTGGGTGTAGTCAACAAAGGTTTCGGCATCGCTGCCACCATCGTGGGCATCTTCCTGGGTGGGGTGTTGATGTCGCGCTTGTCGCTGTTCCGGGCGTTGCTGTATTTCGGCATTCTGCAGGCGGCATCCATCCTGACATTCCTGGCGCTCTCGCTGCTCGGCCACAGTTATCTGGGAATGGTGTTGGCGGTGGGCGTAGAAAACCTCGCCTGGGGCATGGGCACGGCGGCGTTCCTCGCCTACCTGATGGCGCTCTGTGATCACCGCTACACGGCGTTCCAGTTCGCATTGCTCTCGACACTGGATTCGATCTCGCGGGTGTTCCTGGGTCCGCCCGCAGGTTACCTGGTGCAGTATTCGGGTTGGAGCGCGCTGTTCATCGTGAGTGCATTGCTGGCGATACCGGGGCTGGTGTTGCTGGTGCTGCTGCGCAAGCGTATTGATGAAACCGAGTTCCGCAACGCTCCGCAAAAAGTCTGATGGCGTGTTTCAGTGCAACCGGCCCTGTGGTTTTTCAGACTGGTTGAGTATGGCCACGGGGGAAGCGTGGTGCAGGATCATGCGCCAGCCATCCTGGGTGAGCTGGTAGATATTGGTCGCCACCATCGGTTGGCGTTCGGCGTTTTCCCCGGGCACGCTGATATATTCGTTGAGCACATGCACCGCCAGCAGGGCGTCCTGGGTGCGGCTTACTTCCGCCAGTCGGAAACGCAGGCTGGTACCGTCGCGGAACATCTCGGCCCAGGCGGCGCGTACCGCTTGATGTCCGGTGACTTTCGGCCCTACGGGATGCACGCAGATGACCGCATCGCTCGCCAGCCACACCTTCATCATGGCTTCCACATTGGTATTGGCAAAGGCCGTGTAAAATGCGTTTTCGGCTTCGTCGGGGGTGGCGAACATAGGGTGACCACGCAGGCTGGAGCATTGACGATAAAAGAAAATTCAAACGCGTGCAAAGTGCCCCGCGAGTTGTGAATATGCCGGAAAATCTGCGCCACGTCATCTGTCCGCTGGTGGACATTCCCGATCCGGGTGCGCTCGGGTTTTCCCCTCCGGATGCGCGCTTTCCCGACGAATGGTTCCTGGTACGCAGCGGCGACTCGCTGCATGCGTATCATAATGTGTGTCCGCACGCCGGCAATTTTCTCAACTGGAAAGCCGATGCCTTCCTGACCCAGGACAAAACGCTGATCATGTGTTCCGCGCATGGCGCGCTGTTTGATCCCACCACTGGCGTATGCGTGGCCGGGCCATGCCCGGGACGCACGCTGCAGCGGCTTCCAATCGCGGTGGAAGAGGAGATGGTGGTGGCGTACTTCAGTCGCGAGGCTTGAGCGGCCTCAGGATCTTGCGGGCTTATCGATCCAGGTGATCGAGAGGATTCGCCCACAACTCATGGCGTTCCTCATCCAGATCCACGCCGTAGTCTTCGCGCTCGATGTCCAGTGAGCCGGACCAGTCTTCCGGCGGATCCACCGGCTTGGCATGCACTTCTTCCCAGGCATCCATGTCCAGTTCTTCCAGGGTTCCATCGAAGTACTGCACGCCGATGGTGCCGTCCTCATCATCCACGGCCACCACCTCGAAGGTGACACCCAGTGGGCCGGCGTACCATTCCCCGATAGCAGGTTTTAATGGCTCAGGTTCCATGACACTTTGACGATACGCTCCATTCCGAATATTGCTACCATGCATACTTGTCACTGCAAACACCTATGTTATAGAACCAGAATTACTGTAAAGCAAGAGGGGATATGTGACACACAGGCGCACCTACAGCAAGTGTCCACTACCATTTAAGAACCAGTCCAGTTTGAATGTGTAGTTGTGTGTAAACACTGACAATTTAATAGGCAGCACTGCAAATAATGCTGGAAAAATTCGTCAACATGTTCATTGTGCTATTCGTGGTGGTGGACCCTATCGGCGTCACCCCCATGTTCGGCGCACTCACACGCGGCGGCAGTCTCGTCCATCGCCGGCGCATGGCCTTCAAAGGCACGGCGCTCGCGGCTGTCATCCTGCTGTTATTCGCTTTTATCGGTGACTGGCTACTCAGGGCCCTGGGTATATCCATCCCGGCCTTCAAGATCGCCGGCGGCATCCTGTTATTCCTGATCGCCATCGACATGGTGTTCGCGCGCCAGTCCGGCGGCCGTTCCGCCACCAGCCGCGAAGAGGAGGAAGCGCGTTACAAGGAGGATATCTCGGTGTTCCCGCTGGCCTTCCCCCTGATCGCCGGTCCCGGGGCCTTGGCTACCATCCTGCTGATGGTGAGCGAGGCGCACGGGCACCTGCTGTATTTTGTCGGCATGATCGTGGTGTTGCTGCTGGTGCTGGCAATCACGCTGGCATGCCTGCTGCTGGCGGGGCGGCTGATGAAACTGCTGGGCGAAACCGGCGCCAACGTAGTGGGGCGCTTGCTGGGCGTGATCCTGGCGGCACTGGCGGTGCAGTTCGTGATCGATGGGGTGCGCGCAGGATTATTGAGCTAGGTGATTCACACCCTGGCCGACGTGCTTAACGAGTCAAGCCAGCGATTATTGTGATTGGGTCGTATGGGGTGGGAGTTGCGCTGGATCGCCGCCATTCCTGAGGTAATCAGCCAGTTGTGAGGAATGCTGGGCGGCTGCGGTATCGCCGAGCGCGGTCTCGGTCTGCCCAAGATTTTCCAGATCACTAATCGAATGCGTGCGGTCGTAGATGGAAAGCCGCACGTCGAGCGCGCGTTGCAGTTGCTGGCGGGCACTGCTCCAGTCTTTCTGCTGCATGGAAAGCGCGGCTCATTCTTCGAGAGTCGCGGCGATGTTCATGCCGAACAGCAGATTTTTCAGCACGAATATCAGAAACTGTGACGGATGCAGGACCGCAATCAGGCGCATCACCTCATGGCTGTATTGCGTGGAGAAGATCAGACCCGCAAGCAGCACGCCGCCAAATAAAGCAATGGCGGCGAAATAAATGGCGAGCGTAAGTTGCGAGATGGCTGCGCCCAGGATGCGTGGCGTGACAAAGAAGTGGTTGATATTGATGCCCAGCAACATCAGTCCCTCCACCTCGTCACGCACCTACATGAGACCCATGTCCACGGTGATGGCGGAGCCGGAGCGGCTGATGAGCACGATGGCGGTCAGCAGCGGTGCCAGTTTCGTACCGATGACATTGGCAAGCAGCAGTTCCACATCGTGTTCGCTGCCGAGCGCCTGACCCAGATCCAGGATTTCGGAAGTGATGGAGATCCGATCGCCAGGGCCAGCAGGGTGACCACCGGTAGCGCGTCCACACCGGTGAAGTTGATTTGTGTAACCAGCATATTGATGTTGGCACGGTTGAAGTAGTGGCGTTGGCCGCCACGTTCGCGCACGGCGCTGATGATGAAACTGGTCAGGTCCAGAAGGTACGCGCCGAGCCGCAGAGAGCGCCTCCCGGTCCAACCGAATAGCGTGGATACCACGCTGCTTTCCGCATCCGCCATAAGCGCCTCTCCCTGAGTGACAGCCTAGAAGAAGCCTGGACAGCCTGCAATCATCGGCTCAGCGCCGCCTGAATGCCAGATCAAAAACCGGGTGGCCCAGGCGCAGGCCGCGTTGTTCGAACTTGGTGAGCGGCCGTGCTAGCGTTTGAGGCACAGCCCCATCCGTGGTGGTACTGATGAAATCCGCAGAGCTGGATAGCAGCGCCGACATTTGCTCAGCATATTCTGTCCAATCGGTGGCGGCGCGAAACAGTCCGCCGTTTTTCAGCTTGTATGCCAACAGTGCCACGAATTCAGGCTGTACCAGGCGGCGTTTGTGGTGGCGTTTCTTAGGCCAGGGATCTGGAAAGTACAACAGCAGCGTGTCGAGGCTGGCGTCAGGCACGCAACGCGTGAGCACTTCCAGTGCATCGTCGCAGATCACGCGCACGTTGGTTAGATTCTCGCTTGCCAGCCGGTTGAGCAGGTATCCGACACCGGGACGGTGCACTTCGATGCCGATGAAATCCTGATCGGCATGCGCCTGTGCCAGTGCCAAGAGGGTTTCGCCGTTGCCGAAACCGATTTCCAGCGTGCGCGGCGCATCGCGTTCGAATAGCCTGACGAAATCCCAGGGCACAGATGCTGTGTGCAATCCATAGCGGGGCAGCAAGGTCTCCAGAGCGCGGCGTTGCGCCGGCGTCATGCGGCCTTCACGCCGCACGAAACTGCGGACGCGGCGCGGCTCTGGCGTTGTTGTCGGGTTGATCAGAAGAACAAACCGTCCAGCGGTGAAGAGGCGGAGGCGAAACGCTTCCGCGGGATGCGACCTGCCAGATAGGCTTCGCGGCCGGCTGCCACGGCTTTCTTCATGGCCGCGGCCATGAGCACCGGATTCTTGGCATGCGCCACGGCGGTGTTCATGAGCACACCGTCACAGCCGAGTTCCATGGCGATGGCGGCATCGGAAGCCGTGCCGACACCGGCATCCACCAGGATTGGCACGCCGGCGTTCTCGACGATGCTGAGGATATTGTAGGGATTGCGGATGCCGAGTCCGGAACCGATGGGCGCACCCAGGGGCATGACCGCCACACAGCCCAGTTCTTCCAGCCGTTTGGCTATCAACGGATCATCAGTGGTGTAGACCATCACCTGGAAACCGTCCTTGATCAGGATTTCCGCGGCCTTCAAGGTTTCAGTCACGTTGGGATACAGGGTCTTGTCATCGCCCAGCACTTCCAATTTCACCAGCTGGTGCCCGTTCAATAATTCCCGCGCCAGGCGGCAGGTGCGCACCGCCTCTTCGGCGTTGTAACAGCCGGCAGTGTTGGGAAGGATCGTGTAGCGTTCCGGCGGCAGCACCTCCAGCAGATTCGGTTCGTCTTTCTGCTGACCGATATTGGTGCGGCGGATGGCGACCGTGACGATTTCCGCGCCGCTGGCTTCTACCGCGCGCTGGGTTTCCTCCAGGTCTTTGTATTTGCCGGTGCCGATGAGCAGGCGCGAGCGGTAGGTTTTGCCGGCGACCGTGAAGCTATCGGCGGAAGTTGCGGATGGTTTGAGTTGCGTATTCATCTGAGTTCCAGTTGATGTCGATAGGCAGTTGATAATTCTTGTCGGATGTTTGCCCAGTTCATATTTCAACCACCGCCGATGGCATGCACCACCTCGACCTTATCGCCCATCTTGAAACGATAGCCGAGATGGGTACTGCGCGGCACGATCTCACCATTCACTTCCAGCGCGATGCGTTTACCGCTGAGTTCCAACCGCTGGATCAGATCCCAGGCGGTGAGGGTTTCGGGCACCTCAGTAGGTTTGCCGTTGACGAGGATCTGCATGTGCGCGCACGTTGATAGACTGCGATAAGCGATTTTACCGCAGTCCTATGGCAGGCGCCGGGCGTTTGACAGGTAAAAGAGTGTCGCTAGAATGGGCGCTGCCCGCGGGTGTAGTTCAATGGTAGAACTGCAGCTTCCCAAGCTGCTAACGTGGGTTCGATTCCCATCACCCGCTCCAATTCCCAGGCACCGCTACCAACCAACCTGGGCGTGGAATGCATGGGCATCGTAGTTTGCCCGCATCATGCAGTCAGGTATGAATTCCACCGGCAGTTATCCACCCAAGAGCATCGGCGGGTGGTGACTTCGCTGCCGGGGCAGTTCAAACTGTTGGCTGGACGGGCATAATCCCGCCAATCTTGAGTCACCGACAACAGGTATTGCCATGCCGATCAAGCCGGACCCAATCTCCAAACCGACCAGCGCCCAACACATCGAAAAACGGCGCAAGCCTTTCAAGATCATCGCGATCAGCATCGCGGTCATCCTGGCGCTGATCATCCTCATCGCCATCGTGTTGCCGTTCATCATCACGCCTAACGATTTCAAACCGCGTATCGCCAAGCTGGTGAAAGACAAGACCGGCCGGGAACTCAGCATCGCCGGCGATATCAAGCTGTCGATCTTCCCGTGGTTGGGCGCGGAGATCGGTAGTATGTCGCTAGGCAATGCACCCGGGTTCGGGAACACACCTTTTGCCAGCGTCAATGAGACCGATGTGCACGTACGCTTCTGGCCGTTGCTGCGCGGCCACATCGAAGTTGGCACTATAAAGCTCGTGGGCGTGGATCTCGATCTGGCTCGCGACGCGGATGGCCACAATAACTGGCAGGATATCCTCGAGCACTTGAAGAGTTCGGGATCAGCGGCGCAAGCGCAAAATAATGGCGCCAAATCCATTGGACTTGAGGATCTGCGCATCGATGGCCTGAGCCTCAGCAAATGCGGCTTGCGCTGGAGTGATGCCCAGAAGCATCAGCAATATACGCTCAGCAATCTCGATTTGGATATGGGCACCTTTGCATCTGGTAAACCGCTGCGTCTGAACACCGATTTTGATTTCGCCGGCACCAATCCAGCGCTCACCGGGCATGCATCCTTCAAGGGCACGCTGACTGCGGATCTGGCCAAGAAAATTTATACCGTCAGCAACGCCAAGCTGGATGTGAATGCCAACGGCGATGCAGTCGCCGGCGGTCAGGTGAATGCAGAGCTGTTGTGGCAGCAGGCGGCGTTGAACATGGATGTTGGCACACTGGCGCTCAACGGCCTGTCGGCGAGTGCCTATGGCCTCAAGCTACAGGCGGATATGGAAGGTCAGGGGTTGATGAAAGATCCGCACTTCAACGGCAGCCTAAAACTGGCAACGTTCTCGCCGCGTGAAGTGCTGCAGGCCCTGGGTCATGGCAACCTCGCCGTTATCCGCGATCCACAGGCGCTGACCCAGGCCTCGGGCTCGCTGGATTTCATCGCCTCGCCCGATTCCGCCAGTGTGCAGAATCTCAGTTTCAAACTGGATGACACCACCCTCAGCGGCAGCGTTGTCATCAAGGATCTTAAGACCCGGGCGCTGGCATTCGATCTCACCCTCGACCAGATGAATGTCGACCGTTATCTGCCGCTACAGAAAGCCGCGACGCCCGCCCAGCCGCGTGAAGCAACCGACATCAATAAGGTCAGTATCCCGGTGCGCACCCTGCGCAGCCTGAATCTGGATGGCCAACTGCATATCGGCCAGCTCACGCTGCTGGATGTGCATAGCAGCAACATCGATGTGAGCGTCAGCGCCCATCAGGGGCTGGTGCGCATCAATCCCCTGTCGGTACAACTCTACGGCGGTGCACTCAGTGGCACAGCGCAGATTGATGCCAGCAGCGACACGCCCATCGTTACGGAAGATCTCACAGTACATGATCTGCAGAGCGCCGGGCTGATACAGGATCTGTTCAAGATCAAGCGGCTGAGCGGCACCATGAATATGCATATCGCGACGCGCGGGCTCGGCCCGACGGTGAGTGAGGTCCGCCACACTCTGGAAGGGCGCATGAACTTTTCATTCAAGAACGGCGCCATCGAAGGCCTGAATATTTGGAATACGGTCGAGCGTGCGTATGCGCTGGCGAAACAGCTCCCGCCACCGCCAGCGGCACCCAATCGTACCGAATTCGCCGACATGCACGGCAGCGCCACCATCAAGCATGGGGTGCTGGATAACCGTAATTTTGCTGCGACCCTGCCTTTCATGAACCTCAGTGGCGCGGGCAAGCTGGATCTGGCGGAACTCACCCTGGATTACAGCCTCAAGGCACATATCACCGATACGCCAAAACTCGGCGGGCGCGCGGATCTGGGCGGGCTTGCCGGTTCTACTATTCCACTGCACATCACTGGCACCTTGTCCAACCTGAGTGTGTGGCCGGATGTGGGTGATGCGGCGCGCGCGCGT
>Ga0307373_10010332_pt1 | contig 13751 bp, 14 predicted proteins | sample OX2MG_FD_202534 | JGI IMG/M metagenome (GOLD analysis project Ga0307373, IMG submission 202534) | Soil microbial communities from Risofladan, Vaasa, Finland - OX-2 | ecosystem: Environmental > Terrestrial > Soil > Coastal area > Acid sulfate soil | place: Finland: Risofladan, Vaasa | collected... | reverse complement strand
CTTTTTTTATAATCGACTCCGCGGCTATTCGATGGATGCTTTGGCGCGTCGATCGGTCAATGCCTCTACCAATGGACTGATGACACTCTTCGAGCGCACGTTGATGCATGCAGGCACTCCGCTCTCAGTAGCCCGTTTGAGGGCGGCCCCGAGCATCGTCGGATCCTCGACGGTTTCGCCGTAGCCCCCAAGGCCGCGAAACAAGCCGTCGAACGGTATGTCGCGGAAATCGGTGCCGCAGTTGCGCCCACTCGCCCAAACACGGATCTGCTGCTGCGCGATCGAGCCAAGTCCGCGATTGTTGTCAATAACCACCGTAATCGGTGCCTGTTCCCTGAACGCCGTTTCGATGCTGAGCCCACTGGACAAGAATGCGCCGTCGCCGCTTAGCACCACGACGTTTCGGTCCGGATGCCTGAGCTTTAGGGCGATGCCAAAACCGACGCCGCATCCGAGCAGGCTGTAGGGTCCAGGGTGGAACACGCCACCGAGCTGCTTGCCGTGGAGCTCGGCCCTGTTCAACGCCATCTCGGCCCAGTAATGCGTGTCGCCTCCATCTATCACCAGGTATGCCTTGTCGTCCATGGCTTCCAGTAAAGCAGTCGATGCACTGAGCGGATGCATGGGACGGCTATCCGCCTCGCGCTGCAGCAGGGATTGCAATCCGTCACTCCAGCGCATGCGCGATTCCCGGAGCGCGGACAGCCACGCCGGGCGCACGCGCGGGGCCGCAACGCCAAATTTCGCGTCGAGCTGCGTAAGCACTGCTTTCGGATGACCGAGGATGACCTCGTCAGCCGCGTGGTTATCGGCGATCTCGCCATCGGAGGCGTTAACGCACATTAGTCGTGCAGTGCTGGGAATGAGCGGCGGGCTGCCGAAATTGAGCATGTTGTCGAGCCGGCTGCCAATCGCCACCACCACATCGGCCTGACTGAGCGCCATCTCGGCGGGCGGGAACTGGTGGATGTCGGCGAGGCCGCAATATGCTGGGCACTCCGGACCCATCAGCTTTTGGTGATAGGGCATGACCAGTACCGGAATGCCGTAACGCCCGGCCAACCTGGAAAGTTCCTGCTCCGCCCCCGCCCACCAGACCCCGTTCCCGGCCACGATGACTGGTCGCTCGGCATTGGCCAGCGCTTGCGCGAGCACATCGAGCCTGGATGGGTCTGGCCAAGCCGCGTGCGTACGGTTGTCGCCGAGGTCGAAAGGCCGCACTGCGCGCGGTTCGTGCTCCTCGTAGCTCGAATACAGCAAATCAGTCGGAATGCTCACGTGCACCGGGCCCGGCTGACCCCCGACCGCGATGCAAAACGCCTTGGCCACAAACTCTGGAATGCGGTCGCCGTCGGTCACCAGCACCGAGTATTTGGTTACGGGCTCCGCCATATGCACGTGGTCGACTTCCTTGAAGCCGCCCTGGTTACGGCGCTTCAGCGTGCTCGACCCCGTAATAAATACTACCGGCGAGCGCTGACCCCAAGCCTCGAGCATCGCTGGAACCGCGTTGGCGAATCCTTCCGGTCCAACCAAGCACACCGAAGGTTCGCGCGTCACTCGCGACCAACCATCGGCGAGGTGGCCCGCGATCTGCTCGTGCGGCGCATTGACAACCCGGATGCCGTAAGCCGCTAGACCTTCGAGCACCGGATTGATGAATCCGCCACTGAGTGTGAACACGATCTTCACCTTGCGCTCGGCCAGCGTCCTGGCTACCAGCATCCCACCACGTATACGGCCCATCGCTTCCTGCCTCCCGGTCGTGAGTTCGCGCGCCAGCCGGAACGCCCAACTGGTCAACTCCAGCCGGACAGCCGCCTGGGCGGTTGGCGAGGTGATCCCTGGCGAGACTTATCGCCTCCCTCGTAATATTCTGGCGTTAGCTTGCTCCGAGCGCCCGCTCCCGCAGCACGGCGAGAAGCTCTAGCGCGCGTGCCGCGGCCTGTTCCCCACCCGAGCGGTTGCCGCGTACGTACGGCGGACGAATGTCTTCAATCTCGGCGAGGGCCTTCACGCTCGCGTCGTCGGCGACGCTATACCTGCGCAGATCGTTCACGGTCAGCATATAGGTATGCAGGACATCGACCTCGGGCTGCGTTGCGCCCTTCCTGTGAAGGGCGAGGTTCAGCCAATGCGTACCGGCAAGCATCGCAGCCTCGATCTTCATCTCGTAGTCAACAGACCGGCACTTCGCGAGCGAGCGCTCGATTCTCTCGGCCCTCGCGCGGTGGTCATCGGGCTTCATATCGACTTATCCTGGGATCCGTGTGCGTAGTAGTGCCAGGCAGCGGCGCAGTGCCGCGTCGCATTCCTCGGTGATCGCGCGCGTCGGCGAGCGTTCGCCACGTACGCAGGGGTCGCGGTGGTGCTCGACGACTTCCATCGCGTGCATCATGTCCGCTATGTCGTCCGGCACCGGCGCGTCAATTTTCGGTCGACCCACGTGTAGGACGTCGCCGAGCGGGTGAAACACCGGAGCGAGGGAACCGTCGCGCGTTGGCGCGAGGTACACACCAGGCTGAGTCGGGAAGACATCGTCGCTTCGGGTGATCCCCGCGTGGTGCAGCGCGGCGTTTACGGCGTGCGTACCGGCGTTCATTGCGGCCCAAAACCAGAGCTCGAAGTCGTCCATAGGATCGAGCCGGGTGCGCAGTGCTTCGATCTTGGCGATCTTCTCCATGTGAGAAGCGACGTTCATGTGTGGGTTTCCTTGAGAAGCGCTGCCGCGCGCACAGCCGCTCGGGGCCAGGCGTCGGGATTGAGAAGGTGCGCTGGGCGCTCGCCGGCGAGCGCCTGCAGCACCTGGCGCGCTGCGGAAAGCGACATACCTTCCACCGCTTCATTGGTCAGGCCAGCCACATGGGGCGTCAGAATGATTTGGTCTAGGTCGTAGAAGGGGCTACCCAAGCCGTGCGGCTCGTGTTCGTAGACGTCGAGCGCAGCGCCGGCGATCCAGTGTTCGCGCAGCGCGCGTACGAGTGCGTCCTCCTGCACCACCTTGCCGCGTGACGTATTAACGAGGAACGCGCTCGTTTTCATACGCCGCAGCTGTGACTCGCCGATCATTCCGCGTGTTTCGGGAGTGAGCTCAGGATGCAAGGACACCACGTCGGCGAGCTCGAGGAGATCGCTCAGCGATCCCGCCATGCTGGCGCCAAGCGCCTCAACCTTCGCGGTAGGCACGTACGGATCCCATGCGATAACTCGCATACCGAAAGCTGCTATCGCTTTGCGTGCGGTCTCTGTCCCGATTTGGCCAAAGCCAACGATGCCGAGGGTCTTCCCTTCGAGTTCCACATACTGAGCGAAATCGGCACGGTGCTGCCAACCCTCGCCGCCGCGCATCCAGCGGTCCAAGACAAGTATGCGCTTGGCCAAAGCAAGAATCAGCGCGATCGCCGTCTCCGATACGGGCCGCATGCCGAAGCCAGGATTGTTGACGACTGCGACTCCATGACGCGTCGCCGCCGCAATGTCAATCGCGTCAGTCCCGCGGCCAGAGCATGCCGCAACTATGAGGTGAGGAGCACTCGCGAGCACCGCTTCGTCGACGCGCTGAGGGTAGCGCGCGCATAGCGCATGCGCCTCGCGCGCTGCGTCGACCACCATCTCTGGACTCGGTCCTCGCAACACACGCACTTCGCAGTGCTCGCGCAGCAAGGCCTCCCCCGCTGGGTGGTACATCGGCTCGGCGAGGACAACGATCGGTCGTGCCATGGTTAACGCTTCGAAATCTCGCGTCCGTGGACATTAACTATCCTCAGACGAACAAGACCTTTGTCGCGACAGTGCTTCGGCTCAGGCGAACTCATATCGGCGTGCTCCCAACGGTTTCCCTTTATAAACTACCTTCATCCCGCGTCCTTTCATGCGGTGCCATCCACGGAACGCCACAAACCTTCTTGGCATCACTCTGCGCTTCGTTTCATTGTGTTGTCCTCGATCGGGCTGAATGTACGCGGGACCCTCAGGCGCTGTCAACGGATGGACACAACTCCTATACAGGACATGCTGCATCGCAGCGTTGACCGCCGCCGTCTGAACCGATACCTTGTGGCGCGAATCTTACATAGGAGTTTGCATGCCACGTGCGATCGTGCTCCACCATTCCGATAATGTCGGCACCCTCATCGACCGCGGCAGCGCAGGCGAGTCCTGCACCCTGCAGGGAGAGAACTCGGGCTCGGTTCAGCTTGTAGAGGACGTACCATTTGGGCACAAAGTATGCGTCCGCGACACGCCGCTGGGGGGTGAAATACTGAAATATGGGCAGGTCATCGGACGCGCAAGCGACAGTCTCAAAGCGGGTCAGCACGTCCACATTCACAACGTAGAATCCGGCCGTGGCCGGGGCGATCAAGTGAAGAGGTAGGGTATGGCGAAGACGTTCCTCGGATATACGCGTGAAAACGGCGCGGTCGGCGTTCGCAACTGGGTTGCAATCATTTCGATCATGGACAACTGCAATCCAGTGACACGTGCCATCGCGCACGCGGTGGATGGAACCATTCCGATCACTACGCTGTTCGTGCGCGGACAGTACGGGCGCGACCTTGAGGTCACCTTGAACACGCTCGGAGGCATGGGGAGCAATCCCAACCTCGCGGCGGTGCTGCTTGTCGGGCTCGAAGAGCAAACGACCGAAGAGGTCGCGAAGCGCATTCGCGGGACTGGAAAGCCGATTGAGGCGATCACCTTGCAGCCGCACGGCACTATTAACGCGGTGGCCGAGGGAACGCGACGGGCGATGAAACTCGTGCTGCGCGCCTCGAGCGCTCGCCGTCGTCCGTGCCCGGCTTCGGCTCTGGTAGTGGGTGTCGAATGCGGTGGCTCGGACACCACCTCCGGGCTCACCTGCAACCCGACAATCGGACGGATGGCCGACAGGCTCGTCGACGACGGCGGGACGGTGATCATCTCGGAGACTTCCGAGTTTCTCGGCGCCGAGTACTTATTTGCCGAGCGAGCGGCGAGTGAGTCGGTGAAGAAGGCGTTCACCGGCGCCGTGCTCGGTCTTGAACGCGAAGCGGTCTCGCGCGGCATGGACATACGCGGCACCAATCCGACCCCGGATAATATCCGTGGCGGGCTCACAACGATCGAAGAGAAGGCGCTCGGCGCGATGGCGAAGTCGGGATCGCGGTCGCTGGTCGGCGTGCTCGGCTACGGCGAGATGCCGAAGGTGAAAGGGCTGCATTTCATGGACGCGCCAGCGCCTGCGGTTGAAAATCTAACTGCCATGGCGGCGGCAGGCTGTCAGCTTATCTTTTTTGGTACTGGAGTAGGCAATCCAATCGGCAACATGGTTGTGCCGACGGTCAAGATAAGCGGTAACGTGAACACGCTGCGGACAATGGCCGATAACATCGATTACGACGTTTCCGACATACTCGAAAAGGGCACGAAGGTCGCGGGTCTCGGCGACGGCCTTTACGACTATGCGATGGAAGTCGCTTCGGGTACGCGCACCACGAGCGAGATCCTCGACGTTCGGGAGACGGCAATCAGTCGCTTCGAGCGCACCATTTGATATCTCGAACGACGAATGACGAAGCTTTCCCGCATCTGCGATTCAATCATTGGTCGCATAGAGTCAGGAGCGCTGTTGGAAGGCGACCGGCTGCCTTCGGAGGAGCGGCTAGCGGCAAGCTATCGGGTGAGCGTGGGTACAATTCAAAAGGCGCTCGCACAGCTCGCACACTCCCGGCTCATCTCGCGCGAGCATGGCCGCGGCACCTTCGTTTCGGGCGCAAGTCTGATGCCGGCGGAGGTGCGCTATCTGCGCTTTCGCGATGCTGCGGGAAATGAGCTGCCGCACTATATCCACGTGCGTTCAGTGAAGCGCATGAAGAAGAAGGGTGCATGGTCCGAATTTCTTGCCGCGGATAGCTTCGTGCGCATCGAACGATCGTTGAATGTCAGCGGACGGTTGGATCTCTACAGCGAGTTCTGGCTGCGGGAAGCCGACTTTGCGCGCCTTGGCGGCGTCGACCGCAAAGCCTTAGCGAAGAACCTGCGCGTGATGCTCGGCCAGCAGCTTGCGCTCCCGACGCTGCGTGTCGATCAGTGGATCCGATTCGAGCCGCCAACTGCGTCAGCGGCGCGACAGCTGGCACTCGATGAGGACGTGCCATGCTTCGTTATGGAGATGCGGGGCTACACACTAAGGGACCAACCACTCTATTGGCAGCGCGTCTGTGCTGGACCGTTCCCGGAAAACCTCGTCATCGTGCGCTAGAGCGGACCACCACAAATGTCTTTCGAACCTCTTTCGTCGCGGCCGAGTGATCCCGGTCCGACCCTGCGTCCGCCCGCCACCCTTGAACGCTGGACAACGCAGCTGTTCGAATCTTGCGGCGTGCCGCTGGATCAGGCAGCAGAAGCGGCAGCGATCATCGTGCGTAGCGAGTTACGCGGGTACGGTACACACGGGATGACGCGGGTCGCGTCCTATGTCGAGCGCTTGCAGTCGGGGGACTTCAATCCAACGCCAGCTATGCGTGATCATGTGTTCCCGGGGGGCGTCGTGCTCGACGCTGACGGGGCGATGGGGCAAATCGCGGGGCCGTACGCCTTGCGCCTCGGTCTAAAGGCGCTCGACGCGAGTGCATCCGTGCTCGTTTCGATCCAGCAATGCGGCCACCTTGGCGCGCTTGGAATGTACGCACTACTTGCTGCCGAGGCAGGCGCCTTCTGCATGCTTGGCCAGCGCACGCCGCCCATCCTTGCCGTGAAAGGGTTCGCGCGATCTGCGATCGGGCATAACCCGATTGCCTTTGGCTGCCCATTTCCGGGTGGCGAGCCGGTCGTCTTCGATATCGCATGCAGCGTGGCCGCGCGCGGCCACATCTTGCTAGCCGCGCGCGAAGGCCGTCCTATACCTGAGAATTGGGCACTAGACGAGACCGGAGCTTCAACCACCGACGCGCAGCGTGCGCTGAAAGGATCGCTACTGCCAATGGGTGGCCATAAAGGCATTGGCATCGCGATGATGGTAGAAGTGCTGGCCGGGGCACTATCCGCGACGGCGGCCTCGCTCGAGGCCGGAGGCAACGATTTGCCGCTCGCCGGTGCGATGGGCCGGCAGGGAGCGTTCCTGTGGATGGTGAAGCCCGAGGCTTTCGCGGCAAAGGAGTTATTCGGCGCTTACATGGCACGCTGGACCGAAACCTACCTTTCCGCAGGGGGCGATCAAGCGCGATTGCCCGGCAACCGCGGCGCGCAGCTCGAACGCAGGGGTCGGGCGGCCGGCATTGCATTGTCTGAAGCTCTCCAGCGGGAACTCTCTGTGCTTGGCGAGAAGCTCGGTATCCCGCTTCCATCGTGAGTGCCGCTGATAGGACCGCGCGTAGGCGCTGTCGCCTGAGGTATTCCAGCTCGAGTAGGCGCAGTCTTTCATCTGCGGTCATGTACCAACCGAAAACCTGCGTAAGACAGGAACCCACCACAGGAAGAGGAGGCACCATGAAAGGTATCGTCACAAGGACTGCACGCTTCGTCGGCGCGGCTGCGATCTGCGCCACCCTCGGTTTCACGGGCATTGCCGCTGCGGCCGACCCGCAGGGGAACACCATTGTCCTCGGAGCAGCTGTTTCGCTCACGGGAAAATATGGGCAGTTAGGCAAAATAACGGTCGACGGGTACAACCTCGCGGTGAAGATGATCAACGAGCACGGCGGGGTCATGGTCAATGGCAAGAAGTACAAGTTCGCGACAAAGTATTACGACGACGAATCCAATCCGGCGGTCACTGCCCAACTGTTCGAGCGGCTGATCAACCAGGATGGCATCAAATACGCCCTCGGGCCCTACGCCTCCGGTCCCACCAAGGCCGCCGCGCCGGTGACCGAGAGGTACCACATCCCGATGCTGGCAGACGAGGCCGCTTCGCGTGCGCTCTTCACGCAGGGCTACCGCTACCTGTTCGGGCCGCTGTCCACGTCGGAACAGTACCTCGCGCCAGTAGTCGACGTTGCCGCGGCTTACGCCAAGGCGCACGGGATGAAGCCGAGCCAGCTAAAAGTCGCGATGGTGTTCGAGAACGATCCGTTCTCGCTCGACGTGCGGGCGGGGGCCGTGGACGAGGCGAAGAAGTACGGCATGAAGATCGTGATCGACGACAAGATGCCGCGCGATCTGAGCGACATCTCCGCCACGCTCACCAAGGTCAAGGCGCTCAAGCCCGATTTGCTGCTCGTTTCCGGCCACGCCAAGGGCGCGATCACTGCGGTGCGCCAGATGAAGGAACTCAGGGTCTACGTGCCGATCGTTGGCATCACGCATTGCGAAGCGGCGAACTTGACCGGGAAGTTCGGCGCCGACGCAAACGGCATCCTGTGCCCGGCTCAATGGGCTGAAACGCTGACTTACAAGGACAACCTGTTCGGCACCGCAATGGATTTCTACCGCTTGGCCAAGAAGACCTACCCGTATTACAACGAGGTGCCGTTTCAACTGGCGCAGGCCGCTGCCGCAATCGAGATCTGGGCAGACGCGTTCAAGCGTGCCCAGAGTTTCGATACCGAGAAGCTGCGCGACGCCCTCGCGGCGACTGACATGGAGACCTTCTACGGCAAAATCAAGTTCGATTCGACGGGCAAGAATGTCGCCAAGCCGATGGTGCTGCGCCAGATCCAGGATGGGAAATACGTCGTGGTCGAGCCGGCAAAGTACGCGGTAGGCAAGCCACAGCTCCCGCGCAAGGCGGGCAACTAGCCGCATCAAGGACGAAATGGGGGAGCGCGCTGGCCTGATCGGGCCGGCGCGGCTTTGCTTATGTGGGAAAACCTGCAAATCCTCATCACCGCGCCGATCTTCAACGTTCAGCTGCTGCTGAACGGACTGACCGTTGGCGCGGTCTTTGCGCTCGTCGCCTACGGCCTCGCCCTCGTGTGGGGCGTCACCAGCATTAAAAATCTCGCTCAGGGCGACTTCGTCATGGCGGGAGGCTACGGCGCTTACCTCTTTTGGAAGCACGGCATCAACCCGCTTTACTCTGTTGTGCCGACGGCAATCGTGATGTTCGTGCTCGGCTGGATCCTCTACCGGTTGGTCATCAGGCGCGTCATCCAGCTGGACCTGTTCACTTCGCTGCTCGCGACGTTCGGGATGGCGATTGTCATCCAGCAGTCTCTGAACCTGGCATTTGGGGCCGACGTACGCACCGCGCGCTCGGGCCTCCCCGAAATCCAGATGTTCGGCAACATGGTGACGGTCTCCGAGATTCGCCTTGTGTCGTTCGGCCTGTGCGTGCTGCTTGCCATCGCCATGGTTCTCTATATGAAGAGAAGCCGCATGGGCCAGGCGATCCGCGCCACCGCGCAGGATCCGCGTGCGGCGCGCGTGCTCGGCGTGAATACGGACCGCGTCTATGCCCTCACCTTCTCCATCAATGCGGCGATCTGCGGCGCCGCTGGCGCGCTGGTTGCGATGATCTGGGTTATCGAACCGTTCTACGGCATTGCCTACTCGGTACGGGCGTTCGTGATCGTGACCGCGGCCGGGCTTGGCAACCTCCCAGGTGTGATTCTCGCTGCACTAGGGCTGGGCGTGCTCGAGCAGTACAGCGGTTTCATCCTTGGCGCCCAGCTGCAGCAGGCGACCGTAGTCAGCCTGCTGCTGGTGGTCCTGATCTGGCGCCAGATACTTCTGCTACGCCAGCGCAAGGCACTGCAATGACCCGTCGCTCCCTGCTCCTACATTGCGCCATCCTGGCGGCGGCTGTCGCGACGCCATTTCTGTTTCCCGGACACACGGTACAGATGGCGGTGCTCTGGATGATGATCTTGTTCGCCATGACGTGGGACACCTTGGGCGGGCAGATGGGCTACAACTCGCTCGGCAACATCCTGTTCTTCGGCTTCGGCATGTACGTCTGCGCGGTAACGCAGATCGGCGTGGTGTACGACGTCGCCAAGTACACGGCGGCGACCGGGGCCATCAAGGTCGATTTCACGAACAAGCAGTACTTCGAGGGCCTCGCGCTCGGCGTGGTCTTCGCGGCGCTTGCTTGCACAGTCGTGGCCACGATTCTGAGTCGCATCCTATTCGGGCTGCGCGGCCCCTATTTCGCGATCGGCACGCTCGGATCCGCCATCGCTGCGGCCGAACTGACCGCGGCCTGGAGTTACGTGGGCGCGGGCAGCGGCATCGCGATGCCGGTGTTCCCGGGCGGCCCCGGCGACCGCGAGCGGTTCTTCTACTTTATGTTTCTGGTGGCGACAATTCTGTGTTACTTGTTCCTGCGCTGGCTCTACGGCACGCGCTTCGGGCTGGCGATCAATGCGATCCGCGACGACGAGGACAAGGCCGAGGCGCTGGGATTGCACACGATGCGTTACAAGACAGTGGCCTGGTGCAGCTCGGCGTTCTTCCTCGGCATCGCCGGAGCCCTGTTCGGCAACATGAACGGTTTCATCGACCCGCTCGAGGTCGCCTATCCGACGCTGACTTTCGGCATTTTCATGGTCGCGATGGCGCTGCTCGGCGGCAAAGGCACCCTGTGGGGCCCGATCCTCGGGGCGGTGCTGTTCTACACGATCCAGCAAATCACCTGGACCTACCTGCTCGGCTGGCAGTACATCGCACTCGGCGTGCTGATCATTGTCAACGTGGTGTACTTCCAGCAGGGGATCATGGGCTGGCTCAAGGACCGCAAGCCGCAATGGTTCGGCGTCCGGGTGGAACCGCTCCCCGGGAGCGCGGCGCGCGACGGCAGCTCATGAGCACCCCGATCATCGAGGTCCGGGGCGTCAGCAAGTCCTTTGGCGGCGTGCTCGCCAACCGCGAGGTCTCGCTTTCGGTCGCCGAGGGCAGCATCACCGGGCTTATCGGGCCGAACGGGTCGGGGAAGACGACGCTGTTCAATTCGATCGTGGGCCAGCACCCGATCGACTCCGGGTCGATCCGCTTCGAGGGCCGGGAGATCTCCCGGCTCAACGTGCAGAAGATCGCGCGCCTCGGGATGCTGCGCACCTTCCAGCAGACGCGCATCTTCTCCAAGATGAACTGCGTCGACAACCTGCTGATCTCCGTCCCGCACCGGGACGGAGAGTGGCGCGACATGTTCCGTCCGTACCAGCACGCGCTGCGGGAGAAGGCGGAGCGCCTGCTGGAATTCGTCGGGCTGTACTCCAAGCGGCGGCTGATCGCCGGAACGCTCTCTTTCGGCCAGCAAAAGCTGCTGGAGTTCGCGATGGCGTTGATGAACGAACCGAAGGTGCTGCTCCTCGACGAGCCCACGGCAGGAATCAATCCCACGCTGATCAACGGCCTGATCGACCGGCTCAAGCGCGCGAACCGGGAATTCCGCATCACGCTGTTCGTGATCGAGCACAACATGCGGGTGATCATGAACCTCGCGCAGCACATCTACTGCCTCTCGCACGGCGAGATGCTCGCCGAGGGTCCGCCGGAAGCGATTCAGAACGACCGGCGCGTCGTTGACGCCTACCTGGGAGCACACTGATGGCGAATGATGAGCCCGCGCGCAGCCACGGCTACCACGGCGGCTCGGTCGACACGGTGCTGTCGGTCGACGAGGTCGCGCGCGATGCCGAGAAGCTGCGTGAGGAAATCCCCGAGGAGCGGCTGCTCAAGCTCGCCGGCGGGAAGCCGTTCCTTTCAATCAAGGGCCTGCGCGCAGGCTACGGCAACATGGAGATCCTGCACGACTTCACGCTGCACGTCGGGCGCGGCCAGTCGCTGTGCCTGATCGGGCCGAACGGCGCGGGCAAGTCCACGGTGCTGCACTCGGTCTACGGCTTCACGCGCGTCTTCGGCGGTCGCATTACCATCGGCACCGGGTCCGGGCAGCGCGACATCACCGCGCTCACGCCGGAGCGCAAGTTGAAGGAAGCCCGCGTTGCCTACATCCTGCAGGACAAGTCCGTCTTCCCGGGAATGACGGTCGAGGAGAACCTGTGGATGGGCGGCTTTCTGCTGAACTCGCGCAGCGCGGCGAAGGCCGCCGCCGAACGGGTGTTCGACAAGTACGAGCGGCTGGCCGCGCGCCGCCACCACTTGGCGCGCGTGCTCTCCGGCGGCGAGCGCCGGCTGCTCGAGATCTCGCGCGCCCTGGTGATGGAGCCCGACGTGCTGCTCGTGGACGAGCCCTCGATCGGCCTCGAGCCGCGCTACATCGACCTGGTGTTCGAGATCCTGCACGATCTGCAGCATGCCGAGGGCAAGACCATCCTGATGGTCGAGCAGAACGCGAAGAAGGGGCTGGAGTTCGCCGACCTCGGCTACGTCCTAGTCTCCGGCCAGCTCGGGCTCGCGGGCAGCGGGCAGGAGCTGCTGCAGAACCCCGAGGTCGGGCGGCTTTTTCTGGGCGGCTGATCGGGGGCCGGGTCAGGCCCGGATTTCGTCCGGCATGGACGGCGGGACCAGGTCGAACAGCCCGATGATGTCTCGGTTGCGCGCGCGCACGCACCCGATCGATCCCGGCTTGCCCATTTCGGCCGCGTCGGGCGTATTAGGGAATTTGGAGCGCGAGAACAGGGCATTCAAATAAATCCTGAACTCAGATCGATCAGCGCCTGGAACGCTGCGTGCGACGACTTCTTTCCCGTGCTTCGCGACGCCGACGGCTCTGCTCATGCAGAGCGGGGTCTAGCTTCGTGTAAATCTCCCACAGCGTGTTCAAATCCCGATGCCCGGTCACCTGGGCAACTTCGTGGGGCACGTACCCCTGTTCAAATAGCCGGCTAACACACTCGCGCCGCAGGTCGTGGAAATGAAGATCGTCGATGCCTAGCGTTCTGCATGCGTTGGTAAAACGCGACGACACGCTGTCACTCTTATATGGGAAGATACGCTCATCGATCTTCAGTTGACGTTGCGTGATTGCCCACGCATCGCCGAGCAATGGGAAACGGAAGTCGTTGCCTCGCTTGTTGCGTGGGTGCTTCATGTCGCGCAGTAGTTGCGTACGCTCCCCCTCGTTGAAATCGCTCCACAGTAACCTGCAGATCTCCCCTTCTCTCTTTCCGGTCCAGATAGCGTACTCGCAGAGATCCTCTATCGGGATCCTCGCGCTCGGATGGTGCCTCTGCTTGCGGAACAGCTCATACAGGCGCCTGAGTTCATCCAGTGTCGGTCGGCGCTCCCGCTTGTTGGGCTCTGCAACAAGCTGGAGTTGCTTGAGCATCGGCATGGCCTCATCAAAGTGAGTCGCGGTGATGAGCACACCCCATGCAGGCTTAGCCATCGCGAACGGCATACGCAAATAGATAATGTCTTGTGCGATGGTCTGCGGGGCAACACCAGCCTGCCTGCGCTGCTTGGCGAACGCGATAAGGTCTTCGCTTCCCACTTCTGCGACCGGCCGACTCGCGAGCGGTTCCGTCACAGCGAGCGCCTCAAGTGTCGCCCGCTTGGTGCGCCCAAGCGGGTGCACCGGGTCGACGAATTCGATGTAGCGCCGGATTAGACCAGCAACCGTGATTCCCCCAACCTGCCGCGCCTCGATTTGCCCAGGCCTCTTGAGCGCCTTTTCCAAGTCCTCGGCCCAGGCCTTGGCCAAAGCACGTCGGCTGAAGCTGCGGGCCTCTTGGTAGACTAACTTCCCTTGCCGTTTGATTCGGACGATTGCCTGGTGAGCTTCGCCACCTTTAGCAGTGAGGCGTTTTCGGATGGTGGGCAAAAGGTGTGACACGATATTCCCGTCACACTTTCATGTCACACCGTCCGGTGTGCCAAGGGGAATAATGGTGGCTCATCGTGTCTGAAGAGCGCTTGATTTATTG
>Ga0307373_10010330_pt1 | contig 13753 bp, 7 predicted proteins | sample OX2MG_FD_202534 | JGI IMG/M metagenome (GOLD analysis project Ga0307373, IMG submission 202534) | Soil microbial communities from Risofladan, Vaasa, Finland - OX-2 | ecosystem: Environmental > Terrestrial > Soil > Coastal area > Acid sulfate soil | place: Finland: Risofladan, Vaasa | collected... | reverse complement strand
GTTATACCAGAATCATGGCCGGACACTGCAGCAAGTTACTGATTCTACGGTCGGTCAGAGTTTTGGCGAGGCACAAGCCTCGATTTTGTTTCGTTCTCCGCGGAATCACTGCTCACGGTTTCCCCTCTCTGGCTTTGACTGAAGATTTATATGAATCGCTGAAGTGCAAAGAGTATTCCTCCGCAGCCGCGCATGCAATTCTCTTTGTCAACGGCGCGAGCCGTCCTGCCTCGTGAGTCTTGCGCCCGGGATTCTCACGAAGTTGCCTCGCTGACGGAAAAGACGCGACGATGTTACGCCGTTTGCAGGAACGGTCTCAATTCGCGAATGTCGGTGATTTTTTCAAGGTTGAAGACTTTTTCGATGAGGGCCGAAGTTTTGGCCCCGCCGAGCACGGGAGTGACGAGGTCACCAGTTTTTGTGGCGACCTCCTCGCCGGTCATGGGATTCATGAAGCTGCCGCGAACGTGACTCACGCGCTCGGTCAGATGCGTGCCATCGGTCAAAGCGACGTCTACGATGGCGCCACGCACCGGCAGCATGCGCTCCAACTCTTCACTGGGGAGGAGTTTGACTTTGGCGCGCTCTCGAAGCACGGCGGGCGACGTCATTCGCGCAATATCGTTGGCAGTATCGAGCGTTATATTACCGTCCAGTAATATGACGGCGACGAGATACTGCGTGTTGATGTCCGGCATCTTACGGTTGTTCACGATCATTTCCAGACTGGTTGGCAACTGAACCGTTACCTGGCGCACCTGGTCCGCCGTGAAAGGATGCTTCTTGCGGAGGGCTACGATGGCATCGAGAACCGCCTGGATCGGCGAGCCTACAGGCCATTTCTTGATGTCGGTGAGCACGATCTGGTAGCTCTCGCCCAACTTGTCGATCAGCCCCTCGCGGTTGGCGCTCGGTTGGTAGGCGTCAAAAAAGTTGTCCGCCCCCGAGAAAATGTCTTCGACGCCGGTCCAGCCCTCGTGAACTACCAGGGCGGAAAGAACGCCGCCGCGTGCTCCCATGCCCCCGAAAACGAAGGCCTTTTGAATATGTTGTGTGTCGCGGTCCCAGGCGCACAGTCCGCAGGATTGCTGCGCGGTGTATCCGAGCATCAGGCGCATGAGGTGAGCATCAAAGCCCGCGATACAGCCGCAAGCGGCAGAGGCGCCGAAAAGAGAGGCGATGGCGTGAGTGCTCCAGTGGCTTTCGAGTTCAAATTGCCGACCACCTAGGGTGAGGGTAACCCGGTTGCCGATGTCGTAGCCGAGAGCGACGGCGCGGATGAACCGGGTGCCGCTGGTGCCGAACTGTTCTCCCATAGCGAGAGCCGCCGGGACTACGCCGCAACCGGGGTGGCATTTTGGGGCGCTGGCCGAATCGTCGGTTTCGTCGGCGTGGGCCATCATGGCATTGGTCAGGGCTGCTTCGATCGGACCGCAGAGAATATCCGTGGCCACAACGGTCGAAACCGGTCTGCCGCCGTAGGCCTGGATGAATTGAATAGCTTTGCGCCCGGGGAGCAATTTCGATCCGGAAATCATAGCGGCAAATGTGTCCAAGATATGCTCTTTGGTCGCTTGCACCACTTTCTCGGGCAGGGGGCGGCTACCGGCTTCGCTCAAATAGGCTGAGAGCCTTTCCATGACCGGGCTCAGGTTTGGGCCAGCGGGAGCGGTTCCCGCAGGAGTCTCAGCCGATTGCGAGAATACGGGAAGAGGTACAGGAAGGGCGGCGGCGATGGCGATTCCAGCGAACCCGAATAACTCGCGCCGAGTCAACTTGGATTCGTCAAATTTCTCGGATGGATCTTTACCCCCGTCATTCGGCATGTTCCCTATCCTTCCTGTCTGGGCTGCTGCTTCCGGAGCGATGATGTGGCGCCCGACAAGGATAGGGGCAACCCTCTAGTGGGCCTCGCTCACGTCCATCCTGCCGTAGTTCGCCTTCCAGCCATAGATCGTGTGCTTTCGACGCGCCCACTTCTCTCGCCACGTCCTCGGCCTTGCATCCCGCTTCCAGTTGCTTCAGCGCGCCGATCATCTGCGCCTCGGTATGCCTGCTCGTCGACATGCTCGTCCCCTTTCCGCAACGTGAAATCATACTCAGCTTTGTGCGGATTTAGGGGAGAAGGTCATTCGTGGGTGTACATCAGAAGGTTAGTTTCACCGCCAACTGGACTTGTCGGGATGTGGTGACGGTCTGGTCGATTAGTCCTGCGCCAGGAACGGGATTGCCAGAGCCATCGAAGAGCGTGAAGTTGTCGGTCGGCGCATCGAAGTTGGTGTGATTGAAGAGATTGAAAACGTCCAGGCGAAGCTGCAAATTCTCAGTTTCCCTGAGCTTGATGTTCCGGAGTAGGGAAAAATCAAAATCGAACAGGCTGGGGCCGATCAGCTCGTTTCTTCCGGCGTTGCCCATTCGGTTCACCGGGTTTGGGAATGCAAAGCACTTCAGGTTGATATACGCGTTCGGATTCCCTGTCGTCAGAGGACCGCAGCCTTTGATCCGGTCGGGGAAGTCGAATGGTATTACGGCATTGGTTCCCAGCGGATCGCCGCTGATGACCACGCTGAACGGAGGACCGCTGCTGGCGGTCAGGATTCCACCCGTCTGCCATCCGTTCGTCAGCCAGCGGAGACTAGACCCAGATCTCATACCTGGAATCGACCACATCGTGCTGATGACAAGATTCTGACTAATGTTCGTATCGCAAAGCCCGCGGCGGGTGCTTGGAGCGGTATATAGGCCAACATTCAACGAGTTGCGGTACTGATCCGATGCCGCCGAACCGGAGCTGGTGTCGATGCACCGGGAATATGTATAGGCGAGCGAACCCATCAGTCCGTGATTCATCATCTCCGTGAGTTGCGCCTCGCCACCGTCGTAGTACGAATCGCCGGACCAACTGGCGTCAAACACACGTCCCAGCAGAGGATCCACGACCGTGCCACTGCCGATGGGCAATGGCCAGTAGTACCCACGCGTTTGCGCGTTATACGTAGGAAGAACGATATTGCCGTCGTCCGTCTGGTACCACATATGGATGCCTCGCGAGCCGACGTAGCCCACCAGCAACGTGGTCTTGGATCCCAGTGCACGCTGGATGTTGAGATTCCATGTCATCACGTAATTGCGCGGAGGCGCGTACTGGAGGGCGGAGTACTTCCGGAGTGAGGTGTTATTCTGCAGGAGCGAGTACGCCCCGGTGGGAAACGAGCCGACTGGAAGTTTAGAAGTGCCAGCATCTTGAGCAAACGGATAAGCGCTATCCACGCCAGGGCCCATTTCTACCATGTAGGGCAGGATGTCATACATGCCGAACGAGCTGCGTATGGAGGTCTTGCCGTCGTGGAACGGGTCCCAGGCAAATCCCACGCGCGGCTCGACGTTGCCAAAGGTCGGGTTCTTAATGTAGGGGTTGCCGAGGTACGGTGTATTGCCCGCGAGCACACGCAGGTTTGAGAGCTTGCCGTTTACTTCGTAGGGGACGCTGGCAATCTCATACCGCGTACCGAGATCGAGCGTGAAGTAGGGGCGAAGGCGTACGGTGTCATTCAGGTAGACACTGAAGATGCTTTGCCGCATATTGCGCGGTGAGGTCGAGCTGGGCAGCGTGGTGAGGAATGACTCCGGTTGGTTGGTGAGGAAATTCGACAGTGAGCCGAAGAAGAAGCTACCTCCCGGATTATCTGACGTTATCTGGTTATCATCGATCCGTTCGATGCTGGCACCGAACTGGATGGTGTGGATCCCCCGCGTCACAGAAGCATCGTCGTAGGCTTGGACCGAATTCCAACGGAATAGCAGCGGGGCCTGCGAGGTGGTACCCCCGACAAAGTTGCTCATGCCCGGGACACTCACCGAGCCGACAGCATCGCCCGGCTGGAATCCATGCGCTGGATCCCCGGCCGCTGCGAGAATTGCGGTCGAATTATACGGCGAGCCCGCATTGTCGCGGCTAAAGCCAAAATGGACGGTGTTAACCGCCGCGGACGATAGGACGTGCGTCCACACAACGGCGGCCATCTGGCGGATGGTCTTACTGTAAATGTCGACGACGTCGAAATTGTCCGGTCCATACGTAGGCGCGTCGTCATACATATAGTCGACCGATACGCTGTCGGCGGGCGAAAACATATGATCGAAGCGCGTGGTGAAAAAGTTCTCTGTTGTGACAGTCTTTGATACCAAACGGAACGTGCCGAGGTCGCCATTGCCAAAAATCGTTCCCGGCTGGGCCTGCGGAATAAACGTATTCAGAAAGCTCGTGATCGCCGGGTCGACCGTCACCGTCGTTGGGTTGCAACCATTCCCCGCGGGGATCGAGCAGAGTTGGCCAGCCCGCGCGGCTGGCGAGGGCACGGTATTAAGTACACCCTGACTGAGTGACTGACGGATGCCTTCGTAGTCGCCGAAGATCCATGTGCTGTTCCGGCGAACGGGACCGCCAAGCGATCCGCCGAACTGGTTCCGGCTGAATGGAGGTATCTGTGAGGGATCGAAGTGGTTGCGCGCGTCCATCGCCGAATTGCGGAAGAACTCGTAGGCACTTCCGTGCAGCTGGTTGGTTCCCGAGCGGGTGATGGCAGAAATCACCCCGGCGGCCGTGCGCCCATACTCCACGTCAGGGTTGGCCGTGATTATATCGAACTCCTGTAGCGCATCCACACCGAGATTGCCTCCGAGCACGCTTCCCGGCCCGGCATTGGAATAGTCGTTGATATTAATGCCGTCAAGCAGATAGGCATTTTGCTGTGGCCGGCCGCCAGAAATGCTGAGTTCGCTGCCGAGACCGCGCGTCGCCCGGTCCGAGGCGCCCACCGGCGCCTGGGTCTTGATCGTCGTCACGCCGGGCGAGAGGTCCGCCAGATCGGTCCAGGACCGGCCGTTGAGCGGAAGCGCCCGCATGTCCGCACCGGTCACTTCGAAGCTGATCGTGGCCGAGGTGGTGCTCACCAAGGCGGGATTTGCCGTCACTGTGACTTGTTGCACGGTGGCGCCCACTTTCAGGGTGAAGTTCTGCACCAGCGATTGTCCGACAGCTAGCACAATGTCACGTACGACGAGTCGGCTGAACCCCGCGGCAGAAACGCTCACAATGTACTGCCCCGGATTCAGTGAGGGTACGCTATACACTCCCTTGCCGTTGGTAGCCACTGTCCGGCTGACATTCGTCGCTGTGTTGGTGATTACCAATGCTGCTCCGGGGATTTGCGCACTTGAAGGGTCCAAAACCGTTCCGGAAAGAGTCGCCGTTCCGGTTTGCGCCAGGACTGCCGGACACAGCAGACCGACCGCACACGCCAGGCTGAACCCTGTTACCAGCGTAATGAGCATAGTGATATTTCTACGCCCGCTCGGGAAACCCATGCCCCCTCCTCGCTTCTTCATGCGGTGAAAATCCTTAAATGAGCTCAAAATGCTCTAGAATCTTTGATTTTCCATTCCGCCTGCGCCCAGCATCGTCGGACGGTCTTTCTACGGCGAGAAGCTACGCCAGACAACCCATGTCGTCAAATACCATTTTAGTGGTATATTCATACCGATTGGGTCTTAATCACAGACGGAGGAAAAATTACGTTCGGCCGGTTTCCCTGCCAATTCAGATGCGTGTTTGCCCGCAAATAGAGTTCTTCTGTAACCTGGAGGCTTAATGGAACTGAGACAACTTCGGTATTTCATCGCCTTATCCGAGGAGTTGCATTTCAGCCGAGCCGCGGAGCGGATGCACGTTAGCCAACCTCCCCTAAGCAGACAGATCCGGCAACTTGAGGCAGAATTGAAAGTAGATCTGCTGTACAGAACCACTCGGAGAGTTGAACTTACGGATGCGGGTCGAGCATTTGCAGGCGAGGCACGTCAGATTATGGCGCGAGTGGCGCACGCCGCGGACTTAGCCACACAAGCGAACCGTGGACTGGTCGGCCAGTTGGTGCTGGGATACACCCCCGCGCGAGTGAATATCGTTGCGAGGGCCGTCAAGGCGTTCACGAGGCTATATTCGAACGTGCGGATTTCGTTGCGTGACATGTCAGGACACAACGTTCAACTCGTCCGCGATGGCCGCGTCGATGTTGGATTCGTTGCACTGCCTGTCGAGGAAACGGGGCTCGCGGTCGAAACCCTTCTTCATGAGCGATTCGTCGTTGCCATGCCTGTAAGACATCCGTTGGCGCCGCGCCGATCCATTCCGATACGCGAGCTAGCCAAGGAGCCGAACCTTCTGTTCCCCCGACATGTGAATCCAGTCGGCTATGACATTGTGGTGGGGCTCTGCCAGAGACGCAGATTGACCATGAATATCGTGCTTGAAGTAGAGAATTTGCATATGCGCATGGAACTCGTCAGGGCTGGATTCGGTATAGCTGTGCTTCGCAGTTCTGCTGCCCAAGCACTTCACCACAGCGACTTGATTTTTCGCCGGCTACAAGGGTCGCCCACGATGGGGGTTGGAATAGCATATAGCCTCGAAAACCGATCCCCTGCATTACAGTTGTTCAACGATTGCGTTAAGCACACGGTGTTCTCGACGGCCAACAGGGAAAGCTAAACGCAACCAGACCTGTTCCCGTCTGGCCGCTGCTCTCATTTTGACGATTTCGGGCGCGGCGGGCAGGCGTCGTGTCAATCTGCGAAATTACATCGGACTGGCATTTAGAGCCAGAGGGTATTAATACCTGTCGGAAATGGTATTTGACGATATCAAGCTCATAACCTAGTCTGCCGTAACAAAAGAGAACAATGATTAAAAAGTGCAAAACTCCACCCGTGGACGGACTCTATTTGCACAAATCGGCGCACCTACAAAGTTGCCTCCCAGGCATGCGCGGATGGAGGGTCGAGACGGAAGCGAATATTATAGTCGCACGGCCGGTCACTGAGCCTACGCGGACAGAATGTGCATCCCGTTCTCGGGTTGGTACAGAGGGGGGCCTCTCCGATCAAGGTGCATAGTCTCTCATGTGCGCAGCGCAATCTGCGCCGGCGCATCGGCCATGCTCATAAACGGGATTGTGGATGAACTGTGGACCAAGGCCACGCACGAATCGGGTGCGAGCCGCACTTGTCATCCGTAAGGTGCGAGGGAAATTATGGTCAGCAAACTCAGCAGCGGGACCGTGAATATTACTCGCGCCACATCTCATGCACGACCCGCCCGGTCTTGACGGTGTGGCGAATACCGCGACCGATTTTCTTGTTGCGGCCGACGAGCAGAAGCATTTAAACGGTGAGGGTCCGCATGGAGAGAACACAGATTGCAAGACGGTCGGCAGCGGCTCGCCTTGACCGACTTCCGATTACTTCTCAACACCGCCGTATTATGTGGATTCTAGGATTCGTGTTTTTCTCCGAGTTGGGATGCATCAACGCCTTTTCGTTCGCGGCGCCCGCTATTCTGAAGGAGTGGCACATCTCGGTCTCCGTAGTCGGTTATTTGATTTCCGCTACGTTTCTAGGGATGTTTTTGGGAGCGGCCTCGGGTGGCTGGTTTTCCGATCGCGTGGGCCGCAAACGCGCGCTGATCGTCACAACCGTCTGGTTTTCGATATTTTCTCTGCTCAATTCGGTGGTATGGGAACCGACCGGATTGTTTGTGGCACGACTGCTCACTGGTGTGGGGCTCTCGGCCATGACAGTGGTAGGCATCACCTACGTGAGCGAAATGTTTCCGGCAAACAAGCGTGGATCGTACCAAGGCTGGATCATGACCGTTGGCCTCATGGGCATACCTGCAACTGCTTACGTCGCGAGGTTCTCAATCCCGATTGCGTCCTGGGGCTGGCGTTTGGTATTTGTGTGGGGCGGCTTGGGCCTCATTTTTGCCGCCCTCATGGCGACGAAGTTCGAGGAGTCGCCGCGGTGGTATGAAAATCGCGGCCTTCTGGCCGAAGCGGATGCGGTGATGGATCGGATCGAGGCGCGCGCCCAAGCCGAATTCGGCAATCTGCGACCGGTCCCGGAGTCTGTCCCCATCGAAGCGCGCCGGGGCAGCTATTGGGAGCTGTTCGCACCCGCTCATTTGCCGCGCACAATGATTTTGCTGGCCACGTGGATAGCGCAGACACTAGGTTTTTACGGTTTCATGGCGTGGGTGCCGACGCTTCTGGTTGCCCACGGGTTCCCCATTGTGAATTCGCTCGCGTGGTCCTCGGCGATCTCGATCGGTGCGGTCCCCGGGGCATTGATTGCCGCGCTGATTGCGGAACGTTGGGAACGCAAATGGTCCATCAGCGGAGTGGCGCTGCTGATCGCTTTTTGCGGACTCATGTACGGGCTGACTTTTAAGAAGATGATGATCATCGTTTTTGGCTTTTGTGTGGCCATGTTTATCCAGACGTTCGCACCTCTGCTGTACTCTTATACGGCCGAGTGCTACGCCACGGAAATCCGGAACTCGGGTACCGGTCTGACGTATGGAGTAGGCCGTCTGGCGAACGTGTTCGGACCGCTGATTGTGGCTTTCCTTTTCACGCGTTTCGGTTACACCAGCGTGTTCATTTACATTGCGACGATGTGGTTGCTGGTTGCGATTACGATTGGCATTTTCGGCCCGTTAACGAAGGGCCGGACGCTCGCGTAATGCAAGACGAGCTCTGGATCTTTGGTTACGCTAACTCTTTCGAACGAGGGGGCGATTACAGAATTGCAGGTTGGGATGCTTACTAGCATCGACTTTCGGCGAAATCTATAACTGTTGCAGGGGTTTCGGGGACCCAAAGAGAGTATTTAACTCTTGAACAAAGAATACGACGTTTTAGTTGCAGGCGGCGGCAACGCAGCGCTGTGCGCCGGTCTGACGGCGCTGGACGCGGGAGCCAGAGTTCTGATTGTCGAGTACGCCCCACGCGATTTCCGCGGAGGGAACAGCCGCCACACGCGCAATCTGCGCGCCATGCACGACAAGCCCACAGCCACACTGGTCGGCGCATATTCCGAGGAGGAATACTGGTCGGATCTGCTCGGCGTGACCGGGGGCAACACCGACGAACATCTGGCGCGCCTGATGATTCGCGCTACTGCCGAGTTACTCCCCTGGATGGAATCGCGAGGGGCACGATTCCAGCTTTCCCTCAGCGGCACCTTGGGTCTGTCGCGCACCAACGCGTTTTTCCTCGGCGGCGGCAAGGCCTTGCTCAACGCGTATTACACCACTGCCGAGCGCATGGGCATGGACGTTGTCTACGACTCCGAAGTAAAGAGCCTGTGTCTGGCGAATGGCGCGGTGCGCGAGGCGGAGGTCTTCAGCATGGGCGAGACACGGAACATCCGCGCCAAAGCGGTGGTCGCTTGCTCGGGCGGTTTCCAGGCAGATGTCGAGTGGCTACGCGAATACTGGGGCGATGCGGCGGAAAATTTTATCATTCGGGGCACGCCCTACGCGAAGGGCGTGCTGCTTAGGAATCTGCTGGACCAAGGCGTCGCGTCGGCCGGCGATGCGACACAGTGCCATTGCGTGGCTGTGGACGCTCGCGCGCCGAAATTCGACGGCGGAATTGTGACGCGCTTGGATTGTATACCCTTCAGCATCGTAGTGGACCGTCACGGCAATCGCTTTTATGACGAAGGACAAGAGTTTTGGCCCAAACGCTACGCGATCTGGGGCCGTCTGGTGGCCCAGCAGCCGGGGCAGATCGCGTACTCGATCATGGACAGCAAGGCGGAAAAGCTGTTTATACCATCGGTTTTCCCGGCCGTTCGCAGCGAGACCATTGGCGAGTTGGCCGCGAACCTCGGTCTGGATCCTTCGGCGTTGGAAAACAGCGTGCGAAATTACAACCGCGCATTGCGGCCGGGCATTTTCAATCCCGATGTCCTGGACGACTGCAGCACCGAAGGCATCGACCCGCCCAAAACGCATTGGGCACGGACCATTGATACGCCTCCGTTCATTGGCTATCCGTTACGTCCGGGAATAACGTTCACCTATCTCGGCCTCAAAGTGGACGAGAATGCCGCCGTGCTGATGCAAAATGGTCAGCCCGTCGCGAATCTGTTTGCGGCCGGGGAGATTATGGCTGGTAACATCCTCGGCAAGGGCTACCTAGCAGGGATCGGCATGGCGATTGGCAGCGTGTTCGGCCGTATTGCCGGAAGAGAGGCGGCAAAAGTTGCGCAGCACTGAAGCGGTTGATGAAGCCCGCCGGGTATTTGTAATCTGCAATGCCTGCCGTTACTGCGAAGGGTATTGCGCCGTCTTTCCCGCCATGGAAAAGCGGCGAGCTTTCACAGCCGGTGACATCGGTTATCTGGCCAATCTGTGCCACGACTGTAGGGGCTGCTATTACGCCTGCCAGTACGCCCCTCCGCATGAGTTTGCCCTCAACCTCCCAAAGACGCTTTCAAGGGTCAGAGCTCAAACGTACACGGAGTATGCATGGCCGAAGCCACTCGCGGGACTCTTTCAACGCAACGGAATGATCGTCACCCTCGCGGCGTCGGCCAGCCTTGCGTTGGTACTCCTGCTGGCTACAGATCTCCAATCGTCTCAGATTCTTTACGGCACGCATGGTGTGCCTGGGTCGTTTTACGCGGTCATACCTGAGGCCCTAATGGTAGGCATCGGGTTAGCTACGTTCAGCTTCGCGGTGCTGGCGCTTGCAATGGGTTGGCGCAATTTCCGGCGTGATACCAGTGGAGGCTCGGTTTCGGAATGGCGCTCGTTGTTTCGGGCAGCTTGTGATGCCTTGACACTGCGCAATCTCGGCGGCTCCGCTCATGGATGCAATAATCTTGACCAATCGTTTTCGCAATCACGCCGCTATGCCCACCAAGCATTGTTCTATGGTTTTTTTCTATGCTTAGCGTCGACGACTGCGGCGGCCTTCTATGAACACATCCTGGGCATTATTCCACCGTTTCCATTCTTTAGCCTCCCCGTCGTACTTGGGGCGGTGGGAGGTGTGGGGATGCTAATCGGCGCAGCAGGACTTGCGTGGATCAAGATCCAGAGCGATCCGGCGCCGGCTGCAAAAGCTTGCCTGGGTGCTGACTATGCCTTGCTCGGCCTTCTGTTTCTTGCCGCGGCTACGGGGTTACTACTCCTGGCATTGCGTGAGACCCGTGCTATGGGCATTCTATTGTCGTTCCACCTCGGTGTAGTCCTATCGTTTTTCCTCGTGATCCCGTACAGCAAATTCGTTCACGGGATCTATCGTTTCGCGGCTTTGCTCCGGAATGCGACAGAGCGCAAAACGTCGTAGCTTCTGCATCTTATCAATCGCCAGTATACCCTTAAGTGAACGAGCGTAGCGGTGATTGGCTAATGACCGTGCTCGTATACGGACGAGTCGCCGGAAACGGTCACGCGGCCGCTGCGCTCAGTAGGGGCGTCAGCTGGCGAATATCCGGGACGGATTCCAAACGGCGCACTGACTCGATGATCTTTTCCGTTTTCTGGCGAGGCCAATGGACAAAGTCGGCGCAGCCGCGGAATTTTTCGGCCTCGTCCTCAAAGCTCATGGGGTGGGCTGGGCTCCCCTTAGCGTAAGCGGCACGGCCGGAAACGGTGCGGCCGTCTTTCAAGTGAATCTCGATGATCGTGGTCATCTTGTTCAGGCCGCCGGCGGCGGCGGCGGCGCTCGGGCGATAACGAACGCGGTGGATCATCGCTTGAACGTCGGGCCGGAACACCACGGCATCGGTGAATTGTTGCAGCCCCGCTTTGCCTTCGAGCAGCATGATCGCCATGCAAAACTCCATGCTGAACTTGGACTGAAGGCCGTTCTGCGGATCGTGACGGATGAGGACGGCGTAGGCGGGCTCGTTCGTGCCCACGTCCACGCTTTCCACCTGATCCGGGGTGATTTCGTACTGGCGGATCAAACGCAACATTTCATCCATGCCGGGTTGGGTGAGCACGCCGCAAGGATACTCCTTGATGGAAAGCCCCGGGTCCGCAAATGTCCACGGACTCCCGAGCTTGTTCAGCAGATAGCCGGGATCGTAGGTGCCGCCGTAGGCGTGAAAGAACCCGCCAGGAGCTTCGAGGGCTTCGTGTGTCGCCGTCCAGCCCAGCGCAGCCAAATCCGCCGCTACGATTCCGCTTTGGCACGCGTTACCGGCATGGAACGGTTTAGTCATCGTGCCGAGATTTGCTTGGAGACCCGCTCCTTCGGCACCGGCAATGCCGAAAGCATTCAGGCATTCATCCTCGTCGAGGTGGCGCAGCTTCACGCTGGCAGTGACCGCCCCGAAGGGACCGACGACACCGGTCGTATGGAAACCGCTCTCGTAGCTGCGCGGTGAAATCGCTTGAGCGATCTTGCATTCCACCTCGACGCCGAGGTGATAGGCGAGCATCATGTCCTTGCCGGAAATACCAGCTGGCTCTCCCAGGGAAAACGCCGGAGGCAGTGCAGTGGCCGTTGGGTGCATGAGCATGCCCGAGACGCGATTGCCCAGTGCCATTTGGGAGTCGTCGTAGTCGTTCGTATGGATGGAGATGCCATTCAGAAAGGCGGCATATTGCGGCATCGCTTTCATGGGCGTTCCTATGACGGTCGAGTTGCCGCTGCAGAGACCTAATCCGCGGACGTACTTTCGGGAGATATGCCCGGTCGTGACCATCGAGCCCGCCAGAGCCAGCCCGAATCCATCCAGGATGTGCTTCTTGCCGATTTCGAGGACCTCCGTCGGGATGTCACTGTATTGCGTCTTGCGGATGAAATCGACAACGTAACGAGTCAGGCCTTTGACTTCCGGGAATATGTGGGCGGCAGCCTTGGCGGCGCGGCCCAACGGCCCGAAGGACGACGCGACACCGCCTGCCACCACGATTTGAAGAAAGTGACGCCGTAGCATTGCGAAAACCTCCCTGGATGGTGTGGTCGAATTGCTAACCCCCATTTCTCACAGCTTAGCAGAAAAGGAATGAAGTTTGTCCAAGTTGGGAGTTGCGAGATAGTTTCGCGGGGTGCTGTTGTGTCGCTGATCCGTTTTTGGCTTGGAGAGAGAGTTTTTCCTCAGCGGGCTGTTCCGGCGCGCACCGCGCACTACGCGTGACGGAAGCGAGGAAACGTTATTAGCGGTCGTTCTTTTTCAGTGCGTTACCGGTAGCCGTCGTTGCGCTCGGACTCGATGCTGGTCTCGGTGTGATGCACTTCGACAGCCCTTCGCGCGATAGTTTGGCCTCCGACCTTATGGAACCGATTCGACCTCGCGTCGATGCATACGTGCTAGAGTGAGACAGTTTGATCATGCACACTTTGTTGACTTGCGGTTTTCCGGCGCTGGTCCAAAAACGCGCGCAATTCGTTCGTAAACACTAGCCCACTTCCGGGTGCTAATCCGAATATTTTCGGGTCGAATGCTGGCCCCGGTTTGCGAGGGTGTAGTTCAGTTGGCCAGCTCGTCTGCCAAGCAGGAGGCCGCAAATGAGAGGAGGAACGCCTGCCTCGTGAGCAGGAAGTCGCGGATTCAGTCACGTTGCCCGAATAATTTGGAAACCAAAATCCGCAAGCTAACGATTTGAGAAGGCTCTAAGTCTTACCGGTGAGGAGGGCATACACGCGTGCTACTTCGTGCTCAGTCATGCTCGCCACATAGTCGACTACAACTCTGGTTTGAAGGAGAGAATCTCCTTTCGCTGCTTCGAGTTCCTCCTGATAAGCAGGAGGAAACAATTTCCATTGATTGTCTCTCGCGGCAGAAAGCATCGTTTCGAAAACAATCCGAACAGTCTGCGTTTGCCCGTGTTGTAGTGTTGCGAGTTCGTTGTTAAGAATCACGTAGTGCCAGGTCAATTCCTTGAGCATGC
>Ga0307373_10010325_pt1 | contig 13755 bp, 13 predicted proteins | sample OX2MG_FD_202534 | JGI IMG/M metagenome (GOLD analysis project Ga0307373, IMG submission 202534) | Soil microbial communities from Risofladan, Vaasa, Finland - OX-2 | ecosystem: Environmental > Terrestrial > Soil > Coastal area > Acid sulfate soil | place: Finland: Risofladan, Vaasa | collected... | reverse complement strand
CGGGCGCAGCTCCCACTTGCGCGGGCGAAAATACTCCGGCCCCTCGCGCGTCGCGCGCCGAATCTCGCCGTGCCAGTACGCGGGCGCCATCCGGAAGTTGATGAACCCCGGACCGGCAATTCCAGCCTCTGCGATTTCCGGCGGCAGTTCGAGCGCGTCTGTGATCGCCGCCGCGATTGCGCGCGGCGCTTTGCCCTCGGCGCGCGCCATCGTGAGCGCCACGTTCGACGCGATATCGCCGTGCGCGGAATCCTTGGGCGCTTCGATCCCGATTGCGGCGCCGCCCGACACGAGCAGGCCCTTGGCGCGCGCCCGCTCGATCGCGGCGCTCAGGCACGAAACTACAATTTCCTTCATCGATGGTTTGCCGTCCGGATGAGAGCAATCGTGCCAGATACGCTGCTCCGTGTTAAGCCACCTGCCACGCACCACTTGACGCTCGGCGAGTCGCGATGCGACGCTTGGCGCTAGCGAGGAACACCACGATGAATCTGGAGCTGGCAGGAAAAATCGCGCTGGTCACCGGCGGGAGCAAGGGTATCGGACGCGCGGCCGCGCTGCGATTCGCCGAAGAGGGCGCGTCGGTCGCGGTATGCGCGCGCGGCATCGAGGCGCTGGGCGAAACCTCGGCGCTCGCGCGTAAAATCGAAGGGGCGAAAGTCCTGCCGATCGAGGCGGACCTGACCCGGCTCGACGATGTCCGCCGCGTCGTCCAGCGCTGTATCGACGAATTCGGGCGGATCGATATTCTCGTCAACAACGCCGGCAGCACGCGTCCCGGCGAGTTCCAGAAAATCTCCGACGACGACTGGCACACCGATTTCGAGCTCAAGTTTTTTGGCTACGTGCGGATGGCGCGTGAGGTGATGCCGGTGATGGCGGCGAATCGCTCCGGCGCGATCGTCAACGTGATCGGCACCGGAGGGCTGCGGCCCACCGCCAGCCACATGGTTGGCGGCGCTGCCAACGCCGCGCTCAATCATTTCACCAAGTCGCTCGCCGACGAAGGCGCAAAGCATCGCGTGCGCGTGGTAGGAGTGAATCCCGGTCCCATCATGACCGAACGCTTGCGGCTGTTTACCGAGCGCGCCGCTCACAACCGCGGTATCGAAGAGGTTTACGCGCGGATGACCCCGCTCGGGCGTCCGGGCTTGCCCGAAGAAGTCGCGGACCTGATTGTTTTTCTGGCCTCGCCGCGCGCGGCGTTTATCCACGGCGCGAATATCACAATCGATGGCGGCGGGAATCCGGGACTGATCGGATAGCCGCGTCCACTGTAGCGGCGCGGCTATTTCTTGAACGAGTGCGGGTCGTTCGCCAGCGTCGGATATCCGTTGCCGAGCTGGATCAGCACTCCATGCGACGAGCGCGGCGAGATGAACGCCTCGAATGAACTCGGCGACCACTCGGTTTTGTCGACCACGCGCACTCCATCGTGGACGAGCTGCGTGACTTTGGCTTTTGGATCGGCAACGTTGAAGGTCAGATGATGCATCCCTTCGCCGCGCGTGGCGAGAAATTTATGCAGGAAGGAATCCACGCCGAGCGGTTCGAGCAGCTCGAGCGTCAGCCCGTTGAGATCGAACTCGGCGAGCTTGTAACCCGCCTTTTCGCTCTCGGCCTCGTACATGAATCGCGCGCCGAGGATGCCTTCGTAGAACTTGCGCGCCGCGGCGACGCTGTGCACCGCGATCCCGATATGATCGAGCTTTCCGATCGGCTCCGCCATCGTAATTACTCCCTTAAGTGACCTTTGCGTAACTGGCCGCGAATCCGGCCGGGCGGGATTTCCTTCAACTCCGCTCAGAGTCTGTGGAAGGGACTCGCGCAACGCTCGCCCAGGATAACACCAAACGCTAACGATCGAAAAAGTTCCAAACTCTCAGGGCAGGCGCGTGGCGGCCGCGCGAGAGCCCGTCCTGGGCTTGCCGAAGGAAACCCGGAAGCGGCGAGCACCGCGCTTGCGCGGGCATTATTTCGGTGATACTAGAAATATCGTAGTACATGAAAAGCTTCATCGCTCAATTCAACGCGCTCGGACAGGCGGGCCGGCTCGAAATCTTCCGGCTGCTGGTCCGCGCGGGCCCGCAGGGGTTGTGCGTCGATGAAATCAGGCGGCGCGTGCCGATGCCGGGTTCGACGCTGTCCCATCATCTGGACGCGCTGACGCGCTCAGGGCTGCTCGTGGGCAAACGCTCGGGGCGCTTCATCTACTACGCGATCGAATGGTCCCAAACCGCGCGGCTAATCCGTTTTCTGACCGAGGACTGCTGCGCCGATCTGCACAGCCGGATTCCGGCGAGCATTTCGCGCGTCCGGGCGAAGGCGAAGAGACGATAAGGAAGGAGAACCCGACATGGATGAGAACTCGATCAAACAGGAAGTGCGCGACTTTTACGCGCGCGAGGCGGTAAAGGCCAGCGCGCCGCGGTCCGCGTGTTGCGGGGCGCAGGCCGGCGCGGCGGGAAATCCGATCAGCGCCAATCTCTACGCGGGCAGCGAGACCGCCGAGATCCCGGCCGACGCGGTTGCGGCGTCGCTCGGATGCGGCAATCCCACCGCGCTCGCCGAACTGAAGCCCGGCGAAACCGTCCTCGATCTCGGCTCCGGCGGCGGAATCGACGTACTGCTGTCGGCGCGGCGGGTGGGTCCGGGCGGCAAGGCCTATGGCCTGGACATGACCGACGAAATGCTGGCGCTGGCGCGCGAGAACCAGCGCAAAGCGGGAGCGACCAACGTCGAGTTCTTAAAGGGCGAGATCGAAAACATTCCGCTGCCGGACAACAGCGTCGATGTGATCATCTCGAATTGCGTAATCAATCTCTCCGCCAACAAGGATCGCGTGCTTGCCGAGACGCTGCGCGTGCTCAAGCCGGGCGGGCGCTTCGCCGTGTCGGACATCGTGGTGCGCGGCGCGATGCCGATCGAAATCAAGCGCAAGATGGAGTTGTGGGCCGGATGCATCGCCGGGGCGCTCGAAGACCGCGAGTACGAGGCCAAACTGGCGCGCGCGGGATTCGTGGGAATCGAGATCGAGCCGACGCGGGTCTATACCGCGGCGAATGCCGGGGAACTCCTCGCGAGCCTCGGTCCCGATGCGGAGGGCATCGCGGCGCAGATCGACGGCAAGTTCGCGAGCGTCTTCATCCGCGCGCGCAAGCCGGCGGCCGCGTTGAAATAGCCCCGCGCGCGGCGCGCGCTACTGCATCGCGGAGGTCGGGATGAAGCCCTCGAGGCCGCTCTTCATTCTGATCTTCACGTAGTCGAGCGCGATGCCGACCACGTGCACATCGTGAGACGTATGGACTTCCGCGAGTTTCTTCGCCCAGCGGTTGGGCTTGTCGAGCACGGCGGCATCCTTGGTAAGCTTGAAAACTTTGTCGGTCGGCTTGACCAGATCAACCGCTGATTGTTCGACGTAGGCGGTCTTGCCGGACTTGAGCTTGACTTGCAGAAAATAGCGGGTCGATCCGGTGACGACTACATACTTGTCCTTGATCACGCGCTCGACATGCTTGCTCGATTCCGCAGGCTCCGTGTAAGCCCAGGTATCTTCGGTCAATTTCGCGCGCGCGCGGCCGGGCTCGACATCGCGCGGATTAAACTTGAAGGTGGGCGCGGCGGCCCTCTTGTGCGCGGGCGCGGCGCTCGGCGACGCGGACGCCGCCGGCAGCTCGGTGGCGCTCGCGGCCGCGGGCGCGGCGGGAACCACCGAAGTCGCGGGGACATCGGTCTCGCCCATCTCGGCGAAAGCCGGCGCGGGATGGGTCGATACCAAGATGGCGGCGCCGAGTATCGCGGCGCCGGAATATCGCACGATTTTCGTCTTCAGGTTCATCACCACCCTCCTCCTCTGGTCCGCTCCTGGTCTTAATCTGTTCGTGCGGATCAACACGCGCCGCATACGTCGCATCGGGTGACATCGCAGGGCGGGGTCTGATGCTCGAAGTGCGCCTTCTTGCGCTCGGACATCAGGAACCACTTATGAATATGATGATCGATAAAATCCCACGGCAACAGTTCGTCGTCCGCGAAGTGACGGGTCACATAAAAGTCCGGATTGGGGCACGCGGTCCAGGCTCCCGCTTCGGCCTCGCGGCGGATTTGCGAAAGTTCGCGCCAGATCGGTCCGGGCGCGTCGCATCCCGCCGCTTCGAGGCGTTCGAGGATCGCGCCGACGCGGCGATCGCCGCGCGAGACGAGGGTCTGGAAGTAGGCCTCGCGCGGGGACTCGGCGCCGAGTTCGATCGCGCCGAGCTTGCCGAGCGCGCTTCGCAGCATCGCGATTTTCCGCTTGGTCTCGCGCGGAGGGTCCATCGGATCCCACTGGAACGGTGTCCACGGCTTGGGCACGAACGGATTTAGCGAGACCGTCACGCGCCCGATATGCTGGCGGCGCGCGCGCGCCTGCGCCAGGATTTTGCCCGCCAGATGCGCGATTTCGAGCACGTCGTGATCGGTTTCCTCGGGCAGGCCAAGCATAAAGTAAAGCTTTAAGTTTTCCACGCCCTCGCCGATCATCAGCGCGGCGGCCGAAAGGATTTCCGCCTCGCTCAGATTCTTGTTGATCACCTTGCGCATCCGCTCGCTGCCGGCTTCGGGCGCGATCGTGACGCTGCGATTTCCGGCCTGCGCCAGCGCGGCGGCGAGCTGGGGCGAGATGCAATCGGCCTTGAGCGAAGACGGCGACAGCCTTCCGCCCGCGTCGGCCACGGCCTGCGCGATCTCCGCGACGCCCGGCACGCTGGCCATCTCCGCGCCGACCAGGCCGATCACGCCGCGCTCGGAAAGACCGCGCGTGGCCTCGGCGGTCAGAGCCTCGGGCGAGCGATAGCGAATCGGGCGGTACATGAAACCCGCCGCGCAGAAGCGGCATCCCCATTGGCATCCGCGGCTCGCCTCGACCAGATACATATCGCCAAAGACGGATTCGTCGGTGAGGATCAGAGAGGCGGTCGGGAACTGGTCGAGGTCTTTCACGAGCCGGCGTTTGACCGCCGGCTTGCCGGGACCGAGGTAATCCACCGCGGCGAGGGAACCGCGCTCGTCGTAATGCGGAAGATAGTAATCGGGGCGATAGGCGCCTTCGACGGCCGCCAGATCGTCGAGGCGGGCGGGATTGCCACGCGCGGCGAGGAAGCGCTCGATAAATTCAGGCACCATCTGCTCGCCCTCGCCGATCAGGAACAGATCGACAAAGTCGGCGATCGGTTCGGGGTTCAGGAAGATCGCGGAGCCGCCGGCGATGACGAGCGGAAAGTTGCGGCCGGCGCGATCGGCGCGGCGCGCGGGAATTTTCGCGGCGCGCAGAATCGCGAGCAGGTTCAAGTAGTCGGTCTCGAAGGCGATCGAAAAGGCCAGGATGCTGAAGTCCGACAGCGGACGGCCGCGCTCGAACGAGAGCATCGGCGCCGCACCCGACGCGATCGCGGGGCGCTCGTCGGGGTCGGGCAGAAAGCCGCGTTCGGCGTCAACCGACGGATTGGAATCGAAGATATGAAAGACCGCCTGGAAGCCGAGATTCGCCATCGCGACCGGATAGACGTTCGGATAGACCACGCACACCGAGACCTCGCCGCCGCGACGGCGCTCGTAGAGCGTCTTCTCGCGTGCGAGGCGATCGAGCGCGCGCTTACGCGCAAACATCGGAGGACACCCGCATGATCTGTCAGCTTAAGCACCGGCGCGCGCCGCGCTCAAGGGGTGATTCGAGCCGTCACGGGAGAATCTCGAAGCGGCCGAGGCGATGCGGGCGATAGATCTCGAAATCGCGGCGATCGACGGTGAAGACGCGCCGGATCCGCTCACGCTCGGCGACGCGGACGATCGCGGCGTCGGCCAGAATCACGGCGTTTTCGTTCCTCCAGCAGCATCGCGGAGAACTTGTCGCCGGTTCGCTCGGAAAGATTCTTTCCGCCGCTGTCCCAGCAGCCGATTCCATCTTTCATCAATTCGTACGCGCTGAGCCTGGATTTGCGCGCGGCGCCGCGAGGCGCACCGCGTACCAGCTCGCGGACGACTTCCGACTTGCTCGCGCCGTTTTGGCGGGCAAGACGCGCGAGGCGCGCGTCGTCCTCTGCGCTAAGCCTTACGGTTATGGTGCCCACTTCAATTCCCCTTGTAATACGCAGTGTAATACAAACGGGCGCCGCAGGCCAGCCGGTCAGGGCGCGATCCGCTCGCGATGCGTATAGACATTGAAGCCGCCGGCGCGCAGAAAGCCGATCACCGTGGTACCGATTTCTTGCGCCAGCTCGACCGCGAGCGATGACGGCGCCGAAACCGCCGCGACGATCGGCACTCCGGCGGCGGCGGCCTTTTGCACCAGCTCGAACGAGAGCCGCCCGCTGACCATCAGGATCGCGTCGCTCAACGGACAACGGGCCTCCGCCAGCGACCATCCTATTACCTTGTCCACCGCGTTGTGGCGCCCGACGTCTTCGCGCAGCGCGAGCATCGCTCCCGAGAGCTCGAAAAGCGCGGCGGCGTGCAGGCCGCCGGTCGCGGCGAAAATCTCCTGGCGCGAGCGCATCGCGGACGCGAGCGACAGGAGCGTCGCCGGCGCGACGCGCGCGTTGCCCGCGGGAGGCGCAACCCGGCGCGTGATCGAATCGATGCTGGTCTTGCCGCAGATTCCGCAGCTCGCGGTGACGGCGAAGTTGCGCTTAAGGCGCTCGCGCAACTCATCGGCGGGAACATTGAGCACCACATCGATCATGTTGGGTTCGGGCTTTCCGCGAGGTCCGCGCACCGGGCGGATTTCCTCGATGTCATCCGAGCCCGCGATAAATCCCTCGGCGAATAAAAAGCCCGCGACCAGATCCTCGTCGTGGCCGGGAGTGCGCATCGTGAGCGTGAAGTGGCGCCCGCCGAGCCTGATTTCGAGCGGCTCTTCGGCGGCGAGAAATTCGCCGGATGGCGTGGCCCGGCCGCCGGAGAATTTGAGCGCGCGGACCCGAACCGTCCCGGGCTTAGAAGTTTCGCTTTTCACCGCCGGTCCCGGCCGCGTCACGAGCCGCGGTTTCGCGCGCCAGCACCGCGACGGCGTCGCGCACGATATCTTTCATCTCGGCGCCGCCGCCGCCCGCGGCATACTCGATAATCTGCCGGCGCATGACCGGAGCCCAGAAGCTGCGCAGATGATTGGCGACGCCGGCGACGGCTTCGGCGCGATCGGGATAGCTCTCGAAGAACGCGCCGATCTGATTCGCCATCCGGAGCAGCCGCTGATTATCCACGCGATCGAACTCCCGCGCGCCGCGCCGCAATCCGCATCATGGTCCGCGCCGTCACGGATGCTCCGCGCGCTCGTAGTCTTCGAGCTTCGCGATCGGGACCACCTCGACCGCGGTCACTTTGTATTCCGGGCAGTTGGTCGCCCAGTCGGAGAACTCGGTGGTGAGCAGATTGGTCTGCGACTCAGGATGATGAAACGTGGTGTACACGACGCCGGGTTGCATCCGGGGCGAAATCCGCGCGCGCAGCCGCGTGACCCCCTTGCGCGAACGCACGTCAAGCCACGCGCCGTCGCGGATTCCGCGCTGCTCGGCGTCGTGCGGATGAATTTCGAGCAGATCCTCGGCGTGCAGCGATGCATTCGCAGTGCGCCGGGTCTGGCTGCCGACATTGTACTGAGTGAGGATGCGCCCGGTGGTGAGGATGAGCGGGAAGCGCGCGGTGGTGCGCTCTTCGGTCGGGATATATTCGGTGATGGTGAATTTCCCCAGCCCGCGCACGAAGCGATCGACGTGCATGGTCGGAGTGCCGGCCGGCGCGGCGTCGTTGCACGGCCATTGCACGCTGCCGAGCGCTTCGAGCTTCGCGTAGCTGACGCCCGCGAACGTGGGAGTCAGCCGCGCGATCTCGTCCATGATCTCGGCCGGATGCGCATAATCCATCGGGTAGCCGAGCGCCGCCGACAGCAGGCACGTGATCTGCCAATCCTGGAAGCCCGCCAAAGGTTCCATCACCTTGCGCACGCGCGAGATGCGCCGTTCGCTGTTGGTGAAGGTGCCGTTTTTTTCGAGGAACGACGACCCAGGCAGCATCACGTGCGCGAACTTCGCGGTCTCGTTGAGGAAGATATCCTGCAGGACAACGCATTCCATCGCGCGCAACGCCGCGATGACATGATGCGAATCCGGCTCCGACTGAACGGGATCCTCGCCCTGGATGTAGAGCCCCTTGAAGCTGCCGTCGAGCGCGGCGTCCATCATGTTGGGAATCCGCAGGCCCGGTTCGGGGTCGAGCGCGACGCGCCAGTCGCGCTCGAACGCGGAGCGCACCTGCGCATCGGAGATATGCCGATAGCCGGGCAACTCGTGCGGGAACGATCCCATGTCGCACGAGCCCTGCACGTTGTTCTGGCCGCGCAGCGGATTAACTCCGACGCCTGGCCGCCCGATGTTTCCGGTCAGCATCGCCAGATTCGCCATCCCGAGCACCATCGTGCTGCCCTGGCTGTGCTCGGTCACGCCGAGTCCGTAATAGATCGCGGCGTTTGGGACGCTGGCATACAGCCGCGCGGCGGCGCGCAGCTCGGATGCAGGCACTCCCGTCATCGGCTCGACGGCTTCGGGCGAGTTGCGCGGCTCGGCGATAAACCGGCGCCAGATATCGAACTCGCGCGGGTCGCATCGTTCGCGGACGAAGTCGAAATCGGCCAACCCCTCGGTAAGCACCACGTGCGCGAGCGCATCGATCATCGCGACGTTGGTGCCGGGCCTGAGCTTCAGATGATGCGTCGCGGCGACGTGCGGCAGACGGACGATTTCGATCTGGCGCGGATCGATTACGATCAGCCGCGCACCCTCGCGAATCCGGCGCTTGAGCGCGGAGCCGAAGACCGGATGGCCCTCGGTGGGGTTGGCGCCGATTATCATGATCACATCGGCGTAGCGGACCGAGTCGAAATCCTGCGTGGTGGCGCTGGTGCCGAACGCGAGCTTCAGGCCGTAGCCGGTCGGGGAATGGCAGACGCGCGCGCAGGTATCGACGTTGTTGTTGCCCAACGCGGCACGCACCAGCTTTTGCACCAGATAAGTTTCCTCGTTGGTGCATCGCGAGGACGTGATTCCGCCCACGGCGCCGCGTCCGTAGCGCGTCTGGATTCGGCGCAATTCGCCGGCGGCGTACCCGATCGCCTCGTCCCACGAGACTTCGCGCCACGGGTCGTCGATCCGCGCGCGGATCATCGGGCTGCGCACGCGGTCGGGATGGGTCGCGTAGCCCCACGCGAAGCGGCCCTTGACGCAGGCGTGTCCGTGATTCGACGCGCCGTCCTGATTCGGGACCATCCTAACCACTGACTCGCCCTTGAGCTCGGCTTTGAAAGAGCATCCGACTCCGCAGTAGCCGCAAGTGGTGACGACGCTGCGCTCGGGCTGGCCGCTTGCGACGACGGTGTTTTCGGTCAGCGCGGCGGTCGGACAGGATTGCACGCACGCGCCGCACGCGACGCACTCGGAAGCGGCGAACGGCTCGTGCTGGCTCGCGGCGACCTTTGAGGCGAAGCCGCGCCCGTCGATCGTCAGCGCAAAGGTGCCCTGCACTTCCTCGCACGCGCGAACGCATCGCGAGCACACGATACAGCGCGCGGGATCGAAGGTGAAAAACGGACTCGATTCGTCCTTGGGAGAATCGAGATGATTGTCACCCAGATAACCGTAGCGGACCTCGCGCAACCCCACCGCGCCCGCCATCTCCTGCAACTCGCAGTTGCCGTTGGCGGGGCAGGTCAGGCAGTCGAGCGGATGATCGGAGATGTACAGCTCCATCACGCCGCGGCGCAGCTTGGCGAGTGCTTCGGACTCGGTGCGGACGATCATGCCGTCGCGCACTGGGGTCGTGCATGAGGCGGGAAAGCCGCGCGCGCCGTCTATTTCGACCAGGCACAGCCGGCACGAGCCGAACGGCTCGAGAGAATCGGTCGCGCAGAGTTTTGGAATCTTGTGGCCGGCTGTCGCCGCCGCGCGCATCACGCTGGTCCCACCGGGCACGGCGAGCATTATCCCGTCGATCGTGATCGTGACGGCGGGCGCGCCCGCGCGGGCCGGAGTTCCGAAATCCGTGTCACTATGGGATCGCATCGCGATTCATCCCTTTTCGTTTTTCATCCGAGCGCCGCCACGTCGCGCGCGCTGAGCCCGAAATCTTCGGGAAAATGGCGCACCGCGCTCATAACCGGCAACGGCGCGAGACCTCCGAGCGCGCACAGGGAGCCGTTTGCCATCGTAGCGCAAAGATCGCGCAGCAGCATCAGGCTCGCGGCCTTGTCGCGGCGCGCGATAATCGCGTCGATCACCTCGACGCCGCGCACCGATCCGATCCGGCACGGCGTACACTTGCCGCATGATTCAACCGCGCAGAACTCCATCGCGAAGCGCGCCATCCGCGCCATATCCACCGTGTCGTCGAAAACCACCACGCCGCCGTGTCCCAGGATTCCGCCGGCGGCCTGCATGGTCTCGTAATCGAGGGCGAGATCCATACTGGAGGCGGGAACGTAGGCTCCCAGCGGACCGCCGATCTGGATCGCGCGAATCCGCCTGCCGCTGGCGGTGCCCGCGCCGATGCCGGCGACCAGTTCGCGCAGCGTCGCGCCAAGCGGCAGCTCGACCAGCCCGGGGCGCTTCACGTTGCCGGCGAGCTGAAATGGAACCGTGCCCGCCGATGAGGCGGTGCCGAGCGCGCGATAATAATCCGCACCGCGTTCGATAATCGCCGCCACGCTCGCCAGCGTGACGACGTTGTGTACGAGAGTCGGCAGGCCGAAGAGTCCGCTGACGGCGGGCACGGGCGGCTTGTGCCGCACCATCCCGCGCCGTCCCTCGATACTTTCGAGCATCGCGGTTTCCTCACCGCACACATACGAGCCGGCGCCGACCCTGATTTCGAGGTCGAAGCCGTGGCCCAGATATCCGGCCGCGCGCGCCGCCGCGATCGCCGCGTTCATGGTGCGGCACGCGTCGGGATACTCGGAGCGGATATAGATGTAACCATACGATGCGCCGACCGCGGCCGCCGCGATCAGCATCCCTTCGATAAGCGCGAACGGGTCGCCTTCGAGGATCATTCGATCGGCGAAGGTTCCCGAATCGCCCTCGTCGGCGTTGCATACGATAAACTTCCGCTCCGCGACCGCGTTGCGGGTCGTCTCCCACTTGATGCCGGCGGGGAAGCCCGCGCCGCCGCGGCCGCGCAGCCCGGAGGCCTTGATCGCCTCGAGCACCTTTGCACCGCCCATTTCGAGCGCGCGCGGCAGCGCGCGGAAGCCGCCGTGCGCGGCATAGTCGTCAATCGAGAGCGGGTCGATCACCCCGGCGCGCGCGAAGGTGACGCGATTTTGCGCCGCCAGAAATGGAATCCGCTCGGCGGGTCCAAGACCCAGCCGATGCGCCCCGCCCGCGAGAAAATTCGCATCGAACAACTCCGGCACGTCGGCGGGCGTGACGGGACCGTACGCGATACGGCCGCCGCTAGCCGCAATCTCGACCATCGGCTCGAACGCGTATGCGCCGCGGGAACCGTTGCGCACTATAGTCACCGGCAATGCGCGGCGCTCGGCCTCGCGTGCGATCGCCTGCGCGACGGTATCGGCGCCGACCGAGACCGCGCTCGAATCGCGCGGGACAAAAACCTGCGCGTTCACGATTGCTTCCGATTCGACGCCAGCGCCGCGTCGAAGGCCGCCGCGCTGGCGCGGCCGATGAGAGTATCGTCGAACATGATCGCGGGTGAGCAGGCGCAGTTGCCGAAGCAATACACCGGCTCGAGCGTGAACTCGCCGTCCGCGCTGGTCTGGCCGAAGCTCGCGCCGATGGTGCGAATGACGTGTTCTTCGAGCGCCACCGCGCCCATCGCCTGGCAGGATTCCGCGCGGCACACTCGAATCACGTGGCGGCCGGGCGGCTCGGTGCGGAAGTCATGATAGAAGCTCACGACGCCGTGGACCTCGGCGCGCGACAGATTCAGTCCAGCCGCGATTCGCGCGACGGCATCATGCGGAATATATCCGAAGCGCCGCTTGATCTCGTGCAGAATCGGGAGCATCGCGCCGGGCAGTTCATGCAGACGCGCGACGATCTCATCGACCGCGGCTAGATCGGCCGCGCTGCTTGGCGATGGTGAAATCATTGGGTCCATTTTATCCGTGGCCGGCGGCTGCGCTCTGGATTTTCAATTAACACGCGGGCGGATGAAATTGTACCCGCGCGCAATCGCAGGCTCAGAGTTTGTGAGTTTTTCAGATTCGGCTCGATTTTGAGTCATCTTGAGCCCTTCGGCGGTGCTCAGGGCAGGCTCCAGCCGTTGCGGCCGGAGTCGAAAGCTTGTCCTGAGCTTGGCCGAAGGAACCCCTAGTTTTTCCGGGGTCCGGAGCTTGCCCTGAGCACTGCCGAAGGGACTCGCGCAGCGCTCGCTCAGGATGACACCAAACGCTAACGATCGAAAACCTCACAAACTCTCAGCGCGGCGGGAGATGCCCCAGAAGCGCGCGGCCCGCGCCCAGGCGAAAGCGCCGTCTGAGCGCCGCGGTCACGTAGCGCTTGGCCGCGCGCACCGCCGCTTCGAGCTCCATCCCGCGCGCGAGTGACGCCGCGATCGCCGCCGAAAAGGCGCATCCCGTCCCGTGCGCTCCGCCGCCCGCGACCCGCGCGGCGCGCAGCTCTACAAAGGCGTGTCCGTCGTGGAAGAGATCGATCGCATGACCCGCGTCGCCGCGCTTGCGCCAGTGACCGCCCGTGATCACGACCGCCCGCGCGCCCATCGCGATAATCGCGCGCGCGGCGGCGCGAATCGCGGCGTCGCTATCGATTTGCAAGCGAGTCAGCGCCTCGGCCTCGGCGATATTGGGCGTGATCACGCGCGCGATCGGCAGCAGGTAGCGGTGCATCGCGCGCTCGCCGGCGCGGTCGAGCAGGCGCACTCCCGCGCTCGAGACTATAACCGGATCGACCACCGGCGCGGGCAGGCGAAGGTCGCTGATCGCGCGCGCGACGGCGCGCACCACGCCGGCGCTGGCGAGCGCTCCGGTCTTTACCGCGTGCGGCATCCGCTCGGCGGCGACCGACTCAATCTGCGCCGCGACCATCGCGGGCGCCACCGCCTGCACGCGCTCGACGGACGAGCTGTTCTGGGCGATCACCGCGGTCAGCGCGGAGAATCCATACACGCCGAGCGCGGCGAACACTTTCAGGTCGGCCTGGATTCCGGCGCCTCCGCCAGGATCGCTGCCTGCGATCGTGAGCGCGATGGGCGGTCCGGTTCGGGATGGCATCTGCGATGCGTGAGTCCGCTCGGGCGAGAAGTCTCGGCGATGTAGCCAATTTGCAAACGTCACGAGTATAGCACGAAGGCCCGCAGCGCGCGCGAGGCTCGGCGGATTGCCTGGAGCGCGAGCGCGAGTGTATTTTGCCGGTCAGATCGCGCGAGACACGATCGCTATGCAGAACAAGTCGCAAACGGACTTTCTCGGCCTGCCGTTCCAGGAGAAACTCGAATTCCTGTACGGGCTGCCCGCGCGCACCAAGCGCGACCTGATTATTTCCGCCCCCGAGGCCGAGCGCCTGGTGCAGTCGTTCTCGCCGGAGACGCTTTTCTACACGCTCAAGGAGATCGGCTCGGCCGACTCGGGCGATCTGCTGAGTCTCGCGCTGCCCGAGCAGGTGCGGTCGCTGTTCGATCTGGATTGCTGGAACAAGGATCGGCCGAACTTCGCGCGGATGCGCGAATGGATCGAGGCGCTGTCCGAGGCCG
>Ga0307373_10010324_pt1 | contig 13755 bp, 12 predicted proteins | sample OX2MG_FD_202534 | JGI IMG/M metagenome (GOLD analysis project Ga0307373, IMG submission 202534) | Soil microbial communities from Risofladan, Vaasa, Finland - OX-2 | ecosystem: Environmental > Terrestrial > Soil > Coastal area > Acid sulfate soil | place: Finland: Risofladan, Vaasa | collected... | reverse complement strand
TCGGGTGCGGCCAGGAGTGCTCGAGCGCGTCCCGCAGGCGGTGGAGCGATCCGACCCCCGGGTTCCCTCCCCAGGAGAAGACGAGCTTGCGCACGCACCCCATGCCGATGAGCTGGTCGGAGACGATGTCGGGCGTGAGCCGGGCGAGCGTGAGGTCGCGGCGGCCCTGCCGGACGATCTCGTGACCCGCGGCGAACGGGATGAGGTGCGTGAAGCCCTCGAGCGCGACGCAGTCCCCGTCGTGCACGAGGGCCTCGACCGCCTCGTCGAGGCGAAGGAGCTCGGTCACCGGCGTCGGGACGGACCGCCCGTGGCGGCCGGGCGCCCGTGTCGCCGCGAGCGCCCGGTCCGCGCCGCGTCCCCGCCCGGCCCGGCCGCGGTCCGGGCCAAGGTCGCGCCTAGAACGGGTAGCTCGCGAGCTCGCCCCGGATCGTCACCCACTGGACGTCGGTGAAGGACTCGAGGTTCGCCTCGGGGCCGCCGATCCTGCCGGAGCCCGAGTCGCCCACGCCGCCGAACGGGTTGACCATCTCGTCGTTGATCGTCTGGTCGTTGATGTGGACCGCTCCCGACGGGATGCGCTCGGCGAGCGCGAGCGCCTTCGTCACGTCCCCGGTGAGGATCCCGAGCGACAGCCCGTAGGGGGTGTCGGCCGCGAGGCTCGCGGCCTCGTCGAGGCTGTCGAACGCGACGATCGGCGCGACCGGGCCGAAGATCTCCTCCGTGAAGGCGCGCGACGACGTCGGGACGTCCGCGAGCACGGTCGGCCGGTAGAAGAGGTCCTCGAAGGTCCCGCCGGTCACGAGCCGGGCCCCGGCCGCGACCGTGTCGTTCACGATCGAGTGGATCTTGTCGCGCTGGCTCGCGTCGATGATCGGCCCCAGCGCGACGTGCCCGCTCGCCGGGTCGCCGACGGGCAGCGCCTCGGCGTGCTTCGCGAGCAGGGCCGTGTACTGCTCGACGACCGAGCTCGCGACGAGGTGGCGCTCGGAGGTCATGCACACCTGACCCTGGTGGAAGAACGATCCCCACGCCCCGATCGACGCGGCGCGCTCGAGGTCGACGTCGTCGAGGATCACGAGCGCCGAGTTCCCGCCGAGCTCGAGGTGCGCGCGCTTCAGGTGCTGGGCGCAGAGCATCCCGACGGCCCGGCCCGCGCGGGTCGAGCCCGTGAACGCGATCACCCGCGTGCGCGGGTCCGTGACGAGCGCCTCGCCGATGTCGGCGCCGCCGGGCAGCATGCAGAGCAGGCCCGGTGGCAGGCCGGCCTCCTCGAACACCCGGGCGAGGACGACGCCGCCCGAGACCGCGGTGCGCGCGTCGGGCTTCAGGACGACCGCGTTTCCGAGCGCGAGCGCCGGGGCGACGGCCCGCAGCGAGAGGATGATCGGGACGTTGAACGGCGCGATGACGCCGACCACGCCGACGGGGAGCCGCCGCGACAGGCTGAGCCGCGGCTGGGAGGACCGGAGGACCTCGCCGTAGGGGAGCGAGGCGAGCGCGCTCGCCTCGTGGCAGATCGACTCGGCGGACGCGATCTCGAAGGCCGCCTTGCCGGGGATCGACCCCGCCTCGCGCACGAGCCAGCCGGAGATCTCCTCGGACTGCTCGGCGAAGATCTGCGCGGCTCGCCGGAGCACGGCGGCGCGCTCCCCGTAGGGCGCGGCGGCCCACGCGACCTGCGCGGCGGCCGCGCGCTCGGCCGCCCTGCGGACGTCGTCCACGCTCGCGGCGCCGAGCGTCTCGAGGTGCGCGCCGGTCGCGGGCTCGACCACCGGGTACTCGCCGGCGCCGCCGGGCTCCCACCCGTCGATGAACAGCCGGCCACTCCAGATGGCGGGATCAAGCAGGCTCACGTCGGAGTCCCCTTCCGTGCTCGCGGACCCGGGGGACCGTCGCCTCGCCGGCCTGCCGCGTCTCGCCCCCGAAGTTCGTACTACGTACAGCTCGTCGTAGATCGAACACGGACATGCTCGCCGTGACCGGCGGCCTTGTCAAGGTCGCCGACGGCTGCGCCGGGCCCGGTGGCTCAGGGGCGGGGGCGGAGCCGTTCGCCGCCCTCCACGAGGCGGCGCATGAGCTCGAGGAAGCGCGCCTGCTCGTCGCGCTCGAGCGGAGCGAGGAGCGCCCGGTTCATCGCGGCGGTCCGCTCGCCGACCTGGCCGAGGACCTCGCGCCCGGGTCCGGTGAGCTGGAGCACGTTGCGCCTGCGGTCCTCGGTGTCGCGGACGCGCTCGACGAGGCCGCGCCGCACGAGCCGCGCCACGACGTCCGCGACCGTCGACCGGTCCAGCGACGCGCGCTCGCCGAGCGTCCGCTGGTCGATGTCCGGCTCGGCGCAGAGCACGTTGAGCACGACGAACTGCGGTGCGGTGACCTCGTCGGAGACCATCGCGGTCCACAGCGTGTAGCTCGCCTGCTGCAGGCGCCGGGCGAGGTGGCCGGGGTGGCCCATGAGGTCGAGCGGGCGGGCGGAGGCGCGCGTCGCCGCCGGGGACCGCGCACCTCGCGCCGTCGCGCCGCCGTTCGCGGACCCGGTCGCCGGCGCCTCGGCACCCGCCGTCCCGGTCGCCGGCGCCTTGGCGCTCACGGGCGGGTCCCGCCGGACGGGCGCGCCAGCGCGCGTGGTCCGCTCAGATGTCGAGGACGAGTCGGGGGGAGCGGCTGCGCGAGACACAGATCATCATTATGTCCCCCGCTCCCCGGGCCTCCTCGTCGAGGACCGAGTCGCGGTGCTCCGGGACCCCGTCGAGGACGTCGGTCTCGCACGTGCCGCACGTGCCCTCGCGACAGGACGACAGCACGGCGACGCCCGCCCGCTCGACGGCCTCGAGGATCGAGCAGCCGGCCGGGACCTCGAGCGTGAGGCCCGAGCGCTCCAGCCGGACCTCGATCGTGGAGTCGCCCGAGGTGTCCTCCGCGACCGCGGAGAACCGCTCGACGTGCAGCGTCCCGGGCGGCCAACCGCCCGCGAGCCGCTCGACGGCCCCGAGCAGCGGCTCCGGCCCGCAGCAGTAGACGGCGGCCCGCCCGCCCGTCGTGCCGGGCCCCCGGTCGGCGAGGGCGGCCGCGACGTCGCAGATCCCCCGCTCGGCGTCGGACCAGAGCGTGACCGCGTCGCCGTGCGGGGCGAGGCGGTCGGCATACGCCATCGCGTCGCGGTCGCGGGCGAGGTAGAGCAGGTGCCACGGAGCCGGGCCGCGCGCCGCCGACTCGACCATCGTGACGATCGGGGTGATGCCGATCCCACCGGCGACGAACACGTACCGGTCGGCGGCGACGAGCGGGAACGTGTTGCGCGGTCCGTCGACCGTGACCGCGGTGCCCGGCACGAGCCGCTCGTGGACCGCCCGCGAGCCGCCACGCCCGCCGGCGACGTCGAGCACGGCCACCGTCCAGCGGCCGGTGTCGGCCGGGTCGCCGCACAGCGAGTACTGGCGCACGAGGCCACCGGGGAGGTGGAGGTCAACGTGCGAGCCGGGCTCCCACGCGCCGAGCTCACGGCCGTCGCGCCGCTCGAGCGCGATCTCGACCGTGCGGGTCGCGATCTGCCTGCGCGCGCTCACGACGGCGTCCATCGACCAACCCCCTCCGCCGCAGCACCCGCGGGCACCCAGCACCCGCGGACCCGGCGCCACGTGGCACCGCCGGCAGGCCGATAGTAGTCAGTACACAGAGGATATGGCGGCTGCGACAGCGGGCGGGCCCGCCGGCTGCGCGCGGCCGCGCGCGGCCGGCGGACGCAGGCCGGCGCTACGAGCAGCGGCTGCACCGGCGACGCGGGCCGCCGAGCGGCGCGCGGTTGACATCCGAAGCCCGTCGGTGCACGCTGGCCAAGTCGTCAGTATGCAGACGATTGGGGCGGGTGCGGCGCGGTGCCGGCCCGGCCGGACGCGGCGGCGTCTCGCGACCCGCCGAGCGAGCGCGAGGAGAGGGGGCAGCGGTGAACCCGTTCCCGCAGGACCAGTGGTACGTCGCGGCGTGGAGCAGCGAGATCGGCTCGGACCTCGTCGCGCGGACGATCTGCGGGGAGCCGGTCGTGCTCTACCGGACCTCCTCCGCGGGCCTCGTCGCGCTCGCGGACCGGTGCGTGCACCGCCGGTACCCGCTGTCGCTCGGCTCCCTCGTGGGTGACGACCTGCAGTGCGGGTACCACGGGTTCACCTACGACTGCTCCGGCCGGTGCGTCTCGGTGCCGGGCCAGGACCGCGTGCCGCGCACCGCGCGCGTCCGCTCGTACCCGGTCGTCGAGCGCTCCGGGTGGGTGTGGATCTTCGTCGGCGACCCCGAGCGCGCGGCGGGCGTCGCGGTCCCCGACACGCACTGGCTCGACGCCCCGGGCTGGACCGCGATCGGCGACGTCGCGCGCATCGAGTGCCGGTACTCGCTGCTCGTCGACAACCTGCTCGACCTGTCGCACGAGACGTACCTGCACGCGGGATACATCGGCACGCCCGAGGTCGCGGCGACGCCGACGACGACCGAGGTCGACGAGGAGCTCGGCACGGTCCGGGTCAGCCGGCGCATGCAGGGCGCGCAGATCCCCGAGTTCTACGCGCGCTCGACGGGAATGGAGTCGCCGATCGACCGGTGGCAGGACATCGAGTACCGGCCGCTCGGCTTCTACCGGCTCGACGCGCGGATCGCGCCGGCCGGGCACGAGCCCGCGGGCGACGGCTCCGACCCCGGCGCCGCCCACATGAAGATCCTCTACGCGATCACTCCCGAGACCGAGCACTCGACGCTCGACTTCTGGGCGGTCGCGCGGGACTTCGCGGTGGACGACGCCGACGTGACCGCGTTCCTCGACTCGATGCAGCGCGCGATCGTCCAGCAGGACGTCGACGCGCTGAACCTGCTCGAGCCGATCATCGCGGCCGAGGAGCGCGGGCCCGGGGTGCAGGAGCTCAGCATCGCGATCGACTCCGGCGGCCTCGCGGCCCGCCGCATGATCGAGAAGCAGCGCGCCGCGCACTGACCGCCGCGCACCGACGCGCCGCACGGTGCGCCGGGCTGACCGCCGCGCACCGACGCGCCGCGCACCGACGCGCCGCGCACCGACGCGCCGCGCACCGACGCGCCGCGCACCGACGCGCCGCGCACCGACGCGCCGCGCACCGACGCGCCGCGCACGCGCCCGGGGCCGCGGCTCCAGCCTGCGCCCGCTCGCGACCGTCCCGGGAGCTCGTGGCAGCGCGGCGGCCCCCGCCCGCGCGGGCTTGACACCCGTCGCGTTGTCGAGCACGATCGGGTTCACGATACAAACACTCGTGCGGCATGCGGACAATGCTGCCGGCGCCGGGACGCCTGCCGCTCGCCGGGCCTGCGACCGGCCCCGGTTACCATGACCCGCGGCAGCCGAGCGTCTCCGGGGGAGCCCAGATGGCCGTCGTCGTCCGCAACACGCCACGCACCGACCTCGCGATCGTCGACCAGCTCGGACAGTACGGGGTGGCGACGATCCACGAGGCGCAGGGGCGCACCGGCCTTTGCGAGCCGCGCCTGCGGCCCATCTACCGCCCGGTCCGGGTCGCGGGGAACGCGCTCACGTGCGAGGTCGCTCCGGGCGACAACTGGTCGATCCATGTCGCGGTCGAGCTCGCCCGCCCCGGCGACGTGCTCGTCGTCACCCCGACGAGCACGTGCGAGGACGGCTACTTCGGCGAGCTCCTCGCGACGAGCGTGATCGCCCACGGCGTGCGCGGCCTCGTGATCGACGCCGGCGTGCGCGACGTCGCGGACCTCACGCGCATGGGCTTCCCGGTGTGGTCGCGGGCGGTATCGGCACGGGGGACGGTGAAGGAGACCCCCGGCGACGTCCAGACGCCGATCGTGTGCGCGGGCGCGTACGTGCGTCCGGGCGACGTCGTGGTCGCGGACGACGACGGGGTCGTCGTCGTCCCGCGCGAGGGGGCCGCGGCGGTCCTCGAGCGGTCGCGCGCGCGCGAGGAGAACGAGGCCGTGAAGCGCGAGCTGCTCTCGAAGGGCGAGCTCGGGCTCGACATCTACGCGATGCGCGACAAGCTCGCCGCACGCGGCCTTCGCTACGTCGACGAGCCCGGCGCGTGACGGCCCAGCGCGCGATCCGGTGCTCGGTGCTGCGCGGCGGCACGTCGAAGGGCCTGTACTTCCGTGCCGAGGACCTGCCCGCGGACCGCGCGGCGCGCGACGCGGTCCTGCTCGCGGCAATGGGCTCGCCGGACCCGCGTGAGATCGACGGCATGGGCGGCGCGCACCCGCTCACCTCGAAGGTCGCGCTCGTCTCCCGGTCCGCGCGCGCGGACGCGGACGTCGACTACCTGTTCCTCCAGGTCTGGCCCGACCGCGCGGAGGTCTCGGACAACCAGAACTGCGGGAACCTCCTCGCGGGCGTCGGGCCCTTCGCGATCGAGGAGGGCATGGTCGACGCGGCGGACGGGACGACGCCGGTCAGGATCTTCATGGTGAACACGGGGAGCCTCGCGGTCGCGACTGTCGAGACTCCGGGCGGGACCGTGCGCTACGACGGCGTGGCGCGCATCGACGGTGTCCCCGGCACGCACGCCCCGATCCCGGTCGAGTTCGTCGACGTCGCGGGCTCGACCTGCGGCGCCCTGCTCCCGACCGGGCACGCGTCCGACGAGATCGCGGGCTTCACGGTCACGTGCATCGACAACGGGATGCCCGTCGTGTGCATGAAGGCCTCCGACCTCGGGCTGAGCGGCTACGAGGAGCCGGCCGCGATCGAGGCCGACGCCGAGGTGCGGGCGTCGGTGGAGGCCGTGCGGCTCGCGGCCGGCCCGCTCATGGGCCTCGGCGACGTCGCGGCGAAGACCGTGCCCAAGGTGACCTTGCTCGCTCCCGCGCAGCACGGCGGGGTGGTCGCGACACGGACGTTCATCCCGCACCGCGTGCACGAGGCGATCGGCGTCTTCGGAGCGGTCTCGGTCGCGACCGCGTGCCTCGTGCCGGGATCGGTCGCCGCGGCGGTCTCGGCGACCGGCGTGCGCGAGGGCGCCGCGAGCCTCGACATCGAGCACCCGACGGGTTTCTTCACGGTCGAGATGGACGTCGAGACCGACGGCGCCTCCGTGCGCGTACGCCGTGCCGCCCTGCTCAGGACCGCGCGCCTGCTCATGCGCGGCGAGGTCTACGTCCCCGGAGCGACCTGGGTGGACCGGTGATCGTCGACTGCCACGGCCACTACACGACCGCCCCGGCGGCGCACGGCCGCTGGCGCGACGCGCAGGTCGCGGCGTACGAGGCGGGCGTCTCCGCGCCCCCGTACCCCGCGATCTCCGACGACGAGATCCGCGAGTCCATCGAGCAGAACCAGCTCCGCCTCCTCACCGAGCGCGGCGCCGACATGACGATCTTCTCGCCGCGCGCGTCGGCGATGGCGCACCACGTCGGCGACGAGGCCGTGAGCGCCGCCTGGGCCCGCGCGTGCAACGACCTCGTCGCCCGGGTCGTGGAGCTCTTCCCGGACACCTTCGTCGGCGTGTGCCAGCTGCCGCAGTCGCCCGGGGCGCCGATCGAGCACTCGGTCGCGGAGCTCGAGCGGTGCGTCGTCGAGCTCGGGTTCGTCGGGTGCAACCTGAACCCCGACCCGAGCGGCGGTCGGTGGACGGCCCCGCCGCTCACGGACCGGTCGTGGTACCCGTTCTACGAGAAGATGGTGGAGCTCGACGTGCCCGCGATGGTGCACGTGTCCGGGAGCTGCAACCCGGCATTCCACGCGACCGGAGCGCACTACATCAACGCCGACACGACCGCGTTCATGCAGTTCCTCCAAGGGGACCTCTTCGCGGACTTCCCGGCGCTGCGCTTCGTCATCCCGCACGGCGGCGGCGCGGTGCCCTACCACTGGGGCCGGTACCGGGGGCTCGCGGACATGCTCGGCAAGCCGCCGCTTCGCGAGCACGTCATGGGGAACGTCGTCTTCGACACCTGCGTCTACCACCAGCCCGGCATCGACCTCTTGTTCGAGGTCGTCGACCTCGACAACATCGTGTTCGGCTCGGAGATGGTCGGGGCCGTGCGCGGCATCGACCCCGAGACCGGCCACCACTTCGACGACACCCTGCGCTACGTGGACGCGCTTCGCCTCGACGACGCGAGCCGCGCGCAGGTCCTCTCGGGCAACGCGCGCCGCGTCTACCCGCGGCTCGACGCGCAACTGCGCGCGCGCGGTCGCTGACATGCCCGCGTTCACGATGGACCCGGGCTGGCTCGTCTACGACCCGAGCCCCTCGAAGCCGAGCTACGAGCTGCCACCCGGCGCGGTCGACGCGCACTGCCACGTCTTCGGGCCGGGCGACGAGTTCGCGTACGCGCCCGAGCGCAAGTACACCCCGTGCGACGCCGGCAAGGCCGAGCTGTACGCGCTGCGCGACCTGCTCGGGTTCGAGCGCAACGTCGTCGTCCAGGCGACGTGCCACGGCGCCGACAACTCCGCGATGCTCGACGCGCTCCGGCACGCGCAGGGGCGCGCGCGTGGGGTCGCGACGGTCCGGCCGGACGTGGACGACTCGGCGCTCGCGCAGATGCACGAGGCGGGCGTGCGCGCCGTGCGCTTCAACTTCGTGCGGCGCCTCGTCGACCCGAAGCCGGACGCGTACTACCTCGGGATCCTCGAGCGGATCGCGCCGCTCGGCTGGCACGTCGTCGTCTACTTCGAGGCCGCGGACCTCGTCGAGCGCTGGGGGCTGATCACCTCGCTCCCGACGGTCGTCGTGGTCGACCACATGGGCCGCCCCGACGTCACGAAGGACGTCGACGGACCGGAGTTCGCCCGATTCGTCCGCCTCATGACCGAGCACGAGAACGTCTGGTCGAAGGTCACCTGCCCCGAGCGGCTGTCCGCGTCGGGCCCGCCCGGCTACGACGACGTCGTGCCGTTCGCCCGACGGCTCGTGGAGACGTTCCCCGACCGGGTGCTGTGGGGGACCGACTGGCCGCACCCCAACCTCACGTCCCACATGCCGGACGACGGCGCCCTCGTCGACTTCGTCCCGCGCATCGCGACGAGCGAGGACCTTCGCCGGCGCCTCCTCGTCGACAACCCGACCCGGCTCTACTGGGGGACATGACCATGACCGACCCGTCCGACCTCGAGGACATACCGGGCACGACGGTCTTCACCGCGCAGCGCTCGCGCAAGGGCTACCACCTGAACCAGTTCTGCATGAGCCTCATGAAGGCCGAGAACCGCGCGCGGTTCAAGGCCGACGAGCGCGCCTACCTCGACGAGTGGCCGATGACCGAGGCGCAGAAGCAGGCCGTGCTCGCACGCGACTACAACGCGGCCATCGCGGAGGGGGGCAACATCTACTTCCTCGCGAAGATCTTCTCGACCGACGGCAAGAGCTTCCAGGAAGCCGCGGGGACCATGACCGGCATGACCGCGGCGCAGTACGCGCAGATGATGATCGACGGGGGTCGCTCGCCCGAGGGCATGCGGTCGATCCGGGAGGGGCGCTGACGATGGCGAGGATCACCGCAGGTGTCGCGACGAGCCACGTGCCGGCGATCGGCGCCGCGCTCGACCTCGGCAAGTCGCGCGACGACTACTGGCGCCCGGTCTTCGCCGGCTACGACTGGGCGAAGGAGTGGATCGCGAAGTCGCCGCCCGACGTCGTCGTGCTCGTCTACAACGACCACGCGTCCGCGTTCTCGCTCGAGATCATCCCGACGTTCGCGATCGGGTGCGCCGAGCGCTTCGCGCCGGCCGACGAGGGCTTCGGCCCGCGCCCGGTGCCGGTCGTCGAGGGTCACCCCGACCTCGCGTGGCACATCGCGCAGTCGACCATCCTCGACGAGTTCGACATGACGATCATCAACAAGATGGACGTCGACCACGGGCTCACGGTCCCGATGTCGCTCATGTTCGGCCAGACCGACGCGTGGCCGGTGAAGGTCGTGCCGATCGCGGTGAACGTCGTGCAGTACCCGCCGCCGACGGGCAACCGGTGCTACGCGCTCGGCGAGGCCATCGCCCGCGCCGTCGAGAGCTTCCCCGAGGACCTCGACGTCCAGGTGTGGGGCACGGGCGGGATGAGCCACCAGCTCCAGGGCCCGCGCGCCGGGCTCATCAACCGAGAGTTCGACAACGCGTTCCTCGACCGGCTCACCTCGGACCCGGACGCGCTACGGCGGCTCCCGCACATCGAGTACCTGCGCGAGGCCGGATCGGAGGGCATCGAGCTCGTGATGTGGCTGATCATGCGCGGCGCGCTCGGCCGCTCGGTGCGCGAGCTCCACCGCTTCTACCACGTGCCGGCGTCGAACACGGCGGTCGGGCACATCGTGCTGGAGCCCGTCGCGAAGTAGGGCGCGGCTCCCGGCGCGGCCGGGCGCGCGGCTCCGCCCGGCGGGTGGCCGGTGGACGACACCAAGGAGAGGACACATGCGGATCGCACTCGCCGGAGCCGGCGCCTTCGGGGTCAAGCACCTCGACGGCCTCGCGCGCATCGACGGCGTCGAGGTCGTCTCGATCGTGAGCCGCCGGATCGAGCAGGCCGAGGAGGTCGCCGCGAAGTACGGGGTCGCGCACGCGACGACCGAGCTGTCGGACGTGCTCGCCCGCGACGACGTCGACGCCGTGATCTTGTGCACGCCGACCCAGATGCACGCCGCGCAGGCGGTCGCGTCGATGCGCTCGGGCAAGCACGTGCAGGTCGAGATCCCGCTCGCGGACCGGCTCCCGGACGCGCTCGAGGTCGCGCGCGTCGCGCAGGAGACCGGCCGGACGTGCATGGTCGGCCACACGCGCCGCTTCAACCCGTCGCACCAGTGGGTCCACCACCGGGTGGTCGCGGGCGAGCTGCGGCTGCTGCAGATGGACGTGCAGACATACTTCTTCCGCCGGACCAACACGAACGCGCTCGGGCAGCCGCGGAGCTGGACGGACCACCTGCTCTGGCACCACGCCGCGCACACGGTCGACCTGTTCGCCTACCAGGCGGGCGAGCCCGTCGTCGTGGCGCACGCGATCGAGGGTCCGCGCCACCCCGAGCTCGGCATCGCGATGGACATGTCCGTCCAGCTCGCGACCGCGAGCGGACAGATCTGCACGCTCTCGCTGAGCTTCAACAACGACGGGCCGCTCGGGACGTCCTTCCGCTACATCTGCGACAACGGAACCTACGTCGCGCGCTACGACGACCTCACGACCGGGCGCGACGAGGTCGTCGACGTCTCGGGCGTCGACGTGTCGATGGACGGCATCGAGCTGCAGGACCGCGAGTTCACCTCGGCGATCCGCGAGGGTCGCGCACCGAACTCGTCGGTCGCGGACGTGCTCGACTGCTACCGGGTGCTCGACGGCCTGGAACGACAGCTCGCCGAGAGGAGCTGAGACGCCGATGGCCACGACGAAGACCCAGGTCGGCATCGTGGGCGCAGGCCCCGCGGGCCTGCTGCTCTCCCACCTCCTGCACCTCGAAGGCGTCGAGTCGGTCGTGCTCGAGAGCCGCAGCCGCGACTACGTCGAGCACCGGGTGCGCGCCGGGGTGCTCGAGCACGGCGTGACCGAGCTGCTCGCCGACTGCGGCGTCGGCGCGCGCATGCGCGCCGAGGGGCTCGTCCACTACGGGATCGAGCTCCGCTTCGACCGCACACGGCACCGGATGCCGCTGAGCGACCTCGCCGGCGGGCGCGCGATCACGGTCTACGGCCAGCAGGAGGTCGTGAAGGACCTCATCGCGGCCCGCCTCGAGGCAGGAGGCGCCGTGCACGTCGGCGCCGAGTGCACCGGGATCGACGGGAGCTCGCCGTCGTCGGCCTCCATCGCGTACCGGGCCGACGGGCGCGACGAGGTGCTCGAGTGCGACATGATCGCCGGCTGCGACGGGTTCCACGGTGTCACCCGGTCGGCCGCGCCGCCCGGTGCGATCGCCGCGCTCGAGCACACGCACCCGTTCGCGTGGCTCGGGATCCTCGCCTCGGTCGCGCCGTCGACCGACGAGCTCATCTACTGCAGGCACGAGCGGGGCTTCGCGATGCACTCCATGCGCTCGCACGAGGTGAGCCGCCTCTACCTCCAGGTCGGGCCCGAGGAGGACATCGAGCAGTGGCCGGACGACCGCATCTGGGAGGAGCTCGCGACGCGGTTCGTGACCGACGACGGCTGGAGCCTCGCGTCCGGACCGGTCACCGAGAAGGGCATCACCGCGATGAAGAGCTTCGTCGTCGAGCCGATGCAGTGGGGACGGGTGTTCCTCGCGGGGGACTCCGCGCACATCGTGCCGCCGACGGGGGCGAAGGGGATGAACCTCGCCGTCGCGGACGTCCGCACGCTCGCGGCCGCGCTCGTCTCGTGGTACCGCACGGGGGACGAGTCGCTGCTCGCCTCGTACTCGGCAGAGTGTCTGCGCCGCGTGTGGCGGGCACAGGAGTTCTCCACGTACATGACCACGATGCTCCACCCGCTGGCGGGCGACGACTTCGGCGCCGGCCTCGCGCTCTCCCGGCTCCGGTACGCGGTGAGCTCGCGCGCCGCGGCCGAGAGCCTCGCGGAGAACTACGTGGACCTCTCGAGCCTGTGAGCGTGCGACCGCGTGCGCCGGCCGGACGGTTCGCAGCCGCCTTGACATCGGCAGCGCGCTCCGCGACGATGTGTTCACGATACGAAATTGCGTACGTATGGCGAACACATCGTCGGTCAGCGTCCGGTGTTCCGGTCGGCGCTCTCGGCCAGCATCCGGCCGTGCAGGCGCGTGAGGCCTGAGGGCTCGTCGCCGGACCGCCGGGTGGGGGCGCTTCTCCCGCAATCCGCCATCACCTGATCCGCAATCGACCACAATGACCGGTGCCATGCCTTCGGGGGCGGCGCACCACGAGCACAGGGGGGGACTCATGCAGCACGACGAGAACGCGTCCGGTCCGACGCCGGACGGGGACGTGGGAACGGATGGTGTCAGCCGGCGCACCGTTCTGAAGACATTCGGTGCGGGCGCCCTCGCGGTCGGCGCCGGTCGCGTCGTGCGGCCCGAGATCGCCGTGCGTCGCACGGTCGGCCACGTCGCGCGCGGCCAGGCTGCCGGCGGCAACGTGGTGAAGATCGGCTACGTCACGCCCGAGACGGGTGCGCTCGCCGACTTCTCGCAGTCCGACGTCTTCGTGCTCGACAAGGTGCGCTCGTCCGCGCCGTTCGCGAAGGGCATGAAGATCGGCGGCAAGAAGTACCGGCTCGAGATCACGGTCGTCGACAGCCAGTCCAGCCCGAACCGCGCCGCGCAGGTCGCGCAGCAGCTCGTGCTCCAGAACAAGGTCGACATCGTCGTGACGAGCTCGGCGCCGGAGACGACGAACCCGGTCGCGTCCACCTGCGAGCAGCTCCACGTCCCGAACCTCGCGACGGTCGTGCCGTGGGAGGCGTGGTACGGCGGCCTCGGCGGCAACCCGGTGTCGCCCACGAAGAGCTACCCGTACTCGTCGATGTTCTTCTTCGGCCTGAAGGAGTTCGGCGGCACGTTCCTCCCGATGTGGCAGCGGATCGAGGCGAAGACACACGCCGCGAAGATCTACGCCGCGATGTTCCCGAACGACGCGGACGGCAACGCGTTCCGGGCGGCCTGGCCCCAGTACCCCGCGGCGGTCGGCTACAAGGAGGTCGACGGCGGCGCCTACACGGACGGCACGACCAACTACAGCTCGATGATCGAGAAGTTCAAGTCGTCGGGCTGCGAGTTCTACGTGAACGCGCCGCTGCCCCCGGACTTCAACACGTTCTGGAAGCAGGCGGTCCAGCAGGGCTTCAAGCCGAAGCTCGCG
>Ga0307373_10010323_pt1 | contig 13756 bp, 14 predicted proteins | sample OX2MG_FD_202534 | JGI IMG/M metagenome (GOLD analysis project Ga0307373, IMG submission 202534) | Soil microbial communities from Risofladan, Vaasa, Finland - OX-2 | ecosystem: Environmental > Terrestrial > Soil > Coastal area > Acid sulfate soil | place: Finland: Risofladan, Vaasa | collected... | reverse complement strand
GGCGCGCACCTTGCCTGCCGCAGTGGCAAAGACTGAAAATCTTGCCGGCGGCGGCGACCAAGGCATCAACAGCTTTCGCCAAATCGGATATAACGGACCATGCCCACCACGTGGCCCGGCGCATCACTATCACTTCAAGCTGTATGCGCTCGATTCGATGCTCGAGTTGAAGCCCGGCGCGACGGCGCAGACGGTCGAGGCGGCGATCTCGGGTCATGTGCTCGCGAGCGCCGAACTGGTAGGACTTTTCGGGCATTGAGAAGGCGCGCGAAGATGCGTGGGCGGGTGATTACACGATGAGTCGAACCTACAAGGTCGTTGCCGCGATCGTAATTATCGTCGTGGCCGGTTATGCCGGATGGCATCTCTACCAGGCGCGGCGAATCAGCAAGGCCGGAATCCTGTCGGAGAAAATCGACCACAACGGCGACGAATGGACCGCCGATTACACCGCGTCGATCGCGGCGCCGGAACCTGCCGTGTATGACGCGCTGCGCAATATCGAAAAGAGCCACGCCCCCGGGGTCGAAGCGATCAAGGTCATTTCGCAGGCCGGGAACAGCAAGACCGTCGAAATGGATTTGAGCGGATTTGGCGGACAAACGATCGCGATGCAGCTTGCGTTCGAGTACGACCCCGCCACGCAGCGCGTCTCCTATCACACGGTGGATAACCCGATGTTCGATAGCCACGCCGAGTACCAACTTCAGGCCGACGGCGGCGGCGCGACGCTCATCACCTACCATGCGACGACGAAGATGCTGCAATCGATGCCGGTGCCGGACAGTATCGTGAAGTCGGTGATTCGCAATATCTTCATCTCGCAACTCGAAGGGTTGAAGAACTCGCTCCATATCACGACCGTCGATCAGTCCGACCAAAGCGACGAGGAACCATAGCGAGCACGCACGCGATGGACGAAGTCGAGCGGCATTTTCGCGCCGGCGTCGAGCGCTTCAACCGCGGCGAGTTTTTCGAGGCGCACGAGGAAATGGAAGACGCGATGAACCTGCTGGAAGACGACACTTGCGACTGGGATTTTTTTCGCGGCCTGCTGCGCGCCGCGGTCGCCAATCACAAGCTCGGACAGGGAGAGACCGCAAGCGCGATCATCCACCTGCGCGCCGCACAGGGCCTGCTCGGGTCATACCCGGACCGCCATCGGGGGGTGCGCCTGCGCGAGTTTCGCAGCGCGCTGGTCGCACAGCTTGCGCGCACCGAAGCGGGCGGCCGGTCAAGCAACCCTCCGCCCATCGTGCGGATCGAAACCGAGGACTGACACCGCGTCCGCGGCAATGGCTGCATATGGCAAAGCTCGCCGCAGAATTTGAAACCTCGGCCTTCACGCTCGAGCAATGTCCGCGATGGAACCGCGTCGAAGTCGCGATCGCGGGGCGTTCGAACGTCGGCAAGAGCTCGCTTTTGAACGCGCTCACGGGCGCTAAGGGATTAGCGCGGACCAGCGGTACGCCCGGCAGGACTCAATCGCTGAATTTTTTCGTGGCCGGCGCGGACCTGGCGATTGTCGATCTGCCGGGTTTCGGATACGCCAGGGTTCCCGAAAAGATCGCGCGGGAGATCGCCGCGATGATGACCGATTATCTTTCGGCGCGCGAAAATCTGGCCGCGTTGATCGTGCTGGTTGATTCGCGCCGCGGGCCGGAAAAAGAAGAGACCCGCCTGGCCGCCACGGCGCGCGCGCGCGGTGTCGAGGTGATTTTCGCCGCGACCAAATGCGACAAGCTGAAACGCTCAGAACGCTCCGCGGCGCTCGCAAAATTTCGCGCGCTCGAAACCGCCCCGATCCTGTGCTCCGCCACCAGCGCCGAAGGAATCGACGAGCTCAGACGCCGCATCGTGCGTATTGGACAGCAGGCGCGCCGGCCGAACCCGGGTTTCGCGCCGTATCCAACTCATTCGCGCTAGCCACCGATGCATCCGGAAGTCAGCGTCGTCATCCCGACCTACAATCGCCGCGCGATGCTGCGCGAGGCGGTGCTTTCGGTCCTCGCGCAGCACGGCGCGAGCTTCGAGCTGATCGTGATCGACGACGGCTCGACCGACGGAACCGGCGACGACCTCGCGCGGCTTTGCGAGGAACATTGCGCAACGCTGCACGTCGAACGCACCGGGAATCGCGGTGCGGCGGCGGCGCGTAATCGCGGAGTCGCGCTCGCGCACGCACCGCTTATCGCGTTTCTTGATTCCGACGACATCTGGATGCCGCAGAAGCTCGAGCGCCAGCTTGATTTCATGCGCGCGCATCCGGAGTGCGAAATCTCGCAATGCCAGGAGCGATGGATTCGCGGCGGACGGCGCGTGAATCCAGCGCGGCGTCATCGCAAACGCGGCGGCGATTTCTTCCTCGAATCGCTGCGCACGTGTCTGGTCAGCTCGTCGGCTGTGATGATCCGCACCGAGCTGTTTCGCGCGCTCGGCGGCTTCGACGAAAGCATGCGCGCGTGCGAGGACTACGACCTGTGGCTCCGCGTCCTCGTCACGCGCGAGATCGGCCTGCTCGACGACGAGCTGGCCGAGCGCCGCGGCGGGCATCCTGATCAGCTTTCCGCAACGGTTCCGGCGCTCGATCGATATCGCATTTTGTCGTTGACGAAGTTACTCGCGGATTCGCGCCTGAGCGCCCCGCGGCGCGAGGCGGTGGCTCTGGTGCTCGCCGAGAAGTGCGCGATCTACGCCAAGGGCCTGCGCTGCCGTGAACGCGACCGCGCCGCGGATTGCATCGAGCGCATAGCAGGACAGGCGCTCGGCGATTGGCGCTCGGCGCCTACCGAATCGATCGCGATCGCCGCCGAGGCGATTCGGCGCTTGCTCGTCTCGCAAGCCGAGGCCGTGGCGTGACGCGGGTTGCATCGAATCGCGATGACGCTATCCGCGCGCTGGCCGCCGCGCGCCATCTGCCGGACTCGCATCGCGAGCGATGGCTTGCGCTGGAGCGGCGCTCGCGCGGCGCATTTCTGGAATTGGCGGAGTCGCTGCGCCTGCGCACCGGGCAAATTGTCATCGCGCTCGACCTGCTCGGCGAGATCGCGGTTCGCGAAAATAAATCCGCCGCCGATATTCTCACCTCGCCTGCTCTCGCGCGAATCGCGCAGCGCGCGGGCTCCGCGCCCAGTCGCGCGCGTGCGTTTATCGAGGCATTGCGCGCGCTACGCTTTCCGCGCCTGGGCGAGGCGACGGCCCGGCTCGAAGATGCCATCGGCGAGCTTCGCCTGCCACGTGGAATTTCCATAGTCTTGCCCAGGGAACTGGGCTCTGATGTGCTGACGATCAAGTTCGAGCTATCGCGCGCAAGCGACCTCGATCGCGCGATGGGTGTGGTTACGGAGCGGCGCGCGGCGATTGCGCGGATCCTCGCGATGCTCGGCGGAAGCGATGAAGTTTGATCTCGACGCGGTGTTTATCGAACAAGGCGAACGCGAATCCGCGCTCGCGCGGCGCGTGGTCGCCGCACTGCCGGAACGCGTGCCGGTCGAGTACATTGCCGACGGCCGCGAAGCGGCGCGCGCACGTGTCGGCGCGGATCCGTTTGACGCGGGAAAGCGCCGGATGGTCCTGATGCGCCGGCGCGCTCCCTTTCTGATGAGTTGCCCCGCGGGCTCGGCGCGCTTCGCGTGCTGCGGATACCTGGTGATGGTGCTGGCGTCGAACTGCCCGATGGATTGCAGCTACTGCTTCCTGCAGGAATTCGTCGCCGACAACCCCGGCTTCCAGGTGTTTTCCAACTACGCCGATTCGTTCGACGAACTCGAGCGGATGATTCATTCGACGCCCGAGCGGCATTTCCGGATCGGCACCGGCGAGCTGGCCGACTCGCTCGCCTTCGACACCCTTACCGGACTCACCCGCGATCTGGTCGGCTTTTTCGCCGCGCGCGACACGCTGACGCTGGAACTCAAGACCAAGACCGATGAAATCGAAAACCTGCTCGCACTTGATCCGCGCGGTCGCGTGCTCGTCTCATGGACGCTGTCGCCCGAAAAAGTCTGGCGCACTTGCGAGCATCGCACCGCGTCTCCGGCGGCGCGAATCGCGGCGGCGCGCCGCGTCATGGATGCTGGCTACCGGGTTGCGTTTCATTTCGATCCGATGATCGCGTACGACGGCGCCGAGCATGATTACGCCGAGCTGATCGACAATGTTTTGGACGTGATTCCGGCGGCGCAAATCGGATTTTTCAGTATCGGCGGGCTGCGGATGACGCCCGCGTTGCGCGCCGCCGCGCGCCGCCGATGGCCCGCCGATCCGATGCTGCTCGGCGAGGACGTTCTCGCAAACGACGGCCGCCTGCGCGCATTCACGCCTCTACGGCTCAAGCTCTATCGCATTCTGGCCGAGCGTTTCGCGCGCGCGGGCGCGAAGGTTCCCGGCTACTTGTGCATGGAATCGGCCAGCGTTCACGAGCGCGTCTTCGGCGTCGCGCCGGCGAATCCCGCGGCAACCGGCGAGCGCCTTGCGCTCGGACAGGACCTTCGCTGATGCCTGCGCCGAGGTCTCCAAAATCCCGCGCGAAACGCGCGTCATCCAATGGCCGCAATGGCCGCGGCACGGCGGATCGTCCGATCGGAGTTTTCGATTCGGGGATCGGCGGTCTGACGGTGCTGCGGGCGCTGGTGAACGCGATGCCGTCGGAGGAATTCATCTATCTCGGTGACACGGCGCGGCTGCCGTACGGGACCAAATCGAATGAAGTGATCAAGCGCTACTCGCGCGAGAACAGCGAATTTCTGCTCGCCAAGGGAATCAAGCTGCTGGTGGTCGCGTGCAATACCTCGAGCGCCGTCGCGCTCGAGCAGATTGCCGGCGCCACAATGATTCCCGTGGTCGGCGTGATCGAGCCGGGCGCGCGCGCCGTGGTCCGCGCCTCGCGCTCGGGCAAGATCGGCGTAATCGGCACCGAGGCGACGATCGCGTCGGGCGCGTACACGCGCACGATCCAGCGGCTTCGTCCCGACGCTGAAATCTACACCCGCGCCTGCCCGCTGCTGGTGCCGCTGGCGGAAGAAGGATGGGTCGATAACGAGATCGCGGAACGCACGGTCGCCTTCTATCTGGAAAGCCTGAAGCGCAGCGGTATCGATACGCTGCTGCTCGGATGCACCCACTATCCTCTTCTGCTGCCGATGTTCGAGCGAGTGCTGGGACGCGGGGTGCGCGTGGTCGATTCGGCGTTGGCCACCGCAGAGGCGGTCACGGCGCGGCTCGATACGCTCGGACTTGCGCGCGGGCGCGGCGCGGGCCGCCAAAGTTTTTTCGTAACCGAATCTCCCGAGCGCTTTATCCGCGTGGGACGCGGCTTCTTCGGTCCCGAGGTCGAGTCCGCGGTCCGCATCGAACGCTAACCCGAAAAGTTATCTTCATCTTTCCTTGGGCACATCTCCCCCCAAACCCCCGAATCAGAGTAGAATAGGACGGATATAAACCTAACGGAGACTCTCACCGCGCCGCGCACAATGGCGTTCGCGGATTCCCGGATACAGCACATTCAAGATGGCATCAGCTCTTACTGGAATTGGGCGGAAGTTCTTCGGCTCGAGGAACGACCGCGAAATCAAACGGCTCAGACCCGACGTCGAGGCAGTCAATCGCCTCGAACCCGAGATCGAAACCAGGAGCCAGGACCAACTGCGCGCGCGAATCGCCGAGCTTAAGGCCGAGATCAGCGCGATCGAGGAAGCCGAGCCGCGCGCCGACCGCATGGACGACGTCCTGCCGGAAGTCTTCGCCATCGTGCGCGAGGCCGCCAAGCGCGTGCTCGGCCAGCGCCATTTCGACGTGCAGTTGATCGGCGGTATGGTCCTGCACTCGGGCCGCATCGCCGAGATGAAGACCGGCGAGGGCAAGACCCTGGTCGCCACGCTTCCCGCCGTGCTCAACGCGCTCAGCGGACGTGGGGTCCACGTCGTGACCGTCAACGATTACCTGGCCCGGCGCGACTCCGAATGGATGGGCCGCATATTCGGCTATCTGGGCCTGAGCGTCGGCGTGATCGTGCATGGCGTCACCGACCAGGAGCGCAAACTCGCCTACATGGCCGATATCACCTACGGCCAGAACAACGAGTTCGGCTTCGACTACCTGCGCGACAACATGAAGTTCAACCTCGAGGAATATGTCCAGCGCGCGCACAATTTCGCGATCGTGGACGAGGTTGACTCGATCCTGATCGATGAAGCGCGCACGCCGCTGATCATCTCGGGCGCGTCCGAGGAATCGACCGACACATATTACATCGTCGATCGCGTAATCCCGCGCCTCAAAGCCGAAGAGCACTACACGATCGACGAAAAGATGCGCACCGTGTCGCTGACCGAGGAAGGCGTCACCCGCGTCGAGCAGTTGCTCGGAGTCGAGAACCTGTACGACCCGCGCAACATCCTGATGCTGCATCACTGCAACCAGGGCCTGCGCGCGCATACCCTGTTCAAACGCGACGTCGACTACGTGGTGAAAGACGGCGAAGTGACTATCGTCGATGAATTCACCGGACGCCTGATGCCGGGGCGGCGATGGAGCGACGGGCTGCATCAGGCGGTCGAGGCCAAGGAAAACGTCAAGATCGAGTCCGAGAACCAGACCCTCGCGACCATCACCTTCCAGAATTATTTCCGCATGTACAAAAAGCTCTCGGGGATGACCGGGACGGCCGACACCGAGTCGGTCGAGTTCCGCGAAATCTACGGGCTCGAAGTCGTGGTCGTGCCGACCAACATGCCGATGATCCGCAAGGACAATCACGACGTCGTGTACAAGACCGAGGACGAGAAGTTCGACGCCGTGATCGAGGAAATCAAGGAGCTTAATGGGCGCGGACAGCCGGTGCTGGTCGGCACCGTGTCGATCGAAAAGTCCGAGCGCGTCGCCGAGAAGCTCAAAAAGACCGCGGTCAAGCATTTCGTGCTCAACGCCAAGAATCACGAACGCGAAGCCGAGATCGTCGCGCAGGCGGGACGTTTCGGCGGCGTGACGATTTCCACCAACATGGCGGGCCGCGGCACCGATATTGTTCTCGGCGGAAATCCCGAGTTCATGGCGGCGGCGGAAACCGGCACTCGCGATCCGAACGATCCGAAATTTTCTGACGCGCTCGCAAAGTACAAAGAGCAATGCGCCGGCGAGCGCGAACAGGTTCTGGCCGCCGGAGGACTGCATATTCTCGGCACCGAGCGCCATGAATCGCGCCGGATCGACAATCAGTTGCGCGGACGTTCCGGCCGCCAGGGCGACCCCGGCTCCTCGCGCTTCTACATGTCGCTCGAAGACGACCTTCTGCGCATCTTCGGCGCCGATCGCCTAAAGGGCCTGATGAGCCGAATCGGCATGGACGACGGCGTCCCGATCGAGCATCGATGGATCTCCCGCGCGATCGCCAACGCGCAGGAAAAAGTCGAGGGCCACAACTTCGACATCCGCAAGCATCTGCTCGAATACGACGACGTGATGAACAAGCAGCGCGAGGTGATCTACGGACGCCGCAAGGAGCTGCTGTCGGGCACGCCGCTCAAGGAAGACATCCTCGACATGTGCGACCAACTGGTCGAGGATATCGCCGCCGCGCACTGCGACACCGACAAGGATCCCAAGGACTGGGACTGGAAAGCGATCGACGACGCGTTCTTTCAGCAGTTCAAATTCCGTCCGGGCTTCACGCTCGAGAGCGGGCCCGAGGGCAACCCGATCGACTCGGCCGAAGATCTGATCGAAGTCGCGCAGGAACGCGTCCACGCGCTGTATGAATCGCGCGAGACCGAGTTCACCGTCCCGGTGATGCGGCAGATCGAAAAGATCGTGATGCTCCAAACGCTCGATTCGCTGTGGAAAGATCATCTGCTCGCGATGGACCATTTGAAGGAGGGCATCGGGCTGCGCGGCTACGGACAGTTGAACCCGCTGGTCGAGTACCAGAAGGAAGGGTTCACGATGTTCGAGGCGCTGATGTCGGTGATGCAGAAGGACGTCGTCGAGAAATGTTTTTCCGTGCAAGTGCGCAAAGAGGAAGACGTCCAGCAAATCCAGCAGCAGGCCAAGCCGCAGAAAGTCGTGATGAGCCACGGTGGCGAGACCGAGCAGGAAGCGGCGCAACCCACCAAGCGCGAAGCCGACAAAGTCGGCCGCAACGACCCGTGCCCCTGCGGCTCAGGCAAGAAATACAAACGCTGCCACGGGAAGTGATCCGCGCGCGGAGGATTTACGCGCGCCAGTAAATAGCGTGGCCCCATCTGCCGCGAAAATGCCATCAGTGATTATCCATTCCGATGTGGTCAGCGACGCTCTCGACCGTCATTTCGAGCCATAGGCGAGAAATCCCGAGGCGTCCGTGCTCCACGTCAACGCCACCTGCAGTGCCCTTACGTCCCAGGATTCCTCGCGCGGCAGCCACGCGCGGGAATGACACCCGGATGGCGCGGCAATCGTGTGCAAGAACGACCTGCGGCTGGCGTGCGCGAATTCATTTTCTCCGCCGCCGCGCGCGCGTATAGTGCGGCGCACAGAGGTTGCCGATGAAGGTTGAGCTCGCTCCCGCGCGCGTGCGCGGCTTCCGTTTCGCCGGCGTCAGCGCCGGACTCAAGACCCAGGCCGGCGCCAAAGACCTGGGCCTGATCGCGGCCGACCGTCCGTGCCCCGCCGCCGCGGTCTTCAGCGCCAACAAAGTCAAAGCGGCTCCGGTGTACGCCACGATCGACCGGATCCGCGCCGGACGCCTGCAGGCGATCGTCGCCAACTCCGGATGCGCTAACAGCTTCACCGGCAAGCCGGGCCTGAAACTCGCCGAGGATTCGTGCGCCGTCACCGCGCGGGAACTCGGATGCGCTCCGAGCCTGGTGGCGCCGTCTTCGACCGGCGTCATCGGACATCTTTACGACCTCGCGAAATTCAGCGCGGGCGTGCGCGAGGCTGCGGCCGCGCTCAGCGAAGACGGATTGGCGGATTTCGCGCGCGCGATCATGACCACCGACACCCGCCCCAAGACCGCGTCAGCCTCACTTCGCCTCGGCGGCGCAAACGTCACGATCGCAGGGGCGGTCAAAGGCGTCGGGATGATCTCGCCGCATATGGCGACGATGCTCGGATACGTGATGACCGACGCCGCCGCCAGCGCCGCGCAGCTTCGCACGGCGCTCAAGCTCGCGCTGCCGCAGAGCTTCAATGCAATCACCGTCGACGGCGACATGTCCACCAACGACACCGTGATCGTGATGGCGAGCGGCGTAGCCGGCAATTCCCCTCTTCGCGGGCGTGACCTGGCCGCGTTCAACCAGGCGATCGCCGCGGTCTGCGCCGCGCTCGCGCGCGAGCTGGTGCGCGACGGCGAAGGCGCGACCAAGCTGGTCGAGGTTCAAGTGCGCGGCGCGCGCACCGCCGCCGACGCCGAGCGATGCGCGCGGCAGATCGCGAACTCTCCGCTGGTAAAGACCGCGTTTTTCGGATGCGACCCGAACGTCGGACGAATCCTGATGGCGGCGGGGTCGTCGGGCGCGGCGGTCGAGTCTGACAAGCTGGTGTTGTCGATCGGCGCAGTGAGAGTCGCGGCGCGCGGCGCGCTTATTACCGCGGCGCTGGGCGCGGCGCAGGAAAAGATGCGCGCACGCGAATTTTCCGTCACACTCGACCTGCGTATCGGCGCCGCGCGCGCGACCATCCTCACCTGCGATCTCAGCTACGACTACGTGCGGATCAACGCCGAGTACACCACCTGACCCGGTTGCGCGCCGCGATGCCTGCTCAATATGATCGCGCATCGTCCTTCGCGGAGGTGATTCTATCGTGGCACTGGTTAAAGTTGCGGCGCGCTCCGAGCTTCCCGCCGGCGCAGCCCTGCTGGTCGAGGCCGCGGGCAAGCAGATCGCGCTGTTCAACGCCGGCGGCGCGTTCTATGCGATCGATAATACCTGCAAGCATCGCGGCGGCCCGCTCGCCGAGGGCGACGTGGACGGCACCACCGTCACCTGTCCGTGGCACGGATGGGAGTACGACATCACGACCGGCGCGAACCTGGACGATCCCAACGTGAAGCTCGGATGCTACCCGGTGAAGATCGACGGCGACGACATCCTGATCGACGCATGACATCACTGGGTCATCGGCGGCGCGCCTGCTGATACCCTCTCCCTCCGGGAGGTGCCACTGGCACGCAGGCAAGCGGCGCGATGCTTGCGCTTTTTTTTCACAAGCATCGTGACGCGCGGGTGAGGGCGGCCTTGCTCGATCGTGGATTTTCTAGCGCGCGGCGAACAGGCGGCCCGCACCGTAGGTTACCGCGGCGGCCGCGATCCCCGTCAACATGCTCTCCAGACCGCTGCGCCACCACGAACGGCTGGTTATCACCGTCTTCGCCGCGCCGACTCCGAACAGCACCAGCACCGTTGCGCAGGCCGAGAAGAGCACCCCACCGTGCGCCGGCGCGACGAACAGGTACGGCACCACCGGGACCGCCGCGCCGAACAGGTACGACAGACCCACCGTAAATGCCGAGCGCAGCGGCGGATCGAACGACTCGACTGCGAAGCCAAGCTCCTCGCGCATCATCACGTTTGACCATCTTTCGGGATCGGCGGTGATATGCGCGACGATTTTTTCCAGCAGCTCGCCCGAAAAGCCCTTGGCGCGGTAGATGGCGCCGACCTCGTCGCGCTCGCGCTCGGGCCATTTGCGAATTTCTTCCCGCTCGCGTTCGATTTCGCTTTCGTAAAATTCCAATTGCGAGCGCGCCGAAATAAACGCCGCCAGTCCCATCGAGACCGCGCCGCCGAGCATCTCCGCCAGCCCCGCCATCGCGACTATTCCCGCGATCGAAAACGCACCCGCGACACCAGAGGTCACTGCGAACGACGCGACCAGCCCGTCGTTGAGCCCGAGCATCAGGTCACGCACCCAGGTTCCGCCGGCGGCGTGTACCTGCTCGGTGTGGTGATCGTATTCGCGTCTGCGGATTGCGATTGCCATCTACGAATTCCGTTCCACCGGCCTGTTCAAGGCGCCTTCGCCCGGCGCGGGCCGCTTGCGGTTGCGACCGATCCGCGTGCGCATCGCAAGTACGTCCCCCACCATCCGGCGTATCGCGGCGCGGCCGGGCCGCGCGCCAATATAATCATAGAGAAATGCCAGCCGCGCCGCACGGCACAAAAAGCGTCCGATACTGCGGTCCAGATGGACCAGGTTGCGGATGCGGCGTTCGCGCGAAACGCCGCCGGCTCCGCGCACGCGGCGGAAATCTTCCAGGTCGATAAACCATACCCGAAAGCCGCCCGCGCCGTCGTCGGCCACCATCACGTTGGTCTCCTGCAAATCGCGGGTGTAGATGCCGGCGTCGTGCATCCGCTTTACCTCGCGAGCGACGGTGGCCAGGATCCTCCGCCGCCGCCGCGCGTCGCGTCCTTTGACCTCGCCGGGGCCGAGCGCGAACCGCGACAGGCTGTCGGCCTCGAGCAGCGCCTCGGAAATCAGGTACGACGCGCGCACCGCGCCGGCGCTGATCATGTCCATCGCGGCCAGCGGAGCCGGATGCGCGATCTTCGCGGACGCGAGAATCCCCGCACCCGCGATTGCGCGCGCCGCGCGCGAGCCGGCGCCACGCGCCGCAATCCCCTTTGCCCAAGATCGCTCGCGCGTGCGCTTGAGGAACACCGGCGCGCAGCCAGGAACCTCAAGCACTCCGGCCAAGGTGCGCCCTTCGGCTTTCAGCGCACGAAATCCAGAGCCCGCGATAAGTTCATCGGCGCGTTCGACCAAGCTTCGCCATTGTGGCGTTCGCGCATAGAGGACCCGCGTTCGCATCCGACTTGAGAGCCTAACCTTTCGGAGCCGACGGCGCGATTGGAAACCTACAGATTCGGTTCGACGATCAATTGCCCGCCGACGTGCGCCGCGTGGAGCTGGCACAGGTACGGGAACGTGCCCGCGCGCGAGGCGACGAACGAGACCGTCTTTGGCTCTCCGCGCTTGATGACTTCGGTGATGTTGTACGCCGGCAGCGAAAATCCGTGGCGGTCTTCCGCGCCGGGGATATCGTTCTTCAGCGTGAGCACGACCTTCTCTCCCTGATGCACGATGATCGTGCTCGGCAGCCAGAACTTGGTCGTGCCGATTTGCACCGCGACGACCATGAATTTCTGCACGCCCGCCTGCGGCGCGTCACTGTGCATCGGCGCCGCCTTCGCGGTGTCATCGGCGAGAGCACGCGGCGCACCGGCGACGATCGCGAGCGCCAATATCGCTAAGAAAAACGGAAGCTTCGAGCTGATTTTCATCCTGTCACCCGTTGAACTTGCGCGTGAGCTTTTTCCATTCGGCGTCGTCGATTCCCGCCTGGTACGGAATGTAGAACGCGACCCGATCGAGCAGGCCGTCGTAGCGCTCTTTCACTTTCTCCGCGATATCGTCGAAAGTTCCGGTCACCGCATAGGTCTCGAGCATCTCGTCGGTGATTTCGCCGGCCATCCCGCGCCAGTCGCCCTTGGCCGCCTTCTCGCTGAGGCGAGGCGACACGTCGCCCCATCCGTGCATATCGAGCACGATCTTGTAAGTGCGGGTCGAGGCGTAAAACGCAATCTGCTGGCGCACTCCCGCTTTCGCGCGCTCAATCTCCTCGCGGTTGCGCCCGACGATCACGAACGCCGTGGTCGCGATCGTAAAATCCTTGCGCGCGCGTCCGCCTTTGGCGAGACCGCGTTCGACATTCGGCAGCACATACTCGCGCAGGTACTTGGGCGAGTTGAACGGATGCGCGTGCAGGCCGTCGCAGGTCTCGCCGGCCAGGCGCAGGATGTGCTCGTTTACGCCGGCGATCCAGATCGGGATATCAGGATGCGCGTGTTTGGCGGGCGTGAAAAACGGCGTCATCAGGGAGAAGTTGTAGTACTTGCCCGTGAAGCTGAGCTTCGCGCCGCCTTCCGCCCAGCATTTGAATATCGCGCGCAGCGACCCGATATATTCGCGCAGCCGCGGAACAGGAGGCTCCCATTTGACGCTGTAGCGGCGCTCGTTGTGGCCTTTGACCTGCGTGCCGAGGCCTAGGATGAAGCGGCCGTCGGACAGCGCGGCGAGATCCCACGCGGTCCCCGCGGTGACCATCGGACTGCGCGGAAACGCGATCGCGACCGCGGTGCCGATTTTCACTTTTTTCGTATGTTCCGCCGCGATCGCCGCGGGCAGAAACGGATCGCTGCCGGCCTCGATAGTCCACAGCGCATCGAAGCCTGCGTCTTCAGCGGCTTTAGCGGCGGCGGGAACATCTTTGAGATTACGGGTAACTAATCCGGTATCGAGTTTCATATCGGCACATCTCCGTCGCGGAAAAATTCCAAGAGCCCCGAGGCGCGCCGATCGTAACACTGCCCGCCGCGAAGTGAAAAGCGCGCTGCCATAGGAGAGCTGTGTCATTCCCGCGCGTGGCCGCCGCGCGAGTGCTTGTCCTGAGCGGAGCCGAAGGAAATCCCGGGGAAGGTGGGCGCCGATCAACTGAGCTTAGCTTCCGTTCTCGATGGTCGCCGCGCATAGCGCTTTGAAGTTCTTCGGCCGGTATTTTTCCCAATTTTCCTGACGAACGAACATCGCGCGGAACTTACGTTCGCGATCCTTGGCTGAGGCATCCGCACACCACTGCCGCAACCGCTGCAATTTGAGCGGGTCTTCGAGATCCTCACGGCCCTTGGTCTCGATGATCCAGAAATCCCCAGGAGTCTCTTTCACGATGAAGTCCGGAAAGTAATTCCTTATGTCGCCCTCCGCCGTCTGGTAT